>ENA-UPTB01000013-UPTB01000013.1-human-gut-metagenome-genome-assembly--contig:-NODE-13-length-166249-cov-18.191127_pt1 | contig 166249 bp, 142 predicted proteins | sample MGYA00250046_ERZ773369 | MGnify/ENA primary metagenome ERZ773369 (study PRJEB29103, sample SAMN06111938) | human gut metagenome | biome: human gut; feature: ankylosing spondylitis patient; material... | reverse complement strand
ACCACATCAACAAGGACGATTCCGCTGTGATCTACCGCACCATCGGCGAGGGCTACGCAGACACTGTTTTGCAGCCGGCGATCCAGGAATCCATGAAAGCCATCACGGCGCAGTATACCGCCGAGGAACTGATTACCAAGCGCTCTGCCGTGGGCGAGGAGATCGGCGCAACACTGGCGGAAAAGGTGCAGGAATACGGCATTTTGATTGATAAGTTCAACATCATCAATTTTGACTTCTCTGCGGAGTTCAACGACGCCATCGAGCAGAAACAGGTGGCAGAGCAGAACAAGCTCCGTGCCGAGACCGAAAAGGAACAGAAGATCATTGAGGCACAGGCGGATGCGGAGCAAAAGGTCATCGCCGCCAAGGCAGAGGCGGACGCCATCCGGCAGAAAGCCGAGGCAGAGGCAGACGCCAACGAGAAGATCAACGCATCGCTGAATGAGAACGTGCTGAAATACCAGCAGATCGAAAAGTGGAACGGGGAATACCCCAACGTGGTATCTTCGGACTCTTCCATCCTGGTGGGTGTGTCGTCCGGCGATGACACAGCGGCTGCGGCAGATGCTGCGAATTCCGCAAACTAAAACAGCGTACCACAATTGCAGTCAACCAGAAACCGTGCGGCAGCTATCCCTGCCGCCGTTTCGTTTTCAGAAGAGGAGAACCGCCATGAGAAAACCGCTGACTTCCGGACAAAAGGGCGCACAGGGCGAAAAGCAGGTTGCCCGGCATCTGCGCTGGCTCAGCAAAAAGCAGTACATCGTGCTGTCCGATCTGATGCTATTGCAGGGCAGGCGGCTCACCCAGATCGACCACGTGGTGGTGTCGGTCTATGGCATATTCGTCATCGAGACCAAAAACTATCACGGCACCATCACCGGGACGGAACGCAAGGAGTTCTGGACGCAGGAGCGGCACGGAAAGCGGTATAATTTCCGCAGCCCGTTCCGGCAGAACTATGCCCACATCCGGGCGCTGATGCAGCTGCTGGGTCTGGACGAGGACTGCTTTTTCTCCATTGCGGCGTTTGCAGATGATGCGGTGCTGGCGGTGGAGCAGGAGGAGGACAGCGTGGAACAGCTGGTGCATTTCCGGGAAGTCCGGCGCACCATTCGCCGTCAGCGGCAGATGCTGCTGGCATGGGACGATGTGCGCTATTATGCCGGGACGATTCTCTGCGCCAATCTGGACACGCCCCAGGCGAGACAGACGCACCTGGAACAGATCGACAACGAGATCGCCTACCGGAACTTTGCCCTGCGGAACGGCTTGTGTCCACGCTGCGGCGGAAAGCTGGTGCTGCGCCACGGCACATACGGCGATTTCTACGGGTGCAGCAATTATCCGGCGTGCCGCTACACCCTGGAAAACGAGGCATAAGACAGCATCGCATTCCGCAAAAATGGGAATGCACACGTCCAACTTTTTACATTCATTTGAATTGCGTACAGAAGAAAACAAAGTAGTTCTTTTCTTCGAAATGAAATATGAAAAAACTCTTGCTTTTTCAAGTCGAATGTGCTATACTACAAAAGTACACAAATCGTATCTTATATATGCTATCAAACGTGTCCGGCATTCCGGCGTATGCAGGCGGAAGGTCGGCGCAGCGTTTTTTTACTAAGGAGACACCGCATAAAGGCTTTGCACAGGATATGCCTGCAGTGTTTCCATGGATGCCGTCCGGTCTGTGGGCAGACAGGGACGGCGGCAATGTTCGCAGAGGAGAAGAATCATGACGAAACAAAAACGGCTCCAGATCGGTCTGATGATACACCATCTGGAAAATGAATATGCAAGCGAGATACTGAAAGGTGCGATCGCTGCTGCGGAAGAACTGGACATCAATCTGATCCTGCTGCCCGGCAGGGGAATCAATGCCGTAGAAGATGATGAGAAGTATTCGATCTATGATTATCAGTACAATGTGATCTACAACTATGTTTCCACCGCCAACTTGGACGGACTGCTGGTCTCTGTGGGAACGGTCGGCTCGTATATCAGCCGGGACGAAATGCGCAAGTTCCTGCATTCCTACGATCCGCTGCCGCTGTTGACCATGGAAGTGGAATTTCCCGGCTATCCCTGCATCCGGTTCAACACGGACGGGATGAAGCTGGCGGTAGAGCATCTGATCCAGCGCCACGGCTGCCGGAAGATCGGCTATGTTTCCGGCCCGATGGGAAACCAGGACGCCATGGACCGGCTGCACTGCTACCGCACGGCGCTGGAGGCGAACCACATTCCCTACGACTGCACCAAGGTGGTCTACGGCAACTTCTCCGAATCCTCGGAAGAGGTGGTTCGGGAACTGCTGGATATGCACCCCGACCTGGAGGCAATCTGCTTTGCCAACGATAAAATGTGCATCGGCGGCTATAACGTGTTCCAGGAGCGTGGAATGCGTGTGGGCAAGGATATCCTGGTCACCGGATTTGACGATTCTGAGGTGGCGACCAGTCTGAAACCCATGCTGACCACCGTCCGCACCAACATCAGCAGTATGGGCTATCAGTCCGTGCGGGAAATGGTGCGGCTGCTCCAGACCGGTCATGCGGAAAGCAAGACCCTGGATGCCCGTCTGATCGTCCGGGAGTCCTGCGATCTGACCACAGAACAGATTCAGGAAATGGCAGAGAACTGCGCCGCAGAAGAGATCGTCAACATGATCTTCAACAAGTACATCGGTGACCTGGAAACCGTTGCAAAGACCAAGTTTATTGAAGATGTCTGGACGCTGGTACGAGAAGAGTTCCAGACGATATGCAGCCGGCAGATCTTGGATATACCGTGGTTCCGTCAGCAGCTGGCACAGCTGTTCGACCGCACAGATGTGATCCCGGTGCAGGTGCCGCTGCTGAAAAAGATCGTGACCTATGCCAGATACCTGGCGACACAGATCTGTCAGCACGACAAAGAAAACCGGCTTGCGGTGGAACAGCTCCACGAAATGTTCCTGGATCATCTGCTGGACTACAGTATGCAGCAGCAGTATCTGCTCCGCACCAATCTGACCTACAGCAATTTCCTTATCAGCAATATCAACAAGGATATGATGATAAACAGCAACGACGAGGAAAAAAGCTTTTTCTCCATCGTCAAGAATCTGTATCGGGTCAACTTCAAGAGCAGTTATATCTACGTGTTCAACCAGCCGGTGGTACACTATCAGTATGAAGAGTGGATCATGCCGGAGAATCTCTATCTGAAGTCCTATCACATCGGACAGAAGCTCAAGCGTGTCGAGCCGCCGGAACAGCAGATCTCCGTATACCACTGCATCGCCAACCGCTATATGCCCAGAGACAGACGGTATACCTTTGTGATGGTGCCGCTTTTCTCCAATGAGGAGCAGTACGGTCTGTTTATCTGCGAGCTGGATTATAACCACTTCTCCCAGATCTATTCCGTAGCGCCCCAGATCTGCTCCGCCATCAAAATGACCCGTCTGGTCAAGGAGCTGGAGGGCAATCTGGAAGAGGCACGGTTCGACAACCGCCGGCTGAAACTGATCTCCGACTCCGACGAACTGACCGGCGTATACAACCGCCGTGGGTTCTACCGGATGTCCAATATGCTGCTGGAGAGTCCGGAATCTGCCGGAAAATCCTGTGTGCTGATCCTGGCTGACCTGGATAATCTGAAGATCATCAACGACACCTTCGGACATGACGGCGGCGACCACGCACTGAAAACCTGTGTGCAGTATCTGACTTCCGCTGTGCCGCTGCTAGATGCCATCGGCAGAGTGGGCGGCGATGAGTTTGCCGGATTCGCCGTGGTAGAGGATGCCGAACAGGCAGGGCAGCAGATTTACGACAGCATCAAAAAGGCTGCCAAGGTGTACAACGAGACCAGCGATATTCCCTATAACATCACGCTGAGCGTGGGCGTTTATACCATGCCCTGCAAGGCTGGGGAACAGATACAGAACTACGTGAAGTTCGCCGATCAGAAATTGTACCAGGACAAGAAAAACAAAAACCGTGTTGTCATCAAGCCGGAACAGAACTGATTTTAATGAAAAAAGCCATACCGCAGGGTCGTTCCTGTGGTATGGCTTTTGTGTGGTATTTGCCTTTTTGGTCAGATGCAGTAATCGTCGCCGCTGCCCGGACCGCTGTCCAAGATATCCTGTAAGGTGATGCTGTCCAGATAGCGGTTTATCACGTGATACAGCCCTTCCCAGACGGAGATGGTGAGACACTGCTCTGCCCGTGGACAGTCCACCTCGCCGGACTGTAAGCACGCCACCGGCGCAAGGTCGCCCTCGGTGATGCGGAGAATTTCGCCTACGGTATAATCGCCGGGGTCTTTCGCCAGCCGGTAACCGCCCTGATAGCCCCGGTTGGTGCGGAGCAGGTTGGATTTGTTCAGTAACGGGACGATCTGCTCCAGATATTTTTTGGAGACCTCCTGCCGCTGGGCGATGTCCTTGAGGGAAACATAGCCGTCACCCTGGTTCTGCGCCAGATCCAGCAGCATTCGGAGCGCATAACGCCCTTTGGTCGAGATTTTCATATAAGCTCCTTTCCGGACAGGAAATTTCCTGTCTTGCGTATGCTGATTATCCTATTATACCATAGGTTTTATAGGCTTTCAAGTGGAAATTGTTACGGCGTTATGCAAATCAGTCTTTAAGAAGATTTTTCTAAAAGGCACCTATAACTGGGATATTAGTGGCATGAGAATGATCCCTCCGGCACTTCGTGCCACCTCAGCACAAGGCACACCCTACGGGCGCCTTTTCAAGGGAGGCTTATTTTTTTACCATGTCCCCCTTGAAAAGGAGGATGTCCCGAAGGGACAGGGGGATTATAACTCAAATGACAATATTGAATCCAAAATACATTCTTAAAAATTGATTTGCACGGCAGCACCGCACCAAAACAGCCCTTATTCCTTTTCAGCGCCGGTGATTCTGCCGCCGCCGACTACCACATCGCCGTCATAGAGAACGACTGCCTGCCCGCAGGTGATGGCACGCTGGGGTTCGTCGAATTCCACGTGGAGCGTGCCGTCCGGTGTCATCCATGCGGTGGCAGGCTGTGCCGGATGGCGGTAGCGGATCTTCGCCTGGACACGAACCGGCTCTTCCAGGCTGTCGCAGGAGATGAGGTTGACATCCGATGCGGTAAGCTTTCGAGAAAACAGGTTCTCGCTGTAGCCCAGGGTGACGGTGTTGTCTGCCGGGCAGATGTCACAGACGTACAGCGGATGGGGCGCAGAGATGCCCAGCCCCTTTCGCTGCCCGATGGTGTAGTGAATCACGCCACGGTGTGTGCCGATCCGTTTGCCCTCCGGGTCGAGAAAGTCGCCGGTCTCCGGAACTTTTCCCGTGTACCGCTCAATGAATCTGGCATAGTCCCCGTCCGGCACAAAGCAGATGTCCTGGCTGTCCGGCTTGTCCGCATTGAGAAAGCCGTGTTCCTCGGCGATCTCACGCACCCGGTGCTTGGAAAGTTCGCCCACCGGGAACTGGGTGTGCGCCAGCTGTTCCTGGGTCAGATTGTACAGTACATAGCTCTGATCCTTGCTGCCGTCCAGCCCCTTTTTCAGCAGATAGCGCCCGGAAGTTTCGTCGTATGCCACCCGGGCATAGTGTCCGGTGACAATGGTGTCCATCTGCATTTCCTGCATCCGGAGATAGAGCTTTTCAAATTTCAGATAGCGGTTGCAGTCGATGCAGGGGTTGGGCGTCCAGCCGTTTTCATAGGCGTGGACAAACCGGTCCATGACCTCTTTTTCGAAGTTTGCCGTAAAGTTGAAAACATAGTAGGGCATATGCAGACGATACGCCACGCTCCGTGCGTCCTCCACATCGTCCAGGGAGCAGCAGGTCTTTTCCCGCTTGACCCCTGCCTGTTCGTTCTCGAACAGTTTCATGGTCGCACCGACGCATTCATAGCCTTTCTGCTGCATCAGAAGCGCCGCAACGGAACTGTCTACGCCGCCGCTCATGGCAATCAGAGCCTTTTTCATACAATCACCTTTTTCCTGGAGTTAGAACTTGTCTTCACAAGCATATACACGTGTCTTTTCGGCAAATTTTGCTGCATACTGCGGAAAAAATACTTGCCGGGCGGCAGCCCGCCTGCGTATTTTTTTCTTGTCTGCAACAAAATTATGCTCGAAAATCCGCATATATTTCTTGTGAAGACAAGTTCTTATTATATATCAGTATAAACGAGAATCGTGGAAAAGTCAAGGGAATGTGGAAAATCATCCGGCGGCAGCATTTGACATTTTCCGGAAAAGTGCTATACTGGAAACAATGCGGAAAATCACGGGAACAAAGGAGAATGTATCAATGAAACGCTTTTTGCAATGGTGGAAAGGACAGCCTGTGCTGGGGATCTCACTTCTGGCGGCGCTGGTGTCCATGTGCTTTGTGCCGCCGGATGCCGGCTATTTGTCCTACTGCAACCGTGCTGTGCTGATCCAGCTGTTTTGTCTCATGCTCACAGTGGCAGGACTGCGCAGCATCGGCGTGTTTGAACAGGTGACGCAAAACTTGTTGAAACGTGCCGGGACAGTGCGGCGTGTGGGACTGTTTCTCGTCCAGCTGTGCTTTTTCAGCGCCATGCTGGTGACCAATGATGTGGCACTGCTCACTTTTGTGCCGCTGACGCTGCTGCTGTTCCGGGACATCGGGGACGAGAAAAGCCGCATCCGGGTCATTGTCCTGGAGACGGCTGCTGCGAATCTGGGCAGTATGATGACGCCGGTGGGCAATCCCCAGAACCTGTACCTCTATGCGGCGTACCAGCTGCACACCGGCGACTTTTTCCGTACCATGCTCCCTGCCGGCGTGCTGAGCTGGCTGGTGCTTCTGGGATTGTCGTTCCTGCTGCCGAAAACACCCTGTGCCGGAAAACCTGGGGAAACAACCTTGCCTGTCATCCCGAAAAAGCCGGCGGCGGTGTATCTGCTGCTGTTCCTGGTGTGTCTGCTTACCGTGTTCCGGGTGATCCCGGACTGGCTCTGCCTTGTGCTGACTGCCGTGCTGGTGTTTTTCTGTGACAAAAAGCTTTTCGCCCAGGCGGACTACTGCCTGCTGGGGACGTTCGTCTGCTTTTTCGTGTTTGTGGGCAATATCGCACGGGTCGATGCCGTCCGGGCGTTCTTTGCCGGCGTGATGCAGGGCAGGGAACTGTGGGTCTCGGCGGCGCTTTCACAGTGCATCAGCAATGTGCCGGCGGCTGTGATGCTGTCCGGCTTTACGGAAAATGCAAAGGCGCTGCTGCTGGGCGTGAACCTGGGCGGTCTGGGAACGCCTATCGCCTCTCTGGCGAGTCTGATCTCCTATCAGTTTTACAGCAAGGCGGCGCATTCCCGTCCGGGAAAATACCTGGGCATTTTCTCTGCCGTGAACTTCGGGATGCTGGCGGTCCTGCTGGCAGTAGGCTGGCTACAGCTGCGTTTTTTCTAGGCAGATTTCCGCATACGCCAGACACCGGGCATCCGGCTGATGCCCCAACTCCGTGGTCACGGCAAGGGGCAGTGCGGGGTCGGCGATGATGTCCTGCACTATCCGGTACAGTTCCGGCAGCTGCTGCTTTTTCGCCAGCTCCGAAAAATTTCCCAGCAGTACGCCGCTGCACCGGGAGAACATTCCCATTTGCCGGTACTGGTGCAGCATGGTCTCCATCCGGGCAAGACTGCCGGAATAGCTCTCCAGGAACAGCACCCGTCCCGTCGGGTCCGGCTGCCACGGCGTTCCGGCAAGTTTCAGCGTGCAGCGGATGTTGCCGCCGCAGACTTTTCCGGAGAGCTGGCTGCCCTGTAAAAAGGTACAGCGAAAGCGAAACAGGTCATCGTCCTGCCGCTGTATCCAGCGTGTGAACCGTTCTGCGGCGGCAGGGCAGCTTGCCAGAAAGCGTGGCTGGCAGTAGAACACCGGCACGTGACCGAAATCCTGCAGGGGATTGAGCAGAGCCGAAACGTCGCTGTATCCGAAAAAGGGCTTGGGAGTGTGGGCGATCTTCCGGAGATCCAGATGGGGCAGAACTACATTTGCCCCGTCGCCGCCGGTCAGATCAAAGACTGCATCCACCTCCGGCGACGCAAACGCCGCCTGGATGTCTGCGGCACGTCGCTCTGCCGGCTGGGGTGTGCCGGCGGCAGTCTGGTACAAGGACGGGAAAACCACCGTGCGCAGTCCCAGCGATTCCAGAAAAGCGCAGAGCCGTGGAACGGCGTCACTGCCCCGGGGCAGCCCGTCGGAACTGCCAACCAGTGCGATGGTGCTGTTTGGTGAAAACTGTAACATAAAAAAGACCTCCGTTCTTGCCGATCGGTGTGTGTGCGGCGCCGCCTTTAGTATAGCACGTCATTCTGTCACCGTCAAAGCCGAATTTGTACCTACAAATTAACAAAAAAAACAGGAGATGTGATTTTTCTTTTCTTTATTCTGAAAACCGTTCGGCGCATGGGAGCAAATCGGCAAAAAATAAGGTTTTGCAAAAAAAAATCTTGGGAAATTGCAAGAAACCTATTGACATCATAGTTGAGATGTGATATTATTAAGACAGATCAAAACACAGTCCTCTGACGGCAAAAAAAGCGGTGTGCAAACAGCGTGGAAATTGCCTGCCCAAAAGATTGTGCTTTGGAAAAATCCAAATCAAATTTCGCCGGTTTACCCGGCAAAGGGGAGATCTTAAAATGGCAGAGACAATGGCAAAGGCATGGGAAGGTTTCGTCGGCGGCGCATGGGAAAAGACCATCGACGTCCGTGACTTCATCCAGAAGAACTACACTCCGTATGAGGGTGACGAAAGCTTTCTGGCCGGCCCGACTGATTCCACCAAGAAACTGTGGAGCGAAGTAATGGACCTGTTCCAGAAGGAACGTGAAAACGGCGGCGTTCTGGACATGGACACCAAGCTGGTTTCTACAGTAGATTCTCACGATGCAGGTTACATCGATAAGGATCTGGAGACCATCGTTGGTCTGCAGACTGACAAGCCGCTGAAGCGCTCCCTGCAGCCGTTCGGCGGTATCCGTATGGCTGAAGAGGCTTGCAAGGCTTACGGCTATGAAGTAGACCCGGAGATCAGCTATATCTTCACACACTACAGAAAGACACATAACGAAGGCGTATTCGATGTTTACACACCGGAAATGCGTGCTGCTCGTCACAATGCGATCATCACCGGTCTGCCGGATGCTTACGGCCGTGGCCGTATCATCGGTGACTACCGCCGTGTTGCTCTGTACGGTGTAGACCGTCTGATCGAGGACAAGAACTATCAGAAGGCTATCACTTCCGGCACCATGACCGAAGAGAAGATCCGTCTGCGTGAAGAACTGGCAGAACAGATCAAGGCTCTGAAGGCTCTGAAGAACATGGCAAAGAAGTATGGCTATGACATCTCTGTTCCGGCTACCACCGCTAAGGAAGCAATCCAGTGGACTTACTTCGCATACCTGGGTTCTGTTAAGGACCAGAACGGCGCAGCAATGAGCCTGGGCCGTACTTCCACATTCCTGGACATCTACATTCAGCGTGACCTGGACAACGGTACTCTGACCGAGGAACAGGCACAGGAATACATCGACCACTTCATCATGAAGCTGCGTATGGTCAAGTTCGCAAGAACTCCGGAATACAACGCACTGTTCTCCGGCGACCCGCAGTGGGTTACTGAGTCTATCGGCGGTATGGGCATCGACGGCAGAACTTTGGTTACCAAGAACAGCTTCCGTTACCTGCACACCCTGGAAAACCTGGGTACTGCTCCGGAGCCGAACCTGACTGTTCTGTGGTCCAAGAGACTGCCGAAGGCATTCAAGCACTACTGTGCAAAGCTGTCCATCAACACCTCTTCCTTCCAGTATGAGAACGACGATCTGATGCGTGTGACACACGGTGATGACTATGCCATCGCTTGCTGCGTATCCTCCATGCGTGTTGGTAAGGAAATGCAGTTCTTCGGCGCTCGTGCAAACCTGGCAAAGTGCCTGCTGTACGCAATCAACGGCGGTGTGGATGAAAGACTGGACGCTAAGACCGGTAAGCACAACCAGGTTGGTCCGAAGTATCGTCCGGTAGAAGGCGATTATCTGGATTATGATGACGTTATGGCAAAGTACACAGACATGATGGCATGGCTGGCTAAGCTGTACGTAGATACCCTGAACTGCATCCACTATATGCACGACAAGTACTGCTATGAGGCAATCCAGATGGCTCTGCACGACAGAGACGTAAAGCGTTATTTCGCAACTGGTATCGCTGGTATGTCCGTTGTAGCTGACTCCCTGTCTGCAATCAAGTATGCAAAGGTTAAGTGCATCCGTGACGAATTCGGCGTAGTAACTGACTTCGAAGTAGAAGGCGACTTCCCGAAGTACGGCAACAACGACGACCGTGTAGACAGCATTGCAGTTGAGATCCTGGACAAGTTCATGGATATGATCCGCAGCAACTACTGCTACAGAGGCGGCGTTCCGACCACTTCTATCCTGACCATCACTTCCAACGTTGTATACGGTAAGAAGACCGGTAACACTCCGGATGGCCGTAAGAAGGGTCAGCCGCTGGCTCCTGGTGCAAACCCGATGCACGGCCGTGACACCCACGGTGCAGCAGCATCTATGGCATCTGTTGCTAAGCTGCCGTGGAAGAATGCACAGGATGGTATCTCCAATACCTTCACCATCATCCCGGATGCTCTGGGTAAGGATTCTGCTGTATTCGCAGGCGACATCGACGTTGCTTCCATCCGTGAGGAAATGGAAAAGCAGTAAGTCTGAAAAGGACTATTTGAAAGGAGGCGCAGGGTCATGGCGGAACATGAAGTCAAAGAACAGGACAAGTCGGATGAACTGGTGGACATGATCGAAAAGCTCATGGAAGACGGCAGCGGCCATCTCACCATCTCTGAGGACGACCTCATGGGCGAGGGCTTGAATGTAAAGACCTATCGCAGCATGGATTGCTCGAAAGGGAACATGGCTTGCTGTCAGCCGACTGAGTTTATAGAGGACGAATGAGTCTCATCCGTCCCCGGTATTTATCCCGATTCGTAAATTCTCAAGGAGGAATTTATCATGGCAAACGAAAAACAAATTGAAAATCTGGTAGGTCTGCTGGACGGCTATGCAGAAAAAGGCGGACATCATCTGAACGTTAACGTTCTGAACCGTGAGACTCTGCTGGACGCACAGGCTCATCCGGAAAAGTATCCGCAGCTGACCATCCGTGTCAGCGGCTATGCAGTTAACTTCATCAAGCTGACCAAGGAACAGCAGGATGACGTTATCACCAGAACTTTCCACGCTGCTCTGTAAGCAGAAACGTGCTGGAATCGTAAAATAAACATAGCATAATGTTAGCAGTGGGCGTGCAGTTTCTGTGCGCCCATTGTTGTATCCGAACGCTTTCGTTTGCATTGCGTTCAAGAAAGGAGAACAACATGGAAGGACACATTCATTCCACGGAAAGTTTCGGCACAGTCGATGGTCCCGGAATCCGGTTCGTCATCTTTTTCCAGGGCTGTCCCATGCGCTGTCTCTACTGCCATAATCCGGACACCTGGACGATCGACAATCAGAACCAGGAGAATCTCCGGACGGTGGAATCTCTGCTGAAAGAGTACGACGGCATTAAGGAATTTCTCCACGACGGCGGCATTACCGCAACCGGCGGCGAACCTCTGGTGCAGATGGAGTTCTTAACGGAACTGTTCGAGGCGGCAAAGAAAAAGGGTATCAATACCTGTCTGGACACCTCCGGCATTCTGTTCCGTCAGGAACGCCGCCCGGAATTCGACCGGCTCATGGCAGTGACCGATCTGGTCATGCTGGACATCAAGCACATTGACGATGCAGAACACCAGAAACTCACCAAGCAGAGCAACAGGCACATCCTGGAATTCGCCGAGTACCTCAAGGAAAAGGGCGTTCCGGTCTGGATCCGCCACGTGGTCGTGCCGGGCATCACACTGAACGACGACTATCTGCGGCAGCTGGGTCACTTTATCGGCGGTCTGGATAATCTGAAGGCGCTGGACGTGCTGCCTTATCACACCATGGGTGAGGTCAAGTATGAAAACCTGGGGATCGACTATCCGCTGAAAGGCGTTCCGGCGGCGACAAAGGAACAGGCAATCCATGCAAAACAGGTCATCTTCGAGGGCATCAAGGAACGCATCCGGGAGGACATCCAAAAGCACTGACCATTGTTTCACAAAAATCGCTTAAATTTTACAAAAACCGCCTTGCCAAGGGCGGTTTTTTCTGTTATAATAAAAAGTGCGGCAAATTGAAAAATGCCGGAATATCATAAAACTAGGAGGTGCGGCATGAACGCTGACCCTTATCCCTTGCCATGCCCGAAAAAAGCTTATGGCAAACGGATGAACACATGGAATACAGGCAAGGACAGCGGATGCCGTTAACCCGGTCGGGCTGCCTTGCGGAAAGGTGGTATCCGATTTGGTCTCTTATTACAAAACAGTGGCAAACCGGCTCATTGAGGTGGATTCTCTGATGCCGGGCTGCTGGATCTCCGTGGTTGACCCCACGGCACAGGAACGAAAAATGCTGATCGATGATTACGGGCTGGACAGCGACTTTCTGAAATCCTCACTCGATGAAGAAGAGTCGTCCCGTGTGGAACAGGAGGAAAACCAGACCCTTATCATTGTAGATACGGCGGTGTCTGAGGTGCAGAAAGACGATACCTTGATCTTCTACACCATGCCGCTGGGTATTATTATTACCGACCACTACGTCTTTACCATTTCCCTGCGAGAAAACAAGGTCATTGACGATGTGGTCAGCGGACGGGTGCGGAATATCCAGACCCAGTTCCGGACACAGTTTGTGCTGCGGCTGATGATGAACATTACCGCATCGTTCCTGGTCTATCTGAAACAGATCGACAAGACTTCCAGCGCCATGCAGCGGAAACTGCACGGTGCAATGAAAAACCACGAACTGATTCAGATGCTGGAGTTGGAAAAGTCTCTGATCTACTTCTCCACATCTCTGAAATCCAACGATGTGACCATGAACAAGATTCTGCGTGGCAGAGTGGTGAAACTCTACGAAGAGGACCAGGATCTGCTGGAAGATGTGCTGATCGAGCTGAAACAGGCGCAGGAGATGGCGAGCATCTATTCGGGCATTTTGTCCGGCGTTGTGGAGGCGTTCGGTTCGGTCATTTCCAACAATCTGAATATTGTTATGTGGCGTCTGACCATTGTGACCATTATCCTGGCGATTCCGACGATGGTGTACAGCTTTTACGGCATGAACACCCTGGATCTGCCCTTTGCAGAACATACATGGTTTCCCTCTGTGCTGTCGCTGGTACTGACCGCACTGGTGGCGTTTATCTTGCTGAAATATAAGAAAAAATAAAGGCAACACCGCATAAAGCTTTGTGCGGTGTTGCCTAAAGACAGGCAGCCGGAAACGGATTCTGGCTGCCTGCTTTGCTTGAGAGAATGGATTACTTTTCTTCCGGATGTTCAGTCTCCGGCGGTGTGACTTCCAGCCGGATGGAGCAGATGGTCTGGTTGTCCACTTCCAGTACGGTGAAATGGAACGTGCCGTCCGAGACGGTCTCGCCTGCGGCAGGGATGTGTCCCAGGAGTTCCATGACCCAGCCGCCGATGGTAGTGCATTCCGTCTCCGGCACTTTCGCCGGGGCATCTTTCTTGTCCAGTGCGGAACACAGGTCGCTGACGCTGAACGAACCGACCACCGTGTAGGTGTGGGGTGCTGTTTTCTGGAATTCATGCACTACCTCGTCGCTCTCGTCGTAGATCTCGCCCACCAGCTGTTCGATGATGTCTTCCAGGGTGACCATGCCCTTTGTGCCGCCGTACTGGTCTACCACAATGGCAAGGTGTGTCTTGGCGTGCTGCATATCCCGGAGAATGTCGCTGATGCGCTTGGTGTCCGGCACGTAGATCACATTCTGGGTGATCTCTGCCAGCGTCTGAAACTCGCCGCACAGGAGCCGGAAAAAGTCCTTGTTGGTAATCATGCCAATGATGTTGTCCATGTCCTTTTCGTATACCGGAAATCGGGAAAAGTGATTGTTCAGAAACATCTGCTTTGTCTCTTCGATGGTGGCATCCGACGACAGGGCGACCATCCGGACACGTGGAATCAGTATCTCGCTGACGGAGGTCTCATCAAATTGCAGGGCGGAGATCACCAGATCGCTTTCCTGTTCTTCCAGGACGCCCTCTTCCTCGATCTCGTCAATGATGTATTTCAGCTCGTCCTCCGTGACGCTGGGCGCATCCTCCTTGGCAGTGAATGCCCGGGAAAGTACGCCGAACAGCAGTACGAAAGGCGTCATCAGCAGAGTAAACTTGGATAGGATGCCACCCAGCGCCAGCGCCAGCTTGTCCGCATGGGACTTGGCATAGGACTTCGGCAGCACTTCACCAAAGGTCAGCACCAGAACGGTCATGACGATGGTGGAAATGGCTGCGCCGGCAGAGCCGAAGTGGGCGGTGAAGAAGATCGTTGCCAGCGAGGATGCGCCGATGTTTACCACGTTGTTGCCCACCAGAATGGCGGTCAGCGCCTGTTCATAGCGGTTGGCGATATCCAGTGCCTTTTCGGCACGTTTGTCCCCGGAATCCGCCATGTGCTTTAGCCGTATCTTGTTGACACAGGCGAAAGCTGTTTCCGTGCTGGAAAACAATGCAGAAAAGGCGACGAGAATCAGTATCGGTATGACGTAAACCAAAATAATAGTTCCTCCCAATGGAATCGAAATTTTAGGGCGACACCGCACAAAGCCGTCAGTCAGGCTTTATGCAGCGGTTCCTTTCTACTGCGGTGCAGTACTATCTTATCCATCATACCATAAAATACAGAAAGAATCAAGAGGAACTGTCGAAATGAATCAAAAAAGAGGTTATTTTTATGTTAAAAGCAATTCACTGGATCATTGACCATATGCCGAAACCCATTCAAAAATTGTGGTATTCCCACGAATCCGTGTGGATGTACATTCTGGTGGGCGGACTGACCACCATTGTTTCTCTGATCTTTCAGATGCTGCCCACGGCGCTGTTTACCCGGATGCACATGGCAAACTGGCTGAACACCGGGCTTTCCACCACCATTTCGTGGATCTTCGCCGTGACCTTTGCCTTTTTCACCAACAAGAAGTATGTGTTCCAGAGCGTGACCGATACCCGTGCGGCGTTCTGGCGGGAACTGTATATGTTCTACGGCGCCCGTGCGGTGACCTATTTCCTGGAGCTTGCCATTATGGAAGGCGGCAACCACTTCTTCGCCACCGTCAACGGCGAGATCGTCACATGGCGCTCTCTGGTGGTAAAGGTCGTGGCACAGGTGGTGATCCTGGTGCTGAACTACATTTTCAGCAAACTGGTCATTTTCAAGAAAAAGGAAAAGACGGAATAACGATGTCTTTTTTGTATAATCCCCGGCGTCTCTGCGCATACTGTCCTTGTGACAGATATGATTGGCAGCACTGCACAGGCTCTGTGTGATGCTGTCATGCAAAGGAGGCGCTTTTTTCATGAGTGTGGTTCTGATCCGTTCGCTGATCCTCTACATTGTGGTGATCTTCGGCGTGCGCCTGATGGGCAAGCGTCAGCTGGGGGAACTGCAGCCCTCAGAGTTGGTCATCACCATTCTGATCTCCAACATCGCCACCCTGCCCCTGGAGGATACCAGCATTCCGCTGATTCTGGGCATCCTGCCCATTCTCACCCTGGTGTGCTTTGAGGTGGTGATCTCCTGGGTGACGCTGAAATCCCTGCGGATGCGGCGCATCATCTCCGGGCGGCCGAAGATCATCGTCCGAAACGGTCAGATCGAACAGGCGACCATGCGTGACCTGCGGCTGTCGGTGGATGATCTGATGACGGCGCTTCGCCAGCAGCAGGTGTTCGACATCAGCCAGGTGCAGTTCGCCGTGATGGAAACCACGGGAACAGTCTCCGTCTACCTCAAGGCGGCGTGTCAGCCGCTGACGCCGGAGGACGTTGCACTGAAAAAAGCAGCCCAGGATCCTCCGGTGGCTGTGATACAGGACGGCTGTGTCATGAACAAATCCCTGGCGATGCTGGGGAAAAACCAGGCGTGGCTGGAACAAAAGCTGGCGGAGCATCGGCTCAGAGAAAGCGAGGTGTTCCTCATGCTCAGTGATGCCGACGGAAAATGTACCGTGATACCGAAGAAACAGGGGGATGCCGCATGAATCGTGTCAGACTTGGCATAGCAGTGCTGCTGGCGCTGGTACTGCTCAGCAGTGCATCGGCGTGGCTGGTACGCTCGGAGACCAGCCGCCTGCTGAACGACCTGGACCAGCTCCGGGAGACTGTCCTGCAATCTCCCGAACAGGCAGAGCAGGCGTTTCAGCAGTTCCACGACCAGTGGGAAAAGTCCGAACGCCGCCTCAATCTGGTGGTGTGGCGGGACAAGGTGGTGCAGATCGACGTGACCGTTGCCCATCTGACCCCAATGCTGGGCGCAGACTGTGACGAGCTGGACTCCGAACTCTCAGAGGCTCGAATGTGGATCCAGCGGCTGAGCGAAAGTGAGATGCCGTTTTGGTGGAATATCCTATAGACAAGGGAAAGGCATGGTGCGCAGACACCGTGCCTTTTTTGCAGGCGGCATCGCTTTTGTTCATGGAAAATTCTGAGAATCTCCGTATCGCTTTCGACTTTTCTGTGTTATAATAAATAATATAGTATGATACTATGTCGTATTATACTGTAAAATGGTAACAAAAAGCAATGAAGGGAGCGAATGAAATTGGGTAAAATGAAAAAAATCCTGGCGGCTCTGACAGCAGGGGTACTGTGTATGGGTGCAGTGCCGCTGTCTGCGGCGAGTCTGCCGGAGGCGGTGCTTTCGGTGAGTGCTGCGGAGAGTACATACGAAAATCTGACCTATACGACAGAGGAGGACGGCACAGTCACCATTACCGGCTGTTCTGCGGATGTCTCCGGTGATGTGGAACTTCCGGCGGAGATCGGCGGAAAATCCGTCACCCGGATCGGGGACAGCGCATTCCAGGGCAACACCGCCATTACAGGCGTTTCCGTGCCGGACAGCGTCACCAGTATCGGCGATTCTGCCTTTGCCGGCTGTACCGCTCTCACGCATATTGACCTGCCCCAGACGATGACATCGTTCGGCAGGGAAGTGTTCAACACCTGTACCTCGCTGGAGAAGATCACCATTCCAGAGGGCATCACATCTCTGCCGGCGATGGCGGATACCGAAATGGCAGACAGCTGGTACGGTTTCCTTGCGTTCTGCACCTCACTGAAAGAAGTGCAGCTGCCATCTACCTTGAAAACCATTGACGAGGCGGCATTCTACAGCTGTACCGCTCTGGAGTCTCTCCAGATCCCGGAGGGTGTCACGGAGATCAAGGACTATGCGTTCGGCGGCTGTGAGGGACTGACCAGTCTACAGCTGCCGGACAGCGTCACCCGGGTGGGCAACTGCGCATTTCTCTCCTGTACCCAGCTGACGACAGTTACGTTTCCGGCGCAGATGACTTCTATGGGCAAGACGGTTTTCAACAGCTGTACCGCTCTGGAAACCATTGCGATCCCGGAGGGCATCACGTCGCTGGCGGCGCAGTATTATCCGGACGATGATTCCTATTCCGGCTTTTTCCTGGGCTGTACCTCGCTGAAAGAGGTCAAGTTGCCGTCCACTCTGGAAGTCATTGACGGCGCAGCGTTCTATAACTGCTACGCCCTGGAAACGGTGGACATCCCGGACAGCGTCACCCAGATCGGCGCTTTTGCCTTTGCCCACTGCACCAGCCTGCAAAGCTGCACCATGCCCAGCCAGGTCACTTCCATTGGGAATGAGGCTTTCAACAGCTGCACCAGTCTGACGGAAATGGTTATTCCGGAGGGTGTCACGGAGATCGCAGACTATGCGTTCTACAACTGCGAGAACTTGCAAAGCGTCACCATTCCGGAGAGCGTCACCAGCATTGGCAATTCCGCTTTTTCCAACTGCACCAGCCTGGCGGCAGTCACCATTCCGGAGAACGTCACTCATATCGGCGGTTCTGCGTTCAGCAACTGCACTGCGCTGAAAACGCTTCACATCCCGGACAGCGTCACCGAGATCGGCACCTGGGCATTTTCCGTCTGCACTTCTCTGACCGAAGTGACCGGTATGAACGGCATCACCCGGCTGGAAAGCGGCGTTTTCAACAACTGCACCAACCTGCAAAGCATCACCATCCCGGCAGGCGTCACCAGCATCGGCAGTTCTGCCTTTGCGTACTGTGATGCACTCACTGCCATTGTGATTTCGGACGGCGTGACCGAGATCGGCGACCGTGCCTTTAACGGCTGCACCAGCTTGAAGAAGATTTCCATTCCGGAGAGCGTGGAGACCATCGGTGAAAAGGCGTTCCAGGACACGCCCTGGCTGACGCTGAAACAGGAGGGCAGCACACTGGTCATCATCAACAACAAGCTGGTGGACGGCGCCAACTGTTCCGGAAACATCATCATTCCCAACGGCGTGACCAGCATTGAAAGCTCCGCCTTTGCGGACTGCACCGGGCTGACTGGCATCACCATCCCGGACGGCGTGACCAGTATCGGCAATTCTGCCTTTTCCGGCTGTGACAATCTGGTCAGCGTCACCATTCCGGAGAGCGTTACCGTCATCGGCAACAGCGCTTTCGCCAACTGCACCAGTCTGAAATCGGTCAGCCTGCCGAAACAGCTGAAAAAGCTGGAAAACTGGACGTTTATCGGCTGCACCAAGCTGACGGAAGTCACCATTCCGGACGGCGTAGCAGACATCGGCATCCAGGCGTTCTATAACTGCTCCAATCTGAAAACCATTTCCATTCCGAAGAGCGTCACCGCCATCCGGGAAAATGCCTTTCAAAATACCGCCTGGATGGAGGCGAAGAAGGCAGAAAATCCCATGGTCATTGTGAATGCCATCCTGCTGAACGGCGAGGGCTGTTCCGGCAATGTGACGATCCCGAACACGGTGAAGATCGTCAGCGGTTCTGCCTTTTTCGGCTGCACGGAGCTGACCGGCGTTGTGATCCCGGACAGCGTCACCATTATCGGCGACTCCGCCTTTTCCAGCTGCCCGAAACTGACCAGCGTATCCGTTCCGGACAGTGTGACCAGCCTGGGCGGCAGCGTCTTTTCCGGCTGTTCAGCGCTGACGAAAGCGGTTGTTCCGGCAGGCATCACAGAGATCGGCGAGTACCTGTTCTGGGGCTGTACCAGCCTGGAAAAGGTACAGCTCCCGGAGGGCATCACCAGCGTGGGCGAATACGCCTTTGACCAGTGCGATGCGCTGACGGACGTATATTTCGGCGGCACCCAGGAGGCGTGGGACATGGTCTCGGTGGGATTCTGCAACGACACTCTGACCGGCGCAGTCCTGCACTATGGGGAAAGTCTCCCTGTAGAAAATCCGTCCTACCCCAAGGGCGACCTGGACAATGACGGCAAGATCGACACCAGCGACATCTTCGCCGCAATGGTCTACGTGGCATATAAGGGCGCAGGTCTGGACAGCGGCACAACGCCCGAACAGATCGCCGCCGCAGACATCGACGGAGACGGAAAGGTAGACTCCACCGACATCTACTATATGCTTTACTACGTGGCACTGCACGGCGCAGGGCAGAAGGTAAGCTGGGAAGATGTGATTTCGTAATCACGAAAATCTTTTCAAGGTAGGCTTATTGTTGTTCATTTTGTCCCCCTTGAAAAGGGGGATGTCCCGAAGGGACAGGGGGATTAGAACAATCAACCGCCCGCATCGGAAACCACATCCGGTGCGGGCGATTTTTGCGTAACTGTTTCAAAGAATCCGTCACATTCACAGAAAATTCCGAAAAAGTTGTTTATTTTTTTTTTTTTTTTTGCGTTATAATAGACACTGTTACAATCTATCATGGAAAATTGTACTTTTGTGCAATGACAATTTTGTGAAGGGAGTCTATTGGAATGAAGAAGATGAAGAAACTTTTGGCAGTTTTGACGGCTGGGGTAATGTGTGCCGGAATGACGGCAGGCGCATATGTAACGGCGCAGGAGTTCCCGGCGGTGTCGGATGCTGCAGAAAGTACCGTTATGGTGCAGGATGATGGGGAAACAAAGGTCGAGGGAGACTTTTCGTATCGTGTCCAGGAGGATGGAATGATTGAGATTTTGAAGTACCTTGGTACAAGCGGAGTCGTTAAAGTTCCCGATACAGTCGAAGGTATGGAAGTAACACGTATTGGCGATGAGGCATTTTGTTATAGTACGGTTGAAACAATTACAATTCCAGATTCTATTACAAGCATAGGTCAAAGTGCTTTCTACTCGTCGGGATTGTGGGAGAATTGTAGTACAACGGAAGTTTATGTTGGCAATTGGTTAGTTGGATTAAAAAGTAGTAATAGCATAATAGATGATTTGGTAATTGCAGATGGTACAGTTGGTATTGCAGATTATGTATCAAGATATTCTGCATATAATTATGCTAAAGTAAATTCGGTGAAGATACCAGAGGGCGTTAAATATATTGGTGTACGTGCCTTTTTGGGGTGCAAACGTTTGAATAGTGTTACATTGCCGGATACATTGATTAGTATTGGAATGGGCGCTTTTCAAGAATCTGGCTTATCATCTATCATTATTCCAGATGGCATAACATCAATTCCGGATTATACCTTCTGTGGATGCAGTTCATTACTAGATGTAAAAATGCCTGACTCTATTACAAACATCGGAAAATATGCGTTCCTTGATACAGCATTGCTGTCAAATCAAAGCACAGATATGAAGTATGTGGGAAACTGGCTGGTACAAGGTTCTTATGGAGAAAATAAATTGAAAGAAGGTACTGTTGGTATCGCAGACAGAGCATTTAATAATGGCATTTATTCAGTGAGTGTAAGCGGTATCACAATGGTAAGTTCCTTGAAATACATTGGCGCAGAGGCGTTTTATGATTGTGAGTCGCTGAAAGAAGTTACCCTGCCAAAAAGCATCGTTTCTATGGGGAACGGCGTGTTTCAGAACTGCTCCGGATTGGAAACTGTGAAATTCCGCAGCATGGAATTTTCGGAAATACCGGATGATACATTCTCCGGCTGTACCAGCTTAAACAAAATCACCCTGTCCGACACCACCACACGCATCGGCAAAAGAGCCTTTGAAAACTGCTCTTCGCTTGCCAACATCACCATCCCGGAGACCGTCACGCAAATTGACGATGCGGCGTTTGCCGGATGCCGGATTCTGACGAATTTCACCATGCCCGAGTCGGTTGCAGAAGTGGGCGGCGGCGTGTTCTATGACTGCGCCGGTCTGGTCAGCATCAAGCTTTCGGACAACCTGGCGGCACTGCCCTATTATTCTTACATTGACAGCAATAGCCAGGCAAACACAAAGGGATTTTTCGAGGGCTGCACCAGTCTGAAAGCCATCGCTCTTCCGGAAAATCTCACCCAGGTGGATATGTACGCATTCCAGAACTGTATGGCGCTGGAAAACGTGGGACTGCCCCAGGGACTGACTGCCATTCGGGATGCCGCTTTCAACAACTGTGTTGGCATCACGGACGTTTACTTCGGCGGTTCGGAAGAGGCGTGGAACAGCGTGGATATCGAGTCCTATAACGACGCTGTAGAGGATGCGGCAATGCACTATAACAGCGTATACGAAGACCCGGCAACCACGACGACCACTACTGCCGAGACGACAACAACTACCACTGAAACAACCACCACGACTGAAACCACCACAGCCGAAACCACAACGGAAACCACTGCCACCGAGACAACCACCGAAACTTCAACAGAAACCACGGTCACCACCGTCACAGTGACTACGACCACCACGACGACCACCGAACCGGAGACTCCGTCATACCCCAAGGGTGACCTGGACAACGACGGCAAGATCGACACCAGCGACATCTTCGCCGCAATGGTCTACGTGGCATATAAGGGCGCAGGTCTGGACAGCGGCACAACGCCCGAACAGATCGCCGCCGCAGACATCGACGGAGACGGAAAGGTAGACTCCACCGACATCTACTATATGCTCTACTATGTGGCACTGCACGGCGCAGGGCAGAAGGTAAGCTGGGATTACGTGATTTCGTAACCGGCAAAAACCAAATACCGCAAAAAAAGCGCATCCGGCGAAAGTCAGATGCGCTTTTGTATGTTCGGCTCAGAACTCCTTGATGGCGGCTTTCGCCTTGTTCACGATGTTCTTGTCGTTTTCATAGGTGAGGATGGTGGACGCATAGCCGATGTCCACCCAGCGGATCTCGGCGATCTCTTCCTCCTGTGGCACGAAGTCATAGTTTTTGGCACGAGCGATGAAATACACCACCGTTTTCTGCGTGTCACGTTTCGGGAAATAAGACACCGTCTCCCGGAATGTGGGGTCGATCATGACCTCCACCGAGGTCTCTTCCCGGATCTCCCGGATGGCAGTCTCGATCTCTGTTTCGCCGTTTTCCATGTGTCCCTTGGGAAACGACCAGTGACCGCTGTTGATGTGCTTTATCAGCAGGATCTCCGTGTTCCCGTGGGATTTGCGGTAGACGATAGCACCGCAGGACTTTTCATGCTGCATGGGTTTCACCCGACTCCTTTTTCATGTGATGATTTGTTACTTCTAGTATAGCATATTTTTCAGTATTTGTCCATAGTTAATTTTTGCGCCCATGCGGAACAATTTTCATGATAGCCTCCCCTGAAAGGGGTGACTCCCCACGGGGTGGGGAGATGCCCGTAGGGCAGAGGGGACCGCTCAGTACGAGGGGGACCGCCGTTAGGCGGTGGAGAGGTTCTTTCATAAAAATTTTTTTCAGTATAAGTGGAGACCCCTCAGTCAGTGCTACGCACTGCCAGCTCCCCTTTCAGGGGAGCCTTACTTGTCAAACCTCACCATTTTCGCCGGTACGTCACATACACATACGGAATCCCACCGCCGTGGCGCTCCTCTGCGGTTCGTGCAAACTGTCCTGCCGGCAGCGGCGGAAAAAACGTGTCTCCGTGAAAGTCCCCGGCGATCTCCGTGAGGTACAGCGTCTCCGCCAGCGCCATGCCCTCCGCATAAATGCCTGCGCCGCCGCCCAGAAAGACCTGTTCCGTTTCTGCGGCAGCGACAGCGTCCGCCAGGGTGGGAAACGTCCGCAGGTGCGCTCCGGTGAACTGCCTTGTGCGGGAGACGATAAAGTTTTCCCGTCCGGGAAGAGGTACGCCGATTTCTTCATAGGTGCGCCGCCCGAAGATCACCGTCTGTCCCAGGGTCAGCGACCGGAAACGCTGCTGCTCTCCGGGAATGCGCCAGGGAATCCTTCCGTTTTTCCCGATGGCACGGCGCCGGTCGTATGCGGCAATCATGGCGATGCGGCTCACAGGGCAAACAGGCACAGCAGGATGATGAGCGACAGGATCATGGCAAAGCCCATCTGGATGCCGAAAGCGCCCAGGATGAACCAGCCGTTTGTGCCGCCTTCCTGCCGCAGCCGGATGCGCCGCATTTCCGGGGAGACGTCCTCCTGCACCAGCTTGTGTACCCGGCGCAGCACGAAACGGTAATAGATGCGGTTTCCGAAGAGTCCCAGGAGAATACTCAGCACGATCTCAAAGTAGCTGCTTATCATGGCGATGTTGTTCAGCAGGGTCTCGTGAGCGTCCAGCTTTCCGATCATGTTCTGGAGGAACTGGATCACTTCCGGCTGGGCATTCGCCTCACGCAGCATGGGCAGATACTGCTGAAACATCAGTTCCAGCTGGACGATGGACTGGGGAACATGGAGCAGAGACAGCACGCCGATCAGCACCAGCGAAATGCCCCACATCTTCCGGTACGCCAGGTAATACTGGGGGAAGAGCAGGCAGGGAAAGTTCAGCGAAATGCGGTGTCCCTTACTGAACCGCAGGAACTTTGGCAGATAGTACAGGTTGTTCTGCGCTACGAAGTTCGCCACATCTTCCAGCCGTTCGCCGTCCAGGTCTTCCGCCGGGTCCAGTCCGCAGGTCGCATCCTGTGCGCCCATGCGCTGTGCGGTTTCCCGGAGCTGTTCCCGAAAGGTTGCCGGCGGCGTGTCGGATTCCTCTTCCGGCCGTAAAAACGGCTTGCCGCAGTGCGGACAGTGGGTGGCATCCTTTGGACAGCTGGTGCCGCAGTCCGGGCAAATGCGTATCATCTGCGCCTCTTCCTCTGCTTTTTTCTCCGGTTGCCAGCTCTTTCCGGATTCGTGCAGCGGCAGGTTGACGCAGGCGCCGTTTTTCTGCCAGCAGGCACGGTGATACGGCGTACCGCAGTCCGGGCAGACGACGACGTCATCGTTGTCGGTGAATACCTGTCCGCAGACAAAGCACTTTTCTCCCGTGTGTATTCCCATAGGGTATCCCTCTTTTCTAAGGCAGAATGCGGAGCATCGCCTTTTTTGCTCCCTATATTATAACACAGGAGAAAATTTTTTTCAATATCCAAAGAAAATATTTGCATCTTCTCCGATTTTGTAGTATAATAAAAGAGATAGTGATTTTGTCTTTCGAACAAGGAGAAACAATTATGGTATTATTAGATGAACTGCGTGTCACAATGAGTGACTACCGCAAAGACCTGAAAGAACTGTACGAGGTGCTGGGCATTGAAAAGGCACAGGCACGTTATGACGAACTGCAAAAGCAGGTGGCAGACCCGGATTTTTACAGCGATCTGGAGAATTCCCAGAAGGTACTCCAGGAAGTAAAGTCCCTGGAAAACCGCATCAACAAGTATAAGAAGATGGAAGAGACGCTGGATGACATCCTCACCCTCATTGAACTGACCATGGAAGAGGGCGAAGAAGAGTCCAACGCCGAGCTGAACGAAGAGGCAGACAGTTTCGTCAAGGAACTGGAATCGCTGAAACTGGCATCCCTGCTGACCGGCGAATATGACAGCTCCAATGCCATTCTGACATTCCACGCCGGCGCAGGCGGCACAGAGGCGCAGGACTGGGCAGAAATGCTCTACCGGATGTACAACCGCTGGGCAGAGCGCCACAACTTCAAGGCAGAACTGCTGGACTATCTGGACGGCGACGAGGCTGGCTTGAAGAGTGCGTCCATCATGATCTCCGGCGACAACGCCTACGGCTTTTTGAAGTCCGAGTCCGGCGTGCATCGTCTGGTACGTGTGTCTCCGTTTGACTCCTCCGGACGCCGTCACACCTCTTTTGCGGCGCTGGAAGTTATGCCGGAAATCGACGACTCCATGGAAGTGGACATCCGTCCGGAAGATATCAAGATGGATGTCTTCCGTGCCAGCGGCGCCGGCGGACAGCACATCAACAAGACCAGCTCCGCCGTTCGTCTGACCCACCTGCCCACCGGCATCGTGGTATCCTGCCAGACCCAGCGCAGCCAGTACCAGAACAAGGACTATGCGATGAAGATGCTCCGTGCAAAGCTGGTGGAGATCAAGGAACGGGAACACCTGGACAAGATCGCAGACATCAAGGGCGTGCAGAAAGAGATCGCCTGGGGCGCACAGATCCGTTCCTATGTATTCATGCCGTATACCCTGGTCAAGGATCACCGTACCGGTTTTGAAAACGGCAACATCCAGGCAGTTATGGACGGCGACCTGGACGGCTTTATCAACGCCTATCTGAAAGCCCTGTCCAGCGGTACATTGCAGAAGTAAGGTTTGCTTGTGCAGAGGGATACCTCGAAAGAGTTTCCTCTTAAAATGTCTCCTCTTTTAGAGGAGATGCCCGACAGGGCAGAGGAGTCGTGATTTGAACCCCTCCGAGCGGCTTTGCCGCCCACCTCCCCTTTCAGGGGAGGCTGATTCACACCAAATTTTCTTGACAAGGATTCCGGTTTTCGCTATAATAATAGTACAGACAGCAGCAGTGCTGTACCGACGGAAAAACAGAAAGGAAGAACAGACCTATGACATACAAAGAATCATTCCTGCGCTTTATGGTAGACTGCGGCGTGCTGACATTCGGCGAGTTTACGCTGAAAAGCGGCAGAAAAGCACCGTATTTCATCAACGCCGGCAACTATCACAGCGGCGCACAGCTGATGGAGCTGGGACGCTATTACGCTGCCTGCATCGCAGAGCATAACATCCCGGTAGAGACCGTTTTCGGTCCGGCGTACAAGGGTATTCCGCTGGCAGCCGCAGCAGCTGTGGCTCTGGCGGACAAGTACCAGAAGGACGTAAACTTCTGCTTTGACCGCAAGGAAGTCAAGGACCACGGCGAAGGCGGTATGTTCGTCGGCAAAAAGCTGACAGACGGCGAAAAGGTGGTCATCATCGAGGACGTTATGACTTCCGGCAAGGCAATGGCTGAGGTATATCCCAAGCTGAAAGGCGCAGCAGATGTAGACATCACCGGCATGGTCATCACCGTAGACCGGATGGAGCGTGCGCTGGAGGGCGAAAAGTCCGCTGTGCAGTCCGTCTATGAAAAGTACGGCGTTCCGGTATATTCCATCGTCAACATGGAAGATATCATCCAGGGCATCCGGGATGAGGTCATCCCGGGCAAGGAACACCTGGACGCAATGCTGGCTTATCGGGAACAGTACGGCGTAAAGGCATAAGCCAGACCAACAAAGGCATACAAAAGGAGACGGGCGGTTTCATGACCCCGTCTCTGTGATGTTCCAGTAGCTCAGCCGGATAGAGCGACCGCCTCCTAAGCGGTAGGCCGGGTGTTCGAATCACCTCTGGAACGCCAGAAAAACGCTGCCGGCGGACGGGTTCTGCCGGCAGATTTTTTTCAAAAAACGGTTGACAAGCCGTGAAAAGTATGCTATAATAAAAAAGCCGCTTGCGTGGAGGTCTCAAAACACTCCGGTGTGCCTTCGGCAGCGAGTTTTTGTAAAAGGCAGGTGCCAAGAATTATGTACGCAGTAATTGAAACCGGCGGAAAGCAGTATCAGGTAAAGGCTAACGACACACTCTTTATCGAAAAGCTGAACGTTGAAGCAGAGGACAGCATTGTTTTTGACAAGGTTGTAGCAGTTGGCGGCGAGGACGGTCTGAAGATCGGCACTCCGTATGTTGACGGTGCTTCTGTACGTGCCAAGGTCATCAAGAATGGCAAGGCAAAGAAGATTACGGTTATGACCTATAAGCCGAAGAAGGGCGAAAAGAAGAAGCAGGGTCACAGACAGCCGTATACCCAGGTGCAGATCGAAGCCATTGAGGCATAAATGATTTCCGCACGTTTTTTTCTTGCAGGAGAGCAGTATACCGGCTGTGAGATCACCGGACACGCCGATTATTCGGAAGAGGGGACAGACGTGATCTGTGCCTATGTGTCAGCTGCGGTGCAGACCGTGGCAAATCTCATGACGGAGATCTTCCGGCTTCCCGTTTCGGCGGAGGAGACCGAAGAACCGGCGAGGGTATCGCTCCGGCTTTCGGAAAAAGATGATTCCGGCAACGCCCACCGTTTATTTGCGGGGCTGGCGTTACAGCTGGGAGAACTGTCGAAAGCGTTTCCTGCGAATATTCAAGTCACACACATGGAGGTGTAAGTCATGCTGAAGATTAATGTACAGTTTTTTGCACATAAGAAGGGTTCTGGTTCTACCAAGAACGGCCGTGATTCTGAGTCCAAGCGTCTGGGCGTAAAGCGTGCAGACGGTCAGTTCGTTAAGGCTGGCAACATCCTGGTTCGCCAGAGAGGTACTCACATTCATCCGGGCGCAGGCGTAGGCATCGGTTCTGATGATACCCTGTTTGCTACCGTTGATGGTACTGTAAAGTTTGAGCGTGTTGGCCGTGACCGCAAGAAGGTCAGCGTATACGCTGCACAGTAACGAAAACGACATAATTTGTCGGATTGCGTGAAGAACGACAGGAAATCCCGAGCAGCGTTTGTGTGCTTGGGATTTTCTTATTATACTTCACGTGATTGCAAAAGATGCAGGGCAGAAATGTGTCTTTTGCAATCGTGTGAAGTATAGCTGTGACGTGTGAAAGATACACCGTGAAATGAGAGGAGATGTGAGAGATGTTTGTCGATCAGGCACGAATTTCGATCAAAGCCGGCGACGGCGGCGATGGAGCGGTTTCATTCCATCGGGAAAAGTATGTGGCGGCAGGCGGCCCGGACGGCGGCGACGGCGGAAAAGGCGGCGATGTGGTCTTTCAGGTGGATGATAACTTTTCCACATTGATCGACTTCCGCTATAAGCGAAAGTACACCGCCCAGCGGGGCGAAAACGGCGGTGCGAGAAACTGCACCGGAAAGAGCGCACCGGATCTGGTGATCCGGGTGCCACGTGGTACGGTCGTCCGGGAGACAAAGACCGGCCGGATCATGGCAGACCTCTCCACGGACGAGCCGCAGATCCTGGCAAAGGGCGGCAGAGGCGGCAAGGGCAATATCCACTTCGCCACCTCTACCCGGCAGATTCCTCGTTTCGCAAAGCCGGGCTTTCCCGGTGAGGCGTTCGATGTCACACTGGAGCTGAAACTGCTGGCAGACGTGGGACTGGTAGGATTCCCCAACGTGGGAAAATCAACGCTGATCTCCGTGGTCAGCGCCGCAAAGCCCAAGATCGCCAACTATCACTTCACCACCTTGACCCCGGTGCTGGGCATGGTGCGTGTGGCAGAGGAACAGTCCTTTGTCATGGCAGATATCCCCGGACTGATCGAGGGCGCAAGTGACGGCGTGGGACTGGGTCACGACTTCCTGCGTCATGTGGAGCGCTGCCGTCTGATTCTCCACGTGGTGGACGTTTCCGGCAGTGAGGGCAGAGACCCCATCGAGGATTATGATACCATCCAGGGCGAGCTGGAGCGTTTCCGGGAAGATCTAGCAGAGCGGCCGCAGATCGTGGTCGCCAATAAGTGTGATATGGCTGACCCGGAACAGATCGCACGGTTCCGGCAGTATATCGAAGAAAAGGGACTGCCGTTCTATGAGATCTCCGCAGCTACCACCCAGGGAACGGCGGAACTGGTACAGGCGACCGCAGCCATGTTACAGACCCTGCCGCCGATTCTCCAGTATGAGGCAGAGGCGCCTTCGCCGGAGGAACTGGCAGAAAATGCCCACGGCGGTTTCGAGATCGAAGTAGAGGACGGCGTGTATTATGTCAACGCCATGTGGCTGGAGCCGATTCTCCGCACAGTCAATATGGAGGACTATTCCTCGCTGCAGTACTTCCAGCGTGTTCTGCGCAGCAGCGGCATCATTGATGCACTGGAAGAAAAGGGCATCCAGGAGGGCGACACCGTCGATATCCTGGGCTTTGAATTTGACTTCGTGCCGTAATGAGGTGAGGGTATGAAACCGTTGACACAAGCAGAGGCGAGACAGTATAGTCCCATGGCACTGGCATTTCTGGGCGACAGCGTCTATGAAGTGATGGTGCGGGAATATCTCCTTCGTGCGGCAAATCAGCCGGCGGCAAAGCTGCATGACCAAAAGGTACAGCTGGTCTGTGCAGGCTTTCAAGCGGCGGCGGCAGACCGTCTGCTGCCCGTTCTGACCGAGAACGAGACCGGCGTCTATAAACGTGGCAGAAACGCCAACAATACCGTTCCACGCCATACCTCCGCACAGGATTATCATAAGGCGACCGGGCTGGAAAGCCTGTTCGGCTATCTTCATCTGATGGGTGCGCAGGAGCGGCTGGAAGAATTATTTCAAATTGTGATGAATGCAGACGGTGCGTCTGCGGAAGAATAAGGAGTGTTTACCAATGTCAGGACATTCGAAGTGGAATAATATCAAGCGGAAAAAGGAAGCAACCGATGCCATCAAGGGCAAGATCTTCACCAAGATCGGCAGAGAGATCACCGTTTGCGTCAAGGAAGGCGGTCCCGACCCCAACAGCAACGCCAAGCTGCGTGATCTGATCGCAAAGGCAAAGTCCAACAACGTGCCGAACGACAACATCGACCGTGTCATCAAGAAGGCTGCCGGCGAGGGCGACAAGAACAACTACGAATCCATCGTATACGAGGGCTATGGTCCCAACGGCGTGGCAGTTATCGTAGAGTGTCTGACCGACAACAAGAACCGTACTGCAGGAAATGTACGCCACTATTTCGACAAGTTCGGCGGCAATCTGGGAACATCCGGCTGTGTATCCTTTATGTTCAGCGAAAAAGGCGTGCTGGTGCTGGAAAATGACGGTCTGGACGAGGACCAGGTCATGGAGGACTGCTTTGAGTTCGATGCAGACGATTTCTCCATGGATGACGAAGAGGTCATCGAGGTCTCCTGCGCTCCGGCAGCCCTGCGTGGTCTGCGTGAGGGTCTGACCGAAAAGGGCTATCACGTGCTGTCCGCAGAAGTTATGCAGATCCCGTCCACCTATACCACGCTGGACGACGAAGAAGCAGTCAAGAAGATGAACCTGCTGCTGGAGAATCTGGAAGAGGATGACGACGTGCAGAACGTATTCCACAACTGGAATATGCCGGAAGAGGAATAAGCACGGCGCAGGTACAGGCATAGGCGTAGTCGAAGAGCCGACAGGCTCAAACAGAAAATTGGCGTATCCGGTTTCGCCTCGGCGGCGCCGGATGCGTTTTTTTGTGAAAAGAGCTGATATTGGATGTTATATAAATTTCACAAAGAACAAGAACAAGTAGAGAAAGTTCCTTTTCATAATATCAAAAAAGTGAGCGGAAATGAAAAGGACTTGGAAAACCTGCTTGCAAATCATTTGCAGGATTTCTTTTCCAATCCGGTTTTGATGCCGATTTTTCAGGAGAGAAAATGGCAGGAAGAACCGGATTTAATGGCGCTGGATGAAAATGGAACGCTTTATATTTTCGAACTGAAGGTAGGTTTTGTTTCTGATAAGACCGTTCTTCAAATCATTCGGTATGCGCAAAAATTTGGTGTGGAAAGTTATGCGAAGTTAGACCATTTTTATCAGCAGTGGTGTAAAACTACCGGCAGTCCATATACAGATTTGAAAATTGCGCATAAAGACGCTTTTCAATTAGACTCCGCATTGCCGGAATCTCAGTTTAATTGCAGGCAAAAATTGATTCTTGTGGGCAATGCAGCAGATGGTAAGCTGGCGCAGGCAGTTCAATACTGGCAAGAAAAAGGGCTGGAAATTGATTTTATGCCGTATCGGTTTTATGAAATCGGCGGTGAAATGTATTTTGAATTCTTTGCAAAACCATTTGACATCTGTTCTTTCCAATCGAATCAATCGAAAAAAGGCGTTTTATTTGATACCAATGGAAAACACAACGGACTTCAATCCGTTCTGGATATGCTCCAGGATAAAGAGAAAAAAATCAGCGCCTATGGAAAAGCCAATCGTTTTGTGGATTGGCTGGAAAAAGATGACTATGTTCTGTATTATCAAGTGGGTTACGGCGTAATTGCCGCAGGAATTGTAACGGATAATGTTGCTGAAAACTTAGACAGAGAAGAGCGATGCCGAAGAGTAAATCTGCTGACAGATGTGATCCGGTGTGAAGAAGATATCTGTGCGATTTCTCCAAGGGAGTTAGAAGAATTATTAGGACATGGATTTTTCTATGCCAATACGATCAAACGACCCTATTTAAGCATAAAAGAGGCTAAATTGATAACAAAGAAATTACAAGAAAAATATCAAGAAAAACGAGAGGAAAAAGAATGCGATTTGAAGAACTGAATCTATCCGCACCACTGCTGGAGGCGATTGCACAGCTGGACTTCACCGAGATGACAGAGATCCAGGAAAAGGCGATTCCGCTGCTGCTGGAGGGCAAAGACGTGATCGGAAAGTCCAATACCGGCACGGGAAAAACTGCTGCATTCAGCATCCCGATCCTGGAACAGATGGGACAGATGCCCCAGGAGGAGCGCCGCAATGTGTGCGCTCTGATCCTTTGCCCCACACGGGAACTGGCGATGCAGGCTTGTGACGAGATCCGGAAGTTTTCCCGGTTCCAGAGACAGATAAAGCCCGTGGCTGTCTACGGCGGCGCCAGCATGGAGCGCCAGATCTACCAGCTGAAAAACGGCGCCAATCTGGTAGTCGGCACGCCGGGACGTGTCCTCGACCATCTCCGCCGCCGGACGCTGAAACTGGACAATCTGAAAACCATCGTCCTGGACGAGGCGGACGAAATGCTGAACATGGGATTCCGGGAGGACATCGAGTCTGTCCTGGCGCAGATTCCGGAAGAACGTCAGACCGTGCTGTTCTCCGCTACCATGCCGCCGGCAATCCTGGCGATCACCAAGCAGTATCAGAACGACCCGGTGCTGGTGCAGATCCAGAGCGCACACCGGACGGTGGATGCCATCGCTCAGTTTTCCGTCAGCGTTCCCATGGGACGCAAGACCGATGCGCTCCAGCTGCTCCTGCTGTCGAAACAGCCCAAGTCTGCCATGATCTTCTGCAACACCAAGAAGATGGTAGACGAGCTGACTGAGGCGCTGTGTCTCCGTGGCTTTTCTGCCGCAGGTCTCCACGGCGATATGAAACAGCTCCAGCGCACCCAGGTCATGAACGGGTTCAAGAGCGGCAGAAATACCATTCTCATCGCCACCGATGTGGCTGCCCGTGGCATTGATGTCAAGGGCGTGGATGCCGTGTTTAACTACGACCTGCCCCAGGATCATGAGTACTATATCCACCGCATCGGCAGAACCGGACGTGCCGGAAAGACCGGTACGGCGTACAATATCCTCAGCGGCAGAAAGCAGGAAATGGAGATGCGTGACATCTCCCGGTATACCAAGGCGGACATCACCGAGATTCCTGTGCCGACCTCCAAGGAACTCCGGGCATCGGCAACGGAAGAGACACGCACCCAGCTGCTGGAACTGGCGGCACAGCCGTCATCGGAAGAGGCACTGGCGCTGGCGCAGGAACTGCTGGCACAGGCATCGTCTCCGGAACAGCTGCTGGCGGCGCTGGTGCAGAAACAGCTGGACGCAGCCACCAAGAACCTGCCCACATTCGATGTGCCAAAGCCGATCCGCAAGGGCAAGCGTGCCGGAGCGAAAACCGTTCGGGTACACATCAACGCCGGACGCAAGGACCGGATGGCGCCCAACTTTATCCTGGGTGCGTTGGTAGAGGCGACGGGCATGGCTGGCAACGAATTCGGCAAGATCGACATTCACGACCAGTACACCACCGTGGAAGTGCCGGAGACAGAGACCGACTTTGTCATTGATGCCATGCAGGACGAGAAAATCAACGGCAAGGCAGTTTCCGTGCGGCGCTATGAAGAGCGTGATAACGACCACCGTGGCGGCTCTCACAGCGGACGTGGCGGCAGAAACGGCGGACAGCACCGCCAGTCCCGTCACGGCTATAACCAGCACGCACGCAGCGGCGGCTATAACCGCAAGCGGAGAAAGGGCTGATATCGCTCACCAAGGATAAAATAAACCAATCCCCGGACAGACATCGCCTGGATGTTTGTCCGGGGATTTTTTTGCCCAGACAGAAAAACACCCTGCCGGAGAAAAAGCAGGGTGTCGGGAAGAGTATATGGAGTTGTCAGTGGATAGGAATGACTGTGTCGCCAAATTCGATGGAGACGATGCCTTCGGGATTAATGGGCTTATCGAAATCAATGTTGTATTCCCAAAGGGTATTCTCCAGATAGGTTTGTGTCAAGCCGCTGTTTTTGCAATCCGGTGTGAACGTACTGCCGTCTGCATATGTGATGGTTGCCGCATAAGGTTCATTGTAGGAACCGAACAGCGCCATCTCTCCGGTGCCGGAAAGGTGCAGAGAAAATGCCTGGATATCCAGATGCTTCAGATAGCCGGTCCCGTTGTCATTTGGAACGGCGATGGGTTCTTCAAAGTCGCATTGCTGATCCTGCAAAGAATCGTCCAGCGTAAAAGAAGTGGAAATGGTTCCCATAAGTTCGGTCTGATCGGCTTCTGCATATCCGTTTTGCGCTTCTGATAGTTCTGTCATATCGGTCAGTCCAATGATACAATTGAGATGGTCGAAAGTAATGCCGTTTGCAAATTTCAGCTGATAGAATGCAGTATACGAGCCGTCTGATTCCGGTACTTCTGTTTGTACGGAAAAGCCGCTTTCCTCCACTCGATAGGGATCATCATCTTTTAACGCATAAATGTTGTCGATTCCCTCAATCTGCGGATATACGAGATTGGAAGTAAAGTCCATGTAAGTGCTGATATATCTTTCTGCAGGGTTGAAATCAGGATCACTGGGAACAATACGCATCATCAGATAAACGTATTTCGCATCGTTGACCACGCCGATGGGCGTAATGTCCAGACCGTCCATGCCGTCTACGGTGAAGGATTCGATCTGCCCGTTGGTGAACACTGCGGTTTCCGGGGTATCTACCGACTCTGCCCATGGAAACAGCTTTTCCAACAAATTATTGTTCTGTGCGGCTGTGACGGAAAAAACGCTGACGACTGCCACGCAGGCTGCCGCCGCAATGGCGATGCCGGCTTTTTTCCGCAGGGTGATATGTTTTTTCGGCTTTGGCATTTCTGAGTTGTGTACTGCGTCCAGGATGCGCTGTTCGCAGGCATCAGACATCTGAATTTGTTCCATGACACGCTTGTATTGCCGTTTGTCCATAGTGAAACCCACCTTTCTGTTCCAGCTGCATTTTCAGCTTTTTTCTTGCTCGTTCCAACTGTGTCTGTATGGTGGAGGGATTGCGCTGAATCATCTCCGAAATTTCCTGGATGGAATAGTCCTCGTAGTAGTAGAGCAGGACGACCACCCGGTATTTTTCCGGCAGAGAGAACACTGCCGCATACAGTGCATTGTCCTGCGGCGTTTCAAAGGAATCTGCCAGATTCTCCGGGAGTTCCGTCCGGTTTCTGCTCCACACCGACCGCCGCAGATCGTGGCAGGCGTTGATGGTCACCCGGATCAGCCACGCCTTTTCGCTGCCCTCGTCCGGAAAGGGTGTCTCCCGGAGGTAGAACTTGAGAAAGGTCTCCTGCGAAATGTCCTCTGCGTCTGCGGTGTTTTGCAAATAGGTATAGGCGATGCGGTAAACGGTATCCTTGTATTGCTTTAGCTTGATGCGGAATGCTGCCTCGTCCATGCGGAACACCTCCTTTTTCACAGGTTCTTTTTGAAGCGCTTCACCCCTATAACGATCGGCAGGGGCAAAATATCTCACTTTCGGAAAAATTTTTTTCACCCACAGAAAAAGCCGCCCGGCAGGGACGGCTTTTTTTGATGTTGATTCGTTTTATCGTGGGGAACAGGGTTCGCCCGCCATAAAAAATGACATGACGTTTCCGGCAAATTTTCGGGCATTACAATACATTCTTCCCGTCGATCAGCACCATCCACGGGTCGCACAGCAGGTCCAACGGGTCGCCGTGGTACAGCTGTATATCTGCGTCCATGCCCGGCGCAATGCTGCCCACACGGTTTTCCACGCCCAGGATCTCCGCTGCACCGGCAGTGATGGCATAGAGGGCATCTTCCCGTTTCATGCCGCCTTTCACTGCCAGAGCCGCTGTGGTGGGCAGGTACTGGATGGGGATGACCGGATGGTCGGTGCAGAGCGCCAGCTTGACCCCGGCTTTCTGCATCACAGACGGCCCGGAGATGGTGAGGTTCTGCATCTCCGGCTTGCAGCGGTCGCACAGGATCGGACCGGCAATGACCTTGGCATTTTCCTCCGCCAGGATGTCGGCAATCAGATGTCCCTCTGTGCCGTGGATAATGACATAGTCCAGGTTGAACTCTCTGGCAATGCGGATGGCGGTGCAGATATCGTCTGCCCGGTGACAGTGGAAATGGGCTTTCACATCCCGTTCCAGCAGGGGCAGCAGTGCCTCAGACTTTGCGTCATAGTCCGGCATATGCTCGTCCGGGTCGCTCTCTGCAAAGTCCAGTTCCTGCTGATAGCGCTGCGCTTTCGCCAGCCCTTCCCGGATCATGGCAGCTGTCGCCATACGGGTGATGGGCGTTTCGTCCCGGTCGTTGTAGACGCTCTTGGGATTTTCGCCCAGGGCAAACTTCACGCCCGTGCCGATCTGCATCCGGTCTGCCATCCGTCCGGCGGTTTTCAGAATTGCCATGGTGCCGCCGCAGGCGTTGGCGCTGCCGGGTGAGGTCATGACCGTTGTCACGCCGGCTGCCCTTGCCTCAGCAAAGCAGTGATCCAGCGGATTCACCCCGTCGATCACACGCAGATGTGGCGTAAACGGGTCGGTCGCCTCGTTGCAGTCGTCGCCCTCAAAGGCGATGCCGTTTTCGATAATGCCCAGGTGGGTGTGCGCATCAATAAAGCCCGGCAGCAGAACCGAACCCCCTGCGTCAATATCCTCCGGCGCAAGCACTGACGGTGTGCCTGTGCCGACTTCGGTGATCTTGCCGTTCTCGATGCAGACATAGCCGTTTTCCAGAATGCCGGCATCGGTCATGGTATGTATGGTTGCGTTCCAGATCTTCATGGATGTACCTCTTTTCGTTTCCGTGGTTTTGGCATGGTCAGCGTATAGCTTTCGTCCAGCAGCCAGAACAGTTCCGGTTCCGGCAGCGTGCCGTCCAGCAGTATGGTGATCCAGTGGGTTTTGTTCATATGGTATGCCGGAAAAATGCCGGGCTTTTGCCGGAGCGAGCCGGTCTCCAGGGGACTGCACTTCACATTGAGGATGTCCGCCGTTCCGCCCGGCGCAAGTCCCAGCTTTTCCGACGGGATGCGCATGAGGAGACCGTACCATTTCTGATTCCCCATGTGGCGCAGCACTGCCGCATCCGGCGTGCCGTCCCAGGGATATTCCGGCGTTGTGCCGTAGTTTTCCGCCGCATAGCGCAGCAGCCGTTCACGCTGTGATGGTTTCGTCTCCATGGCTTACTCCAGGGACACGATGGTCACGCCGTCCTCGCCCTCGCCGAATGTGCCGAGACGGAAGTTCTTCACGTATTTCAGCTGTTTCAGCCGCTGGTGGATCGCCTTGCGCAGCAGTCCCGTGCCTTTGCCGTGGATGATGGTGACGGTGGCGATATGGGACATGACGGCTCTGTCCAGGAACGCATCCATCTGGTATACGCCCTCATCGCAGGTGCAGCCACGGATGTCCAGCTCCATGGTGCCACGCCGTGCCGCCTGTGCGGAGACTCTGCCGGCGGTCTGGCGCTGTTTCTGCTGGCTCTTTTTCTTTTCCTCCACGCCTGCCACCAGACGCAGCTTTTCCTGGGGAACTTTCGTGCGCATAGCGCCGATCTGCAAAAAGACGGTGCCGTTTTTGTCCGGCTTTCCGGCAACGACCGCTTTCTGCTTGGTGTCCGCCAGCATGACCGTGTCGCCTACCTGCAATTCCCGTGGCAGCACGTATTCTTCGTCCGGGACTTCGGTCAGCGGATTGGCGGTCTCGTACATCTTCCGGAAACCACGCTTGACGTTGCCCTTTGCCCGGATCACATCGTCCCCGAAGGATGCCTTTTCCTTTGCCCGGCGCAGCTGATCCAGCTCGGTAATCATTTCGTTGGACTGTGCCTTGGTGGTCTCTACGATGCGCATTGCCTCCAGCCGTGCCTGTTCCATCACGTTTTCCCGGTCGGTGCGTGTCCGCTGTACCTCTTCCCGGAGTTTTGCCGCATCCTCTTCCGCCTGATGCAGTGCCTGCTGCATGGCGCTGCGGTCGTGTTCCAGTGCCTTGCGTGTCTCTTCCAGCTTGGAGACTGCCTCTTCAAAGCGCAGGTTTTCCTGGCTCACCAGGGTCTCCGCCTGGGAGATGATATCGTCCGACAGTCCCAGCCCCTTGCAGATGGCGAAGGCGTTGGACTTTCCGGGAGATCCCAGGATCAGCCGGTAGGTGGGACGGAGCGTTTCGATGTCGAACTCACAGGAGGCGTTCAGCACATCGGGCTGTTCGGTGGCGTAGAGTTTCAGTTCCTGGTAGTGGGTGGTGACCATAAGCTTTGCGCCGTTGTCCTTCAGCCGCTGGATCACTGCCTCTGCCAGCGCCGCACCCTCGATGGGGTCTGTGCCGGAGCCTAGCTCGTCCAGCAGTACCAGAGAGCGGTCGTTTGCCTGTTCCAGAATGTCGATGACACTGCGCATATGGGCAGAGAATGTGGAAAGGTTCTGCTCAATGCTCTGGGTGTCGCCGATGTCTGCCAGTACGTGGTCAAACACGGAGATCTGGCTGCCCTCTGCCGCCGGGATGAGCATACCGCTCATTGCCATCAGCGTCAGCAGACCGCAGGTCTTGAGGGCTACGGTCTTACCGCCGGTGTTCGGACCGGTGATGATAAGCGCCTTGTTTTCGCCGCCCAGGGTAAAGCTGATGGGAACTGCCTTTTTATAGGGAATCAGCGGATGGCGTGCCTTTTTCAGCACGATCACGCCGTCGTCAGTCAGCACCGGCGGAAAGGCGTGCATCTGTTCTGCCAGGCGTGCCTTGGCGAAATACAGGTTCAGCTCGGCGCAGACCTCGTGGTCACGGATGATGGCGTCTGCCCATGTGCCGCACTCGGTGCAGAGTTCCTCGATGATGCGCTCGATCTCCTCCGCCTCCTGGAGTTCCAGCAGACGGATGTCGTTGTTGGCATCCACCACGGCGATGGGTTCGATAAAGATGGTCTGCCCGGTGGCAGAGGTGTCATGCACCAGACCGGGGATCTTGCTGCGATATTCCGCACGGACAGGCAGGACAAAGCGTCCGTCACGGAGCGTGACACGGCTGTCCTGGAGACAGTCCTGCACATCCTGTTTGCGCATCATGCTGTCCAGGGTGTCCCGGAGCTTTTGCCGGGAGCGTCTGATCTTGCGGCGGATGTCTGCCAGCGCCGGGCTTGCGGCATCGGCGATCTCCTCTTCCGAGAGGATGGAGCGATCCAGCTTTTCCAGCAGATACGGCACAGGCGCCAGCTGGCTGAACAGGTCGTCCAGGGAGGATTCCACCCCGGAGCAGCGGTCGTACCAGTCGCTGAGGGACTGAATCTGACGCAGTACCGTGGCGATCTCCAGCAGGTCTTTCAGCGACAGTCTCGCCCCGGACTTTGCCCGGCGCAGTCCCATCCGCATATCCTGAAAGGCGTGGAACGGCGGTGCGCCGAACTGGACGGACAGCTGGAACGCATCGTTGGTCTTTTCCAGCTCTGTCCGTGCCTCTGCCAGGTCGGAGCAGGGGACGATGGTGCGTACTTTCTCACGGGTGATCTCGTTGGCGGAGAGATTCGCCAGCATTTCTAAGATTTTATGAAATTCCAGAATTTCCAGATTTTTATTCATGGGAGTTTCTCCTGTTAAAGATATCATGTAACATTGGGCGGTGCGGACGGGTGTGCAACGGACTGGTAGAACGTCAGCGCCCTGGGTTTCAGCGACAGGTGGTACTGGACAAAGCGCTCGGTGCATTCGCCCAGCGCCCGGAGATTTTCCTGTCCCAGTTGAAACTGATACAGCCGGTTATAGTCCGCAAAGAGAATGTGCCGCATCGCCTGCAGTACCGGCGCACGGAGCAGGATCGGAGAGCGCAGATTCTCCGGCGCACCGCAGTCCGCACAGAAAAAACAGCCCTCTTCCACGGAGAAATAGAGCCGTTTTGGTAAAAATACACCACAGCTGCGGCACATGAGCAGGTCGGGCATCATGCCCAGCTCCGTCATGAGCCGCAGCTCGAAGATCGATTTCAGAAGTGCCTCAGAGCGCTCACCGTTCTCCAGATAGTGGAGGGTGTTCAGCATCAGCCGCATCACAAAGCAGTTTTCCTCCGGGGTCTGATGTTCCCGGACGCTGAGCCGCACCAGCTCGCTGAAATACATGGCAAGGCTCAGCCGGGAGAGAGACTCCCGGAGACGGTAGAAAATGCGGATGGGTTCGGCGCTGTCCAGATACAGCCCCTTCTGCTGTTTCCGGATGCTGAAATTGGCATAGGAAAACAGCTGGGTGGCAGAGAGTCCGGCGGAGGTGTTTTTCTTTGCGCCCCGGACATAGATCTCCCGGACCGTGTTATGCTCTGTGAGAACGTCAATAAACTTCCCCCGTTCTCCGGCGCTCCGTTCCGCCAGAACCAGTCCCCGATAGATCTCCATGTGTGGGAACCTCCTTTTGCACTGCCTGTGCCGTCTGCTGCACGCTGCCGTCCAGTCCACGGCGGTAGTGCAGATAATCGTCGATCCGTCCGGTCATACAGAAAATATCCCATGCGTCCATATTGTGTACCTCCTGTTGGAAAGGGCAGAGCAATTTTTCAGAGAAAATTGCCGCCTTACTGAGATACCATTATGTTGCGTGGGGTATTGCTTTTTTATGTGTGGCAGATTATTCCGGGTTGTCCAGCCCGAAGTTGTGGATGAGACCTTCCTTGTTGCGCCAGTCCTCCTTGACCTTGACCCAGCACTGCAAATTGACCTGGATGTAGAAAAAGCGTTCCAGGTCTTTCCGGGCGAGGGTAGCGATCTTCCGGAGCATGGTGCCGTTTTTGCCGATGAGGATGCCTTTGTGGGATTCCCGTTCGCAGTAGATGGTGGCGTCGATGTCCAGCAGATCCTTGTCGTCCCGCTCTTTCATGCGCTCGATGGAAACGGCGATGCCGTGGGGGACTTCGTCCCGGAGCAGGTTCAGGATCTTTTCCCGGATCATCTCTGCCGCCAGCACACGCTCCGGCTGGTCGGTGAACTTTTCGTCCGGGAAATAGTGGGGTGCCGGCTGTGCCAGCGCCATGACTTCCTGTTCCACCAGGTCGATGCCGTCCGATTCGGTGACGCTCACCGGAATGGTTGCGGCAAAGGAATGCACCGCATTCAGCCGGGCGATCGTCCCCATCAGCCTGGTCTTGTCGCTGCAAAGGTCGATCTTGTTCAGCACCAGGATGGTGGGCGTTTTCGCCTTTTCCAGAGAGTGCAGCAGCTCCTCTTCCTGTTCCGAAAGGGGCTTGGTGCAGTCCTGGACGAACAGCACGGCGTCGATGTCTGCCACAGCGTCCTTCACCGCTTTCAGCATATGACCGCTCAGCTTGGTGGTGGGCTTGTGCAGACCCGGCGTGTCCATAAAGACCATCTGCGTTTCACCGACCGTCTTGATGCCGGTGATGCGTGTGCGTGTGGTCTGGGGCTTGGGGCTGACGGATGCGATCTTTTCGCCGATGATGGCGTTGAGCAGGGAGGACTTCCCGGCGTTGGTGTGTCCGGCGAGGGTCACGAAAACCGATTTTGTCATGCGTCAGTATCCTCCGGCTGGTTGGTGAAGGTGGCTTCTCTGGAAATGCCCAGTTCGCCCAGGACTTCCTCTTCCTTTTCCCGCATCTTGCGCTCTTCCAGCGGGCTGGTCTCGTGGTCATAGCCCAGCAGATGCAGCATGGAGTGAACGGTCAGAAAGCCGATCTCACGCTCCAGGGAGTGACCGTACATATCTGCCTGCTTGACAGCCATTTCCAGAGAGATGACCACATCGCCCAGCAGTGCGCAGCCGGTCTCCTTGTTGGTGTCATAGTGGCCGTCCTGTCCCAGGGGAAAGGAAAGCACATCGGTGGCACGGTCTTTCTGGCGATAGATCTTGTTCAGTCTGTGGATCTCATCGTTGCTGACAAAGGAGACGCTGACTTCGGCATCCTGCCCGAAATGCTCCGCCACCAGGACTGCCTGGCAGCAGCGGCGGATGAGCATTCGGATTCCTACCGGGACCCGTACTTCTGTTTGATTGTTTTTTACCATGACTTTTACTTTTGGCATGATGAACGATCTCCTTTCATGAGATTTCACATATATCTTAATTTTTTTATTTTTTGGCAATGTCGATCAAACCCTTTCTATAGGGGATGTAATTGTATTATGGAATGTCTAACACAATAACAGCAACAGGAATAAGCCTCCCTTGAAAAAGAGAGGGGAACCAGCGAAGCTGGTGGAGGGATTCTGCTGATGCCTTTTCTTTGTGTTTTGTTTTAGATTTTACAAAAAATCCCTCAGTCAGCCTGCGGCTGCCAGCTCAGCACAAGGCACGCCCTTCGGGTGCCTTTTCAAGGGAGCCTAGTTATGAGGTTTTCAAATTTAGTGCTTTCTAGTACCTTTTCGGTCAGAACGCTCCGTTTTGTCACTATTCTGCCGGCGCTCTGCCGCCTCGTAGGCACGGATGATGTCCTGCACCAGCTTGTGGCGCACCACATCCCGGTTGGTGAATTCGCAGACGGCGATGTCGTCCACCTTCCGCAGGATACGGGAGGCGATGACCAGACCGCTTTTCTGCTTGTCCGGCAGGTCGATCTGGGTGGTGTCTCCGGTAATGACCATCCGGCTGCCCTCGCCCAGACGGGTGAGGAACATCTTCATCTGTTCACCGGTGGTGTTCTGCGCCTCGTCCAGGATGATAAAGGCGTTGTCCAGGGTGCGTCCACGCATATACGCCAGGGGAGCGACTTCGATAGAGCCACGCTCCAGATGGCGCTGGAACGCCTCTGCACCCAGCATTTCAAACAAGCCGTCGTACAGCGGACGGAGATAGGGGTCTACCTTGTCCTGGAGGTCGCCGGGCAGAAAGCCCAGCTTTTCGCCTGCCTCCACAGCCGGACGGGTGAGGATAATGCGGCTGATCTCGTGCCGCCGGAACGCACGCACCGCCATGGCAACCGCCAGATAGGTCTTTCCTGTTCCGGCAGGACCCAGCCCGAACACGATGGTGTTTTCGGCAATGGCACGGACATAGCTGCGCTGTCCCACAGTACGGGTATGCACCGGCTTTCCGGCGGCGGTGAGACAGACGGTGTCGTCATCTGCCAGCTCCGCCAGCTGTCCGCTTGCGCCCTCGTCCACCATATCCGAAACGTAGTGGATGGACTGCGGCGTCACAGCCTGTCCGGCGGCAATCATTTTCAGCAGTGCAGTGACCGCTCCGGCAGCCAGCTCTACCGCTGCGCCGTCGCCCTGGATGCGCAGCTCGTCCCCACGGCAGATCATCTGCACATGATACCGCTGTTCCAACAGCTTGAGGTTTTCGTCAAAACTGCCGCATAAAGTCTGAAATTGGTTGTTGTCCTGCATTGCAATCAATCGTTCTGCCATGGTGGGATCGGTTCCTTTCTGAAAGTCTGCTGTACTCCGGTCACGCCGTTTTTGGCTGTCCGGAGGAATATCCTCTACCTATTATAGCATACTCTTTGTAAAATGTGAAACGGTATCTTCTTCTTTTAACAAAAAATTCAGGAATTCCCGCATAGGCGGCAACTCCTGAATGGCTTTACAGAATGTGTTGCAATGTGCTGTTTAATAAAACCGGTAGTCCGAAATGTCGGAAAGGAAGATCTGATACAGCGAAAAGATGCCGTCGTCGATCTCCCGGCGGCTGCTTTCCAGGGACAGATTCCGGATGTCCCGGTGCAGGGGAAAGCGCAGGGTACACTGTGCCTGGGTGTCGGTCTGGGAGGTGAGCAGGACGGCGTGATACTTCCGGCAGAAGTGCTGTACGACCTGTTCCTCCGGCGTGCGCAGCCCCGTCTGATACAGCTGCTCCGGGATGCTGTGGCGGTGAGACTGCGGCTCTGTGCCGTCGGAGACTGCCGTACAGCGCAGCACTGCCTCGTTTTCCTGCTGCTCTGCCTGCCAGGTGAAATGGGACGCAGACGGCATAGTCTGCCGCAGCTGTAAAATCAGACAGAGCAGGCTCACACGCAGCCGCCGGCGGTGGACGAAAATGCACAGGTGGGGCGCCGTTTTCAGTGTCATCCGGATGGCCCTGCCAAGCACCATTCGACACGATTCGACAAAATTCGACAATTCACGGTCCAGAAAAAGCGCCTCACCGGAGACTTCGCAATTTTGGTAATATTTGAGCTGTTCCAGACGCAGCACCGAAGACCGCATGAGACGGCAGCAGTTGCCTTGAATAATGTTCAGTTGTTCCAGCTGTTCTTCCAGGATCATCCTGGGGATCTGGTCGCTGGATTCATCCAGATCCTGATACAGCGCACTGACGGCGTTGGAGATGCCAAATACCTTCTGGCGTATGGCGGCGATCCGGTTTTCTTCCTCGTGACATCGGTCGGGGTCGGACCAGAAGAGTTCCTCTTCCGGCTGTGCGCAGATCTGCACCAGGATCACCGGCGTGCCGCCGATGCGGCATTGTTTCTGCCGGAGCAGATACAGCACACTGCCCTGCCGGACGGAAAACGTGCCGGTCTCCGGCGTGCCGTCCGGGGCATACCGTGGCAGGGATGCGCCGTCCTGATCCTGCCGCAAGGTGGCGGCGTGGTTCTGCCAGAGCGGCGTGCCGTCCATGCGGTAGAAAAGGACGGCATCCTCAAACTGCTGATACCATTCCCGGATCTGCTGAAATTCACTTTGCTGCATCGCTGTCATCTCTCCTCACTGCATCCGCATTTGTCTTTATTCTATGCTATTATTATACTACATATTTCAGAACAGGGAAATAAAAAAAGTGATAATTTTGTCTTGTTTTCAATTTTTGTGCATTTTGCATAAAATGGTTTCCCGTTTTTTGCGGAAAACGTGGAAAATAAGAGAACTTGCCTTTTTACCCCCTGCTTTTTTTGCGAAAGTGCTTGAATTTTTCTCCGGAATGGTGTAGAATAGAATTATCAAGGAATCACTGGGGCAAAATCGGGCAGATGTCCGGGGATGTGTATCAGTGCTTTCTAAAATATTAGGAGGTAATTTCCAATGTCAGTTAAAGTTGCTATTAATGGTTTTGGCCGTATCGGTCGTCTCGCATTCCGCCAGATGTTCGGCGCAGATGGTTATGAGGTCGTTGCAATCAACGATTTGACTAAGCCGTCTATGCTGGCTCACCTGCTGAAGTATGATACCGCACAGGGCGGTTATGCAGGCAAGATCGGTGAGAACAAGCACACTGTTTCTGCTGATGACGAAGCTGGTACTATCACTGTTGACGGTAAGACTCTGAAGATCTATGCAAAGGCTAACGCTGCAGAGCTGCCGTGGGGCGAGATTGGTGTTGACGTTGTTCTGGAATGCACTGGTTTCTACACCTCTAAGGCTAAGGCACAGGCTCACATCGATGCAGGTGCAAAGAAGGTCGTTATCTCTGCTCCGGCTGGCAACGATCTGCCGACAATCGTTTACAACGTAAACCACAACACTCTGACTGCTGATGACAAGATCATCTCCGCAGCATCCTGCACCACCAACTGCCTGGCTCCGATGGCTAAGGCTCTGAATGACTATGCTCCGATCCAGAGCGGTATCATGAGCACCATTCACGCTTACACCGGCGACCAGATGATCCTGGATGGTCCGCACAGAAAGGGCGACCTGAGAAGAGCAAGAGCCGGCGCAGCTAACATCGTTCCGAACTCCACCGGTGCTGCTAAGGCAATCGGTCTGGTTATTCCGGAACTGAACGGCAAGCTGATCGGTTCTGCACAGCGTGTACCGGTTCCGACTGGTTCCACCACGATCCTGACTGCTGTTGTTAAGGGCGCAGACGTAACTGTTGACGGCATCAACGCTGCTATGAAGGCTGCTGCTACTGAGTCTTATGGCTACAACGAAGAGCCGATCGTATCTTCTGACGTTATCGGCATGAAGTACGGTTCTCTGTTCGATGCAACTCAGACCATGGTTTCCAAGATCGCTGATGATCTGTATGAAGTACAGGTTGTTTCTTGGTATGACAACGAGAACAGCTACACCAGCCAGATGGTTCGCACCATCAAGTTCTTCGCTGAACTGGCATAAGTTAGCGTCGGATTCTCGCAGACAGGATTTGTTCTGTCTATGAATTTGCAAAATGAAAGCGGTATGGCGGTTTCGTCATGCCGCTTTTTTGCATATCTGCGTGCAGGATGGGACAGCGGCAGACGATTGTGGAAAAAATGCGAAAAAATATTGACGGCATTCCCCATCCTATGCTATAATAAAAATGCAGAAGGTTGTTCTCGAAATTTGCTGAAAAGATGCTTCTTTCTAGGGCTTGTTTGACAAATGTACGGATTTTTCAAACAAGCCCTAAAAGAACAACTTCTAAAATCACATAGAAAGGAGGGATGTACAATTGTACAGGATATGGCGGCGCTGGCTGTCGCTTTTGACGGCGTTGGCTCTGGCGCTGGTTTTCTGTTTTGCGGCGTGTCCGTTTGCGGCTTTTGCCGATGACACGGGGCAGAAGGTGTACCAGGACATGATCTACTACACCATCACGCCTATGCACGAGGTGACGATCACAGGCGCACGTGCGATACTGACGGAGGCGAACATCCCGGCAGAGCTGGACGGCTGTCCGGTGACGGAGATCGAACGCTATGCCTTTAAGGACTGCACCCGGCTGAAACAGGTGACCCTGCCGGACACCATCCGCAGGATCGGGGAGTTCGCCTTTAAGGACTGCACCCGGCTGGAGCGCATTTCCATCCCGGATACGGTCTCAGACATCGGCTGGGGCATCGTCCAGGGAACGCCCTGGCTGGACAACCAGACAGAGGAGTTCGTGATCGCCGGAAAGGGATTTCTGCTGGCGTATACCGGAGCAGACGCTACGGTCACTATCCCGGATACGGTAAGCACCATCGGCGGCTATGCCTTTGAGGGCTGCACCACCCTGGAAAACGTGGTGATGCCGGACTCGGTGCAGACCATTGATGCCTTTGCGTTTCTGAATTGCAGCAGGCTGCACCAGGTGCAGTTCCCGGCGCATCTGAAAACCATCGGGGAATATGCGTTCCATTGGTGTACGGCGCTGGAAGAGGTACAGATTCCGGATACGGTGACGACGGTGGGCAACCACGGGTTCAGCTATTGCCGGTCACTGAAAAGCATATCTCTTCCGGCAGGGCTGACACAGATCAGCAACACCCTGTTCCAGGGCTGCACCAGTCTGGAAGAGCTTCAGATCCCGGACGGCGTCCAGGTGATCTATAACTATGCTTTTGACGGCTGTTCGCAGTTGCGGAAGATCACGCTGCCGGAATCGGTGGAGGAGATCGGCTCCAACGCCTTTTCCGGCTGCACGGCTTTGAAACGTCTGGTGATTCTGAACCCGGCGTGCCGCATTTATGATGCGGAAAAAACGGTAGAACCCAGCGTTCGTATCAACGGATATGCGGTTTCTACGGCGCAGATCTATGCGCAGAAATACCAGCGCTCATTTCATGCCCTGGATCGAAAACGGGGCGACATGAACGGAGACGATGTAGTCGATACATCGGATCAGTTCGATTTGATGTATCTCTGTGCCAGACGAGGCGCAGGGATACCAGTTGACATCACAGCCGCTCAGACATATTGTGCCGACTATAATCAGGACGGCGTGATCGACACAACAGATATTTTTGAATTGATGTATTACCTCGCCATGCGTGGCGCAGGCGTTCTGGTGGAAGATCCAGAAAATGATGAAGACGACTAATCCATTTTTAGGAAAGGAAAGAGGTGTTTTCTGCGATGCAGAAAAAGAAACGAGGGAGACTTGCAGCGTGTTTTCTGGCGTTCTGTATGGCTTTCTCTATGCTGCTGTATGTTCCGGAGGGAGCCTGGAAAGTAAGTGCAGACAGCTTGCAGACCTATGACGGACTGATGTACCGCATCAGCAATACCACAGCATCCGTTCTCGGTCTGGAGGACACCCTCAAAGAAGTGGTGATCCCGGCAAAGGTGGACGGCCGCTCTGTGATCAGCATTGAAAACTGTGCTTTTGACGGAGAAACGTCCATCCGGAAGGTGGTGATCCCGTCCAGTGTGGTAGCGCTGGGGAATCATGCTTTTCGAAATTGTACCAACCTGTCGGAGGTAGAAGGCGGCGAGTCGCTGGACAACATTGGCTTTGATGTAATGGAAAACACGGCTTGGCTGAAAAATCGGCAGGACGAAGTGGCTGTGCTGGGCGGAAAGGTGGCTGTGGCTGCACCGGATACGGCGCAGGTGACCATCCCGGACGGCGTGACCCGGCTGGCAGACGGCGTCTTTATGGAGCGGAGCAGTCTGGAAAGCGTTGCACTGCCCGAAAGCCTGGAACGGATCGGGGAGAAGTGCTTTATAAAATGCGAGAATCTGGAAAGCATTTCTCTCAACGAAAATCTGATGGTGATCGACAGCTATGCGTTTTACGGATGCACAAAGCTCAAGGCGATCCAGTTCCCTGCCAGTATCTGGATGATCGGATTCTATGCGTTTCAGGGGTGTACTGCCCTGAACGTTGCGCAGTTTGGGTCAGATTCCCATTTGCAGATACTGCTTTCCGGCGCATTTGAGGATTGCACCGCTCTGCGTTCCATCACCCTGCCGGCATCACTGAATCAGATGTATGAAGGCGTGTTCCGGAACTGTACTTCGCTGAGTATGGCAGCCATCCAGGGCAGTCTGACCCAGATCCCCGGCAATTCGTTCAGCGGCTGTACCATGCTGGAATATGTGGGGATCTCCGATTCTGTCACAAGAATCGACAGCAATGCGTTCAGCAACTGCACCAGCCTGCGGAGTCTGAAAATGCCGTCGGGGCTGAAAACCATCGGAGAATATGCCTTTTCCATGTGTACCAATCTGAACAGCTTTGAGCTGCCGGAGACGCTGGAACGCATCGGAAAGGATGCCTTTTTCCACACCGGCTGGATGGAGGCACAGACGGACGACTGGAAGATCTGCGACGGCGTGCTGCTGGCGTATGACGGCAAGGAGACTTCCATTATCATTCCGGGCGACATTCGTCTGATCGCCAGCGGATTTCTTTCCAATTACAGCAAGGTGAAAAATGTGACCCTGTCCTATGGGCTGGAATCTGTTTCTCCCGGAGCGTTTGCAGGCTGTGAGTCTCTGACGCAGGTCAATTTCAGCAGCAGTGTCCGCCGCATCGAGGCAGAGGCGTTCCTGGACTGCACCATGCTGAAAACGCTCCAGGGCATGACAAACGTGGAGGAGATCGGAGACAGTGCCTTTAACGGCTGTAAGGCGCTGACTACGGTGGAACTGCCGGAGACGCTGACCAGACTGGGCAGCCACGCATTCCAGGATTGTTTTGACCTGGTGGAGATCTCCATTCCCCATAGTTTGACTGAGATCGAGGATCACACATTCTATGGCTGTATATCACTGGGAGATGGAGGGACAGTTGATCTGTCCAATACGAATTTGCAGTACATCGGCGAAAAGGCATTTGCAAACTGCATAAGTATTCGCCATATTGCGCTGCCGGCGAGTCTGACCAGTCTGGGTAACTATGCTTTTGAAAGTTGTCGGGTATCACTGGTGGTATTTTTCTACGATAATCACTGTACGCTGAATCTGGACGAATTCTATTTTCCGACAAAAGCGATCCTGGTGGAAAACAGAGCGGGCTTGGGAAAAGAAGAAACTTCTGTGCAGAAGTATGCGGACGCATTCCATCTGGAGTACACCACACTTACGCCTCCAACGACAACCACGACCACAGTCATGACCACAACGCCGCCAGCCACCACTATAGTGACAACGGACACTACGGCGCAGACCACGGCATCCGCCACAAAAGGTTCGGAGACCATGACCATGCCGCCGTATATTACCGTGACGGAGACTGCTCCGGCAACCACGACGCAGACTGTTACGGGAGAGACAACAGCCTCTTCTGAAACCGGCACGGCGACCACGACAAAGGCGGAAGAATCTGCATCGTCATCGTCGTCCACGGAGCAGACGGAAAGCACAGCGTCAGAAACTACCGCAACGTCTGTGACGACCACGGTTTCCACATCAGCATCGCTCGCACGACACACGCTGGGCGATGTGAACGATGACGGCAGCATTGATTCCACCGATATTTTCGAGATCATGTACGCCGCCGCCCGGATCGGTGCAGGAAAGGATATCCTGCACGACGGCACGCTGAGCGAAGAAACGCAGCGGCGCATGGATATCAACGGGGACGGCAGGATCGAGGCGGACGATGTCTACGCCGCCATGCTGTACTGTGCGATGCGTGCGGTCGGCATGAACCCCACCCCATTCGAATCCTTTGACTGGGCGAACCACACGGTGTATACCGGATAAAAGAAACGCCTTCGGGCAGAACGGAGTAAATTATGCAGTATCAGAACCCCATTTTGCCGGGATTTCACCCGGACCCCAGCATCTGCCGGGTAGGAGACGACTTCTATCTGGTGACCAGCTCGTTTGAGTATTTCCCCGGACTCCCCATCTATCACAGCCGTGACCTGGTGCATTGGGAGCAGATCGGACACTGTCTGACACGGGATTCTCAGGTGCATCTGGTGACCGGCGCACCCAACTGTCTGAACATCTATGCGCCCACCATCCGCTATCATGACGGGCTGTTTTATGTGATCGTCACCAATGTGACCGGGGACAATCACGGCAACTTTATCATCACTGCCAAAGACCCGGCAGGGGAATGGTCTGACCCCATCGCTCTGCCGTTTCCGGGAATCGACCCGTCCCTGTTCTTCGACGAGGACGGCAAGGTCTATTACCTGGGGACAGACGGCGGCATCTACCTCAGCGAAATGGATATCACCACCGGGGCAGCCATCGGCGAGACCCACCGGCTCTGGCAGGGGACTGCCAACAATCCGGAGGGACCGCACCTTTACAAGATCGACGGGATGTACTATCTGCTGCTGGCACAAGGCGGTACAGAGCTTTGCCATATGGCAGTGCTGGCACGGAGCGAGTCCATTCTCGGTCCGTATGAACCCTGTCCGCACAACCCCATTCTGACGAACATCGGGCAGAGCCTGCCCATCAAGGCGGCAGGTCACGCCGACCTGGTGGAGGATGCGGAGGGCAACTGGTGGGCAGTGTGCCTGGGCATCCGTCCGCTGGCGTATCCGTTCCGGCACAATCTGGGACGGGAGACCATGCTCGTTCCGGCGAAGTGGGAAAACGGCTGGCTGTATGCCGGGGAAAACGGCGCAGTTCTGCCGGAATTCACCGTTGCCCATGCGCCGAAAGCCTGGGCAGCATCCGGCTATGTACCGGGCAGCGCTGTCACAGACGAGTTCCAGGGCGAGACGCTGCACCCCATGTGGAATCTGATCTACAACCCGGTGCCGGGACTGGTGCAGTGTACCGGAAACGGACTGGAACTGCACGGCAACGGCGTTTCTCTCTGGGAGGATGCGCCGAAGGCGTGGCTGGGACGGCGGCAGGAACACTTCTGCTGTACCGCCGAGACGGAGCTTGCGTTTGTGCCGGGGCAGGAGGGCGAAGAGGCAGGTCTCACCGTGTACATGAATCCGGGGCATCACTATGAGATCGCCCGGACCATGCGTGACGGCGTGGACTGCATCATCCTGCGGCGGCGCATCGGTGCGCTCTGTGCGGTGGAAAAGGCTGTGCCGTGCCACGGCGGAACGGTAACGCTCCGGCTGAGCTGCGACCGCTATTGGTATCGGTTTGCCTTTGCGGAAGATGGCGGAGCGATGCAGGAGATCGGCGCAGGCGATACCCAGTATCTCACCACCGAGGCAGGCGGCTGCTTTACCGGCAATTACATTGCGCTGTATGCCTCCGGAAACGGAACGGACATGACGGCGCCGGCGAAGTTCCGCCGGTTCTCCTACGTGCCGGCAGAAGAATGACCTTGCTGAATTCATAAAAATGCAAAAGAGCCGCAGGTGCTGTGCCTGTGGCTCTCTCTGTTATGTAATCTATTTTTTCGTTAATCCTGTGCCTGGCAGAATGCTACGATACAGCTGCTTTCGATGTCATAGCGACCGGTTTTTGCGTAGTTGTCGTCTCTCAAGTAACCTGCACCTTTGTATCCACAGTATACCATAGCGTCTAAGCAGTCTGTCAAGTTCAAGACGCCGTCACCGTTGACATCCATCAAATTGTAAGCCACCTTTGAAATCTCGTGATTGTCTAAGGAGTTTGTATCCAAATCTGTTCCATCCACAATTTGAACGTGTATACCAACTGCCGTCATTACCTGATAAAACATCTGGTAATATACAGTTGTTGAGTCAATACCGTTAGGACTGTTTTTGATGCAGCCGATGTGAATGGTCTCGTTCTCATGAATCCAATCAGCATCAGCCTGGTCAACAACGCCATCGCCGTTGACATCTGCCAGTGCCAGCTGGTCTGCGCTCAGCAGAGTATTGTCTACGTGGAGATATCTGGAAACCATAGCCGCATCATGCCCGGTGATAACACCATCCATATCCACATCGCCCGGCGCATATGCTCCCTCAGCGCTGGCGCTCATGGCAGAGATGGGAAGTGCGGACAGAGCCAGAACACCAGCTAATACAGCAGAAATTGCCTTTCTCATTTTCATAGAAATTCCTCCTTTAACCATTGTACACATATGTTACAGGGAATAAGGTATCGATTTTATCATTTGTAATATCTTTACCTGCACCCTTTTGTGCAACGTATAACATCAACTCGTCTTTGTCATCTTCTTTAATCCATCCATCTTGTGTAACATCTGCAACTGCTGCACACTTCAAAAAGGAATAATTTTTATACCAACTACTGTTTTTGTTTTTTAATTCTGCATCTAATTCAACTGTGCTTATCTTATTATCTTTTGCCTCAGCAACCATCTGCATCAAGTAGAAGATATCTGTTGTATCGACTTTATTGTTGCAGTTGATATCTCCTAATCTGACATACTCATTCTGTGAAACCTTGACTGTTGCATCGGATGAACTAAAATCTTCATCAGGTTCATACCTATAATTATTGCTCGATTCACTTGGGCAACTGTAATCCACAAAAGCAATCTTAAATTCATGTGTTCCTTTATCGTTCTTATCAATATCGTATTCGATATAATTTTCCAATACTCCGGAAGATGTTTTGCCCATCACACAAATGAGAAAACTTTGATGATTTTTTTCATTATAGTAATAATTTGAAATTAATGCATCTTCAGGAGCAGAATATCTCGGGTCTTCTTGTGTGTGTTGTTTAGCCTTAAATGCAGGGTCAGATTTAACTGCAATCGAATAGTTTGCAATACCTGGATTGTTTGTGATTTTTATTGTTAATCTGATTCTCGTATCAGATACCCTTGTGGTGTACACTGTATACTCCATCTTGGTATTAAGACCATTGATGGTAAGCGCACTTGCCGGAACAGCCATCGCTCCGGACAGACCGGTTACGATTGCGCCAACTGCCAGAACAGCAGCGACTTTTGAAAAAAACTTCTTTTTTATATTGATGAATCCCTTTCTAATCCTGTTTTTAGAAAAGCGCCTTTCTCTATCTTTAGTATACACTATGATTTACGAAAAGTCAATAGAAAAAGAAGAATTCGACAAAATATCGTGAACTTTTTTCCGACACATTTCGACATGGTTCGACAAAATTCGACAAAACCAGGTTCTATTTCTAGTATACGCTATTTTCCCGAAAATGTCAACCATTTTATGATGCGAACTTCAACAAAATATGACCATTCGTTTTGTGCATTTTGCAGAGCATCCGGAACTCAGAAGTTTCCGGAAACGATCTGGTCGAACGTCAGCGGCATTCCTGCGCCGCCGTATGCGATATACACCATAAGATAGAACAGGTCGGTGGAGTCCACTGTGCCGTTCTTGTCGATGTCGCACGCCTCCGGAACGACCTCTGCCGGCGGCTCCTGTCCCACGGCACGCAGGGCAATGTAATACATCAGATAAAAGGTGTCCGTGGCATCGATCTTGCCGCTGTTGTCCACGTCGCCCAGGGCATAGGGATGATACAGCAGGGAAATTTCACGGCTGACGTTCCAGTCCCCGTCATCTGTGATCTCCGACCGGGCAGAGGTGGCAGAGACCGGTGTGTCCATCCCGTCCGGGAATGTGACACTATAATAGTAGGTGCTGTTTCCCACCACCGATGCCTCCGACTTGGGGTCAGCGATGATGACGTTCTTGTCCTCGAACACAGCGTCGTCCGTTGCCGGCTCGCTGATGGTGACATTATAGACAGACGCATACGTGCAGGTGAGCGCCTGGGTCGTGTATGTATTCCTGAACAGCGACGGATCCAGCGGCACTTCGTTGTAGTCCAGCAGCAGCACGTATTCCGTGATATCCGCATCTTTCGCCGGCGCTAAGTCCAGATCGTAGTAGACGGACGGCTTTTCGGAGGAATACTTGGTCACCTTGAGATGCACCGGATTGTCCTGCACCGATATGCTGATCCTGCCTGTGATCTGGCTTTCCGGGATGGGCTTTGTGCCGCCTGTGCCGGAGAGCCGGTCGCTTTTGTCCAGCTGGATGGTCTTTACCGTGGGCTGCTGCTCTTCAGCGGACGCAGCCCAGTACAGTCCCGGCATGGTGCAGCAGAGCGCTGCGGCAGTGATGCCTGCCAACAATTTCTGAAACATGGTACAGCCTCCTTAATACGGCATAGTGAACTGACTCACACGCCATGCGCCACGCTCCATGACCAGGGTGAAGGTGTCGGTCTGCTCTGAGGTGTCGCCGCTGTCCGGCTCTTCATAGGAGGCAGTGACGGAGAAGGTCAGCGTGCTGTCTGTGCTTGCGGTGAGCGCCGTCACCTTTGCGGAGACATAGGAGATATCGGCACCACGGTCGCCCAGTCTGCCGTAGAGCTTGTCGTCTACCATCTGGAACATTCCGTCGAAGTCGGATTCATGTCCGGACTGCGCAAAGACAGAATAGTATTCCGCCTCTGCCGCCTCGATGGAGTCGCAGCTGGTGATGCGCACATAGCCGTCCTCGGTGGTGTCGCTGTTGTCATAGGTGAAACAGTCGCTGGTGCAGCGATAGGTGTAATAGGTCTGGCAGGCGGTGTCGTAGATCTGCTGTGCCTGCGCCACCCACTGGTCGGCAGTCATGCCGGTGTCGCCGATGGTCTCCTGGCTCTGTGCCGCCGGAGCATCTGTGGTCTCGGCGGTGCTTTCCTCTTCCGATGCGGAGAGGTCGGTGTCCGTCTCGGCAGTTTCTGCCGCAGGCTCGGTCTCGGCGGTCTCTGCCGGAGCAGTGGTCTCGGCGGCGGTAGTTGCCGCATTCATGTCCACCTGGGTCTGGCTGCCGTCGGAAACGTCTGTACAGCCTGTCATCAAAGCCGCCATGGTGCAGAGTGCAGCAAAGGCAGCCATCATTTTCTTTTGCATGAAAACTCCTTTCACAAAAGGGCGTGTTTCTGTCACGATCCCGGTGCATTCCCCTCAGAGCGCTGCACAGCGTCCCCCTGCACCCGTGGATCTCCGCTGCACCAGCCAAAGCGTATCCCGGTGCAGTTACCCCTGTCCTCTATTATACCACGGCTTTTCGGAAAAGGCAAGCATTTTCTGATGGAACAAACTGCGAGGTGTCCGGCGTTTTCATGGCGTGAATTTTTCATCGTAGGGTGAATGCTGTTCGCCCGTTGGGATGCCTTTTCTTTTTGGAAAAAGGTCGGGTCGATGTGGCTTGCTATCCTTGGTCAAGTCTGCCGTCGCCATTTCCGCTGGGCGACGGGCTGGGCATCGACCCCTACGGATTTCACGCTGCGAAATCCTGCAAGTCTGATTTTTCACACTATAATCAAAAAAGAAATAACCGCCCCAGAACTGCAAAACTCGGACAGTTATTTCTAAAATAATCTTACCTTGGGAGCAGACCGTCTACTGGTATGCTCTTTCTACTTCTATGATACGCCGGAATGCTCTGTTTGTCAAGGGCTTTTGTGAAAAGGTTTTGCATCATGTGGGCGAACACTGCCCGTCTCTGTGGTAAATTTGACAATTTTTGCAGAGTGTGGTATACTGGTTTTTGAGGGCATACCAATAACGGTAGGCGGTCTATTCCAGCTCCCGGAAGGGAGTGAGTAGTATGGAATACGTAACTTGGTCAGATTTGATTCAGTACAGTATCCTGATCGTTGCTATTATAGCAGTGATGCACGATATTTTCCATAACAACGACAACAAACGGAAATAACCGCCCCGACTGCTAAACCTGGGCGGTTATTCAAAAACGCTATAAGGGAGCAGACCGTCTACTGGTATGCTCTTTCTATTTCTATTATACGCCGGAATGCCCCGTTTGTCAAGGGCTTTTTTGTTGTTTGACAAATTGTGTGGTGTCCGGCGTTTCGATCGTGTAAATCTTTCCCTGTGCAATGTGATTGGAAACCCAGGGGCGAACGATGTTCGCCCCTACGGGTTTGTTTGCAATGTGTTTTTATTGCAGGGACTTTTCAAAGATGCAGCATCCTAAACGCACTCCTCACCCCAAAACCAAAAAGCACGCAACCCCGGGAACTTCCCGAAACTGCGTGCAAATTCTTGGAGCTGTTAACCAGATTCGAACTGGTGACCTCTTCCTTACCAAAGTGAAGAAACACCTTTTCAACTCTTTTCAATTCTGCTGAAACCAACGCATTTCCCGCACTTTTCCCGTTCCCGCCTGTTGAAATCTGTTGCCATCTGTAGTGCCCTAACCGGCTTTTAGTGCCCTCATAGTGTCCTCGCAGTGTCCTCGATCTGATCGGCGGTGCCTGCTGCATATCCCCGCAAAGGCGAACCCGCCCATTTTTGAGCAGCTTGCTTTGTGCGTGGTGAAATCCCGCAAAGGGGGCTATTGCTCATTTTTGAGTAATAGGTCTGACGGCAAGGCAGGCTCCACAGTCTAACCTAGCGTAAACCCGCCCCAGAAAAGCCCCGTGCTGCCCTCTGAGCCGTTCTGCCTGCTCTTTCGGAAAGGAACCAGAGGAAACGCAAGGTGGCTCTGCGGGGCTTGTGGAGGTGTCTATGTGTATTTCTGTGTACAAGCGGCTTTTCTGCTCTGCTGCCTTTTTGCGTGAGATCGGCACAGAATTGTGCCCACTCCACAAATTGCGGAGCGACACGAAACTACAACCCGTCAATTTGTCGCCCAGTCCCCAGCGACAAGGGCGTAACTCTGGCGGACACCCTGAAACGGGGTAGTGCAAAAGGGAGTAGCGAAACGCGACACCCTCGCAAAGGGTAGGAACGAAATTCCGCACCCTGTTCTGCTGACCGGAACCAGATTCCGTGCATCTGTCCAGAGCGGCAGCACGAAAAATATAAACTTCTGGATTTTTCAGAGGCATGCACCCACGCAGAGAGCCTCTGTGCGGCTCTGTACGGTGTTTTCCTGTGCCGGTCGGGTGCTTTCCCGTGGAGCAGGACGGACGGCTTACAAGGGTGTACAGCGTGCGGAAATGTTGAGAAATGTTGAGGTTTTCAAAAAATACAAAAAAAAGGGCAGACGCTGCCGCCTGCCTTTTGTGTGTTGTGTCTTGATGCTCAGAGTTCCACAGGCAGTGTGGAAAGCTGCCGGAGCTTTTCCTGTGCTGCTGCCTGCTCTGCGTCGGTGAAATCCTTGTCAACATTGTTCGCCCGAAAGCGGTAATAACACAGTATTTCTTCCCTTGTCTGCTGTGCCACACGGTACTGAACGGAAATAGGAACGCATGCACACACTTTCGGCGGCTGGTCGAATCCCCGCAGTTCTGCCGGAAACTTCCCACCATGGGCAAACCACAAAAACGTCTGCACTGCAACGGCGTTCGGAATATAGCAATGATGCGAATAATACACCTTTACGGTACGGAAAAGGAAAATGCGTAGCGTTTCATAGAGCATCTGAAAGCGGTCATGTCTGTAGCCGTATTCGGACGGCTGAAACGTCTTTGCTGCCTCTGTGTAGCACCAGCAGAACAAAAGCCGCCGCTGCCGGTCTAGCTGGGTTTCTCTGTCCAGCTGCAAAATACTTTTCATGTGTAGAAATTCCTCCTTGACATACACCAAAAAACGTGCTATAATCACTATCAAGCATTTTTTCAGTGCTTATGGTTTGGCTCTCCTGTGTTCCTTGGTCGGTTTTGCAGGAGGGCTTTTCTTTTGGTTATCGCTGGAGCAGGTCAAACGCCGCACTTGTTTCCAGCGATAAAGCCTCCGTACTGTGTTCTTTCAGCCACTGCACAAGCTTTGCGGTGGTCTGTTGTACATCTTCGCCGTCGTAGAGTTCCGGGTGTTGCAAGCGTGATTGCAAGCACCGGAGCTGCCACTTGTAATCGCTCATCATTTTCAATTCGATCACGGGCACGCCCTGTGCATATTCCTCCACCGTGTATGTTGTTCCGGCAATTGTGCACGTTTCTGCTGTCTGGTTCATAGTATCACCTCGCTTTTTTGTTCCGCAAAAGCCGTTTCGGTTTTCTCCTGCTCTCTGGGTGAGTTTTCCGCTGCCTGTCGCTTTCACTGTCTATATTATATCATACGTGTACAAGTATATCAATTGGCAGAATCAACAAACTTGTACAAGTATATTTGGTGATTTTTATACTTGTACAAGTTCTTGAATTGTGGTATAATATTTGTAGAATAGGAGTGGTGTCTGTACAAAGCACCCGTTTATAAAGGAGGAAAAACAATGGCAGGAAACGCAAGCACAAGGGCTAAAAACAAATACGCCGCAAGTAACTATGATAGCCTTCGTATTGTTGTCCCCAAAGGCAGCAAAGCCATTATTAAAGCCGCCGCAGAACAAACCACGGGCGGCAGTATCAACGGATATGTAAAACACGCCATTAACGAACAGCTGAAAAAAGATGGTTTCACGGAGATGCAAAAGCAAGGCAACGACGAAGAATAAGCCTGCTCCGTGGAAAAGAGGTGGAAACAATGCCGATCAAGTATGACAAGCTAATCAAACGTATGCAGGAAGCAGGCATTACAAGCTACACGATAAAACGGGATAAGATCATAGGGCAAGCAACGTATAAGAAAATCATGGAGGGCGGCGATATTGACACTAGAACAATCGCAAAACTCTGCAAAGTGCTACACTGTCAGCCCGGCGATCTCATGGAGTACACAGAGGAGGACAACGAGCAGGCATAGAACGAAAACCGCATACCACACAAAAAGCCGACTGCACAGGGCACACACCCCGCAGCCGGCTTTTCTGCTATTCTCTGCACTGCTGCACAAGATCGAAACGATCTGGCAAGTATTCCATATGCTGCACAGCGTTCCACCGCTTGTGTGCTTGGTATTCCCGCCGCAGTTCTTGCAGCACCGAAGAACGCCGCAGCTCCTGCAAAGCTTTGCTTTTCTTGTTGGAAACATTCTGGTAAGTACAGCCCCACCGCTGGGCGATGTCCACGAGGGAAACACCTTGAAAGAAATACAGTTCAATCACTTCCCGCAGACGTTCCGGCAGTCTGTCCACTGCCTCATGCACAAGGCGGCTTTCTTCGTCCTGCTCCAGCTGAGATAATACCGCCGTTTCAATGTCTGTCCCCTTGTCTGGCAAGATGTCCGCAAGCGTTACCTTGCCTTCCTCTGACTGGTTCTTGATCGGCATATCCAAAGAGGCAGCCTCGTTCAGCGGCTCCCGTTTGGTGGAGCGTGTCCCCGTCAGCTCTGCAAGCAGCGTGTGGAACGGATAAGACAAGTAGCTGATGAACTTAATGCCTGTTTCCGGCTTGTACCCTTTGAGAGCACTCAGAAACGCCGTATAGCAGCCTTGCCGAATGTCCCATAGTTCCACGCCGCACTGCTGGAAAACGCTCTGGCGGGCGTTATAGGTTTGTTTGGCTTTCAACCAGAGCAACGGCTTTACTTTCTCCCAGAGTAGGGGCACGAGTTCTTCGTTTTCCGGCTGTTGTGCCAGTGCCGCCAGCTGTTCATTTGTCATTCCAGCAACCTCCCTTTTCCGGAATACCCCCGCCCGTTCATTCTGCGATCTCCTGCACGGCATTGGGCTCCGGTCTTTTCATAGCCTGCTCCGTGGGGATTTTCACACCCCCACGCTCTCCGGCTCACCTGCTCTCGTGCGTGCGTGTGACGATGTCAGTTTACGCCGCTTTTCTCGTTCTCCCGTGCGTGTGACGATGTCAACAAACGTCAAAATAGGCTGTTCAGTCGATATCGAAGAACTTGTCACCTTCACGCAGTGAGATAGCAAGGCTTTCCCATTTTGTCCGTGCTACAAAAGAAGACGGACACTCACAAATTACAACGTAGTCCTCATAGTCTACCATGACACCAACTATTTTTGTGCTGTCGTCAGGTGAGATCAGAACAACTTGCAAATTATCTGTGTTGAAAATTCTTCTCATTTGTTTGTTGATGATGTACATAAAAAGTTACCTCCTAGTCGGTTTCTCTCGGTTAGTTCTCTGTTCGTTCCGTTTCCTGCAACGCATACAGCACCGCCTGCACAGTACGAATCCCGCCCCGCAGCTGTTGGCGTTCCTGCGGCTTGTCCTCCGGCTCTGCCTCTCGTTCCAGTCGCTCCAGATGTCCGCACAAGCTAAGCAAGTACGCCTGCCAGAACGCCACGGACTGCGGCTTGCGGCTTGCCAGAGCCTGCTCCACGTTCCGGAACGCTCCGGCATAGTACGGGGCATCAGTGGGAATGTCGGCACGCTGGAGGGCTGCGGCGGCGGGGTTTGGCGGCGGAGCAGGCGGGGCAGCAGTTACGTTCAGCATCTCTTGAAACACGTTTTGAAACTCCATGAAATTCTCCGTTTCTTGAAAATTGTTCCCACACTTCCCACACTTTTTGAAAACCGCCGAAATTGCGTCGCTTTTTGCAATTTTCAGACTTCCCACACCCATTCCCACACCTTTCCCACACCCCCACAGTGAGGGAGAATGTGGGAAACTGCGGGAAACACCTTTTTTCATTTTCCCACACAGGAAAAGCACGCAATTTCGGTATGTTTTTTAAGTTTCAGCGGCTTTGTGGGAAGTGTGGGAAGCTTTTTTATAAATCTGCATATAAAAAGGGCGATGCGTACACAAGTTTTTTGTTCCCGGTGCAGACGGTTTGCAGCACATTTCGTTCTTCCAGCGTTTCCAGAATACCCCGGAACTGTTCCATGCTGCTTAATTCGCCGCCTTTTACTTTCATGTAAAAATCACGCTGCGGCAGATATGCAGCCCCTTTTTCCAGCGTATGCCGCACAAGGGCACACGTTACACGCTGCACCAGCTTTTCCTCTCGATTTTCTTCGGTCTGCATTTCTTTCAGTTTTTCACCGAAAAAGAATTGACATATCTGCACGGCACGGTCTGCGGTTTCGGCAGAGATCGGCGTGCACTGGTCATATCCCCACAACAGATGCAGCAGCCCGGCAATACGAATCAGCTTTCCACCGGCTTTTCCGGTATAAGCCGATTGCTTTTCCATAACATCACCGGTTTGCATTGTGTTTTCAATCCATTGCAGATATTTTCCGAGATTGGAAGATTCGCTGCACAGTTCCTTTGCAAACCGCAGCACCGGCACTGCCTGCTCTTCCGGTCGTTCCATGTCCAGAAACTTCCGCAGGATTCCCTCGTAGATTTCACCGCCGGACAACTGAAAAATATCATTGTTGATCGCTTTTCGTGTGCCCGCCATTCTTTCGGGAACACAAAACAAGAAGCGTGCGATGCAGCCACGCCCCTGCAAATTCTGATTGGCAATGATGCGGTTATAGAGTTCCGGCTGCAACATCAGACACATAGACAGCAGCGGACGCTCCAGCACCAGTTCCTCACGGGAAACACGGTTGACACGCACCGGCTCGGCGTTGTAAGCTTTCAGTACCAGTTCGGGGCTTTGGTTTTTGCCCTTGTCTGTATACCGCCCCGCCAGTATTTCCATAAAAGCGGCTTCTTCGGAAAAAATGCCGCCGTTCTCGCCGGATTCCAGCAGCTTTTTCGCCAGAGCCTCCGGCGTTGTATCATCAAATAAGCAATAGGGATTCCGTGGCGGTTTCTTCTCCGCCAGCTGTTCCTCTAGTCCGGTGATGTCGTCAACTGCTGTTGCAGCTTTTTCTTTGCTTGTGCAGCCTTTTTCCGCTGCCTCCAGCTGTTTCAGCAGCACCTTTCTCTCTGCCTTATATCGTGCTTTCTCTGCTTCATAGTCGCCCTTTACGTCGTTGTACCACTTGTAAAACGGCTTTAAGATCACTTTCTTGAACACCGGGCTTTTTCTTTCGCTGGGGTCTGCAACAATGCCGATATACAAGCACAAATGCTGCTGGTAGCGGGTAGCGTCCGGATACTCCACTTTGTACTTCCCTTGTGTGCAGAGTGCCAGAGCCGCCAAAGCTGCCGGATAAACCATTTCACGCCGCACCTGCTCCTGCTTCGCCACATTATCCAGATACTCCTCAATCACTGGCGGAAACACGCCCGCAGGGAAAACCGGCTGCAGATCTTTCTCCTGCTGTTTTTCTGTGATTTTTTGCCAGCCGCCCTCGCTCATGACAGCATCGGCTCTTTCCATTGTCTTTTTGAGCAGGCTGCAAAGTTCCGGCGGAATTGCCTTTGCATCTACCAGCTTTGCCTGCGTCGCCTCCAGAAATTTCACAGCCTCCGCACTGCTTTTGCTGAAAAGTGCAGCGTGGCACAGTGTGTGCAGTTCGCTTGCGATCGCCGCAGCCGGCAGCCCCTCAATATATCCCCGCCAGTTTCCTTGTGAGATCATATCCACATATTGCAAAAACAGCGGTTTTTCTTCTTTTGCTTTCACCGGCTCTCACCGCCTCTCACAGACGCACCGGCACAGGCTGAATGCCGGCGGTGTGCTGTTCAGGCGGGACGGTGTGGACATCGTCCCCTACAGCCTCGCAGTTCAAAAACGCCGCAAATTTCTCTTGGTTAATGAGGTAGCGGCTGCCGATCTTCACCGTAAAGGCTGCACCCCGCCGACTTCTCGCCAGTTTCCGCACAGCGTAGGACGAAAGCCCGAACGCTTTTGCTGTGGTGTCAATGCTTTCCATGTGGGGAACGGTATATGTAAAATCTTTATTCATTGATTCATTCCTTTCTCTTGAAAACCTGCTCCGGATATGCTATAATAGGAGCAGGCTATTTTTGAATAGTCTATTTGAAATTTAACGTGCGAAATGCACGGGCGTGTGTCTGTTGGTAGCGGGTACACGCCTTTTTCTTTTGCCTTGGTGGGTGTCTTGTAGTGTGCATGGTTTTTCTCTCGCTTTCTGCCGGTCGTTCCGAAATAGTGGCAAACAGTGGTGTCTCTCTGTTCGCTCTTTGTTCGTTGGGTTTTGCTTTCCATTTTTGGAAAGCGTTTTTTTTATGCCTGCTCTGCTTTTAGCTGGTCGATGGCGGCAAGCACCTTTGCAGCGTCTGCCTCACTCAACGGCTTTCGCAGCTTTCGGCTGAAATTGCCGTCATTGATTCCCAGCTTTTCCGCAATCTGCCACAGGCAAACGCCGTTCTGCTTTGCAAGCTGTTTTACTTCTGTTCCGGTCATGGTATCACCTCTTTTCCTTGCAACAACAATATTTTAGCATAAATAAGTTGAAAAGTCAACCCATAGAATAAAATAAACCATGTAAATATTTTTTGGTTGACAACAACAACAGAAAATGATATAATGCAATAGAAGAAATAAAATTGCAAAATAGATGATTTTTGCAGATAAGGTGGTTTTTATTATGGCATTGACGATTTTTGCAGAGCGAATGAAACAAGCGAGAACCGGAGCAGGCATGAAACAGAATGAACTTGCAAAAGCTGTTGGCGTTACCCCGGCGACGATCTCAGCCTATGAAAAAGCAAGCACAGACGGAAACGGAAAAAATCCGACACTGGAAAACGCACAGAAGATTGCAAAGGCTCTCGGTGTTTCTCTTGATTGGATTTGCGGAAACGGTCAGCCCACACCGGACGACGTGACAAGCTTTTCTTTGCAGGACTACTTGAAAAGTGTTGCGATTGCTTTGTATGAAATGAGTGTGAAAAGCGAATACGACAAAGAAAACGGACACGCAACAATATACATTGAGAACCCGGCAATTGCTCTTTTTGTTACAAAAGTGCAGCAGCTGCTTTTCGTGTATAGGAGCGGAACGCTTACGAGGGAAATGTACAATGATTGTATAAAAAGACTTGTCACCGGATTTAAGGGGCATTGTTTTGACTTCGGAAATCTTTTGACAGAGGGAGAGGCGTTGGACGCTGAAAGTTCTGTTGATGACATGGTCTCAAATTACCCCGAAGTTATAGGGACTAGCAGCATTGAAACAACACTTCTTGACCGCTATAGTTCAAACAATGTGGGTAGAGAAGTAAATTTATTGATAGAGCCGGAATTTTGGCAGCACTACGAAGAACAGGAGGCGAACAACCATGCCCAACATCACACAACGGAAGAATAAAGCCGGCGAGGTGATCTCCTACCGAATTCGTGTCAGCCGCGGCTACGACAGCGAGGGAAACAAGCTGAAACCCCACGAAATGACGTGGAAACCCAGCCCCAGCATGACACCCCGACAGGCGGAAAAAGAGGCACAGCGGCAGGCGTTGCTATTTGAGGAGCAGTGCAAAAACGGGCTTGCTGGTGATGCAAGCCGCATCACCCTTGCGGAATTTGTCCCGGTATATCTGGAGCAGAAACAGCAGACACTTTCGCCGATGGTTCTTGAAATGTATTGCCGGGTAATCGATCAAAAAATACTGCCTGCTCTGGGACATCACAAAATACAAGATCTTCGCCCAGTCCATGTGCAAGCATTTATCCAGCAGCTGTGCAGCATAGACAAGCGAAACCGGGACGGCTCAGACAGCGAAGAAAAGCTTTCGGCTGCCAGTGTCAAGCGGTATCTTACAGTGTTGCAGTCTATGTTAAAACTTGCCGTAAAGCGGCGGATTATCAGCGAGAACCCAGCACGGGCGGAGCTGCTGGACATACCGAAAGCCACTGCCCCGAAGATCGATATTTTCACCAAACAAGAGGCAGCTGTCATGCTGGAGGCACTGGAGCAGGAGCCGCTGCAATTTCAAGTGCTGATACAGCTTGCTATTATTACCGGTGCAAGACGTGGGGAGCTGGTGGCACTGCGATTTTCTGATATTGACCGGAAAACTCGCAAAATCACCATTGAACGGGCTGCGATCAAGCGAACAGGTCAGCCGCCGGAGATCAAACCGCCGAAAGATTATGAAGTACGGAGCGTAACGGTTACGCCGGCGTGTATTGAACTTGTGGACAAACTGGAGCAGGAGAAACGGGCACAGCGGCGGGCTCTGGGCAGCTACTGGAACGAGGGCGGCTGGCTGTTTACACAGGAAAACGGGGACATGATGAACCCGCAAACGCCCACAAAGCAATTTTCAAAGTTTCTGAAACGGCATGACTTCCCGCACCGGAAATTTCACGCACTGCGGCACACTTCGGCGACGCTGCTTTTATACGGCGGTGTTAGTCTGAAGCAGGTGCAGGGACGGCTCGGACATGGGGATATCGAAACCACAAACAAGTACCTGCATTGCTTGCAGGAGGCAGACGAGGAGGCGGCTTGCGTGCTGCAAAGTATGCTGACAGTCAGCCGAAAGCCCAAACCGGAGCAGGCACAGACAAAGGCAGCGGCAGAGCCAAAGCAGGCGAAAGCCGGGGCATAACAAAAGCCGCCGCAGGGTGCATGATACACCTTGCAGCGGCTTTCTTTTTGTCGGATTTTGTTGGACTTTGCAGGGACTTTTCGAGGGCTTAGTGTCCTGATAGTGCCCTAAGCGTATTTCCCACCCTAAAACCAAAAAGCACGCAACCCCGGAAACTTCCCGAAATTGCGTGCAAATTCCTGGAGCTGTTAACCAGATTCGAACTGGTGACCTCTTCCTTACCAAGGAAGTGCTCTACCAACTGAGCTATAACAGCATTTGATTTTGTTTGTTTTTGTCGTTTTGGGCGACTCAACGTATATTATTATAGCACAGATATGGGGACTTGTCAACGCTTTTTTTGACTTCCGAAAAAAGAAAAATCATGCGGATTGAAACTTTACTTTCTTTCTCGAATCATTGCAAAACAGCATAAAGTCAGAACTATAATATATCAAAAACAAATCCGGCATTTTCTCCTTATGCCGCAAAAAAACGCCGCCGGGCGGTGATGCCCGATGGCGTTTCCTGGTTTATCCGATTCATTCGCAGGTGACAATATATCCGCTGATGTTGTCGCCGGATGCGGTATAGGTCTTGCCGGGGATGGTCACATCCACATCGTTTGTGCCGCCGATGCCCACATAGAATACCTTATACTGCTTTCCGTCCGCTGTGATCTCCAGCGGATTTGCCGGGGTGTAGCTGTGGATCTTGTCCACATACTCTTCCAGGCACAGCTTGTGTTCTGTCATGTAAACAGCGTGGGGAACGCCCACATAGCGGAAGGTATAGCTGCGGCTGTCCTCGCCGGTCTTTTCTTCCTTGCCGTCCGGATAGCGCACCACAAAGCCGTACTCTGCGGCGTGTTCAGCGATCCAGCTGTACTGCGGATATTTCTCCGCATTATAATAGTCCGAAGTGCCGTCTCCGAAGTTGATCTTCAGATTAAAGCTTCTGCCGCTGTGATAGTCGGATGTGCCGCCTTTGAAGTCGGTGCTGCCGTCTGCATACCGTGCATCCTGGTCTGCCTTGTCCCGATAGCCGCTGAATACCTGCATTCCGCTCAGTCCGGTCTCCTTTTCAAATGCCGCCATCATCTCGTTCAGATGCTGGATCGTCTCAGCGTCCAGCTGGACTTCCATATCGCTGACGCTGTAGGAACTGTTCCGGTTCTCATAGACACTTTTGAGTTTCGGGTCGCCAGTGGGGAAATCGTAGGAGTGATCTTTGTTAATAAGGATCAGATCGCCCTTGTTCACGCCCTTGGCAGCCAGTGTGATCTGCTTGCCGTCGGTCAGACTGCTTTCCTCTGCCTGCGTTGTCTTTGTGGTGTCCGTAGCCACATCCGGTGCGTCGGTCTGGGTATCCTTTTCGCTGTTTTCAACCTTTTCGGCAGAAGTAGTCGCTGTTGCCACCGGTGTGCTGCCGGACTCCTCCGGGGACTTCCGGCGCTGGCAGCTGTGGAAACACAGTGCGCCGATCAGCAGGACGATCAGCAGAAACGGTACGCCCACCGCAGCGATGCGGTCCAGCCGGAGCTTGCGTTTTCTGGCGTGGCTGCCTCCTTTTCTGGCTGCTTTTTTATCCACATCCGGTTTCGGGGATGGTTCTTTTGCATGACTGATCGGTTTTTTCGGTTCGCTCATGACAGATGTTCCTTTCTTTGCAGAATTGCCGCATCAGCGCCTGCTGTGCATTTTCTGCGCACAATAAGCCGGCGGTCTGTCCAAATCCGAAATCCATTCCGGAGCGGATGCGGCAGTGCTTTCATTATACCATATTCCCCGAAGATTTTCAAGTCAAATTTTGTCGTATCCGGAAAAGCGGTTTCCCGGCGCAGCGCAGGGGCGTGCCTTTCAGACACTCCGGCGGGAGAGCCGCAGCAGGGGAGTCGTTTTTTGCATCCGCATTTTCACTTGACAAAACCAGGAAAGCGTGGTATACTTAGTTGTACGTTCTTTCCCACAGATATTTTGCGGATGTGGTGAAATTGGCAGACACGATAGATTTAGGTTCTATTGCTCCGGCGTGCAGGTTCAAGTCCTGTCATCCGCACCAGAACAAAACGCTCAGAAATGACGCAGCTGCGTTGTTTCTGAGCGTTTCTTTTTTTGTGCCGGGGGCTGTCCTTTATTTGTCCTTTATGCAGGCAGTTTGTCCGGATTTGTTGAAATTAAGCAGAAAAAACGGAAAATTTTTTCTATAAAGCGTTCTGAATTAGGCGGCAAAGTATTGCTGTTTTATACCGAGTTTTTCACATTCTTCATCTTGTCTTATATTTATGGAGCATATCCATAGCATACTGAGAGGACTCTTAAAAACCTAGTATTTCTCCTTTGTGTAATTCATTGTATATTCAAAGTATGATACTTCAGTTGTGCAGTCTTATGCAGTTAATTTATTTATAGTATATAACACATTATTTTAGTTTTACATTTGCTTTGAGCAGATTGCATAAATTTTAAGGTGACGATTCTACATAAGCTGTTAGAAAATGTAAATATATGTATTGACATTTCTAGGGCAATGTGGTATACTTAATTTGATAAATAAAGTTGGAATTATATTGGACTTTTGTATAAAGTGCATAAAATTAAAACTGTAATCGTTAGCTTGTTTATACTATTTGAATTAAAATAATGTGAGAGGAATGATTAAAATGATAGTGTACAAAATAGCTGCAATTCCAGATATCACTCTAAGCAAATATCAGGCCTATGCAGAATCAGGCGTTGAGGGCATGATAAAAACACAACTGCAATTCATTCGAATGGTGCATAGAATTATTGCGTTGGACCGTATTCATGTACACTATATTTTTGATTATGATCCAGAAAAAAGTTTAGGCAATCGTTTGAGCATTTATATTGCGTTTTCAAAAGAAAATGACACCGCATCTGTCATTGAAGAAAAGCTAAAGAAGATTGTACTTTCATCAAATATTTCGAAGTACTTCTTCTTTCAGGAAGTCTCTGATGATTTAATTCCATCTAAAGAATACGTGTATCGGTCTGTTCTGTATAAAAAAGAGCGCTCTTTAGACGTAAATGTTGGAGAACAGACGCAAAAATTTTATGTTGTTCCAAATTGGGAAATTAACGAGGAAGCTCGTTTGTATAACTTGATTACATTAATGGCATCTCTGAATGAGCGTTGTTGCTATTGCGTTGATTTTGGAGTTCCGCTTAATATCGTAGAAGATGTACATAAAAGTTTTGAAAAGCCTTTGAGCTTTTTGAGGAACTATTCAACTCAAGATGGTCCTGCACTTAGTGATGCTAAAAAAAGTCAAAAAAATCGAAGAGATCCTAATGTTGATGAAGTTATAAAACAATATGAGGACTGGATAAAAAAAGTTGATACTTCGTTAGTATATCGCTGTAGGATACAATCACTTTCGGACAGCAGTTCTACTAGTATAATCCTTTTGAATGCGGTTATAACGGAATCAATTGAAAGTGGAAATGCAGCTACAAAATTAGAAAAAGGAAGTTTTACGCCTTTCTCAAATTGGAATAGCTATCCAGAAGGGTATCATCTTGGAAATGCACCAGTTTCTTTACAGGACTGGACAACTACATTTACAGTTGAAGAACTTTGTGCATTTACGTGCTTACCTGTTTTGTATGATGGAGAAACGGTTGAGATACCAAAAGAAACCGCAATGGTGGCTGAAACTAGTGGCATCTATTTAGGCAATGACAATAATCTTCATGAGATAATGATCCCGGAAAAGATGTTAGTGAAACATATGTTCGTTTGCGGCGTGCCTGGATCAGGAAAAACCAACACAATGCTGCATTTGGCAAACAGCCTGTGGAAGAAAAAAATACCTTTTCTTGTTTTAGAGCCAGCTAAGAAAGAGTATCGGGAATTATCGTTATTTCAAATTCCGGAATTACTGATTTTTTCTCCTTCGGCAAATACAAATTTTCCGTTAGAAATCAATCCCTTTGAGTTTCCTAAGGGATTGACCTTGTCAGAACATATTGAAAGTTTGTGTAAAGTATTTGAAGGCGCTTTTCCTATGCCGTCGCCTTCTCCCAAAATACTGAGTACTTCTATTCAGGCTGTTTATGAAAAGCATGGATGGAGTTATAAAGATGTAAACACAGGTACTAAAGAATACCCTACATTATCTGAATTGTATAAGCAATTCGAAGAAGAAATGTCCAAGACATCATATGATGGGGAAATGAAGGGCAATGTGCAGGCAGTTCTTCAAGTGCGAATAGGAAGTCTGCTGGAACGTGAACGCAAAGAAATTTTTGATGTAAAAAAATCTGTGATTGACCCGGAAGAATGGCTCACAAAACCAATTATTATTGAGTTGGAGTCTTTAGGTGAGGGCCCTGCAAATTTCGTAACACTTTTATTGTGTACATTGATAAGAGAAACGTTAAAGGCAGATCCTTTGAAGGAAAAGGAAAAGAAGATACGTCACGTTATTTTTATCGAAGAAGCACATAATTTAATTGCTCAAAAGGCACAGGTCGATGCAGAAGATTCTAACCCCAAAATAGCGGCTACTGCATTTATTGTTAAAATGCTTGCAGAAGTACGTGCATTAAGAGAAGGAATTATTATTGCAGATCAGCTGCCAACGGCTATGGCGCCGGAAGTTATAAAAAACACGAATATTAAATTGGTCCATCGTTTAACATCGGGCGATGACAGAGAATTGGTTGGCAGCACAATGTCGGCTAGTCCGTTGCAAATGGAGAATATGGCTACATATCTCCCTGGACAAGCGTTATTTAGCTACGAAAAGTTGTTAAAACCATTTGAAATGCGAGTTTGCACGGTAGAAGAACATGGAGAAAAAACTCCAAATGACAAAGAATTGTTTGAAATCATGCAGAAAAAACCTGGATTTAGCAACTTGCAGAAAAGAAGAGTCAATAATGCGTTTGATGCTTTGAAAAAAGAAACAGATCGATTATATAAAGAAGAAACAGATATGATTGAGGAACTGTTTCGAAGTGAAGAAAATAAAAGAATATCCAGGTCAGTTGCAAAGCCGTATTTAGAATCTTGTTCGAATATTTTTGTTGAAATCATGAAAAAGCAAAATGAAATCGATATAGAATATCAAAAACTATTTAGTGAAATTGATTTCTTAGATCAAGGAATATTTACGGATTATTATGTCGTAAATAGAAGTATTGGACAGAGATTTAAGAAGGCGTATGGTGCGTTTTGTTCTAGATTAAACGGCTAAAGAGAAAGGAATGATAGATATGGCTGGAAATAAAAGCTTAGAAACCAGAAAAAACAAGGTGAGTGAAATCGGCAAAAATATTGAAAAAAAGTCAGAAAGACTTTCAGAATTGCAGGAGGCTAAAGAGGCTGCAAGAGAATGGAGAATGCAAATAGAAAACAATGAAAATTTAGACGAAGAAGAAAGAAAGCAGGCAAGTGAAGTCTCAAACGAAAGATATGAAGCAATTTCAAAAGAAGCCTCAGAAGTTTCTAGTGAGGTAGGAGAAGACTTAAAAGAATTAGAAGATCTTAGAAATGAAACAAATGAATCGCTGGAAGCAGCTCAAAATGCGAAAAGTTCTGAAGATGATCTGGTAAGAACTTGCTCTGAACATGGGATTATTGTTCCAAAATCTAAGAGCTTAGACAGCAATATAAGAGGAAATGAAAATCTGTTAAATGAAATAATTGAAAAAATGGGAAATGCAGAAGATATTGCAACTAAATTGGGTACTTTGTGAAATGAATCTTTTTCTGCAATGACGTTCACAGAGAGAATGTCTTCTATGTTAAACCCGGATGTTTTATCTGCTGCAATAAAAGAACAGCAAAGCGCAGAAGATACAGGTTCTTATGGACGTTTGAAAAGAGATCAGAACATATGGAATCCGGATGGAAAGATCTCATCTGACCAGAACTCGCACACTTTGGGGGAAAAGACATTTCAAAGAGCATATTCAGATATAAAAGTTGCAAAAGGAAATGCGACTGAGGAAGCGGTTTGTTATTCCCTAAAGGATCAGTTCTCTTCAATTGAAACACAGAGAAAAATAGATCTGGAAAAAAACACCTATACCAAATCGGATATCATAGCAACCCATGCAAATCAAAATATTCAGATCGGGGATATCTCTATAAAAGAAGGAGAGTCTATGGGTGTTGAAGTTAAGTGCGGAGAAGCGGCGTATCTTTCATCTCAAATATCGCACATTGATAAGCAATTAAGTGGATTTGATGTTTATGAAAGACAAGACGAATCTGTAAAGTTTCACAAGGTCGTTATGGTAACAGCAGACTACTATCAAATGTCAGATTCTTCAAAGGGACATCTGAATGATGTTGTGAAAAGTCACAATGCGTGTATTCATGTTCTTCCATTTTTTGCAAATGACATAACGCAGACGATGGCGAGAATGGAATAATAAAAATAATCAATAAGGAGGCTTTTTTATTTATGGGATTATTAGATTTAGCAGGAAAAGCAATTGGTGGTGCGGTGAATTTCACAGCAAGTGTAGCAAAAGAAGCGTATGATGCCTCAGTGGAGGATAAAATCGCACAAGAAACAAGTACCTCTGTAGATTCAGTTACAAATTCAATTGTGCAAATGCGATCCAATTGGACGGCTGCTGCAAATGACGTGAAAAAAAGAAAAGCAGAGGAACTTTATCAGGAAGGCTTAAAAAAAGCCACGCATCAAATAACTGAATTTATTGGAACGACAGGCGTCAGAACAAAAGCATTTAATCTATATTATAGATTCTTAACCAATAATGCAGAACTTAGCGAATTAGCAAAATATGTGGATGGAATTTATAATGCTGTCCTGGACAAAGAAGAATCGTCTTACTTAAAAAAAGCACAGGAAAGTTCAGAATATAAAACTATATTTAACGAAGTACAAAAATCTTGGGTCAACGAAATAAAAAATGTGATTACGGAAAATCTAAAGGGAAACGACGTATTATGCCACACTGACAAACAAGACAAAAGAATACCTTTTGTGGGAATATCAATGTTCTTAATAGATGGTTTCTATCTTTTCTTATTGCTGAAAAAAATCACAAACGATTTTAAGTACGATGATATGATGGAAATAGTCTCCACATATTGCAAACGAAATCTGTATCTACTGAATGCGCTTTCAGAAAATGAATATGGAGATTTTAATATTAACATAGGAGATAAACTTCTGGATGATGGACACACCTATGCTGCTATGGCAAAAGATGCAGTTATAGAAGCAAGACAGCATTTATCTGACAATGAAACCGGATTTTTTGAAGGAATGAAAAAGTACTTGATTCCTTCACTTATAGAAAACACGAGTGTAAACCTTTGGCACTATGCAATGCAAAAACCGTTTGATCAAAAAAAGTTTAACGATGCAGTCGAAAATCGAAATTTCTTTACAGCAACGGCAGGAAATGATTTTGAAGTTGTTTTGGCGGAACTATATGTAAAAAACCAATTGGGTGGAAGTGAGCTTGTTCTTCAAAACCTAGATGAGATTTTGAAAGAGGCATCAGTTTCTAATCCCGGATATGCAAGAAGCCTATGCTCTTTTCTTGCATGGATGGAATGCTATGATCTTGAGTATGAAGTTTTGAAACGAACTGTGGCAAATAAAATCCAACTGTCAGAAGAAATGCAAAAGCGTTTATCGTTCCTGGCTGACGGCGGAAAAACAGCGGCAATTAAAATATATCATGTGGATGATCCATCTGCATTTTGCTTTGACACACATTCACTTGAATGGGGTAGTGCTGAATTTGAAATGCTGTTTCGTAAGCTAAAAGCAAGCAACACAAAATTGGATTATGCACTTGTTATAAAAGGGTGGCATAAACCTTTTCCCATTCAGTATGGAAAGAAATTTCATATTGAAGCGTTAGAGCGAGAATTTGAAAATCTTTTGTCAGATTTTAGCGGAGAGGTTCTTTTAGAAAAAAAATCTGCCCATGCTCTGAATGTAAACAACATGAATTATGATACGTCATATGTTTTTCATTTTACTTCTGAACGAAATCGTGGTGTAAATGTTCTGTTTGAATGCGAGAAATTCGGACGTAATTTACAACTGAATATTCTAGTTACATTTTTACCAGACAGTGATATGAGTTATGATGATATGTTGCAGTATGCACTGTCAGCAAAAGACAGCGTTTATGTAAAAAGTTTCCTGGAATCAATTTTGCAGGCAATTGATTCTTCATTGACCGCAAATTCTGCATCGATTTATGACTAATAAGAAGGTGATGTTAAAATGAATGAAGAAAGAACACTGACAAAAGAACAGCAGCAGGCATTTGAAGAGATGCTTCAAGAAAAAACCTATTGCGGTGATGCGTTTTCAGCTTTTCGCTTGTTCACTAATTATTTGAAGGGAACAAATGGGTTCCGAAAAGATCCAGACAAGGCGTTTGAATATTTGAAAATCTCATCAGACTTAGGCTATCCACACGCAATTAACCTTCTGAAATTGTTGTATAGTGGAAATGACTTGTATGGCTTAAAAATTGAACGTGATTTAAGAAAACGAATAGAGTGCCTTGAAAAATTAAGTGTTGCAGATCAACTCTTTGATTTTTCGACTGTGACGGAAGAAGAGCGAAATGAATTTTACCAGATGGAGTGGAATGCTCTGGCTGAACTAGGGCGGTTATATATACTTGATTCTACTTTATATGAGGAAGATAACTATAAAGGTTATTGCCTTTCATTGTATGTAGCAGGACAGAAAGGAACACCAGAGTCGTTGTGTATGCTGGGCTACTATTTTGATTGTTACAGACCTCCACAGTATGTACCATCGAATACCTTATTAAAAAAACGTGGGAATCTGGGAACTGCATTATATTACTATGAGTGCGCAATCAATACAGATAATTCTAAGTATGCTAATCTTGCTTTAGAGCAGTATAATCGATTGGCAGAACAAATTAATGTGAGCGAAGGCAGAACCGAAGAAAATATGATTCCATATTACAGAAGATAAAGAAAAGAGGAAAAGAAATGCTGGCATTTATTTTAATTGTAGGTGTATTAATTGCAATATACTTTATTGTGAATAGTCAAAAAAGAAAAAAAGAGGAAGAACAGCGCCGATTAGAAAATGAACGAATAGCAAGAGAACAGCAAGAACAGGAAGCAAAACGTCTTGAGGCAGAGCGCATAGCAAAAGAAAAAAAGGAATTTGCCGAGGCAAAACATAAAGAATATGCGGATGTTCTAAGTGAACTTTATGATATGGGAATGAAAGATGAAAATACATTTATCTCAACGGATGAACCGGCGTATAAAAAATTTATTTCTTGTCGGGAAAGTGCAATGCAACAGAAGGAAACAATGCAAATTTGGGGTGAGGAATACAAAAAATTTATTACAACGATCGACGATGATATAAAAAGTGAGATTTCAAGTATCGCTGCCCATTATCAAAGAATGCTTTTATCAGTACGCATTGAATGGATCACTAGATATTTGAAAATCGTAAAGCTTGTTGTAAACACAAACGATTATGATGATACAATTCAAAAATTAAAAGAAACAGCAAAAACACTAAATCTTTTTTTGGAAAGTACATATTATATCGATCAACCATTCAATGACGAGCGTAATAGCTATGAATACGGCGTTTTTCATTTTTTGGAAGATAGTAGCGATGAGGAAGTACGTCCAGAAGATTTATCAGCAGAAATATTAAGTTCAGATATGGATAAAGCTGAAGAACATTTCTCACAATTATATGAAATCGGAAAGGAAAAAGGTGTCAATTTCCAGATATACAAATCTTTGGCTGAATATATAACAGACGTTGACTATAGAAATAGTGCTATAGCGATGTGGTGCTTTGCTGCTAATAAACCATTTGATGTTTCCAAATTTGAAAAGGCTTGTAAAATTTCTTCGTGGTATATAAGCTATGATGAAATTCAGTCCTTAGAGGTAATGATTGTACGGATATACAACTGGAAATCTATTGGCGGCGCAAATGTTGTCAAGGAATATAGTCGAGATATTTTGAATTGGGTAGAGGAAACTGCGCAGTATTTCTCAGACCAAAAAACTGGGGAAAAGTATGGTTCATTAGTTTTCTACCATTTTGTATCTGCACTTGCATGGATGGAATTGTATGATATTGAATTGATGGTTTTGAAAAAACTTGTAGATCTAAAAGTACAGCTCTGGGAAGATGCACAGGAACGTTTGAAATTTTTATCTTCTGGTGGTACAGCAAACGTACAGATTTATACGCCTGTAGAAAATGTCTTTTCGTTTGATACAAGTGCTGCTGAATGGAAGGATAATGAGATTGATGTATTCTTTAGAAAGATAAAAATGAAAAACATTCCATTGGAATATTCTCTCGTTCGGAAAAAATGGACAAAAACATATCCGTTACAAACTGGACAGGAATATAGTGCAGATGCTCTGTATGCAGAATTTAGCAAGATGGTAGACGATTTTGATGGAGAAGTAACGCTGACTCGAGAAGATGCAGTAGCTTTGAACACAAAAAATGTAAGATATTCTGATGCAATGATCTTTCATTTTATTTCCGAGAGAAATCGTTGTATTTCAATGCTGTTTCACGCAGAGAAATTTGGAAAAAATCTAAACATTACAATATTGACACTATTCACACCAGAAAAGAATGTTCCGGTTGAAGATCTTGAACGTTATGCCATTGCGATTAAAAATAATGTATACGCAGAGAGTTTTCAGGAATCAATTTTGGAATCTTTAGATAGGATTTTGAAAGTACAAACAGAAGCATATGAAGATACAACAACTACAAATGAAAATGCAGAAGTTGATTTCAGTGGATTTTTCGATTAAAGCCGATGTATAACACATAAAATCGCTCTAAAATACTGGCTATAGTCGCCATAAAACAACGATACACATTAAATCATGAGCAGGAGAAAATCCTGCTCATTTTTTGTCAATTTTCCAAAAAAACCATTGACAAACCAAATCAAAAGTGCTACAATAAAAATAGATAAAAATCCCCGTGAAACCGGGAAAATTTATCTAAGAAAGGGAAAAACGGAGCGTGTGAACGCTCTCACCGAAAGGAGTATTTTTATGAAAATGAGAAAGGTAATTTCAACCGTACTGGCAGGTGTGCTGGCATTGTCCGCACTTCCCATTTCTGCCATGAGCGCCGGCGCTGAGGGAGCATATGCGCCGGGCGATGTGGATATGGATGGTGTTATCACCGGGCATGATGCAGCAGTGGTTTCCAGATATCTCCACGTGGACAACACTCTGCTGAACGCAGACCAGCTGGCACTGGCAGATGTCAACGGCGATGGCGTTGTTGACCAGGCTGACGCTGACTGGATTCATGAGAATGAAGAAGTTGAACTGGGTGCCTGCGATATAAGTGTGCCTAATCCAACATCTCTTTTCTATCAATTGGTTTACATTGCAAATACCGGTGCTGGAAATCACTTTACGATTGTAGATGAGGATATATCCACTGAGCAGATTTTTGACCTTAAAATCTCCCAGAAAAACTTTAATCTGCTGGATGTAACAGGTGACGGAAAAATTGATCTGGATGATATCAATGGTTTAGGCGCTTATATCGGACATAAAGGTGCGGGTTTTGATTTGAGCCGTTACTTTGCAACCGGTCGATATGATTATGATATCACAGAATTTGCAAAAATTTACGGAACACCGAAAGATGCTGTTCTTGTCAAGGATGACCTTAGCGATTTGGTTAAGTAAGTGCTTTTTGAACTGAATGCAACTTCAAGAGCCGCAGGCACAACGTCTGCGGCTTTTTTGCGCCCTGTGCCGAAAGGGAACGGGGAATTTGCGCCGCATTCAAGCCGCCGCCTTGACGTTTTCCCCGATTCGTGCTACAATACTATTATACCAAACAGATTATGGAGGAACGTATCATGCGAATCTTAGTAGTCGGCATGGGACTCATCGGCGGTTCGATCTGCAAATCCATCAAAGCCGCCACATCCCATGCCGTTTATGGCTGTGACATACAGCCCAAAGTCCTGGAGGATGCTGCGGCAGACGGCGCAATCGACGGCGCAGGCACCATGACAGACGGCACATACGATATGATCATTCTCTGCCTGCATCACCGCATCGCCGTGCAGATGGTACAGGAGGCGCTGCCTAAGATCCCGGCAGGGACGATCCTGGTGGACACCTGCGGCTTGAAAGGGCGCATGGTGCGTGATCTCACGTACCGCTGCCAGAAAGCCGGCGTGCGCTATGTGGGAACGCACCCCATGGCAGGCAGGGAGAAAAACGGCTATTATGCCAGCATCCCCGACCTGTTTCAGAATGCCAATCTGATCGTAACACCTGTGGACGGCACAGACGAGGCGGCGCTGGATACCGTCAAGGAACTGGCAAAGCAGATGGGATTCGGCAAGATCGTGACGGCGACCCCGATGTGGCACGACAACATGATCGCCTACACCTCTCAGCTGGCGCACGTGGTTTCCAGCTCCTATGTCAAGGATTTCTGCATGGACGATGCCCTTTCCTTTTCCGGCGGCAGCTTTCAGGATATGACCCGTGTTGCCACCATGGATGAGTCCATGTGGGCGCTGCTGTTCCTGGACAACCGGGACAACCTGCTGTACCACCTGGATCTGCTCATCGAAAACTTGACCGACTATCGGGATGCGCTGAAACAGCGTGACGAAGAACGGCTGCAATATCTCATCGCCGAGGGCAGACAGATCCAGGAAGAAAATGTCCGCAAGCGGCAGGAACAAAAAGGAGAACTCGCATGAATTGGACACAAGTAGATATTTACACCGCCACCCCTGCCATTGACCTGCTGAGCGTGCGGCTCCAGGATCTGGGCATCCGTGGCTGCATGGTACAGGACGCCGAGGACTTCCAGGAATTCCTGGAACAAAAGGACGGCAAGTGGGACTATCTGGAGGACGGTCTCATGGAGCTTGCCAGCTGTGAGACCTGCGTCACCGTCTATCTGCCGGAGGATGCCCAGGGCGCAGAGACGCTGGCGGCACTCCGTGCGATGCTGGCGCAGATGAAAGCCGAGGACACCGAAGGACAGTACGGCAGACTGGAGGCAGTCTGCTCCGGCATCCGGGAAGAGGACTGGGCGAACAACTGGAAACAGTACTTCAAGCCTTTCCCGGTGGGGAAAAAGCTGTACATCAAGCCCAGCTGGGAAGAACCCACCGCTGCGGCAGAGGGCAGAACAATTCTGGAGATCGACCCGGCAAGCAGCTTCGGCACCGGACAGCATCACACCACCCGGCTGTGCTTGGAGCTGATGGAAAACGAGATCGTTCCCGATTCCACCCGCCTGCTGGATCTGGGCTGCGGCAGCGGCATCCTGTTCATCGGGGGAATGCTCCTGGGTGCGAAAGAGGCATACGCCGTGGACATTGAGGAAAACGCTACACGCATCGCCAGGGAGAACGCAGCCGAAAACCACCTGGATCCGGAGCGCTACACCATTTCCTGCGGCAACATCATTTCGGACGAGACACTGCGGCAGGAGATCGGCAGCGGCTATGACGTGATAACTGCCAACATCGTGGCAGATGTCATCAAGGGCATGGCACCCCTTTTCCCCGGTTTTCTGAAAGACAACGGCATCCTCATTCTGTCCGGCATCATCACAGAGCGTGCAGACGAGGTGCTGGATACGGTGACTGCCTATGACTTCGCCGTCCTGGAACGCCGTGAGGCATCCGGCTGGTGCGCTGTGAAACTGCAAAAGCTTGCCGGCGCAGGCACAAGCTGCGACACCGTGCGGAAATAAGCCATGGAACTCTTGCAGCTGGAATATTTCTATGCGGTGGCACAGAACCAGCATATGACACGTACCGCAGAGCAGCTGCACATCGCACAGCCGTCTCTGACCCAGAGCATCCGCCGGCTGGAAAAGGAACTGGGCGTACCCTTGTTCTATCACAGCGGCAGAAACATTGCGCTCACGGAATACGGCGTCGCACTCCAGGAGGCGCTGACTCCTGTGTTAAAGACGCTGCACCAGATTCCGAACCAGCTCCAGCACCTGGCGCAGGAACGGGAGACCACCATCCGTCTGAACGTGCTGGCGGCATCGACGCTGGTGACCCAGGCGCTGATCTCCTATAAGAAGGATCACGACGGGCTGAACTTTCAGCTTTTCCAGAACTCCCAGTGCGAGGATGCGGACATCACGGTTTTCACACGGGAGAATTTCCAGATCCCTGCCGGCAACAAAGACCGCTATGAGCTGTTCAAGGAACGCATCTTTCTGGCAGTGCCGGCAGATTCGCCCTATGCCAGCGAAGAGAGCGTCCGGCTGAAAGACTTCGCCCACCAGGACTTTATCAGTCTGTCCGGTTCCCGGAGCATCCGCACCATCTGTGACCGCTATTGTATGCAGGCAGGTTTTGTGCCGCACATCATCTACGAGAGCGACAGCCCCGACACGGTAAAGAACCTGATCGCCAGCGGTCTTGGCGTGGGATTCTGGCCGCACTATACCTGGAGTACAGACAGCATGGAACAGATCCGGCTGATGCCCATTGCCGAGCCGACCTGTCAGCGTGCCATCATCCTACAGCTCCACCGCCACGCCAGAGTGCAGGAGGCAGTGTGCAGCTTTTACGCCTTTCTGAACCGCTATCTGCGGCAACTGAAAGCGGCAGAGAAAACTGGTTGATACCAAAACAAAAAAGCCGCATCGTTCATCGGATGTTTCCGAAAAGCGATGCGGTTTTCTCATTTTATGTTATCGTTTGGAGCAGGTCACGCCTTTGCCTCTTCCACCATGTGCAGGAAATAGCCATGCACACGGGTATCCTCCGTCAGTTCCGGATGGAACGCCGTAACCAGCTGGCTGCCCTCTCTGGCTGCCACGATCTTGCCGTCCACTTCTGCCAGAACTTCTGTGCTGCCGGAAACGGAAGTGATATAGGGCGCACGGATGAATACCATGGGGACTTCGCCCACGCCCTTCATCTCTGCGGTGGTGGAAAAGCTGCCCAGCTGTCTGCCGTAGGCGTTGCGCCGGGCCACGATGTCCATGGTTCCCAGCTGTACCTTTCCGCCCTCTGCCTCTTTCGCCAGCAGGATCAAACCGGCGCAGGTGCCGAATACCGGCAGTCCGTTTTCGATGCGGCTGCGCACTTCGTCATAACAGTCCAGCTCTTTCAGCAGTTTTCCCATGACGGTGCTTTCGCCGCCGGGAATGATAAGCCCGTCCATAGGCTGCGCCAGATCACGCTTTTGCCGGATTTCAAAACTGTCTGCACCCAGCTTTTGCAAAATGGCGCTGTGTTCTGCGAATGCACCCTGCAGTGCCAGAATACCGATGCGCATTACTTACCACGCTCCGCCATGAGCAGGGAGATCTCCTGTTCGTTGATGCCGACCATTGCTTCGCCCAGGTCGGTGGAAAGCTCTGCCAGCATCTTGGCATCCTGGAAGTTGGTGACAGCCTTTACGATCGCTGCGGCACGCTTTGCCGGATCGCCGGACTTGAAGATACCGGAGCCTACGAACACGCCCTCAGCGCCCAGCTGCATCATCAGTGCTGCGTCTGCCGGAGTTGCTACGCCGCCTGCTGCAAAGTTGACTACCGGCAGCTTGCCGTTGTCGTGAACATACTGTACCAGATCATACGGTACACGCAGTTCCTTGGCAGCGTCGAACAGCTCGTCCTCTGCCATAGACTGGAGACGGCGGATCTCTGCCTGCATCATGCGCATATGGCGTACAGCCTGTACCACGTCACCGGTACCCGGTTCGCCCTTGGTGCGGATCATGGATGCGCCCTCGTTGATGCGGCGCAGTGCCTCGCCCAGATCCTTTGCGCCGCAGACAAACGGCACGTCGAACTTGGTCTTGTCGATGTGATACTTGTCATCCGCCGGAGACAGCACTTCGCTCTCGTCGATGTAATCGATCTCGATCGCCTGCAGGATCTGTGCCTCTGCGAAGTGACCGATACGGCACTTTGCCATGACCGGGATGCTGACAGCCTCCTGGATGCCACGGATCATTTTCGGGTCGCTCATACGGGATACGCCGCCGGCTGCACGGATGTCTGCCGGGATGCGCTCCAGTGCCATAACAGCACAAGCGCCGGCTGCCTCTGCGATCTTTGCCTGTTCCGGTGTAGTTACGTCCATAATGACGCCGCCCTTGAGCATCTGCGCCAGGTTTTTGTTCAGTTCATAACGATTTCCCATGGTGATTCCTCCATCAATTTCGGTTTGCTCTGGAATTTCCAAAGCTACTTCCTTTAGGATATCACAGAATTGGCACTATTACAATTACCAGTTTTGCGTTTTTTTTGCATACCAGATTTAGCGGCTGTCCTGACCGGAAAGTTGGTGAGGAGTCGTTTTGTTTGTGTCTGTCTGCGGCGGTCACGGTTTTACGCAAATGAAAAAGCCGCAGGCGTTTCTGCCTGCGGCTCTTTTCACACTTAAAACGGGGACAAGATAAAACTTAATCCACGTTTAACATTGCTTTTATATCATCCGGCATAACAGTATGATCTCGGGAATATGCCAGACTGCCGGATTCATCTTCTTCGCAGATCACATTGATCAAATCTGCATTCAAGTCATACCGACCCTGTACAAAATTGTTTTCTTTTGTCAAGCCTGCACCGCACAGTGCGCAGGAGAATACCGATGCGTAAATATCATTTACTGTGATACTTCCATCACCATCCACATCCAGCAGGTTGAAGAAAAGCTGCGGCATTTTGCTGTTGTCCAAATCCTTCCCCAACGAAGAACCCAGAAGGTTTTCCGGAAGTTTTTCTGATTTATCTACTACTTCAAAAGGAACGCCGGCGCCCTTTCTTGCCACATAGTAGAATTGGTAGAAGATTCCGGTAGAATCCAGGTGATCTGACGATCCGTCCAGCTGTCCCAGGTTGTACACCTGGTTTTCATGAATCCAGTCTGCATCTTCCTGTGTGATTTTTCCGTCTCCGTTGACATCGGCAAGCTTTTTCTGCTCGCTGGTCAGCAGGTTGTTGTCCACATAGAGCGCACGGCTGACAACAGCCGCATCATGTGCGGTCACAAAGCCATCCATATCCACATCGCCCGGCGCATATGCTCCCTCAGCGCCGGCACTCATGGAAGAGATGGGAAGTGCGGACAATGCCAGCACACCTGCCAGTACGGTTGAAATTACCTTTCTCATTTTCATATAAAGCCCTCCTTTAATCATCATATACAACTGTTACAGGGAACAGTGTATTGATGTTTTCATTTTTATTATACATCATATATTCAAAAATGTCAATCTTTTTCTAACGTGAACTTCCACAAAAAGCGACATTTCATTTTGTCTGATCTCACAAAAAACGCCCTGCAATACTTCCGGAGCGGGGACAAAACAGTGCCAGTCTTTTCTTCCGGAATGCCGCTTTTTTTAGGCATTCCGCTGAATCCGGTGTTTTTTCCGGAAAACCGCTGAAAAATGCAAAAAATGCCTTGACAACGGGGAGCGGGTGTGCTATACTAAAGCCAATCCGTTGTATGACGAATACAACAGTTGAAACAGTTACCAGAATCGTGCAGTTTTGACTTGACCAAAGGCACGGCAAAGTACGCAGTTCAATTTTAGCAAGTCCTCTAACAGGCTCCCCTAACAGGGGAGCTGGCAAGCCGTAGGCTTGACTGAGGGGTCAGTCTCCTTGTAAGCTTACGCTGACATCTCAGCACAAGGCACGCCCTACGGGTGCCTTGTTAGGAAAGCCTATGTGAACTGATGCAGCATTCCTTTTTCAAGAGATGCAAAATGAATCTGCGTGACGGCAAAGGGAGGAAGGAATATGGGAAAATCCAAGAAAATCATCATCGGCACAGTTGCCGGTGTTACGGCTGCGGCGGTATGCGTCAGCGGCGTTCTGGTGTGGCATCACCACAGCAAGAGCAGCAGCGTAGACGGCGTGGCATATGTCATGCCCATCCGGGATGTGAACTCGGCGGCGAATACAGTCTCCGACTTACAGTTCTCCGGCGTGGTCGAACCCCAGGAGACCAAGGAGATCAAGCTGGACACCTCAAAGACCGTTTCGGAGATTGCGGTGCAGGAGGGCGACCATGTGAACGCCGGCGATCCGCTTTTCACCTATGATGTGGAATCCATGCAGCTGGAACTCCAGCAGGGCAATGTGGACATCGAGCGGATGGAAAACGAGATCGCATCCAACAAGCAGCAGATCGCACAGCTGGAGTCGGAAAAAAAGAATGCCAGTGCGGATGACAAGCTGACCTATACCACCCAGATCCAGTCGCTGCAGACGGATATCGCCAAGTCGGAATATGACATCAAGACCAAGAAGATTGAGCTGGAAAAGCTGCAGAATACCATCAACAACGCCACAGTCAAGGCGGAGATCACCGGGACGGTGCAGTCCCTGAAAACCGTGGAGCAGCTCCAGTCGGACGGCACGGATGTGCTGATGAAAATTATGTCGGACGGCGAGTTCCGGGTGAAATGCACCATCAGCGAGCAGAACATCCAGTCCATCTACCAGGATGAACCTATGGTGCTGCGCTCCCGTGTGGACGATTCCAGCTGGAAAGGCACCATTTCGGAGATCTCCACCGAGGCGGACAACAGCCAGAACAACAGCATGATGTACGGCAGCAGCGATGATATGACCACAGCGTCCAAGTATCCTTTTTATGTGACACTGGACTCCAGCGACGGTCTCATGCTGGGACAGCACCTGCTGGTCTCCATGGACGATATGTCGGACGACAGCATCGACAAGTCGGGCATCTGGCTGTATTCGGACTATGTTCTCACCGATGAGGACGGCAAGAGCTACGTCTGGGCGGCAGACAAGAAAGACCGCCTGGAAAAACGGGAAGTGGAAGTGGGACAGACCGACGATACCGCAGGGGACTGCGAGATCAAGAGCGGTCTGTCCGAGGACGATATGATCGCTTTCCCGTCCGACTCCTACCAGGAGGGCATGAAAACCACGACCAACCCTGACGAAGCCACACCGGAAGATGACGGCACAGATGATACCGTGGACGACAGCAGCAATGAGGATATTTCCTACGACAAAAGCGGAAGCTCTGTGGAAGAAGGCGTGATCGGCGGAGCAGATGATGAAGCCGGCATGGCAGGCGACGGTGCAGACGGCGACACCGCAGACAGCGTGATCTCCGGAGCAGGAGAAGATGCCGGCGACAGTGTTGACGAGATGCCGGCAGATGAAGCCGGAGCAGATACAGCGGAAGGCGGTGCGGCAGATGGTACTTGATTTGCATGACATCTGCAAGTCCTATTTGCAGGGCAAAGAGCCTGTCCCTGTGCTGCATGACATCACGCTCCAGGTGGACGAGGGCGAATATCTGGCGATCATGGGACCGTCCGGTTCGGGAAAATCCACGCTGATGAACATTATCGGTCTGCTGGACAAACAGACCAGCGGCAGCTATTTCTTTGACGGGCAGGACATGGCGCAGTGCAGCGACAACCAGCTTTCCGGGATACGCAACCAGAAGATCGGCTTTGTGTTCCAGAACTTCAACCTGCTGCCCCGTCAGTCGGTATTGGAAAATGTGGCGCTGCCTCTGCTCTATGCCGGCGTGCGGAAAAAAGACCGGCTGGTGCGGGCAAAAGAGATGCTGACCCGTGTGGGACTGGAAGATCGTGTGAACTTCAAGCCCACCCAGCTTTCCGGCGGTCAGAAACAGCGTGTGGCGATCGCACGTGCCATGGTGAGCCATCCCCGGCTGCTGCTGGCGGACGAACCCACCGGTGCGCTGGACACCCGTTCCGGCGAGCAGATCATGGAACTGTTTGCCCAGCTGAACGCAGAAGGTGTGACCATCGTAATGATTACCCACGAACTGGAAATTGCCCAGCACGCCCAGCGGATCGTAACCATCCGTGACGGCAGACTGGAACAGGGCGGTTTCGGAGAGCGCCGGACAGAACAGGAGGGCGATGCTTCATGACAAAGGTGAAAAAGATCGTGACCATAGCGGTTTGCCTGGCAGTAGCTGCCGGCGGCGGCACAGGCGGTACGCTTCTGTATCGCTCCAGACAGGCGAAAAAGCATGAGGTAGATGTGATGCCCGTTGCCAACATGGTGCAGTACTATTGGGGCGATGATCTGTCGATGGATGGTCAGGTCGTCTCCGGCGATGTGCAGAACGTGACACCGTCCAACGACCAGCTGGTGGAAAAGGTGCTGGTCAAAGAGGGCGACCATGTGACAAAGGGAACGCCGCTGCTGCAATATGACATGACGGCGGTGGGACTGGAAGTGGCACAGAAACAGACGGCGCTCGCCGTGGCACAGGACAACGTGCGCCAGGCGAAGAAGGAACTGGAACGCATCCAGAAACTGAAACCGTCAGAAGAGGCGCCGGTGATCCCGGATTATCCCGACTATCCGGACGAGCCAGACGAACCGGATACGCCGGACACACCCGGAACGCCCAAGGATACCCTGGCGGCGGTGACGGCGCTGACACAGGCGGCAGCCGGCAGCGGCTCGGAGAGCGACCCGTTCCAGTTCGCCTGCACCGGAACGACGGTGGTCAAGCAGGCAGTCCTGGACCAGCTGAAAGCATCGGGACAGTGCGCTGTCTTTGTGGTATACAGCGACCAGGGCGAAGTGCTGTACGGCTGGCTGGTGCGTGGCAGCCAGCTGACCGCTACGGGAGACTGGACACTGGGACAGAATGTTACCGTGACCGAGGACGGCGGCGTGCAGATCTCCGGAAACGGCGTCTGGTACGGTACGCTCCAGGTGGGCGGTACATTCGACTATGACCCGGCAGGCGGCGATGATTCATCCGGCGATACAACACAGCCGGCAGACACCACACCGGGGACTTCGGATGACGCAGCGTCTGCGCCGGGAACGCAGACCACATCACCGGACACCACAGCTGCACCCACTGCACAGATGCAGGGCGGATTTGTGATAACGCCTATGGCGGCAATACAGCCCATGGCATCCGCTGCATCGGACAGCGACAACTATGTCTACACCCGTGCGCAGCTGAAACAGAAGGCGGCAGAACAGCAGATCGCCATTCAGTCCGCAGAGATCGACGAGAAAAAGGCGCAGATCGACTATGACGGCGCAGTGGAAAAGCAGGAAAAGGGACAGGAACTGGCGAAGATCGACGGCGTTGTCACAAAGGTGGCAGAGTCTGTGGAATCCCTGGAGACCAACGAGCCGTACCTGGTAGTACAGGGCAGCGGCGGCATCATGGTACAGGGCAATGTCAGCGAGATGAACCTGGACAAGCTGACGGTCGGTTCCCAGATCACAGTGAACGCCTGGGATACCGGAGAAATGCTCACCGCAGAGGTGACAGAGATCGGCACAACGCCGACTGCCTACACCAACCAGAACGGCAGCGAGAACCCCAACAACAGCACCTATCCGTTCCAGGCGGCAGTGACCGATTCCACCAGCCTTTCCGTGGGCAGCTATGTGAGCCTCAGCTTTACCAGCGAGGTGGACAGCAGCACGTTCTATCTGCCCATGAGCTATGTGCGGCAGGAAAACGGACAGTACTATGTGATGCGGGAATCCAAGGACAAAAAGCTGGAGCGGCAGAACATCCAGACGGGAAAGATCATCGACGGCGGCAGCGCCATTGAGATCCTGTCCGGCATCAGCCAGGAGGACTACATCTGTTTTCCCTATGGAAAATATGCGTCAGAGGGTGCGCTGGTCCATGAGACCAACGGCACATCGGAATATTAAAGGAGGGACAGAATATGCTGGAAAACATCCGTTTATCCTTACAGGGCATTTTGTCCCATAAGGTGCGTTCCATTCTCACCATGCTGGGCATCATCATCGGCATTGCGGCGATCATCGCCATTGTTTCCACCATCAAAGGCACAAACGAGCAGATCAAGAACAATCTGATCGGTGCGGGAAACAACACGGTCAGCGTCCAGCTGTACCAGGGCGACAGCCCCTATGACTTCACCTATCAGTCGGCGCCGGACGGCGTGCCGGTCATCTCCCAGGCAGTGCGGGACAACATCGCCGCACTGGACAATGTGGAATCGGCATCCTTTTACCGCACACGTTCCTACTGCAACAACGTATACTATCAGAACACCCAGTTCAGCGGCGCCATGTTCGGCATAGATGCCAGATACTTTGACACAGCCGGCTATGAGGTGCAGCAGGGAAGAGGATTCCTCAGCAGGGAATACACCGACAACGCCAAGGCAGTGATCCTGGACAGCACCGCCGTCAAGAGCCTGTATTCCTCCGAAGATCCGGTGGGAACGGTCATCGACATCAACGGCGAGCCGTTTACGGTGGTGGGGGTTGTCACTGAGGTGAACAGCTTCGAACCGGTCATCAACTCCGAAGAGGACTACTGGACTTATATGGGAAACAGCGGCGGCAAGATGTTCATTCCGAACCAGTCCTGGCCCATTGCGTACCAGTATGACGAACCGGAAAACTGCCTGGCAAAGGCAGTGGACACTGACAGTATGCCGGCTGTGGGAAAAAAGGTGGCAGAACTGATGAACGCCACCATCCGCACCACCAGCGCCGGCGGCGAAAATGACAGCAGCCAGGTGAAATATGACAGCCAGGATCTGCTGAAACAGGCGAAGTCCCTGCAAAAGCTCAGCTCTTCCACCAATACCATGCTGATCTGGATCGCCAGCATTTCCCTGCTGGTCGGCGGCATCGGCGTTATGAACATCATGCTGGTATCTGTAACAGAGCGTACCCGTGAGATCGGTCTGAAAAAGGCGATCGGTGCGAAAAAGGGAAAGATCCTGGCGCAGTTCCTGACAGAGGCATCTGTGCTGACCAGCATCGGCGGCATCATCGGTGTGGGCATCGGTATCGGGCTGGCACAGCTGATCTCCAAGATCGCATCCGTGCCGGTGGCAATCAGTTCCCTGTCCATTGTGGTTTCCGTGGTATTCTCCATGGTGGTGGGCATTGTCTTTGGACTGATCCCGTCCATCAAGGCATCCAACCTGAATCCCATTGACGCTCTGCGCTATGAGTGACGCAGTGTCATTTTACTTTCAATTTGTTCAACTTGTTCTATGATAAACAGAAAGTTCCGGTCTGCGGAAAAATTGCAGACCGGAGCTTTCGCAGTTGGTGAAAATGGCTGCTGTACACATTGCATTTTCTGAAAAATCCCCTTGACAAATGGGGCGTGATAGCGTATAATAGAAATAGAAAGAGCATACCAGTAGACGGTCTGCTCCCACTGCTTTAGATTAAAAAAGATTTAACCGCCACAGGTTTGGAGACTATGGGCGGTTATTTCTTTTTATTCTCGTCATTGCGGTGATCTGCATTACTATTTTTATGATTATAGTAAATGTAAAAGATCAGACTTGCGAGATTTAACAGAATACTGCAAATTTTCAGCAAGTCGTCAAAAGTGACGTACTGATCCATCATAGCAACCACCTCCCAACTGTTGTAAATTCAGCAGTGGGAGTGGAAACAAAAGAAAATTCAAACCGCCTACCGTTTCAGGTATGCCCTCAATTAACCATTATACCAGACGCATCGAAATTTGTCAAATCAAAAAAAGCCCTTGACAAACGGGGCATGATAGCGTATAATAGAAATAGAAAGAGCCTACCAGTAGACGGTTTGCTCCCATTCGTGATTATTTGAAATAACCGCCTTTAGTTGGAAGCTGTGGGGCGGTTATTTCCGTTCCTTGAAGTTTAAGTAAGCAAGATATGCTTTGAATACTTCACAAACCATGCTAATGCACTTGACGAGAATGTCTATGTTCATTTGCACTCACTCCCTTCCGGGAGCTGGAATCGACCGCCTACCGTTTCAGGTATGCCCTCGATTAACCATTATACCAGACGCGTCAAAATTTGTCAAATCAAAACACCGCATCGCTTTTCGGAAACATCCGAAGAACGGTGCGGTGTTTTTGTGTGCAGTGCTGTTCTTATTCCACCTGCATGATCGCTCCTGCGATCTGCCGGAGAATGGGCGATGCGGCTTGATTTCCATAGCCGCCGTCCTCTGCCAGAACAGTCACCGCATATTTCGGTTGTTCCGCCGGGAAAAATGCCGTTACCCAGCCGTGACAGTACTCGGTCCCGTCAACGTCACAGCGCCCGGTCTGGGCGGTGGAGGTTTTCGCACCCATAGAGACGTGCGCCGGTCTGCCCTGGAAGTCCTCGTCGGCGGCAGTGTAACACATCAGCCGGCGGAGAAACGCCGCTGTTTCCGGTGCAATTCCCGATTCCGGGATGCCACGCTCTTCCCGCAGCACCGTCCTGCCGTCATCCGTGACGCCACGCACCAGCCGCACTGCCGGGAGCGTGCCGTCTCCGGCGATGGCACAGGTCATTCTGGCGATCTGCAGGGGCGATGCGGTCAGAACGCCCTGCCCGAAGGAAAAGTTCGCCTGTTCCGCCGGAAGTTTCAGCTGCTGTAATGTGGGCAGCGTGCCGCCGGATGCGATCATGTTTGAGGTCAGCATGATCTCCGTGCCGAATCCCAGGGACTTTGCCGTTTGCAGCAGGTCTGACCCGGAAAGCGCCTGTCCCAAGGCAATGAAATAGGGGTTGCAGGAACTGCGCATGGCATCTGCCATATGCTGCACGCCGTGTCCCTGCAATTCGTGACAGCGAAATCGCTGCGTTCCCACAGAGATCGCCCCGTCACAGTCCCAGGTGAAATTGTAGCCCACGCCCTGGTCAAAGGCACACGCCGCCGTCACCAGCTTGAAGATCGAACCCACCGGATACGCATACAAGGCACGCTGTATCATAGGGCTGTCGGGGTCGCTGACGGCATCGCCCAGGGAGTCGGCAGAATAACCGGGAAAGCTGGCAAGCCCCAGAATGTCGCCGCTTTCCACGTCCATGACCACGATACAGCCCTTTTCCAGTCCGCTGCCGGCGGATTCGCAGATGCGCTGGATGCGGCTGTCCAGGGTGGTCATAATGCCTGCGGTGGGATTTGCGCCGTAGCGGATCTGTTTCGGCTCTCCGGCAAGGGGCGTGCCTGTGCCGTCTACCGAAAAGGTCACGCTCCACTGGGAATCCACACTGTGCAGGATGGCATCATAGGCGCTTTCCAGTCCTGCTACGCCGCTGCCCTCCCGGGTATAGCCGATCACGTGCTGGGCAAGCTGTGGCGACGTGCTGCGCTGGGGGATCTGCAGTATGGTCACATCCGGGCAGTCGATGTCTGCCGTGTCTACCGTGCAGGTGAACGGCATTCCCTGTGCCAGCTTTTCATAAAACGCTGCGGTGTCGGTGACGTGGGACAGCAGTGCCTCGGCTGCCGCAGGCGTAGGGCTGACGACTGCGATGCAGGCGGTTTTGGTATTCACCAGCGGCACGCCGTTCCGGTCGTAGATCGTCCCCCGGGCAGTCCCGGCGGTGCAGGTATACGTGCCCTGTCTGGCGGCGGTCTGTATCAGCTCCGGCTTCTGCACCAGCCATGCCAGATATACTGCCGCTGTGCAGAACAGCAGCACCAATAGCAGACGCAGGAATGCCAGACGGTTTTTCAGCTGCTGCATGATCTCGCTCCTTTCTCTGTGCGGCGCTTCCGAACGTGCCGCCTGTCACAGATATCCTTTGTTTTCTGCGGAATTTTATACAATTTCAACTCGACACTTTCCTGCATCTTGTGTAACACCTACAAATTACGACAGTTTTTTGTGGAAATGTTTTCTCATTTTTTGCGAAATCCCTTGACGAACTGCCCGAAAAAGAGTATAATAGAGGAGTAGGAAAAAACTGTGCATGGGCGGAACTGCCGCCGCACAGACACTGCAAATAGAAAGCGCCGCAAAAAGGCGTGCTTTCTGCGATACATAGGAAAGGAGTATGTGCCGCTTTTCGGCACAGTAGATTGGATCATGAAAAATATTTTGTTTGCTGCCTCTGAATGCGTCCCTTTCATTAAAACCGGCGGTCTGGCAGACGTAGTCGGCGCACTGCCCAAGAGTCTGGACCGCAGCGAGTACGATGTCCGTGTTATCATTCCGAATTATACCTGCATCCCGTGGGAATACCGGAGTCAGTTCCGCTATGTCAGCCACTTCTACATGGACTATGGCAGACACGTGGAGAATGTACACGTAGGCATTATGGAATACGTCTATGAGGGCGTGCATTTCTACTTTATCGACAACGAATATTACTTCAAGTGTGACCGTCCCTACAGCGACTCCACCCAGTGGGACATTGAACGCTTTATCTTCTTCTCAAAGGCTGTCCTGGCGGCAATGCCGGTGATCGGATTCCATCCGGACATCATTCACTGCCACGACTGGCAGACCGGCATGATCCCCGTATTCCTCAAAAGCACCTTTGCGACCCACAGCTTTTATTGGGGAACCAAGAGCATCATGACCATCCACAATCTGAAATTCCAGGGCGTGTGGGACATCCGTCACTTTGTCTATAACACCAACCTGCCGGATTATATGTTCACGCCGGATAAGCTGGAATTCAAGAGCGATGCCAATATGCTGAAAGGCGGTCTGGTCTATGCGGACTATATCACCACCGTCAGCGAGACCTATGCCGAAGAGATCAAGACACCGTATTACGGCGAACAGCTGGACGGTCTGCTCTGCGCACGTTCCCGTTCGCTCCGTGGCATTCTGAACGGCATCGACTATGAGGTATACAATCCGCAGACCGATAAGAAGATCGACGTACACTATTCCGTCAAGGACGCTGTGGAGAAGAAAAAGCAGGCGAAGCTGGCGCTCCAGAAAGAACTGGGACTGCCGGAGGACGAGAACAAGTTCATGATCGCCATTATCTCTCGTCTGACTGACCAGAAGGGTCTGGATCTGGTGGACTGGATTGCCGACCGCATTACAGACGAATTCACCCAGTTCGTTATCATTGGTACAGGCGAGGCTCGCTATGAGAATATGTTCCGCTATTATCAGAACAAATATCCGGATCGTGTTTCGGCAAATATTTTCTATTCTGATCCGCTGGCGCACAAGCTGTATGCTGCGGCAGATGCTATGCTGGTACCGTCCCGGTTTGAGCCGTGCGGTCTGACCCAGCTGATTTCCCTGCGCTACGGCACGGTGCCGATCGTTCGGGAGACCGGCGGTCTGAAGGATACTGTCGTACCTTACAACGAATATGAAAAGACCGGCACAGGCTTTACCTTTGCCCACTACAACGCAGACGATCTGCTGTACACCATCAACTATGCGAAGAAGATCTACTTCGACCACCGTGAGGACTGGGATGATATCGTCCGCCGTGGCATGGAGCAGGATTTCTCCTGGAGCAGCTCCGCTTTGCAGTACCAGGGAATGTACGACTGGATCCTCCGTGGCATGGTAGACTGAGCGGAGACAAAAAACGTCTATTGACACATCCCGGAAAATCATGTATAATGAGAGCGGGAACAAGGGAAACACTGCACGCAGATTGCGTGCAAAGCCGTCAGGCGGGCTTTATTCAGTGTTTTCCAAGATCCCGGAACAAACGCCACTATGGCAGATTGGAGTTTTACCCATGGCAGAGGAAAATATGCTGGATGAGAGTATGCAGGGAATGCTGTATACCCTGGAAGACGAAGAGGGAAACGAACAGGAGTTTGAGGTCCTGGGCGAGATGGAATACGAGGGCGCAAACTACTGCGCACTGATCCCGTACTATGAGAACGAAGAAGATCTGCTGAAAGATGACGGCGAATTCGTTGTACTGAAACGTGAGATGGTAGACGGTGAGGAAATGCTCTGCACCATCGAGGACGATGACGAATACGATGCAGTCGGCAATCTGTTCATCCAGTATCTGAGCGATCTGTATGAGGATGAGGAAGAAGAGCAGGACGCACAGTAACTGCCGTTTTCCACAAACCGACCAGAAAAATTTTCACAAAATTCCTATTGATTTTTGTGAAAGATCGTGTTATAATAAACATAGAAACTGAAACATCAGTTCTGAAAAAGTGAAAACTACTGCCCAGTTCGAGACATTGCGGTTTTTATAATCCAACACTCCTTGAAAGGGAATCTGACTCCGTCTGTGGATTGCAGACCTCCTGTTTACGGCAATGCCCGTAACGGACGAAGGGAGCGTGAAGCAGAAGGGAAGATACCCACCTTGCTATTATAGCTTGGTTTTATTCGCTGCAAGACGGCTGGGTGGTTTTTCTTTTAACCACACAAAGCACTCTGTGAGAGACTCACGGGGTGTTTTTTCTTTTCTGTTGTGGGAGATATTCGAAAAGAGTTCACCTTGAACAGGGGGATATGTTCTAAAATGATATCTTACCCGATTGATGTCGGACATATCCAATATCAGATGAGGCTTTTCGGCATGGGAAAATTGACCTGCGCAGCCATTCAAAAAAACAGGTTGTAATTTTCCGGAAAATATGCTACAATAAAAAAAGTGTTGCCCAAAAGCAATCTCAATCACAACAAGGAGAAAAGACAATATGCTGTTACGCATGACAGATATCCATAAATTTTATAATGGCAGACAGGTTCTCTCCCACGTCTCTCTGACGGTAGAAGACCACGACCGGATCGGGCTTGTGGGTGTGAACGGCTGCGGAAAATCTACCCTGCTGCGCATTCTGACGGGACAGGAACTGCCCGACCATCTGCTGGAGGGCGACGGCGAAATTGCCAAGTCCGCCAAGACCAGTATCGGCTACCTGGAACAGATGGGCGGTCTGGATCGGGAAAGCACGGTCTGGGCGGAGATGCGCAGCGTGTTCCGTCCGCTGCTGGACACCCAGGAACGCCTGCACCAGCTGGAAGAGCAGATGCAGTCCGGGGATATGTCTGCAGCAGAGGAGTACCACCGCCTGCAAACCTGGTTCGAGGACAACGACGGCTATCAGATCGACGTGAAAATACGCACCGTCCTCAACGGTATGGGATTCGGACAGGAGACCTATGACCGGGTGATCTCCGGATTCAGCGGCGGCGAAAAGACACGGCTTGCCATTGCACGGCTGCTGCTGGAAGCGCCGAACCTGCTGATTTTGGACGAGCCGACCAACCACCTGGACTTCAAAACCGTGATGTGGCTGGAAGATTACCTCAAGGACTACAAGGGCGCACTGCTGCTGGTGTCCCATGACCGCTACTTCCTGGATCGTCTCTGCACCAGCATCTGCGAGATCGAGCGTGGCACACTGACACGGTACAAGGGCAACTACACCACCTTTACCCAGCTGAAAGAGGCGGCTGTGGCACGCCAGTGGAAAGAATACGAGATGCAGCAAAAGGAGATCGCCAAGCTGGAGGACTACGTGGCACGCAACCTCACCCGGGCATCTACGGCGAAGAGCGCACAGAGCCGAGTGAAACAGCTGGAAAAGATGGAGCGCATCGAAAAGCCGGTCTCTGCCCAGAAACAGGCACGGGTGCAGTTCACCTATGAGATCGAGCCGCCGCAGGAAGTGCTGAAAGTGCAGAATATCGACATTTCCGTGGGCGAGGGTGCAGCGCGAAAGACCCTGCTGCCGGAGTTGTCCTTTGAGGTGCGTCGTGGCGAAAAATGGGGCATTATCGGGGATAACGGCATCGGGAAATCCACCCTGCTGAAGATTTTGCAAAACAAGCTGCCCCACCAGGGAAAAGTCCGCTGGACCAGCAACATCAAGATCTCCTATTTCGAGCAGGAAAGCACCAACCTGCATCCGGCAAAGTCGGTAATGCAGGAGATTCACGACCGTGTACCGTCCTGGACAGACCTGGAAGTGCGCAAGCTTTTGGGGCAGGTGCGTCTGACCGGGGAAAACGTGTTCAAACCGGTGGGTGTTCTCTCCGGCGGCGAGCGTGCAAAGGTCTGCTTTGCGGTGATGATGCTGGAACACGGCAACGTGCTGATTCTGGACGAACCCACCAACCACCTGGATATTGCCATGAAAGAGGTCATCGAAGAGGCAATGCAGTCCTTTACGGGGACGCTGCTGTTTGTCTCCCATGACCGGTATCTGTTGGATAAGGTGGCAGACCACATCCTGGAACTGAAAGCGGACGGCGCTGTCACCTACCAGGGCGGATTCCAGAAGTGGCTGGAGGCGCAGCAGAAACAGCCCGAACCGGAGGAGACGCCGGCGGCAAAGACAGCCGCATCCGGCGGAAAGCCTGCGGAAAAGCCGGCGTACCGTTCCAAGAAACAGCGTGCGCAGCAGGCGAAAATGCGTGCCGACCTGCGTAGCCTGGAACAGCAGCTGGACAAGATGCAGGAAGAGCTGGACACCCTTACCGCAGAGCTGACGGACGAGGCGGTGTGCAGTGACTACCAGCTGATGCAGGAGAAGTGCCAGCGCATGGAGGAACTGCGTGTGCAGATGGATGAGACTATGGAGCAGATGATCCTGCTGGAAGAGGAATTGGGATAACAGAAGAAGATATGACATAACAAAAACCGGAGAGAGCATTTCGCCCTCTCCGGTTTTCTATTTTCCGCTTGTATTTTCGAAAAGCTGCTTACAGCTTTTTCTTTTCGTCCTCGATCATTGCCAGTAGTTCATCCACAGATGCGTTTGCGATCTTGTCCTCACGGGTTTTCGGTACTGCCGGAGCTGCCGGTTTCTGTTCCGGTGCTGCTGCACGGCTGCTGCGGAATGGTGTGTCACCCAGGTTCCGTGCCTCTTCCGGAGAGCTTGCCTCGTGGCTGCCACGGTAAGTGGAAACCGGAGCTGCGGTCTCATCCGGGGTGTTGTTCTCGATCGGCGGTGTCCGGAAGGTATCGGTGCTGTTCAGATTGCTGCGTGTGCCAAATGTAGATGTGTTGGAAACGCTGCCTGCGTGTGCGCCCTCATAGGTGCCGGTGTTTCCGGTGGGCTGGCTGTTCTGTCCTGCGCCGTCCAGCGGGATCTGATCTGCCGGATTGGTGTAGATCGGTACGTCATGCTGTGCCTTGAACTGCATGGTGCGTGCCTTCTGATACGGAGAGTTGGGGTTGACCTGCTTGCGCTCAAAGTTTTCAGCGATAGAAGAACGCTTCTGCTCAAATGAACGGCTCTGTGCAGTGTTCTCAGACGGACGGAACAGAGGAGAACGTCCGCCCAGTTCCTCATCATCATAAGCGGAATCGTCGTCATCGTAGGAATCTTCGCTGTAAACTTCATCGTAGTTTTCTTCAAAGGTATACTCGTCGTCGTGCTTGCCGTTGGCACGTGCAATGGCAACGATCAGCATGATGACCAGGATCACGCTGGGGAGTACCAGCAGGGTCAGGATACCCGGAACGCCGGTAGCAAATGTCACGTAGCTGTACAGCTCGCCGCTTTCATAAGCGCACTTGCCCAGGATGCTGTCCACGGTGATGGGCGGTTCTGTTCCTACGTCGTTGGTTTTCATGGTAGTGGGATAGTATTTCAGTACGCCGGTCTCGTCCTGTTCGATGTTGTAGATGCGGCGGACAGCCACACGGTCGGAGTCGATGTCAGTGGAGGTGTCATCCGGCGCCAGGACGCACAGAACCGCATTGTTCTTGGCGATGGGGTCGGATTCCTGATAAGCGGTGGCAATGACGGCAGTGTGCTTGTGAATGGACGCTGCTGCGCTTTCACTGTCTACCGTGCCGGCAGCATTCAGATCCGTTGTGCCGGTGGCAACTGCGGCGGCACCTGCCTCCATGGTGTCATATTCCATCAGATAGATGTAGTGACCGAAGATCTTCGGCGTATCTTTCCGGGAAAACAGAATGTTCGTGGTCAGGGACACTGCGACCACCAGGATCAGCAGGATTGCCAGAACGACAGCAAGGATGGATTTGGATTTCTTTTTCATAATGCTACCTACCTTTTTATGAAGTCAAAATGATGCTTTTCACCCTATTATAACACATCTTTTCTGCGATTTCAATTGTTTTTTTCAACTTTTTTGCAGAAAAGTGCAGGATCTGCAGGGGGAATGCCTGTCCGACTGACGGCATTTTTACAGTACCCTATCATTATAGCACATCTTCCCGGCAATTTCAATCGTTTTTTTGATTTTTCTGAGAATTTTTTTGAAACCTCTTGACAAACGGAGAATTTGTGGTATAATAAAATGGTACAGAACGTGGGGTATTCTCTGCGCTGTACCAGTTGTCATAAATTCATACCGGTGCTGGAATAGCTCAGTTGGTAGAGCAGCGCATTCGTAATGCGCAGGTCGCGTGTTCAAGTCACGTTTCCAGCTCCATTTTTGTATCATTGGACGGCGTTCTGATGATGCGAGCGTAGTTTAGTGGCAAAACATCAGCTTCCCAAGCTGAGGTTGCGAGTTCGATTCTCGTCGCTCGCTCCAGACGGCACGTATGCAGGTACGTGCCGTTTTTCATACCCGGATGCTATACTATTATAATAGAGAAAATCCATTTCCCATGCCGCAGGGTGCAGGAAATGCGGCGGTGCGCCGGGAAATTTCCTGCCTGTGGTGGAATTTGCACAAATTGTGGCATTGCAGCAAAGGTGAAATTTGTGTAAAAAGCATCTTGCATCCGGGGAAAAAATCGAGTATCATAGATAATGTGCAGACCTGTGCCAGATACAGGTCGCCTGAACGAAAGACTTCCGGAAAGCAGAATCTGTTTTCCATGGAAAGAAATGAGGAAAACACTTATGTTAAAGACAAAGAAGATCCTGGCATTCCTGCTGGCATCCGCAATGATGACCGCAGCATTCACTGCCTGCGGCAGCTCGGAAGATTCCAAGGAATCTAGCAGCAAGGCAGAATCCAGCGAAGAATCCAGTGAGGAGTCCAGCGAAGATTCCGTTGAGGAATCCGCCGCAGATGAAGACGAAAGCTCTGCACCGCAGCAGGTACAGACCGGCGATTTCGAAGAGGCAGTCGTACCGCAGGCTGGCGAAGCTTATCTGAGCATGGCTGACGGTCAGTGGTGGCTTCAGTACACCGGCAGCGATGCGGACTATCTGTGCTATGACGCAGGCGTTGCTCCGATCACCGGCAACGGCGAATACACTGTCAGCGTAACCGTTGACACCAACGCTGTCCGCTACGATGCAACCGGCGACATCAACGGCGAACTGATCGCAAACGGCACTTCCTTCATGGCAGTACAGATCATGGACGGCGCAACCGCAACACCGAACGCAGTGATCGACGTTACTTCTGTTAAGGTTGACGGCACAGAGATCCCGCTGACCAAGAAGAGCTTCACCAACACCGAGGACACCGAGATCGACGGCACCAAGCACTCCAACGTTCGTTCCAACATCTTTAATGAGTGGGTACCGGACGACAGCCTGCCGGGCGATGCAAGAAGTGCAGAGGGCAACATTGCAGATCTGGCAAACAAGTCCGATTATTCTGCAACTATCCTGGATCCGTCTGCTATCGGCGACTGGACAACCATCGAAGTTACTTTCAACGTAACTGGTATGTAAGCAGCAAAACTGCATCGAATTTGCAGACCGACTGCCTGTACCGTTTTGGTACGGGCAGTTTTTGTTTATGCCATATGTGAACATTTTGAAAAATATTGCGGATATGCCTTGCGGCGTGGGAAAAGATGTGCTATAATAGAACACGTCGCTGAAATGGAAGCTTAGCTCAGCTGGGAGAGCATCTGCCTTACAAGCAGAGGGTCATAGGTTCGAGCCCTATAGTTTCCACCAGTGGTCTGGTAGTTCAGTTGGTTAGAACGCTGCCCTGTCACGGCAGAGGTCGTGGGTTCGACTCCCATCCAGATCGCCAGCAATGCAGCCTTGCTGTGATGCCTCTGTAGCTCAGTCGGTAGAGCAGGGGACTGAAAATCCCCGTGTCATTGGTTCGATTCCGATCGGAGGCACCATGAAACGTGTTACTGCAATACGTTTCGGATGCGGATTTAGCTCATCTGGTAGAGCGCCACCTTGCCAAGGTGGAGGTAGCGAGTTCGAGCCTCGTAATCCGCTCCAAATGGCGCTATAGCCAAGTGGTAAGGCAAGGGTCTGCAACACCCTGATTCTCCAGTTCAAATCTGGATGGCGCCTCCATGAGAATGAGAACGCAAAGGCGTTCTCTTTTTTTATATCTCATGGAGACAAGCCTGGGAATGCAGTCCGTTGCCCAGAGCCTGTCCCGTGTTCCTTTGGATGAATGCGAGGCAGGCTCTTATCGCACCATTGCATTTTTATCGGAAAGGAGGGAATCTTATGGCAACTTATCTGATCGACTACGAAAACGTCTATATCGAGGGTCTGACTGGTCTGGAACGTCTGTCACAGCGGGATGAGGTGGTGATCTTCTACACCCAGAACCGCTGCGGACTGACCTTTGAACTGCACCAGCGTCTGATCTCCTGCAAGGCAAAGCTGCGGCTGATGGAGGTGACTGCGCTTTCCACCCGGAAGAACACGGTGAAAAACGCACTGGATCTCCAGCTTTCCATGTATATCGGTTACCTGGTGGGCAGCCGTCCCAAGGAACCGCTGTATATCATCAGCAAGGACACAGACTTCGACCTGGATCTGACGTTCTTTGACCAGTACCTGCAAACGGGAAAAGCGTCCCTGGCGATCTGTACCACCATCGAGAATGCCCTGGAAGGCGTTCCCAAAACGAATGCAGAACAGATGCTGACAGAGACGGAGGAGGAGACGGCGGATACGACTTCTGCGGAAGAAGAAAACGTACCGGAAACACCTCGGAAGAAGAGAAACAACTCTGTGGCGATGTTCCCCAAGGAAATGCAGTCCGAGGTTCGGGAGCTGCTGGATCTGGACGACAAGCGAACTGTGAACCGCATTTGTGCGATTCTGGCTGCCTCTCCGGATCTGCTGACTTTGAACAACCTGCTGTACCGGCATTGTCATGACGGCAAGCAGGTGAAGGAACTCTATCACAAACTGAAACCGTCCTATCAGGAACTGCGGAAACTGGTGAATGACGCCAAGTAACTGCTGACAAAAAGCCGCCGCCCGGTGCTGAAACTGACCGGACGGCGGCTTTTCTGTTTGGTTTGGATACAAAAAATGAAAAACCGAAATCCGGCGACAATTTCTATCGCAGATCTCGGCTGACTTTCATATTCAACTGTCTAAAGAATGCTTACGCACGCTCGATCTTGCCGGAACGCAGGCATCTGGAGCAAACGTATACATGACAAGGAGTACCCTTCACAATCGCTTTTACACGCTTTACGTTCGGCTTCCATGTTCTGTTAGACCGTCTGTGGGAGTGAGATACCTTGATACCAAAAGTAACACCCTTTCCGCAAACTTCACACTTTGCCATTCTACTGCACCTCCTCATCCTAGCATTGCTGCCAACTGCCGTACCGGGGTATAGCAGTCCGCAAACTAACATATCTATTTTATCAAATTCTGCGGCAAAATGCAAGCTTTTTTTCGGATTCTTTGAAAAAAATATTCTTGTGCGTAAAATCTTAAAAAAGCATAGGACAAGATGCAAGATAGAAAAATAATTTGATGTATTTGATTTATAAACGGAATGGATTAGAAATAACCTGCGTTACAGCATCCAAAAAATCACACCGGGATCTTGTAAATTTTATGCCGCAGGGCAAAATACACTTGAAATTTGACGCAAAATCATGTATAATAAAAGGAACACATTGTGGACGGCACTGCCCGGAGAAACGGCGCAGTGTGGCATTGTTCCGGATTGCAGAAAGGATTGAAAACATGGGAATTCTAAGCAGCTTTACAAATCTGAACCGCTATGAGATCCTGGCACGTATCGTGATCGTGCTGCTGGTGCTGCCGCTGCACGAGTTTGCACACGGCTGGGTGGCACGGAAGTGCGGTGATGACACCGCCGAGGCTGCCGGACGGCTGACGCTGAATCCGCTGGCGCACGTGGATCCGTTTGGTGCGGTGCTGCTGCTGCTGACTGGTTTCGGCTGGGCAAAGCCGGTACCGATCAACCCGGCTCGGATGAACCATCCCCGAAAGGGCATTATCTGGACATCCCTCGCCGGACCGCTGTCCAATCTGCTGGCGGCGCTGGTGGGCGTGATCCTCATGCAGATCGTATTTCCGTTTTATCATGCCAACCCGAACGCCGTGCTGACCGGCATATATCTGCTGCTCTATTGGTTCGCCAACATCAATATTTCCCTGGCAGTGTTCAATCTGATCCCGGTGCCGCCGCTGGACGGCTCAAAGGTTCTGATGATGCTCTTGCCCTATGAAAAGGGAATGTGGATGGAGCGCCACCAGCAGCAGCTCTCACTGGTGCTGTGGATTCTGATTCTGGTCGGCGTGCTGAACGTACCGCTGGGCTACCTTTCTTACTGGATCATGAATTTCTTCACCTGGGCGACCCAGTGGATCGGTACGCTGGTACAGATGGTGATGTAACTCCATGCAGAAGATCTCGTTTAAGCTGGAAGTCTTTGAAGGACCTATGGACTTGCTCCTCAGTCTGATTTCCAAGCACAAGCTGAATATTTACGACATCGAGATCTCCAGTCTGCTGGAGCAGTACCTGGCGTATCTCGACCAATGCCGGGAACAGGATCTGGAGCTTGCCGGAGAGTTCCTGGAAATGGCGGCAAGGCTGATCTATATTAAGACGGCATCCCTTTTGCCACGGCCGGAAGAGGCGCAAAAGGAGAAGCAGGCGCTCCAGGGCGCACTGATCGAATATGCGCTCTGCAAACAGGCGGCGCAGGTTTTGGCGCAGCGCTATGTGGGCGGAAAGATCTACACCCGTCCGCCTATGGAAATTGCAGTTTCGGCGGCATACGCCCGGACGCACCTGCCCTATGTGCTGCTGGAGACCTGGAACGCCATGGGCAAAAAGCGCTTTGCCCCGGAGGACCAGGCACGGGACCGCCTGCAGCGTGTGGTAACACGCCCGGTGGTCTCTGTCATGTCCAAGGTGGTCTACGTCATGCGGAAGGTCTATCATGACGAACACGTGTACCTGGGTGCGCTTTACGCCGATATCCGGGAACGTTCCGCACGGGTGGCGCTGTTCCTGGCGGTGCTGGAACTCACCAAGCACGGCAGGATCGGCATTAGTGAGGACGGCACGTATCTCTACCGCCGGACGGACTACCGCAGAAAACACGGCGCAGAAACCAGGGCAGATGCAGAATCTGCCGTCATGGTATGAATCCACAGAATCGGGGAATGATAATGGAAAGAAACACCAGATCACCGCTATGCCTTATGTTGGAGGCGGTTCTGTTCGCCAGCGGCGAGCCGGTGACGCTCTCTCGGCTGGCACAGGCGTGCGAGGCACCGGAATCCACGGTGCTGACGGCGCTGAAACAGCTGTCTGCCTGGTATGAAAAGCAAAAGAGTGCGCTCTGTGTGCAGCAGCTGGGCGACAGCTGGCAGATGTGTACCCACACGGCATATGCGGCAGTGATCGAGCGTGCCATGGAGACCAAAAAGGCGGCACCGCTTTCGGCGGCGGCAATGGAGGTACTGACCATTGTGGCGTACAACCAGCCGGTAAGCAAGGGCTTTGTGGAACACGTCCGTGGCGTGGACAGCAGCTCCGTGGTAAATACCTTAGTGGAAAAGGAACTGCTGATGGAGGCAGGACGGCTGGATGTGCCGGGAAAGCCCATCGCCTATGCCACCACACCCCATTTCCTGCGCTGCTTTGGCTTGCAGTCCCTGGAGGAACTGCCGCCGCTGCCGGTGTCGGCTGCGCCGCAGGAAACCGCAGAAGAGACCGAAGAAACAGACACACCCACGGCGTAGCGCAGAGGAGGCGAGCGGCACATGATCGGATGGCTGATCGTATTGGGCATCCTGGCGCTGCTGCTGGGACTGCTGCTGTCACCGCTGGTGTTTGCCTTAGACTATGACGACCCGAAAGACCGCTTTTTTTGGAAACTGTCCTGGCTGGGCATTCCGCTGCTCTCCAGCGAGGGCAAAGGCGTATTCCGGAAAAAGACGGGAAAGCCGGAGAAAAAGGAACGCCGCAAAGAACCGGAGACAGAAGAAAAACCGGAACACACCGACAAAAAGGGCAAGCTAAAGCGGTACTGGAAAATCGCACAGAACAGCCTTTCTGTGCTGCCGAAACCGCTGCGGCGTTTGTGGAAAGGGCTGTCGCTCCGGCATCTGATTGTGGGTGTCCAGGTGGGCAGATTTGATGCCAAGGAATGCGCTCTGGCGTATGGTGCGGCGAATGCAGCAGTATACGCTGCGGTAGGACTGCTGAGCAGTGCCATGCGTGTCCACCTGGAACAGCTGACGGTGCAGTGTGCCTTCGGGCAGGAACGCAGCCGCTGGGTGATCCGTGGCAGGCTGCACTTTTGTCCGCTGTCCGCACTTCTGGCGCTGGGCAGCTTTGCCATGGGCTATGTGATGCAGAAAAACCGGCAGGAAGATGCCGAGAAAGAACCGGCGGCGGAAAAAGAACACGCTGCCGCCCGATAAACAGGAGGTAAAAAAATGCAGGAAAAGAAACCGATCCAGGATCTCATGGGAATCACAATGGAAAAGATGCGGGAAATGGTGGACGTGCAGACGATCATCGGCGACCCCATTGTAGTGTCGGAAAAGGTGACCATCGTTCCGGTGTCTAAGGTGTCCTATGGCTTTGCCTCCGGCGGATCGGATCTGCCGGTGAAGTCCAATCCCAAGGACTTGTTCGGCGGCGGTGCAGGTGCCGGCGTGTCCATCCAGCCGGTGGCTTTCCTGGTGGTGCAGGAGGACGGCGTGCGTCTGCTGCAAATGGATGAGGGCAGCGATGCCCTTTCCAGCGCCATCCGCTCTGTGCCGGAGGTAGTAGACCGCCTGGGCAGCATCTTCAAAAAGGACAAAAAAGACGGCGATGCGCCGGAAGATGCTGAGGCATAACCGGCGGCATTTCGCATGAAACCGTCCTGTCCCACATACACTGTACTAAAAACGGGAGGTATTGTGTATGGGCAGTACATTTTTTCGGCGGTGGATCGGCGGCTTTCTGGCGGTGTGTCTGACGCTGACCGGAATGCCGGCGCTGTGCGTTTCCGGGGCAGAGCCGGCAGTTTCGGCGCAGTCCTGCATTTTAATGGAGGCTGTGACCGGAGAGATCCTCTATGAGAAACAGGCGCAGGAACAGCGTCCCATGGCGAGTACGACCAAGATCATGACCACGCTGCTCTGTCTGGAAAGCGGCGATCTGGACACGGAATTTCCCGTGGATACGGATGCCATTCACGTGGAAGGCTCTTCTATGGGGCTGGTCGAGGGCGACATCGTGACTAAGCGTGCGCTGTGCTACGGGATGCTCCTGCCGTCCGGAAACGATGCCGCCGGCGCTGCGGCAGTGAAACTGGCAGGGAACTATGCCGCCTTTGCGGAGCAGATGAACCAGAAGGCGGCGGAGCTGGGGATGACCCAGACCCATTTTGTCACCCCGTCCGGTCTCCACGACGACCAGCACTATTCCACGGCGTATGACATGGCGCTGCTGACGGCGGCAGCCATGCAGAATGAGACGTTCCGGGAGATCTGCCGCCAGCCCTCTGCAAAGGTCTGTTTCGGGAATTCGCCGTATGAGCGGTGGCTGACCAATTCCAACAAGCTGCTCACCATGGATGAAACGGTGGTCGGCGTGAAAACCGGATTCACCGACGAGGCAGGGCGCTGTCTGGTGTCTGCCTGTGTGCGAAACGGCATTATGCTGATCTGCGTGACGCTGAACGACCGGGATGACTGGCAGGATCACGAGCGCCTGTACGACTATGGGTTCGGGCAGCTGACACCCACAGAGGTTTCCTTTCCGACGGACTGGAGCATTGCTGTGGCTGGCGGAACTGCTCAGCAGGTAACACTGATTCCCGAAGGCACCATCGTGGCAGGGACAAGGGACGGAAAAGCCCCGGCGCTGGAGTTTCAGCTGGAGACTGCGCCGTTTCTCTATGCGCCGGTGACTGCCGGACAGGATGCCGGAACATGGAAAGCGCTCTGCGGCGGCAGAGTTGCGGCGCAGGGCAGGCTTTGCGCCGGAGAAAGCGCTGTATATCAGAAAAAATCCGCAGCACCGCAGCAGCAGAGCTGGTGGAAACGGATGCTGCAAAAGATAAAAAAGGAGAAGAACCGGAAGTGGAAAAAATTCGAATTCAAAAGCTGCTGGCAGATGCCGGCTATTGTTCCCGGCGGCAGGCAGAACAGCTGATCTCTGCCGGAAAAGTAAAGCTGAACGGTCACCCGGTCAAGCTGGGGGACAAGGGAACGCTGGCAGACCTGATTACCGTCAGCGGTGAACGGGTGTATCTGCCCAGAAAGAAACAGTATCGCTATCTGATGCTGTACAAACCACGGGGCTATGTGACCACAACTTCTGACGAACTGAACCGGCGGTGTGTGATGGATCTGCTGGAGGACGTGGAAGAGCGTGTCTACCCGGTGGGACGGCTGGACAAGGACTCTGAGGGACTGCTGTTGCTGACCAACGACGGCAACTTCGCCAATGGCATCATGCACCCCAGCCGCCATATCAGCAAGACCTATCGTGTCACCGTCCGTCCGGATGTGACCGAAGAACAGCTTATCACCCTGTCCAGCAGCATGGAGCTGGACGGCAAAATGACCCAGCCGGCAACGGTTGTGGTAAAGACCAAAGAGCCGGGACGTGTGGTACTGCTTATGACCATTCACGAGGGCAAGAACCGCCAGATCCGCCGGATGTGTGAATCCGTCGGGCTGGAAGTGGCACGTCTGCGCCGCACCAGCATCGGTCCGCTGAAACTGGGGATGCTGAAACCGGGTACTTATCGGGATCTGACCGCAGAGGAACTGCGTGCGATCCGCAACGCCATAGGTGCCGGCGAGCAGGCATCGACCGCAAAGGGCAAGCGCCGATAAGATACGCAAGCTTTTTGCAAGGCTACCCTTGAAAAAATTCTGAGAGGAGGAACAGGCAATGCCAATTTGTATTTCACCGGATCTTCCGGCATTTCATATTCTGTCCGAGGAGAACATCTTCGTCATGGACAGCGACCGTGCTGCGCACCAGGACATCCGTCCGCTGCGGGTGCTGGTGCTGAATCTGATGCCGAAAAAAATTGAAACGGAATGTCAGTTCCTGCGGCTGCTCAGCAACACACCGTTACAGGTGAGTGTGGAATTTCTGCACGTCTCCAGCCATATCAGCAAGAACACATCCCAGAACCATCTCGCCACATTCTACCGAACTTTTTCGGAGATCCGGGATCAGTATTATGACGGCTGCATCATCACCGGTGCGCCGGTGGAGCATCTGAAATTCGAGGATGTGGACTATTGGAACGAGATCTGCGACATTATGGAGTGGACAAAGTCCCACGTTTTTTCCACCCTGCACATCTGCTGGGCGGCGCTTGCCGGACTGTATTATCACTTCGACATTCCCAAGTATGACCTGGCGCAGAAGATGTTCGGCGTCTTTCCGCAGCACGTGCTGGAACCCCACTGCCAGCTGCTCCGTGGCTTTAACGATGTGTTCCATGCGCCCCATTCCCGCCATGCAGAGGTGCATCGGGAGGACATCGAAAAGGTGGAACAGCTGAAGATCCTGACGGAATCACCGCTGTCCGGCGTGCATATTGTGGCAAACAAGAACGGCAGACAGTATTTCATTACGGGACATTCGGAATATGACCGGGATACCTTAAAGGGCGAATATTTCCGGGACAAGGAAAAGGGCGCAGACATCGCTCTGCCCTATGACTATTTCCCGGACGACGACCCCACCAAGGAGCCGCACTACAGCTGGGGATGCAGCGCTAACCTGCTGTTCTCCAACTGGCTGAACTACTGCGTATACCAGCAGACACCGTATGATCTGACTTCCCTGGAACTGTACAACTGGGACTGGCAGGCAGGTCTCTGATGATCGCATAGAGGAGCGCTTGTTGATGCACAAGCGTTTCCACAGAAACAGAAAACCCCGTCCGCACCGGAGAGCCTTTGGTGCGGACGGGGTTTCGTTATGTTATCTCATTTCTGCACACACATTGCAGAAGTGGGATTTCTTTTTTAGAGGTATGTGAGGAACTGGGATGCCAGAACCACTAGAACCAGTGCGATCGGATAAGTTGCCGCATAAGCGCTTGCAACGTTCGGTGTGCCGCTAGTGTTGATGAGCGCACCCAGCGCCGGTGTGCTGGTCATGCCGCCGGTGATGGAACCCAGGTTGTTGAACAGGCTCAGCTTCAGCACCTTCTTTGCCAGGAAGAAACCAATGAACAGCGGAACAATGGTCATCAGTGCGCCCCACAGGAACAGCAGCGGACCATACTTTTCCAGTGTCTGTACGAATCCGGCACCGCCGTCAACGCCGGCACCGATGAGGAACAGAACCAGTCCCCATTCCTGGAAAACCTCCAGCAGGTGCTTGTTGACCTTCATGCTCAGTTTGCCGATTCTGCCGAAGTGACCAAAGACCAGACCCATAATCAGCGGGCCGCCAGTCGTTCCCAGGTTGAAAGAGCCTGCACCCAGCGGAATGTTGATGCAGCCCAGGATGGCACCTGTCAGCACGGTCAGCGCAAATGCACCCAGACCGAACTTATCCATCTCAAACAGCTTTTTCTGTTTCAGCGGACTGTCGTCGCCGGTGTCTACGGATGCCAGCTTTGCACGTTCTTCCGCCATGTTGGCTTTCAGCACCTTCGGGATGATCTGTACAAACAGAACAACGCCGATAACGCCGAACGGATATGCTACCGCATGGCCAACTGCGATTTCCTTGAATACCGGGCTGCTTTCGCCGATCGCCTCCTGTGCAGCGGCAAATGCCGGGGTACTGGTCAGCGCACCGGACAGCAGACCAACGCTCATTGCGGAGTTCATGCCCGGAACCAGCAGGGTAATCAGCGCACAGACGCCTGCGCCGGCAGCGATAATCACTGCACCCAGCAGAACATAGGACTTAGCGTTCTTTTTCAGATTCTTAAAGAAGGTAGGACCTGCAATCAGACCGACGGAGGTCACAAACAGGATCAGACCGAAACTCTGGATAAGCTTGAAGTAGAAGTTGACAGCGTCCTGCGCCTCAACATCAGCAATCCAGGCAGCGATGCCGTTCTCGCCGAACGCCACGCCCTTGAAATGTCCCACAACCAGCGCAACCAGGAAAATCGCAGCGGTTCCCAGAGAAACGCCCTTAATGTTGATCTTGCCCAGCAGATAGCCTACAACGATGATCGCAAAGACAAAGAACAGCACCATGACGATAGCAGACATACTGAAAATGTGGGTGCCTGCCACCTCGAATAATTTTAGATTCATGAATATACCTCTCCTTGTGATGTTTCGTGGAAGTTGCCGGCGGCTCTCCGGTCGGACTTCCAGAAAAAACATTTGTACACCGGACGGAAACATCCAGCGTACAGCATACCTTATTATTATAACTGATTTCATCTTTTTTGTCAATATTGCTGATTGATATTTTGAAAAATATACGTTTTGTATGAATTTCCACAGGAAAAATGTCGATTAGGTGAAATGTGGTACAAAATCAGAGGAAACGGTTTGAAATTTTTAGGGAAGTTTCTTTGCCTGCGGCGGCGGATTTGACAGAGGGTGAGAAAATTGAATCGAATATAGGATATAGAAAAATCGCCTGCAACTTAACGTCACAGGCGATTTTCTACGGCATTACCGCACGGAGCCATACAGCTTTGGGATTTGTACTGCCATTGTTTTTGCTCCGGGTTCTAAAGAACTAAGAAAGCGTTCAGTATTTTCCACCATGATGATTTCACCTCTTTTTTCACAGACTCTCTCCTATGTTACCACAATTTTTTCCGAAAGTCAATAGACTACGAATTTAATCATTTCAACACATTGAATTACTTGATAAGAGAGGAAGAGATGGTGTATAATAAAATGTCATATCTTCGTGAAACAAAGATATGTGGATTGAAAAAATGTCTTGAATTTATTGAATGTTGAAAGACAAGGAAAACCGCCTGTGATGTTGTGTCACGGGCGGTTTTTCTATCTCTTTCAGTAAAGTTTATGCCTCTTCCAGCATCTCCTCCAACAACTCCGCCGCTGTCTCCACAAACCGCACGCACGGCCGCACTTTATAGTATTCCTCCGTGCGTGGCTGCGGATCCTGTTTCAGCTTGCCGGGCAGCGCCTGCAGCAGCTCCCGACAGACCAGGGTATCGTGTTTCTGCCGGAACTGTTCTGCCAGTTCCCGGATGCGGGCATAGTGGGCTTTCTTGCCGTCGTAGTCAGCCGGATCATCGTATCCCTTTAACATTCCTGCCACCAGAAACATTCCGGTCACAGCGCCGCAGGTCTCCCGCATACCGCCCATGCCGCCGCCGAAAGACGATGCCAGCCGCACGGCATCTTCCAGAGAAAGCCCCATTTCCTCGTGAAATGCGCCCACCACGGACTGCGCACAATTGTATCCTGCACGGAAGAGATCCCGTGCCTTTTCTGCATGATTCATGCAATACACTTCCTTTTTGCAAAAATGCCGGTATGCGATCATACCGGCATTTGTTATCATAACATAGAAATCGGGATTTGTCAATTTTTCGCAGTCTCTGCTGTTTCAGCCTCAGCCTGTGCCAGCGCCTGGTACGCCTGTTCGTAGAAGTATTCCTGGGAGTTGACAAGCGGTTCCTTTGCCGGCTCTCTGGTGTATGTGCTGTCCGGCTGCTGTACACGTGCTTTGACATTGTCCGTCATCATCACATCGAACATCTCCAGAATGCGGTGCTTGATGCTGTCGTCATAGATGGGCGCAGCGACTTCCACACGCCGTCTGGTGTTTCGGGTCATCCAGTCCGCAGAGGCAATGTATACCTTGCAGTTGTCGTGCGCACCGAAGATGTAGATGCGTGTATGCTCCAGAAAACGTCCCACAATGCTGCGGATAGAGATATTCTCCGTCAGCTCCGGAACGCCGGCAACCAGGCAGCTGATGCCACGGACGATCATTTCGATCTTTACGCCGGCTTTGGATGCCTCGATCAGCTTTTCGATCAGATACTTGTCTGTGAGCGAGTTGATTTTGATGCCGATATAGGCGTGTTCGCCTGCCTTTGCCAGGGCGGTCTGTTCGTCGATCATGTCCGCCAGCTTGTTCTGCAGGCACTTTGGCGCAACCAGCAGATGCTCCGTGTGTTCCACGGTCTGTCCCAGGCAGAGCGCATGAAAGACCCGGTTTGCCTCCAGACCGATGTCATGGTTTGCCGTCATCAGCGAATAGTCGGTGTAGATGGCAGAGGTCTTTTCGTTGTAGTTGCCTGTGCCGACCTGGGTGATATAGGAGATCTCTGTGCCGACCTTTTTGGTGATGAGACAGAGCTTGCTGTGTACTTTCAGATTGTCCAGACCGTAGATAATGCGGCAGCCGGCATCTTCCAGGCGGCGGGACCATTCGATGTTGTTCTCCTCGTCGAATCTGGCACGGAGTTCCACCAGTACCACAACATCCTTGCCGTTTTCGGCAGCCTCGATCAGCGCCTCCACAATTTTGCTGTTGGATGCGACACGATACAGGGTCATCTTGATGGAGACCACCTGGGGATCTCTGCCAGCCTCGTTCAGCAGCGTCAGGAACGGACGGATGCTCTCATAGGGGAACGCCAGGAAGCGATCCTTTTCCTCGACCTGTTCGATCATGCGCTTGGACAGGTCACGCCATGCCGGTTTCTGCGGCACACGGCGCTGATAGAACAGGCACTTGTTGTGGCGGAGCATATCCCGTACCACCGAGAGAACGGAGAGATTCAGCGGCGCCTCAGAGTAGAATACCTGTTCCTCTGTCAGATTCAGATAGCCGCACAGAGAATGGATGACGGCGGTATCCATCAGACGGGAGAATTCCAGCTTGATGGGGCAGAGCTTTTTCCGTTCCCGGATCAGCTGCTCCATTGCCTCACGATAGTCGCATTCTTCCTCCATGCGCTCGTCTGGTTCGATGTCCGCATTGCGGATGATTCGGATCAGCGATTTGCTCTTGATGGTGTGCCGGGAGAAGATCTCCGGTGCAAAGTGCAGGATCAGTTCCTCTGCCAGGATGAAACGGTTCTTTCCGGTGGGCAGGGAGACGATCTTCGGGAAAACGCCGCTGCTGCACGGCACAATGCCCAGCTTTTCCGTGCCTTTTTTCTCCAGCACGACAACAGCGTAAATGTTTTTGTTTTGCAGGAAGGGGAACGGCTGCTTTTTGCCGATGATCTGCGGAGAGAGCAGCGGCTCGATCTCAGCCTTGAAGTATGCCTCCAGCCATGCTGCCTCCTCGGTGGTGATGGTGTGGAAGTCTACGATGTCCACGCCCTGCATACTCAGTTCTGCACGCAGGTCAGCGTAAGCGTCGTCCTTGTCCCGGAGCAGTTCCCGCACTCTGGCGTAGATGGCGGTCAGCTGTTCCTTGCAGGTCATGTTGGTCTTGTTTTCCCGGAAGTGGGGATCTTCGCACATCTGGTCATACAGCGAGCCGCAGCGCACCATAAAGAATTCGTCCAGATTGCTTTGGAAAATGGAGAGGAAAGAAAGACGCTCGCAGAGCGGATTGGTCTCGTCCTTTGCCTCTTCCAGCACTCGCTGATTGAACTTCAGCCAGGATAATTCCCGGTTATCATAACAGTTTGATTTCATTGCTGATTCCTCCGATTTGTGGTTTGTTTTTCCGGAAATCTTCCGAAAGGATCTATTGCTGTGACCGGAACAGACCGCCGGAGCGTGTCCGGATGTTCTGTTCCGGTTCGGGATGATTCCATACCATTCTAATTATATTATAAAAGATTCGTCGATATTTTGACATCTTAAATATGTAAAATATATGTTATCTTTTTGTTAAACGTCACACCTGTGAAATTAACCAGAATTTAACGGAGCGTTTGAAGAAATTCACTTGTATCATTGGAAAACAATGTTGTATAATATTACTAACCGATTATTTTGTCAGGACAGCCGTGCTGTCTGAAGTAGGAGTGAAAGTATGAAAAAATATGCAGTGATCGACATTGGTTCCAATACGGTTCGCATGGTGATCTATACGGCAGAGGACACCGCATTTCACGGGCTGTTTTCCAAGAAGTACACGCTGGGACTGGCTGGGTATATCCAGGACGGCGTCATGTCCCAGGAGGGCATCCATAAGCTGTGCGGTGTTCTGCTGGAATGCCGGACAATGCTGGAACAGTTTGATGTGGAACGCTATTTTGCATTTGCCACCGCATCCCTGCGGAACATTCAGAACACCCGTGAGGCAGTAGACCAGGTATTTCTGGTGACAGGGTTTTCCATCGACGTGATCTCCGGTCAGGCGGAGGCGTATCTGGATTACTACGGCGTGATGGTGGACGCACCGCTGGAAAACGGTCTGCTCTTCGACATCGGCGGCGGCAGTACAGAACTGGTGACCATTGCGCACGATGGTCCGGGCGTGATCGAGAGTCTGCCCATCGGTTCGCTGACGCTGGCAAAGGAGTATGTGGACAAGGTTTTCCCGAAACAGAGCGAGTGCGAGAAGATCCAGGCACGCATCCGGAAAGAACTGAAAAAGCGCAAGCTGCACCGTCTCCCGGCACATACAGCGCTGTGCGGCGTAGGCGGCACGGCGAGAGCCTTGCTGATGTTGGCACAGGAACAGCAGGAGCTGCCGGACACCCAGCGGCTTTTGACGGTGAGCCAGCTGAAAAAGCTGGAAAAGGCGCTATGGAAAAAGGACGGCAAGGCACGGGAAATGCTGCTGAAAACCTGTCCCGACCGGCTGCACACCATCTATCCGGGAATGCTCATCCTGGACGAGCTGGTGCAGCTGTCCCAGTGTGAGACCATCTATATCAGCAAATACGGCGTTCGGGAGGGATACCTCCGCAGAGAACTGGCACGGAAAAAGAAAACCATAGAACCGGAAAAATAAGGACAATATCACAAAAGCCCGGCTGCATCATCGGGACGCAGCCGGGCTTTTTCGTTTGTTATAGAGTGCAGATGCTTATGCGCTTTCCACAGGCAGCTGGTTTTCCAGATGCACCAGGAACCGCATCAATACCACGGCATCATTGCCGGAAAGGTCGCCGTTTGCATCACAGTCTGCATTCTTGGTTGCCTGTGCATTCAGCGAAACGGAGCCGCTTACGGCACGGTTCAGCAATACCGCATCTGTAATGTCCACTCTGCCGTCCAGGTTGGTGTCACCATACAGAACGTCAGCTGTGCCGGTGTCAGAACCGCTGCCGGAAACCGAGGCGGAAGTGACAGTCGTTGTGGTGGTACTCTGCATCGTGGTGGTTGTCTCAGACGGCTTGGTCTCTGTGGTGTCAGAGGGTGTTGTGCCGTCCGGCTCTTCGCCCCAGACCAGCTCGCCGTTGGCATAAGCCGGGATCTTTTTGGTGATGGCTGCGGCGTCGTTGTCGTCCTCAAAGCTGATGAGGTCGCCGTAGCTGTAGTCGTTGGAGGAATCCCATGTGGTGTCATAGGTCTCCGGATTCATCTTGTTCAGCAGTCCGAACTGGTATACCCGGCTGCCGTAGAAATTGCAGTTTTCCCATGCGATTTCGATATAATAGTTGCCCTTGTCGTCGTATTTGATCGGCTCAGAAATGGTGGCGCTGGTCTTGTTGTTCGTCATGGCGCTTTCTGCGTCATAGTCCACACGGGTCTCTACCATGGAGATATCTTCGCCGATGGCAGTCAGTTCGTCGATGTTGAAGAAGTACCGTACTTTCAGATCGTCACAGAACTGCGGCGGATTGATGGTGCGGTTGTGAATGACGATCTTGACCTGCAGACCGGCTTTGTTTTCCTGTGCCTTGCCGGCGGTGACGTAGAATCCGGTCGGGGTGTTCTCGTCTACTTCATAGCCTGCCTTGGCGTTTTCGGACATATTGAAATCCGGAATGACCGCATTCTTGTCTGCCAGTTCCTTGCCCTCTGTGCCGTAGAAGTGGTACAGTCCGGCGAGGTCGCCGCAGAATCCGGCGTTGTAGTCGTCCGTGACCTCATTATAAATGTAGTCGCTGGTCACATCGTTGTGATAGTCCTTCAGATCCGGACCGCCGACCAGTGCGCCCCACAGGGTGTGCGTCTGCGGATCGGGTTCGTCCATGCTCTGGGTGGAGGAGCAGGAGGAAGAACGATGGTGGGGATGTGTGGCATAGCTGTTCTCGTATCCCACTTCAAAGGAATAGCCCATGGGGTTGTCGCCCAGGATGTATTCCATCTGATCCTTTGCCCACTCAGCGAAGGTCAGATCGTTTGTCTCCTTGGCGTAGACCATAGCGCACAGACCGGCAGCCGTGTTGTAACGGGCGCTGCCGTAGTCGGAAACAACAGCGAAACCGGCAGGGGACTTGGCGATCCATGCGCCGTCCGTCTCCGGCAGATCCTTGATCTCCGAGGCAGTGATCTTGGTGTTCCACAGCTGGTCGTCCATGCCGAAGTACTTGTGCTTGGTGACCGGAACGTCGAAGTCCGCATTGGCGGCATCTGCCTCGCTCAGACCGGACCAGAATTCCAGGTTCCAGCGGAAAATGTACCAGTCACGGGAGATATTCGTCACCGGAGCAAGCTTTGCGAATACGCCGCCCCAGACAGTATCCCAGCAGTGTACCCAGATGTTCTGCCAGCAGTTTCCGGTGTCCTTGATGATGCGCTTCATATAGCCGGTGTACGGGTGCGCACCCATTTCGCCGGTAACGCTTTCGTCAACGCTGATGATATCGTCAATGTAGTCATAGTTTTCGGTGCAGTAGTACAGCCATACCGCTGCCCACGCCAGTTCGTCATAGTCATAGCTGGAGGTGTAGAAACCGCCGTCATAGCCCAGGCTGTCTACGGTCTGGGTGTCGTCGCCCACTTCGTGGTGCGTCTTTACGGAGAAATCGTACAGCGCCAGGGCGTAGTCCAGGCACTTCTGCGCATATTCCGGGTCAGTGTCCTTGAAGTTCAGATAGTTCACTGCCAGAGATGCGGCTGCACCGGCGGTCTGGTCGGATGCCGGCGTTTCGGTGGTTGCGAAGTATGCCGGACGCTTGACGGCGCAGGAAGAGGTGGCAACATAGGTGTCGTCTACCTGCAATTCCGGTGCGCACCAGTAGTTGTGGTCGTTGTTGCCTTCGCCCACCTGGTAGCAGTATGCCACTACATTTCCGTCGTCATCCAGGAAAGTGGCTTTTAAGAAGTAGTCGTTGATCCAGCGCAGCTCATCCTCCACGTGTTTCTGCAAGCCGGTTTCAACGTAAGATTCCCGGAACTCATAATAGCCCCAGCCCACGGTAGAGGCAGAGTAGCTGCCCGGCAGACCGAACTTGACGTGGTCACCGGCATCGTGCCAGCCTCCGGTCAGATCGACGCAGCCGTCGCCGTCCGGATCCAGATATTTCTTGTTGGCGTCAATGAATTCCTGGCTCATGTTGGTGCCGACATAGAGACCCTCTGCCGCAGATGCGCCGCCGTCACCCTTGCCGCTGTCCTCGTTGGCTTTGCCGCCGCCCAGGCTCTGCATGGGAACCAGAGGGATCATGCCGTCCTTGACATGACAGTTGCCGCGCCAGGTGTAATAGCCGTCATCTGCCACCTCGTCGCCGCACTTATTGGCATCGTAGAAACACAGCGCCAGCTGGAGTGCCTCGGCGAAGTTGTCGTAGTTGTTGGGATTTTCCTTGTCCACAACAGCCGCACTGACCGGCGAGACCGCAGCTGATGCGATCATTACGCCGCTCAGGAGTCCGGCGGAAACACGCCGGAGAAGTTTTCGAATCATTTTTTCACACATTCCTTTCTGCGAATTTGTTCCCGTCCTGCCGCAGTTGCTTTCCTGTGACAGCATACCGGGAGATTTTTTGATTTCCTATCTGATAACCGTGCCATGCCGGACACGGACGTATCCATTATTTTTCTTCTGTTTTTTCGGTTCGGTCGAAGATGATCTGATAGCCGTCACAGCCGTCCTTGATGGCACGGTTGACCCGGCTGATGGTGGCGGTGCTTGCGCCGGTCTCTTCGACGATCTCATGAAATACGTGACCCTCGTGCAGCATTTTTGCCACCTGTAACCGCTGCGCCATGGCGTTCAGCTCCTGGTAGGTGCAGAGATCCTTGAAAAAGGCATAACATTCTTCCGGAGAACGCAGCGTCAAAATCGCCTCAAACAGCGCCTCCTGGTCTGTATTCTGTCGTTCTTTCTTCATGTATCTTCTCTCTTCCTTCCTCATATTTTCTGTGAACACACTCCAATGATATTGTACCATATCAGTTGGATAATGTAAATACTGCACAGGAAATTTGTTTGGATTTCGGCAAAACCACCAGAAAACCGGCTGTGTTTTTGACGAATCGGAAATGGGACCGGCTCTGCTTTGCAGGATCTGTTGCCTTTTTCGGCAGATATGATGGAAACGGGCAGCCAATTTGGAAAAACATACCGGAATACCGATGCTTTTCCGGTTTCGGAACATTCGCACAGAATATGCAAAAAAATCAAACCGCACCTGTGAGATTCCCATTCACAGATGCGGTTTGACTGCATTTTTATGATCCAATCAGGAGTTGTTTTGAAGAAACAGGCGCTCAGACATCCTGCAAAGCGTCATATCCGGTCTCGCCGGTACGGATCTTTACAACATCTTCTACATCGTAAACGAAGATCTTGCCGTCGCCGATTCTGCCGGTGTACAGGACCTTCTTGACTGCGTCGATGATCTTTTGCGGCGGGATCTTTGCCACAACAGCCTCGACCTTGACCTTCTTGAGGAGTTTTGTTCCCTCGGTCTTGACGCCACGATAATAGGATTCGTTGCCCTTCTGTGAGCCGTAGCCCATTACGTGTGTCACGGTAACGCCGTTGACACCCATCGAGGACAGGGTTGCCTGGAGTGCGTCCAGTCTGTCCGGGTTGCACATAACGACCAGCTTGGTCATCTTTGCCTTTGCGCCGTTTGCCGGTTTCATAATCATTTCCGATTCCGGAATGGTCACGCCGGTTGCTGCTGCGTCAGCGGCATCCGATGCCATGGAAACGGTAGACGGCATGAAGTCTGCATAAGCGGAAGGCAGGTTGTGTTCGGTTGCGTCCAGACCCAGAACTTCTTCTTCTGCGGAAACACGCAGACCGATGGTCTTTTTGATGATGAAGAAGGTGAGGGCGATCATGACGGAAGTCCATGCCAGGATGCAGACAACACCCAGTGCCTGGACACCCAGGACAGTGAAACCGCCGCCGTAGAACAGACCGTTGTATGTGTCGTTGTCCGGAACGGAAGTTGTTGCAAACAGACCAACTGCCAGCGAACCCCACAGACCGTTCAGGCAGTGTACTGCAACAGCACCTACCGGGTCATCTACGTGGAGAACGTGATCCAGGAGCCATACGCCGAAGCATACCAGCAGACCGGCAACAATACCGATGATTGCAGAACCGAAAGCATCGACTACATCACAGCCGGCGGTGATCGCAACCAGACCAGCCAGGGATGCGTTCAGGCACATGGAGACATCCGGCTTGCCGTACTTGATCCAGGTGAAGATCATGCAGGAAACAGTTGCCAGTGCCGGAGCAATGGTCGTGGTGAGGAAAATGGTACCCAGCTGCGGAACCGATGTTGCAGCAGCGCCGTTGAATCCATACCAGCCGAACCACAGGATGAATACGCCCAGTGCGCCGATGGTCAGCGAGTGACCCGGGATTGCGTTGACTTTTACCTTGCCGTCCTTGGTCTTGGTGAATTTACCGATACGGGGTCCGAGGATCGCAGCACCGATCAGTGCGGAGATACCGCCGACCATGTGGATGACGCCGGAACCGGCGAAATCGTGGAACGGTGTGGAAAGCTGAGACAGCCAGCCGCCGCCCCATACCCAGTGTGTCTCGACCGGATAGATGACTGCCGAGATCACTGCGGAATAGATACAATAGGAAATGAACTTTGTACGTTCTGCCATGGCACCGGAAACGATCGTTGCCGCTGTTGCGCAGAATACCAGGTTGAATACGAAACTGGACCAGTCAAAGTTTGCATAGTCCGAGAAAATGTCGAAACCGGGCTTGCCGATGATGCCGACCAGATCTTCGCCGCACAGCAGACCGAAACCGATCAGAATGAATACCACTGTGCCGAGACAAAAGTCCATGAGGTTTTTCATAATAATGTTGCCGGCGTTCTTCGCTCTGGTGAAACCAGCCTCAACCATTGCAAAACCGCACTGCATAAAGAATACCAGTGCCGCACCGACCAGGAACCATATGCCGTAAACGTTGTCGTTTATCAGACCTAAAATTGAATTTTGATCCATAAGAATGCACCTCTCCATGATGTGATATAGGGGAGAGCAGCGGTACCGTTCTGCTCTCGGTCTCTTCTGCGATTCTCCTTTTTTTCCTCGCAAAAAAGAAAACAGCAAAGGCTCTACGCATTTCTGCACAGCGCCTTTGCTGTTTGTGCTTTCAGTATAGCCGATTTTTTCCCGGTTGTCAAGGCTTTTGCACGGATTCTTGCAAATCAAGAAAAAATCGAAGTTTCACTTTGCAAAACGGAAAAATTTATCCGTTTTTCTTTTCCTCGAAGGAATCTGCCAGAATCTGGGCAGTTTTTGTCAGATACGGGACATCTGCCTGTGCCAGAGCGCCGGCATCGCAGGCTGCGGCAACTGCCGGATCCAGAGGAATACGCTCCAGAACAGGCACATTGGTGCTGTTGACTGCGTCATCCGAGCCGAACAGCGGAATTTCCTTGCCGCAGTCCGGACACTTGATAAAGCGCATATTTTCCACCATACCCAGCACCGGGATATCCATGCGCTGTGCCATGGAGACCGCTTTCTGTACGATCATGGAGACCAGAGACTGGGGTGTGGAAACGATAATGATGCCGTCCAGCGGCAGGCTCTGGAATACGGTCAGCGGCACATCGCCCGTCCCGGGAGGCATATCCACGAACATGAAGTCCACATCGCCCCAGGAGACCTCTTCCCAGAACTGCTTTACCACGCCGGAAATCACCGGACCACGCCAGAATACCGGGTCAGTCTCGTTTTCCAACAGCAGGTTCAGCGACATGACCTTTGTGCCGTCTGCGGCAATATAGGGCAGCAGGTTCTGCTCGTCGGTCTGGGCATGGTCGTGGATGCCGAAGATCTTCGGGATAGACGGTCCGGTAATATCGGCATCCAGGACAGCGGTCTCATAGCCGAGCCGGCGTGTCTGGATGGCGAGCAGGCTGGTCACCAGGGATTTTCCCACGCCGCCTTTTCCGCCGACAACACCGATCACTTTTTTGACACCCTTTGTATTGTTGATGGCACGTTCGTTCTGTTCTTTTTCCTGACATCCGCCGCTGGTGGCGCAGGAACTGCATTCATGATTGCAATCTGCCATGATTTTTTACGCTCCTTTTTGATGATTGTCCGCCTTGGCGGAACAACTTTATTATACCACATTTTGCGGTTTCTTGCAAGTCACTATGGAAAACAATAGATTCCCTTGTCCCTTTTCAAGGTGACTGGACAGCAATGTATGCTGAATGCACAAATGGATTGGATTTCTCTGAAACAGCAGCGGCATTATAATTCCGCATACGGCAGGGCATCCGCATCGCTTACGGTGAAAAACTGCATCTTCTCCCGGAGCGCATCCGCCATCATTTGTAGGCGTTGTGCCGGTTCACCGGCAGGAATGTGGAAATTGTCCAGAATTTGTGGAAAGGACTTTGCCGGAACGAAGTCCCACGATTCCGGAGTCCGGTCGTCTCCGGTGAACAAAGGCAGATAGCTGCCCTTGCAGGGGATGCCGATGTCGTAGTTGTACAGGCTGCCAATCTTTCCCTGTGCCATTCCCAGCAGATGTCCGTATTTCAGACAGCCGATGGAGACGGTGCGGTCTGACCGGACGCAGAACCCGTCGCCGGAATCGCCGTTCATGCCGCTGTTGATATCCACGCTGAGGACAGCCGCACCGGACTGGTTGATCTGCTCCACGATATGCCGCATAGAAGGGCGCAGTTCTCCACGAAATCCTGTCCCCAGCAGGCAGTCTACAAGGATGTCCGTCTGGGAAAAGTCCACGCTGTCCGTGACGGGAATGCCCCGTTCTTCACACTTGGCGAAGAAATAACCGCCGTCCGGGGAAACTTTTTCGCTGGTGCGGACGATCCGGCAGGGGATGCCGTGCTGGCGGAGCAGGAGCGCCAGCACATAGCCGTCACCGGCGTTGTTGCCGCTGCCGGTGACGATGTCAATTTTGCCGTGCCAGTCCCAGCTCTGAAACAAGCCCAGTCCGGCACGGTACATCAGGGTCTTGCTGTCTGTGCCGCCGGCGATCTCTGCGGCATCGCTGGCACGCATGACGGCAACGGAAATGAGTTTTTCCATGAGAATTCCTCCGATCTCAAAAAAGGCAACGCCATTCCGAAGAACGGCATTGCCCTGTTTTTTGCTTTTATCTCGCTTACTGCAAGCCAGCCAGTGTGGTGAACTGTGCTTTCAGAGCCGGGTAGATCTCCCGGTACAGCTGGTAATAGGACTCATATACCGGAACATTTTCTTCCTGCGGTGTCTGCGTCTTGTCGGTCTTGACGATAGCGTCACAAGCCTCCGGCACACTGCTGTAAATGCCTGCGCCAACCGATGCCAGGATCGCTACGCCCAGAGACGGACCTTCCTTGGATGCCACTGTCTTGACCGGGCAGTTGTACAGGTCTGCCAGCATACTCCGCCACAGGGGAGATGTGCCGCCGCCGCCGCACGCCATCATGTCATCTACAGAGATTCCCATTTCCCGGAATACCTCTATGCAGTCACGCAGGGAATAGGTCACGCCCTCCAGAACGGCACGGAGCATATCCCGCTTGGTGTGCATTGCAGAAAGTCCGAAGAATACACCACGTGCATTGGGATCCAGGTGCGGTGTGCGCTCGCCCATGAGATACGGCAGATACAGCAGACGGTTTGCGCCAACCGGAACCTGTTCTGCCTCCTTGTCCATAAGGTAGTATTCGTCTACGCCCATGAGGGATGCGGTCTGCTTTTCTGCGGCGCAGAAGTTGTCACGGAACCATTTCAGCGACAGACCGGCGCCCTGGGTCACGCCCATCACGTGCCAGCTGTTGGGAACAGCCGCACAGCAGGTGTGTACTCTGCCCTTGGCATCCATTGCCATGGAAGAGGTGTGGGCGAATACCACGCCGGAAGTGCCGATGGTGGTGAACGCCTTGCCGTCTTTGACTACGCCGGTGCCTACCGCAGCGGCTGCATTGTCGCCGGCGCCGCCGACAACCACAGTTCCCTCGCACAGTCCCAGGGTGTCTGCCATTTCACGGGTCAGCCTGCCGGTCACTTCGCAGGATTCATAGACCTTGCCCAGCAGTGCCTTGTCGATCTGGAGCAGGTGCAGCAGTTCGTCTGACCAGCAGCGGTTTGCCACATCCAGCAGCTGCATTCCGGACGCATCCGAAACCTCGGTGGCATACTCGCCGGTGAGGATCAGACGCAGATAGTCCTTGGGCAGCAGGATGTGACGGCACTTTTCGTACACGTCCGGCTCGTTGTTCCGTACCCACAGGATCTTTGCGGCAGTCCAGCCGGTGAGCGCCGGGTTAGCGGTGATCTCCATCAGCTTTTCTCTGCCCACAACACGGTTCATTTCGTCTACTTCCGCAGCGGTTCGCTGGTCGCACCAGATGATGGACTTCCGCAGGACGTTGTTGTCCTTGTCCAGCATGACCAGACCGTGCATCTGTCCGGAAATACCGATGCCCTTGATCTCTTCCTTGGACACGCCGCTCTTGGTCACAACGGTCTGGATGGTGCGGATCATGGCATCCTTCCAGTCCGCCGGATCCTGTTCTGCATAGCCGTTTTTCGGCTGATACATGGGATATTCGATGGTGGCACTCGCCATAACGGTGCCGTCTTCCCGGAATAAAACTGTTTTTGTGCCGCTTGTGCCGCAGTCTACGCCAATTACATAAGCCATAATACTGATTCCTTTCTATTTCACGCTGTTTACACGAGTTTTGCTGGTTTTATTTTAACAAAAAACAAGGTTTTTGTCAAGCATTCTTCTATGGGTATCGTATATTTTGAAAAGTTCAGATTTGTACGATTTTGATATTCCGAAATGACTTTCATTTTGTTTTGGAACACTTTTTGCAATGCGACTGGAATGGGAGACGGCGGAACGTGTGCTGGTGCATACACAGATTTTCCGGCAGCTGCATCTTGCATTTTTCGGCAAAGTATGCTATAATAGACTCACCGTCCGGGGCGATGGCATCCGGGCGTGTGCATTTCAAAAAACGGAGCGTGAAACATATGCAGTATTCTTATACACCCCATGGTGTCTGTTCCCGTGCGATCCTCATTGACGCAGAGGACGGCATCGTCAATAAAGTGCAGTTCATCGGCGGATGCAGCGGCAACACCCAGGGCATCGCAGCCCTGGTAGAGGGAATGCCGCTGGATGAAGTGGTAAAGCGTCTGGAGGGCATCAAGTGCGGCAGCCGTCCGACCTCATGTCCGGATCAGCTGGCAAAGGCACTGAAAAAGGTGGCAGAGGAGCAGTAAGCTTTCCTGCCGGAAAAGAAAAACGGGGCAGGGTTTCTGAAAATGGAAACCCTGTCCCGTTTTGTGTTGGCATAGGTTATTTGATCCACCACTCCGGCGTGATCTCGCCCAGCTTGACGATGCGTCCGGCGGCGTAGTCCATCATGATCTCGATGTCCTTGTACCTGCCGTTTGGCATCAGCTGCACCATAAGTTCCCGACACGCCCCGCAGGGTGCGCCGCCGGAACCGTCCGGCAGAATGCAAAGCACCTTGTCGATCTCCTGTTCGCCGTTGGTAATCATGTTGAAAATGGCGTTTCGCTCTGCACAGATGCCCAGCGTGGAGCAGGTGTCAATGCAAACGCCGGTGTAGATCCTGCCGGATTTGGATAACACCGCAGCAGCCACGCCGCCGGCAAGCACATAGTCGGAGATTTGCCGTTCCTGCTGTACCGCCTTGGCAGCGGCGTAGAGCTTTGCCCAGATTTCGTCCATGGGGAATGCCTCCTTGTGAGCGGAAATGATTTGATTTAGCGGATAAGTTTTTGAATCTGCAAAATAAGTTGAGGAAGTTCCTCGAAAACAACATCTGAAATGATGCTCCAGTTTGTACCATCATAATCATGCACAAGACGGTGACGTAATCCGGAGATCATTCCCCATGGAATATCGCTGTGTTCCGCTTTGTATTCTTTTGAAATATAGTATGCGTGTTCTCCGATATTGTAAAGTGGTGTTGTGACCAGCCATTGCAATGCGTATTCACGCATAAGCTTTTCTTTTGTGATGCCATTTTCCTCAATGTAGTCATTGAGCTTTTTAGAATACATGAGAATTTTTTGTATGCGCTGTTCGTCAGAATACTTCATGCAACAAGCAACCTTTCCCGCATAATGGTGTCAAAAAATGTGCTTTCCCGGTTCACCTCATGGATTTCAAAAACGTCTACTTCTTTTTGAAAAGCCTCACGAAGTTCCTCTGCCAGAGAGAAAATCATCGTCAATTTGAAGTCTTTGCCGCCAAAGACAAGAAAATCAAGGTCACTTTCTGTGGTCGCTTCATTTCGGGCATAAGAGCCAAACAAATAGATTTCTTCTGCATGATATTTCAAAGCGATTGGTTTTACGATTTCTTTGATTCTGTCTATGGTGAAAACTTCGTTTGACATAGAACCAGCTCCTTTCTGCACCACCCGATCTATCGGACACTCATTCCCGATACCCGGCACCGAAAACTTCCTTTTCCTGGTTTACATAGAGAATGATCGGACCGAGCATACTATCTTCCGTTGTGGAAAAGGTGACCGCATAATAGGGACCGGTTCCCGGTTCTTCCGCCAATGCGGCGTAGATGTTTTCTGACGGCGGATTTTTCATCTCCTGCACATCCGGTGTGTCCATGTCGAGGATGCTCGCCAGGGTCTCGTCAGTCTCGTTGTTCTGCAAAAAATCCTGGCAGATGCGGATGATGTCGGAATGTGCATTTTCAGAAACAGATGTTTCCACGGCACTGGTGGTTTCGTTTGCGGTTTTGGACGAATTCGTTCCGTTGCTGCACGCTGCCAGCGAAGCCAGCAGGAATGCTGCAAGTGTCAGTGTAAATGCTTTTCTTTTCATAATAACACCTCCGGGGATATTTTGGGGAATAGAAACTAGTCCCTTGTATACTGTTTTAATTATTCTCATTAAATTGCTGAATAACATTTATAATTTTATCAAAGCATTCTTCTTTTATTTTCTTATTACCCTCTCTTCTATTCTTCATTTTTCCTTCATTAAGACAATTATCGAATATCCAGTTTTTCAAACGATTTAATTCATCATAATCCACTGCGTTTGAAACTTCTGCCATCCAAAAAATAAGTTCTCCACACTGAATTCTCTTATTAAATTGAGCATCATCTTTCCGCCGTTTCGACCATGACTCTATTAAATGCCAGTATTGCGTAGGATTATCTACCTTGCATTCCTTAGCATATTTAATATATCCACCTGATTTTTGCCTGTATCCATGTGAAATTAAATCGTCCGTCAAAGGGCATGGAACATTTTCCTTTCCTGCATAAAAATTGCGTATTTTCCAATTTTCCATAACTGAATCTCTCCAAATTTTCGGTTCACATCTTTCACTCGTTTTCCCAGCACTTTCTCACCCCAACAACGACCGATACAACTCCACATACTTCTCTGCCGAAACGTTCCAGCTGTAGTCGCACTTCATGGCGTGGCGTACCAGAGCGTTCCACTTCCGCTTGTCGGCGAACAGCTCGCAGGCACGCTTCACAGCATCCAGCATATCGTATGCGTCATAGGTCTTGAACGTAAAGCCATTGCCGTTCTTGCCGCCGGCATCGAAAACAGAGTCCTTCAGACCGCCGGTTTCCCGTACCACCGGAATGGTGCCATACCGCATGGCAACCATCTGCGCCAGACCGCAGGGTTCGTTCTGGGACGGCATGAGGAAAATATCTGCGCCGCCGTAGATGCGCCGTGCCATTGCCGGCACAAATCCCACGGTCACATGCACCTGATCCGGATACTCTGCCTGCATTTCCCGGAAGAAGTCCTCGTACAGCCGCTCGCCGCTGCCCAGTACCACGAACCGGCAGCCCAGCTGCAGCATTTCCTGGAAGGTCTGCTGTACCAGCTGGATGCCCTTGTGTGCCACGAAACGGGTCACAATGCCCACTACCGGCGCATCGGAATCGGTCAGACCGCATTCATGCAGCAGGGCAGCCCGGCACTCTTTTTTGCCGGCGATCTTGGTCACGGAATAATGCTTTTTCAAGTTGGAGTCCGTCTCCGGGTCATAGCCCACGACGTCAATGCCGTTGAGGATACCCACAATGCCGTCCTGCCGCCGCACCAAAGCACGATCCATGCCGTAGGAATACCACGGGTCGAGGATCTCTTTCGCATAGGTGGGGCTGACAGTGGTGACACGGTCTGCTGTTTCAATAGCGCCTTTCATCAGATTCACCATGCCGTCAAATTCCAGCAGGCTGGTGTGATAGGTGGGAATGCCCATCAGCTCTGTGACAACTTCCTTGCCGTAAACGCCCTGGTACTGGATGTTGTGGATGGTGTAGATGATGCGGATGTTCTCGAATTCTTGGTGGTATTGATAGAGAACACGGTAGAACACCGGCACCATAGCCGTCTGCCAGTCGTTGCAGTGGATGATGTCCGGTTTCCAGTCCAGCGCCGGCAGAATTTCCAGCACGGCACGGCTGAAAAAGACAAAGCGTTCGCAGTCGTCGTAAAAGCCGTACATTCCGTCCCGCATGAAATAATACGGGTTGTCCAGCAGGTAATAGGTCACTTTGCCCACCTGGATGGTGTAGATGCCGCAGTACTGCTTCCGCCAGCCCACTTCTACGGTGATATCCTTGAGATAGGTCATCTTGTTGCGGACAGCCGGGGTGACGCTCCGGTACAGGGGCATAACAACACGGCAGTCGATCTCGCTGTTCTTGCTCAGCGCAGCCGGCAGGGAGCCAGCCACATCTGCCAGACCGCCGGATGCGGCAAAGGGCAGTGCCTCGCTGGCAGCAAATAATATTTTCATTTCCAACACTCCTTTTATGACGGCAACGCCGCACACACAATTTTGCGGCATTGCAAAAACTGCCGTATGAACCGTTTCACAGGCGCTTGCCCGTGTATGCCGGTCGCATACGGCAGAAATTTCTATTTCAAATGAGATCCCAAACGCAGAAAACAGCGCTTAGATGGTTGCCTTCTTGCCCAGATACAGCGGATATTCCGGAGAACCGGTCAGAACACGGTTTGCAGAAATGGTAACATTCTTGTCGGCAACGATGGCGTCAATGTTGCAGCCCTCGCCGATCTCAGTACCCTGCATCAGTACGCAGTTGCGGACAACAGCACCCTTGGCAATCTTCACGCCACGGAACAGAACACAGTTTTCTACTGTGCCTTCGATCATGCAGCCGTCGGCTACCAGGGAATTCTTCACGCTGGATTCCAGACCGTATTTTACCGGTGCGTTGTCGCCGACCTTGGTATAGATCGGAGCCTCGCTGTTGAATACGTTGTTGCGTGTCTTGGTGTCCAGCAGCGCCAGGTTTGCCTTGTAATAAGCCTCCAGGCTGTCGATCTTGAAGAAACAGCCCTTATGCTCGTATGCCTTAAAGACAAACTCGTCCTTGCGTGCCTGGAGCAGGTCACGGATGAGGCTCTTCTGGTTCTTGCTGATTGCCTCCAGAACGACCTGTTTCAGGAAGTCGGTGGTCATGATGAACATATCCAGAGAGATGTTGCACTCGCCGGCAAGCATGGGATTGGTCAGAACTTCCTTGATGGTGTTCTCCTCGTCGATCTGCAGAATGCAGCCGTTTGTGCTTTTATCCCGGTTGTACAGTCCCTTGGCATAAATCACGGTGATATCAGCGCCGCTGTTCTGATGCTGTGTCAGAGCGTCGGTAAAGTCGATGGTCGTAACCAGATCGCTGTTTGCCAGAACTACATATTCTGCCTTGGTGTGTTCTACAAAGCTCCAGATGTTGCTCAGTGCCTCCAGACGTCCCTGGTATGTACCGCCGCCGACCTGGCTGAACGGCGGCAGCAGGTGCAGACCACCTTTTTTCCGTGCCAGATCCCATTCACGGCCGGAACCCAGGTGATCCAGCAGAGAGCCGTAGTTGGACTTGGTGATGACGCCGACCTCAGAGATGCCGGAGTTTACCATGTTGGAAAGCGGAAAGTCTACCATGCGGTAACGTCCGCCGTAAGGGATCGAACCCATAGTCCGCAGCTTGGTCAGATCAATAACTGCGGAGTCGTTGATGCTTGCAAAAATTAAACCTAAAACATTTTGATTGATACTCATTGTACGCCACCGCCTTTACAGATTTTCGGAAATAATTTCTTTCGGAAGAACTCGCTTGCCGGAAGAGATTGTGATATTATGACCGAGAACGGCGATGCCCCAATCCTCACGGTTGGGAACAGATTCCGGATTCATACCGATCATGGCATCGGATTCTACCACGCAGTTTTCACCGATGATCGCATATTCCACCACTGCATTCTTCTTGATGGTCGTGCCGGGCATTACGATGCTGTACTTGACCGATGCGCCCTCTTCGATGGTGACACCGGAGGAGATGATGGAGAAGTCCACCGTACCGTCTACCACGCTGCCCTCTGTGATCATGGAGTTTTCTACGTGTGCATTTGCGCCGATGTACTGCGGCGGCATATTGTTGTGACGGGAATATACCTTCCAGTCCGGATCATACAGGTTCAGCGGCACATTCGGGCTGAGCAGATCCATGTTTGCCTCCCACAGGCTGTCCAGTGTGCCGACATCCTTCCAGTAGCCCTCGAACTCATAGGCGAACAGACGCTCATCATTTTCCAGCATTGCCGGGATGATGTCCTTGCCGAAGTCCTTCGAACCGGTATTGGCGTTTTCATTTTCGATCAGATATTTGCGCAGCTTTTCCCATGTGAATACGTAGATGCCCATGGATGCCAGTGTGGATTTCGGCTCCTTCGGCTTTTCGGTGAAGTCTACGATTCTGCCGCTTTCGTCACAGGTCATGATGCCGAAACGGGATGCCTCCGAACGGGGAACATCAATTACGGCGATGGTGCTGTCAGCCTGGTTGGCAATGTGATAATCCAGCATCTTGGAATAGTCCATCTTGTAGATGTGGTCACCGCCCAGGACGATGACATATTCCGGGTCATAGCGCTCAATGAACGCCATGTTCTGATAGATCGCATTGGCAGTACCCTCATACCAGGATGCGCCTGCTGCGGTCTGATACGGCGGCAGAACGTGTACACCGCCGTGCATCTTATCCAGATCCCACGGCTGACCGTTGCCGATGTATTCGTTCAGCACCATCGGCTGATACTGGGTCAGAACGCCCACGGTATCAATACCGGAGTTGATGCAGTTGGAGAGCGGAAAGTCGATGAAACGATTCTTACCGCCATAGGGGATCGCTGGTTTTGCCACTTTTTGTGTCAGGGCATACAGTCGGCTGCCCTGTCCGCCAGCCAACAGCATGGCGACGCACTTTTTCTTGATCTTCATGATATTCCTCCTAATATAAATTCAAAAATTTCTTTTGAATGGGTGACATAATGGAAAAGCTGTCCGGCTCACCTGGTGCTGCCGGGAGCCGCTTTGCGCTTTCTCGCAGTGCCTGCCGTTTTTTTGACTGTCGTCTTTTTCGGCTTGACGGCTGCGCTCTTTGCAGGGGATGCCTTTGCTGCTGCGGACTTTCTCGGCGCACGCTTTTTCACCGGACTGTACTTCAGATAGAGTACAGAAAGCGGTGCAAGGGTGAGGGAGATGCACTGTTCAAAACCGTGCATGGCAATGGGGAGCGTCTGGAATTTCTTTTCCGTGACGCCGCTGCCGCCGTAGACTGCTGCATCTGTATTGAATACCACCTGGTATCTGCCTTCCTTCGGCACACCGATCTTATAGTCGTTGCGCTGCACCGGGCAGAAGTTGCAGATGGCGATGATCTCGTTTCCGTCGTCGTCAATACGCCGGAAGGCGATGACGCTCTGCTGATAGTCGTCGTGGGAGATCCAGCTGAATCCCTGCCAGGAATCGTCATCCTGCCAGAGTGCGGCGTTGTCCAGATAGAATTTGTTCAGATCCTGTGAGAACTGTTCCATCTGCTTGTGTGCCGGCTGTTCCAGGAGTTCCCAGTCCAGTTGCGTCTCATAGTTCCACTCTTTTTTCTGTGCGAATTCCTGTCCCATAAAGAGCAGTTTCTTTCCGGGATGCGCCATCATATAGCCCAGGAACGCCCGATAAGAGGCGAACTTTTCTTCTTCGGTCTGACCGCTCATCTTCTCCAGCATGGAGCATTTTCCGTAGACGATCTCGTCATGCGAAATGGGGAGAATGTAGTTCTCCGAGAAACAGTAGAAGAACGAGAACGTCAGCTTGTCGTGGTTGAACGCCCGGTAGATGGGGTCGAGGGAGATGTAGCTGAGCATATCGTTCATCCAGCCCATGTTCCACTTGAAGTTGAATCCCAGACCGCCGATGTCGGTGGGTTTGGTGACCATGGGCCATGCTGTGGATTCCTCTGCGATCATGAGGATGTCCGGATTCCGGGAGAATGCCGCCTCATTCAGATGCCGCAGGAAGTCTACCGCCTCCAGGTTCTCGTGACCGCCGTAAATGTTGGGACGCCATTCGCCGTCCTGCCGGTCGTAGTCCAGATAGAGCATGGATGCCACTGCGTCCACCCGGAGTCCGTCCAGATGGAAGTCCTCCAGCCAGCAGCAGGCGCTGGAGATCAGGAACGAGCATACCTCGCCTTTGCTGTAGTCAAATACTCTGGTTCCCCAGCCCTTGTGTTCCATTTTCAGCGGATCGGCATATTCATAGCAGTATGTGCCATCGAATTCGCACAGCCCCATGGGGTCTTTCGGGAAGTGTGCCGGAACCCAGTCCAGGATGACGCCGATGCCTGCCTGGTGGAACAGGTCGATCATTTTCCGGAAGTCGTCCGGCGTGCCGTGCCGTGAGGTGGGCGCAAAGTAACCGGTGACCTGGTATCCCCATGAGCCGTCAAAGGGATACTCCGTCAGCGGCATGAATTCCACGTGGGTATAGGACATCTTTTTCAGATAGGGGATGATCTCTTCTGCAAAGCCGATATAACTGGGGAACTTCTCCGCCGGGTTGTGCTTCCAGGAGGAGATGTTCACCTCATAGATGTTCATGGGGCTTTTGTAGGGGACGTGCTTTTTCTTTTCCAGCATCCATTCCCGGTCTCCCCATACATATTCACTCTCAAACAGCTTGGAGGCGGTGCCGGGCCGGCGCTCATAGTGTGCGGCATAAGGGTCTGCCTTATCCAGAATGCGGCCGTCCTGTGTCTCGATGCTGTATTTATAGCTGTCAAATTGTTTCAAGCGGGGCAGTTCTGCTTCCCAGACTGTGTCTGAGATCTTGTGCATGGGATTGGCGGTGCGGTTCCAGCCGTTGAACTCTCCGATCACGGAGACGCTCTTTGCGTGGGGCGCCCAGACACGAAAGCGGTAGAACTGTCCTCTTCCACGCCGGAACGGGTGCGCACCGAAGAATTTATGTGCCTCAAAGTTTTTGCCTTGGTGGAACAAATACAATGGAAAATCATTTGCGGTGGATTTCTGTGATGATTGCATAGCATACCCTCCTTTTGTTTTCTATTCATATTTTAACATATAAAGGATAGTATTGCAAGTTATTTTTTTGGTATCCAGTAAATTTCATAGAACCGCCCATATTTGAACCGCATATTTAGTCATGTTGCATAAAAACAAAGACGTATCATAACGGCTTTGTATTCTTTTTGTGGCGATATCGCACAAAGCACACGGCACATCTCCTGAAATTGTCTTTTTGACAGAAAAAGCCGGAATCTGAATGAAATCAAGAAAAAGCAGCTTTCCTTTGGCAAAAAATAGATGCTGTGAAACTGCGGAATACCGTCTCAGAATGTGGGGAGCAGACGTGCGGCGCAGACGGTCACATCATCCCGGCACTTTCCGCCGGCGAAGATCTCTGCCTTTTCACAGATCTCCATCACGATCTGTTCCAGGTCGCTGGTGGTTTCCAGCAGCTGCCGGATCAGCGGATAGGCGTCCTCGCTGACGCCGTCCGACAGCATCAGAATGATGTCATCGGGGCAGAGCTTCACCTGCCGTATCGCTGTTTCGCCCTCCGGTTCCAGTCCGAGGGGAAACGTCATGGCGCTGATGCGTGAGACCTTTCCGCCGTGGCGGATCAGTGTGGCGGCTGCCCCGGATTTCATCATGGTGAGACACCCGGCGTCCAGATCGAACCGGGCAACATCCAGTGTGGCAAAGGTCTCCTGGGGCGATTTGGTCAGCAGCAGCCCGTTCATCATGCGGACAGCCGCTGTGCCGGAGATGCCGCCGCTGATAAACTTGCGGAACAGCTCTGTGGTCATCCGGGACTCGATGGCAGCATTTTTTCCGGTTCCCATGCCGTCGGACAGCACCAGATAGGGGTTGCCGGCGCTGTCAGTGAAGAGGATGGCAGTGTCACCGGAGATGGTCTCCTGGCTGGCGTGCCGGGCAGAGGTGAAGTGTTCCAGCCGGTATCTGGGACGCTGGCAGAGCCGGTAGCGCACAGTCTCGCCGGAGTAGATGGGGTCCAGTTCTTCCAGCGTCAGATTCAGAGATTCGGACAGGATGTGCCGGATGGTAGGCAGACAGCCGTCCAGTTCCCGGCTCTGGCAGCACATCTCGATCATAAGCCGGTCGGAAAGGGTGTGGTACACTGCGGCGGAGTCGCAGGGATAACCGTAGTGGAGCAGCTTGCGGCGCACGGTCTCACTGAGTTCGCTGCTGTAGCGGATGTGCAGCTGATCGCTGGTGGCGGTGAGCAGGTCCTCTGCGGCTGCCAGCTGTTCCAGGAGAACCGTGCGGCTCTCGGCAGTGCGTGCCGCCAGAAAGCGTGCCTTGCGCCGGTCGGCGGCGTGACGGGAAAAGAGGGTGCGCAGGCGTTCTGTCCGAATGCAGTGTTCCAGCTCCTGCGGAATTGCAGGCGGTGCGGCACTCAGATGGGTCTCCATTTTCCGAAAGCCGGCGAGGGTGTCCTCGTAGTTGGTCTCCCAGCAGCGCAGCTTGTTCCGGCAGCTGCCGCAGACCGTCTCGCAGACTTCCCGTGTGGCGTCGCCTGTGGATTCTTCCTGGGGCAGGATCGCCGAGATGGCATCCGTATCCTCCCGGACGCTGCGGATGGCGTCTGCCATATACTGCAGCCGGGAAGAAAGGGGCAGCGTGTTATCAGAGCGGTCGGGCAGGTCTGTGATAAGCCACTTGTCCAGCCAGCTGCTGTCCAGGAACAGAAAGGCTGCGCTGCCCAGAAACAGGTTGATGACAGCGGAGACCTGGAGCAGACTTGTCCCGAAGGTGATGAGCGCCATCAGAGAGAACAGGAAAAATACACCGGCAATGAGAAACCGGTTTTTTCCGGAGAGATAGCCCACCAGCAGACCGCCCACCGGCAGGATCAGCATGGGAAGTCCGGCATCCGGTGCGCCCAGGATTGCGCCGCAGGCTGTCAGTGCGCCGCAGATTACGCCGCCGGCACACCGGAACTTCTTTGCCCCGATTAGTGTGACTGCGGTGCTGATGACGCAGCCGGCGTTCATGGACGGGATGCCGTAACAGCTGAATGCTGCCACCGCCAGAATGAGAACGACTGCGGCGGCGCATCCGTCGGTGGAGCGCAGGGGAATCTTGCCTGTGCTGCGGACGCTGGAAAAGACGGCGTGCATAAAATAGGAGGCACAGCCGGTGAGTGCCGCAGTCATGGTGTAGCCGATCACTTCTGCGCCGCTGGCGTGGAATACCAGGGAGACGGCAATGCCGGAGAGAAACACACAGATGCCGGTGCTGCACGCCATGCCGGCGGCTGTTTTTGCAGGCCGTTTCAACAGGCGCAGGCACACCACGACTACCAGGGCAAACAGCAGGGGCAGGTTGTCCAGCATGGTATTGGAGAGCGTATAGGAGATCAGACTGCCGATGAGAACGGCAATGGCACCGGGTGCGCTGAGGTTGGCGGCGATGGCGATAGGCAGCGGCGAGGTCATGGTTCCCACGTATGTACCGGCAAGGAGCAGTCCGGAGAGAAAACCGCCGCCGGTCTCCCGGAGAATGCGTGGAACGGGGATGCGATGGAGGAGCTGAGGTTGGCTGGGGTTGTGCATGATGGAAACGTCCTTTCTTTGCGGAGCGTCTGCCGGCGTACCTTTCTGCACGTGTTCTGTCTGCGGATTTTTCGGGATAGTTCGAGAAAATCCGTGGTTGCAGTCTGCGTACATTCGGATACGCCGGCAGGCTCTGAGGCGAGATGCCTGAAATATCATTGGTGTATCCATTATACCGTTTGGAGAGAAAAATATCTGTCAGAATCTCTTGCATCATTTTAGAACAATGTGCATGAATCTGCGGCGGCAGGACGGGCAATCGGGAGAAGATGCGTTTCCGGTCAGTTTGGTGGGAAAAACAAAAAGCAGCACCGTACAAAGCTTGTACGATGCTGCCAAAAACCGGAATCCAAGAACCTGTCACACGTGTCCTGTCAAGACAGGCTCTGAAATATCGGTTGTCGTGTCCTATTTCCTCACCGGCTGCTGATACTCCATCAGCACCTGCTGCAATTCCTGGATATACAGCTGAGCGCCGTGGCTCTCCTGGATTCTCGGATTGGAGATCCAGCCGATCTCCATCCGCTCCGGCGTATCCAGGGGAACAGAGACAATGTCGCCGCCGTTCAGATCGGCGCTTACCATGCCGCTGCAAATGGTGTAGCCGTTGACGCCTCGGAGCAGATTGAACAAGGTGGCACGGTCACTGACACGGATGCACTTTTTGTGGGGCATGGTGCTGAGCAGTTCCTCTGCGAAGTAGAACGAGTTGTGGACACCCTGTTCAAAGCAGAGGAACGGGTATGGTTCCAGGTCGGCGGTCGTGACAGATGCCCGTCCGGCGAGGGGATGCTCTGCCCGGAGAAAGACGTGCGGTTCTGCGTTCACCAGGGAGTGGAATTCCAGGTGGTATTCCTCCAGCATGGCACGGATCACCTTTTCGTTAAAGCTGCTGAGGTACAGAATGCCGATCTCGCTGTCGAAGTTGCGCACATCCTCCATGATCTCGTGGGTGCGTGTCTCCCGGAGGGTGAACTCGTAGGACTCCGGGGACAGCCGCTGGATGAGCCGGACAAAAGCGTCCACCGCAAAGGCATAGTGCTGGGTGGAAATGGAACACCGCTGGCGTGTCTGCTTGGCTGCGCCGTAGTGCTGGTGGAGCAGGTCTGCCTGTTCCACCACCTGTCTGGCGTAGGACAGGAACTCCCGTCCGTCCTCGGTGAGGGCAATTCCTCTGGCGGAGCGGTGGAAAATGATAATGCCAAATTCTTCTTCCAGGGTGCGGACAGCACTGGAAAGCGTGGGCTGCGCCACATAGAGCTGTTTTGCCGTTTCGCTGATCGAGCCGTGTTCCACAATGGCGATCACATATTGCAGCTGCTGTAATGTCATAGCGTTTTCCCTCAGAGCGATTCGATCATGCGCAGCACGATGTCTGCCACACGTTTTGCGGCGATCTTTTCGAACTGATCGAAGGACATAGCGCCCTCGTCATCCGCATTGTCGGAGATGCAGCGGACGCTGACAAAGGGAACGCTGTTCCGGTAGGCGCACTGTCCCACAGCGGCGCTTTCCATGTCGATGGCATAGGGCGTGAGCCGCTGCTGGATCTCCGCCTTGACGGCGCTGTCTGTGACGAACGCCTCGCCGGAGACGATGCGTCCCACAAAGGATTTCACTTCGAAAGAACCGCAGGTCTTGACTGCCAGGTCAATGAGTGCCTGGTCTGCGGTGTAGATGCCGCAGTAAGGCGGATAGTCCTTCAGAAAGTGCAGATCCAGGTCGTGGGGCAGCACTTCGCTGGAAACTACAACATCACAAACGTGAATGTCGTTGTTCATGCCGCCTGCAATGCCGGCATTGATGACAGCGTCCGGTGCGAAATTGTCGATGAGCGCCTGGGTGCAGACTGCTGCGTTGACCTTTGCGATGCCGCTGCAGACGTGGACGATACGGGTGTCACCCACCTGGTTGATATAGTAGTCGAAACCAGCCTTTTTCTGGATCTCCGAATCGGGGAGACCCAGGCGGATGTCTACGAGTTCTGACGGCATTGCGCCGATGATTCCGATGGTTTTCATGTCAAAAATACTCCTTTAGTTGGTGTGAAATTGTGCCTGCATCTGAATGGGTTCTGCCCGGTAGAATGCCGAGCTGACCAGACCGTCTACGCCGGTCGCCGCATATTCTGCCACGTTTTCTTCCGTGAGATTTCCGGCAGCGATGATGGTGCAGTGGGGATATGCCGCCTTGACCTGTTCCACAGCCTTTGCCAGCGCATCCGGCTGCATCTGGAAAAACTGGATGGCATCCACGCCCACGGAGAGACAGCGGAGCGCCGTCTCTGCGGACTGTGTTTCCACAAAGACTTTCTTTTCGCAGAAGTGGCTTTTCTGCTGGGGATAGCGTTCCAGGAACACTTCCAGACCGCCCATGCAGGCGATGTGGGTCTCATAGATGAGAACAGTTTCCGAGAGTCCCATGCGGTGCGGAATGACGCCGCCGGCAACGACTGCCTTTGTGACCAGTGCTTTTGTTCCCGGAAAATGCGCCCGTGCCGCTGTCAGAGAGATGGCAGGCGAGATCGCCTGCACCTGGCTCAGCATATTTCTTGCCTTTGTGGCAACACCGGAACAGTGGGACAGCAGGGACTGGCAGATCTTCCACGCCCGGTGCAGGTCGCAGACGCTGCCCTCTGCGGTGAAGAACAGCTCGCCGGCGCCGATCTGTGTGCCGGTGGGGAGAGAATATGCGGTGGAAAGTCCCAGCTTCGTCAGAATACGGGATACCTCTTCGGTGCAGCAGAGGACACACGCCTCACGGGTATAGAACGACAGCGAACCCGGCTCATCGCCGATGTCCAGCCCCAGAGTCGTCAGATCCAGGTAAGGGGTGTCCTGCTGAATGAGGGCATCCAGTTCGCTGTCCGGAATATAGATCAGATCGCTACGCATTTGTGATCGCTCCTTTTTCATTGTGATGCTACCATTATACCACAAAACCGCTGTGTTGTCCACTGATTTTCTTTTTCGTTTCCGGGGATTTGCTTTCTTTTCGAAATGCGGTGTGAGGAATTCTCCGGAATCCTGCACTACAGAATTCGGAAAAGTGTACAACATCATACTATTTCAATTGACAAAAACTGTGGAAATATGCTATAATACCAATAGCACATCTGCAATTGCATGAGTGCAGTGTGATTTGGTATTACAGAAAGGTGAAACGACCATGAAATACAGAAAACTGACAGACATCAACCAAGCTATGACTGCCTCCGAGGATGCCATGCGGCAGGCAGATCTGGCGTTTCTGGACGAACTGGAAAAGGTGGCAGATGCCATCCGCAAAACGGCGGTGGAGCGTCCGGTGATTCTGCTTGCAGGGCCGTCCGGTTCGGGAAAGACAACGACAGCTTTTCTGCTGGAGCGCTTTCTGGATGGCTGGGGCGTGGAGACCCACACTATTTCCATGGACAATTTCTTTTCCACCATGACATCGCAGCAGCGGGAAATGGCGGCAACGGGAAAGTTGGATCTGGAGTCTCCGGCACGGGTAGACATTCCCTATCTGAACCAGCATCTGCAAAGCATCATTGCTTGCAAGCCGACCTGGATGCCCCGGTATCATTTTCCCACCACGACCCGTATCGACCAGGACTGGCAACTGACCCGGAAACCCGGCGAACTGCTTTTGCTGGAGGGCATCCATGCGCTGAATCCGGATGTCATCACCATCCCCGAGGAGATGACCGTGCGGCTCTATGTCAGCGTCCGCACTCGTGTGACAAACGGAGAAACCGTGCTGCATCCGTCCAGACTGCGGCTCATGCGCCGGATGCTCCGGGATAAGAACTTCCGCCAGCGCAGTGTGGCAGAGACGCTCTCCATGTTTGAACACGTGCAGGCAGGGGAACACAAATATATTGCACCTTATAAAAAGCGTGCTGATTTTTCCATAGACACGTTCCTGCCCTATGAGCTTGGCATTTACAAGACGCTGCTGGACGGGGAATTAGAGGCGGAAATGCAGCACCCCATGCTGCTGGAACTGCGGCAGATGTGGGATGATGTGGCACCGCTGACGCTGGAACACGTACCGGCAGATTCGCTGGTACGGGAGTTTGCAGGGGATAGTGTGTTCCAGTACTGAGACTGCTTTTTAAGCTGCCCGATCTGGAATCTGTGGACTATCTTACACAGGAATAAAAAGGAATCTGAAATGGATAAAACTGTGTAATTTAATATTTATCTATAATTTATAAAATGATTGCACATCAATATCATGTACAATAAAAGGGATTTCACGCCGTAAAGCGGTGTGTCACACCGGGGTTTTATCCGAACGGAGGAGGTTGCTTGTATGTTTTGTAAGAGTTGCGGTGCGAAGATTCCGGATGACTCGAAGTTTTGCAAAGAGTGTGGGGCGAGATGTGCGGAAGAGTCTGCGCAGATGCCTTTTTCGGGAACAATGCAAAAGAAACCGAAAAAGACGATGTGGATTCTTTTGACCTGCATCGTTCTGGCGGCAGCGGTCTGTGTAATTCTGCTGGCTGTTTTCCGTGGACAATCCAAAACCGATGTTTCTGAGCGCAGCGGAAAGCGGATCACAGAAAATGCTGTGACAACTTCGGGAGAAGAATCTTCCGAAACAGATGCCGAGAAAAAGGCGTTGGAACAGGATGATGCCAAAGCAGTGTATGAGGCGGCGAATGCCGTTTTTAAGTCCATGGGGCTTTCTGACACCGGAATGTATCACTATGGGAATGACACAAAAATTGACAAGGAACTGGACGATAAATGCGATTTTCTGAAAAATTATGAGGATATTGCAATTTACACTGCGGATGGAACGGCGCTGTCTGTTGTATGCTATGGAAAAGAAACAGACGGAACGCTGACCTATTCCACATATCCCACGTATTGTACTGATGCGATGTTGAATTCCGGTGTTAGCGTGTTGTACCTTGCACTGGATGATGCCGGAAAGATCACGGCAAATAACATTGAGGCGGAAAAGTGCGGCACGGCAATTGAGAAGGCATTGACGAAGATGGAAGATGCAGGAACGCCGATGCAGGACGGGACATATACACTCCAGGATTGTGGAGACCTGGCAGATTATATGGATGTGTCACGGTTTAATCTTTACCAGACTGTTGATTTCGAAGTGTATACAGCGTCATCCGGACAGCAGAAATGCACTGTGATCCTCAGCGTGGATGGGACATACTGCGGCGCATATCCGGTGAAAACGACGCTGGATAACTGGTCTGACCATACCTTGAAAGACGGCATTGAAAAATAATGCGTGCAGGAACACCGCTTCTCCTGTACAGCAATAAAAAGTATCGCACCATGCAGGCTGTTCTGTATGGTGCGATATTTTTTTATCCCAACTTCTGAACCCCGGAAACCGCCAGCCCCACATTCCCTATGAGAAACACCAGCATTGCCGCTGCCGTAAAAGCGGCGGCGTAAGTCTTTCCGGCGCATCCGTTTTCCCGGAGATATTGTTTCAGCTGTTCCCGGCGGTGGAGCAGCCAGAATGCGGCGAAAGCGAAAAAGAAAATGTTGATGCCACGGTAGAGATAATCCTGTGCGGCAGGGGAAAGATACCCCATCGCCCTGCCCAGCAGTTCGCCGAACACCAGGTTGTTGAGCAGGTGCAGCAGAATGGACCAGCGGAGCGAAAATTCCGCCGCCGTGTAGCCAAGCACCAGTCCGGTGAGAAAGGCGAACGGCATCTGAAACAGATTGGCGTGCATGACGCCGAACAGCAGGGCAGAGGTCACAATGGCAAACACCTTTCCGTATCGCTGAAACTGCGGCATCACCAGTCCACGGTAGATGAGTTCCTCGCCGACCGGCGCAAAAACGGCGGTGTACAGGAACATGGAAAGGGTAGTACTTTGCGCCGATGCAGCATCCAGCTGTCCCATGGCGGTATATCCAAACAGCCGGAGCAGCAGTTCCAGACTGTTCCCGAACAGGGAATAGATCAGCTGCGCTCCCATGAAAATGCAGCTCAGCAGCAGAAATCCTTTCAGCGGCAGGGGCTGTCTTTGGGAAAAGAGCTTTCCGGGCGGTGTGCTTTTTCGGAAGTACCAGCCGAGAAACAGCACACCCACACATACAGCGGCAATGCTGGAAACACCGCTGCCGGATGCGCTGCTGTTCAGCTGTGTCAGCACTTCCTGCCGCCGGCTGCTGTCCGGTATCGTCAGCCAGACCCAGCACTTTCGTGCCAGCGGTTCTGCGGCAAAGACGGCGTACCGCAGCAGCGTGTATAAGACCAGTCCGAATACGGTGCGGTCAATGGCTTTGCGGATCTCCTGCATAAAGACACCTCCGGCAGCATGAGAAAAACAAAAAAAGCTGACCATGCTTTCACATAGTCAGCTTTCCAGAATCCTTGGTGCGGATAAGAGGACTTGAACCTCCACCCCCTTGCGAGGACTAGCACCTGAAGCTAGCGCGTCTGCCAATTCCGCCATATCCGCATTTTTGTATGCCGTGTTTTCAGCGACAAGAATTATTATAGCACAACATTTTTGATTTGTCAAGCCTTTTTTTCAATTTTTTTTGGTTTTTTTCTGATTTTTTCGCAGGAGTTGAAAAATGCCGCAATTTCGGCGCTTTTTCTTTACTTGCACAATGCGTGAAACTGTGCTATAATAGTAGACGCATCAAAATAATCTCGAATCATGATAAAAAGTGTGCTTTCGGAGCAGGATGAATGTGCGGCACACTTTGCTGATAGGGGGAAGAAATATGGAACATTATCTGGACAATGCTGCGACGACCAAACCCTGCGCAGAGGCGGCTGCTGCTGTGATGAGCTGTATCTCATCACACTACGGCAACCCGTCCTCTCTGCACCGCAAGGGGCTGGAGGCACAGCATGAAGTAGAATATGCACGCAACCAGGTTGCCGGAGCGCTGGGATGTAAGGCGCAGGAGATCGTGTTTACATCCGGCGCAACGGAGAGTACCAACCTGGCGCTCTGCGGCGCAGCTGCCGCATACGGCAGAAAGCGGAAGAAGATCATCACCAGCGCCGTGGAACACGCATCGGTCAGGGAGACTATGGCGCATCTGGAAACGCTGGGCTTCACGGTAGTATCCGTGCCGCCGGCAGAGGATGGACTGTACCATGCAGAGGACTTTCTGAAAGAAGTGGACAAGGACACCTGCATGGTGAGCATCATGCTGGTGAACAATGAAAACGGCTACCGGATGCCGGTGGAAGAGGTGTTCCGCACCGTGAAACGGCGTGACCCGGACATCATCACCCACTGCGATGCAGTACAGGGTTTCTTAAAGGTATCATTTAAGCCGAGAACCCTCTGCGCAGACCTGGTATCCCTTAGCGGTCATAAGGTACACGCATTGAAAGGTGCCGGAGCGCTGTATATTCGCCAGGGCGTGCGGCTGAAACCGGTGCTGTACGGCAGCCGGCAGGAAAAGGGACTGCGTCCGGGTACGGAGGGCGTTCCGGTGATTGCAGCATTTGGCGCAGCAGCGGAAAAGCTGGTGCTGACCATGGATGAGCGGTACGATGCCGTTTCCGGACTGCGCAGCAGCCTGATCGAACAGCTGAAGGAGATGGACGGCGTTATCATTCGTGACCTGCCGTCGGCGTCTCCGTATGTGCTGAATATTTCCCTGCTGGGATATCGTTCGGAGATCGTGCTGCACTATCTGGAACAGCGTGAGGTCTATATTTCCAGCGGCTCTGCCTGTTCCAAGGGCGCCAGCAGCGGTGTTCTGGAACTGTTCGGCGCAAAGCCGGCAGAAGTGGACAGCGCCCTGCGCATCAGCTTTTGTTCCGACAATACAGAAGAGGATATTGCGGCGCTGGTACAGGGATTGAAGGATGCACAGAAAGATCTGATGCACTGATACGGCAGAACTGCCGGGAATAGAAGGAGAAAATACATGGCAAAAGAATTGATTTTGGCAAAATATGGCGAGATGGCACTGAAAGGGTTGAACCGTGGCACATTCGAAGATATTCTGATGAAGAACCTGCGCCGCCGTCTGAAAAAGTTCGGCGCATTCAAACTGAATCGTGCGCAGTCCACCATTTATATGGAACCGCTGTCAGATACCATCGACCTGGACGAAGTTCTGGAACAGCTCCAGTGCGTCTTTGGCATTGCGGCGCTGTGCCGTGCTTGCGTCTGCGAAAAGACCATGGAGGACATTTCTGCCAAGGCGGTCTCTTATCTGGAAGAGGTTTTGCAGGGTGCAAATACGTTTAAGGTAGAGGCAAAGCGTGCGGACAAGGCGTTTCCGCTGAAGTCGCCGGAGATCTGCGCAGAGTTGGGCGGTATCCTGCTGGACGCATATCCGCACCTTTCCGTTGATGTACACCATCCGGACGTGACTGTAATGGTAGAGATCCGTGATACCCACGCATTTGTTCACGGGGCAAACCTCAAGGGTGCAGGCGGTCTGCCGGTCGGCAGCAGCGGCAAGGCACTTCTGCTCCTGTCCGGCGGCATTGACAGCCCGGTGGCAGGCTATCGCATGGCACGCCGTGGCGTACATATTTCCGCCATTCACTATGTCAGCCCGCCTTATACCTCCGACCGTGCGCAGGAAAAGGTGGAACAGCTCTGCCAGGAACTGACGCCGTACTGCGGCAACATTGCATTTTTCTGCGTACCGTTTACAGAGATCCAGGAGGCAATCAAGAAGTATTGTCCGGAAGAGTATTTCACCGTTATTATGCGGCGGCTGATGATGGAAATTGCACAGAAGATCGCTGCAAAGGACAACTGCCTGGCGCTGATTACCGGCGAGAGCGTGGGACAGGTGGCAAGCCAGACCATGCAGGCGATCGCCTGCACCGATGCCGTCAGCAAGATCCCGGTATTCCGTCCGCTGATCGGTTCGGATAAGACGGAGATCGTGGAAACTGCCCGTGCCATCGGCACCTTTGAAACTTCCACGCTGCCGTATGAGGACTGCTGCACAGTGTTTACGCCGAAACACCCGAAGGTGCGCCCGTCTCTGGAAGAAGTGGAAAAGGCGCAGGCAAAGTTCGACTTCACGGAAATGGTGGACAAGGCAGTCGCCGGCACAACCATGAAGGTTTTCGAACTGAACTGAGCAGACAGGAAGGTGCTGTGAAATATGGCATATACCTTAATAGATGAAAAAAAAGTGTGTCGTATTTATCAAGACACAGAAAAAGCACTTGACAAAACCCTTGCACATATTGTACAATTATTAGATGGAGAACATCAGACCATCGCCACGGCAGAGAGCTGTACGGGCGGTATGCTGTCGCAGATGATTACCTCCGTGCCGGGTGCATCCCATGTATTTGAACTGGGACTGTGTACTTATGCGGAGCGGATGAAGACCAGACTGCTGGGCGTTCCGGCAGAGCTGATCGCAGCGCATGGTGTGGTGAGCGCAGAGGTGGCTGCGGCGATGGTGCAGGGACTGCGCCGTCAGTCGGACGCTGATCTCTGTCTCTCTGTGACTGGACTGGCAGGGCCGGGCGGCGGTACGCCCGAACAGCCTGTGGGGACGGTCTATGCTGGGATTCTGTATGGGGAGCAAGAGGCAGTCATGCACTTGCAGCTTTGGCGGTACGGACTGCGCACACGGGAAGAGATCCGTCTGGGTACGGCTGTGTGTGCATTCGGCATCGCAGAACGAATCCTGATGGAGGAAGCAGAATGCAGGAAGAAGAAAAAAATGCTGTAACACCGACTGAGGCGGCGGAAACGCCGGAACAGCCGGAGCGCAGCATTGCGGAAGAACCGGCAGAAGGATCTGAGACTGCGGATGCGGCGGAAACAGCGGCAGAAGATACCGCAGAGATCTCAGAGACAGCGCCGGAGGAGGTTCCTGCTGAGCCGGAGGACAAGATCCGGGCGATCCGCACCAGCCTGTTCCACATTGCACAGGAAGAGGAAGAGGAGGCGGTCACACAGCGTGTGGCGCAGCAGATCCGACAGGTCAAGGATCAGAAGGAACACCCGGAAAAGTATCCGCCGCCGCCCATGCCGCCGAAACCGAGAAAACAGACGTTTGGTCAGAAAATGCTGGGGCTGTTTCCACAGCGTGGCGATTCCGGAGGCGAAGTGGTGCGGAAAAGTATCTTTCTTTTTTCAGCGACGGTGTTTCTGGTCTGCATGGTGCTGATCGTCCTGTACTTTGTGGACATTTTCCGTGCGGATAAGCTGTATGAGGACATCGGCTCCAATTACCACGCCAACCAGTCGGTACAGACGACCACCGCAGTGCAGGAGACACAGCCTGCGGCAGAAGAGCCTACCGAAAAGATCTATACGCTCCTGCCGGGTGCGGCGGATCTGCTGGCAATGAATTCAGAGATCAACGGCTGGATTTCGATTCCGGATACCAAAGTGGATTATCCGGTGCTGCACCATCTGGACGATGAGCCGGGCAATGAGTATTATCTCTACCGGAATGTGCAGAAAGAGGATTCCAAGCCGGGTTCGATCTTCCTGGATTACCGCTGTACCTTTGACGATGTGGGCGAGGACGGCACGCTGAAGAGTCCCAGCTCGGACAACCTGATTATTTACGGTCACAATATGCGTGACCTGTCTATGTTCGGTACGCTGAAATATTACCGTACCGATGAAAATTATTACGATGAACACCCTATCATCCAGCTGAATTCCAATTATGAGACCTATCAGTACAAGATCTTCGGCTACTTTATTGCAGACGCCGAGGATACCACAGATACCCGGTTCGAATATTGGAACGCCATTGACTTTTCGGGTGAGAAGGAATTCTATGACTATGTCAATGAGGTAAAGCGCCGGACGCTGCGCATCACCAATGTGGATGTGACCTACGGCGACCAGCTGCTGACCCTTTCTACCTGCAATAATGCCTTTGATACGGCACGCCTGGTGATCGTGGCACGGCGTGTGCGGGACGGGGAAGATCCCAATGAGCGGATCGCCGGAAGCATTCCGAACCCGAACATCAAGTGGCCCAATGTGTATTATCTGCGGCATGAAAAGACATACGACCCCAATGCGCCCTTTGCACCTTACGGGCAGGGGACTGATGGAAATGAGGAATCATAAATGAAGAAATGGCAAAGCAGCGCAGTTGCTGCGGCACTGGTATTTTCCATGTTTACAGTCGGATGCGGCGAGCAGATCGACCAGAATGCCGGCATAGCGACTTCTGCACCTGCCACAGAGGCGGCGACAGAGGCGACAACTGCGGCGCCGGAACTGACAGAACGTGCAAAAAAACTTCTGGCACAGAATCCGGATACGGTAGGCTATATCACTATCGAGGGTTCACAGGTGGACAATCCTGTGGTACAGACCTCGAACAACGAGTATTATCTCGACCACGGCTTTGACGGACAGGAATTCCGTGCCGGCACCGTGTTCATGGACTGCACCGATGACTTCGGCGCTGATCCGGAGACATGGTCAGAAAATATTGTCCTCTACGGACACAACATGGCAGACAACACCATGTTCGGTTCGCTGCGGCAGTACCGGCAGAATCCGTCCTACTATAAAGAAGCGCCTTTCATCACTTTCAGTTCCAATTATGCAGACTACACCTATGTGATGGTCGGATTGCTCATCACAGGCGGCGATGCAGATTCGGACTTTAAGTACTGGCAGATGGAAGATCTGGACGACAAGGCTGCCTTCGACAGCTATATGGGATCGGTCAATTCCAAGAACATGATCGACAACCCCATTGACGTGCAGTACGGCGACAGCCTTCTGACACTTTCCACCTGTTATTCCGATGAGGATAACTCCCGTTTCCTGATCGTGGCACGCCGTCTGCGTGACGGTGAGGATACTGCATCCATGCTTAGCACGATCCAGAATAACGGCGGAACTGACGCTGCACAGGAGTGACACGACCGGGAGGGAGACCTCGTCCGGTACTTCTGTGCGGCAGGGGACGGTTTGCAGCGATGCAGACGGTCTCCTATCACTACCCGGCTTTTGCCGGTCAAAATGGAGTTTTGATATGAAAATACGTTACCCACAAATGGGTATTGCACTTGCAGTTGCAGCACTTCTGGCAGGGACCTGCGCAGTCAGTGCTTATGCAGTGCCGGAAACAGATGCAGCGGGTACTAGTACTGCGGCATCTGATACGACAGCAGCAAATGAAAGCGACGATACTTTGTGGAAAGCTGAAATTTCAGATTACGATTCCAGCTTATCATTGGTACAGTATGAAGAAGTTAAGCCCTCGGAAGAACAGGCGGCTGCGATTCAGGATGCGACAACACCCAGAGAATCCACAGCTGTGGCATCTTCCGATGCGGCAGGCAGCGCAAACATCGGCGCAGCAGCCTCTATGGCTGCCTCTGTAGAAGCCGGTCAGTTTGCATTTACCACTTATGGATATGGACACTGTGTGGGCATGAGCCAGAACGGCGCTAACTACTATGCGACCTACGGCGGCTATGACTACCAGTCAATTTTGTTTCATTATTTTCCCGGTACCACACTGGTGCAGGAGAGTGCGTCCAGCACGATCACTGCAAACGGTGTGACCGGCAGCTATGTGGATATCATTTCACAGATCGTATACAACGAGATGAGTTCCACCATGCACCCGGAGGCAATGAAGGCCCAGGCAATTGCCGCTTATTCTTACATTATGTTTAACGGCGGCAGCGTGAACAATGTGATCTTAAAACCGAATCCGCCGCAGAATGTCATTGATGCGGTTTCCGCAGTAGCCGGACAGGCGCTGTATTATGACGGAGACTACGCTCTGACAGTCTATGGCGCATCCAGCGGCGGCGCAACTGCCAGCTCCGGTGATATCTGGGGCAGACAGTATGACTATCTGGTCAGCGTCCCCAGCGAGTATGATGCGGAATACGATCCTTATTATGGTGTGGTCACCTATATGTCTGTGGATGAAGTACGCTCCCGGATCCAGAACGCCTATGGCATCGCACTTTCCTCGAATCCGTCCAACTGGATTCAGCTGGAAGTGGGTGACAGCGGCTTTGTCCGTTCGGTGACGATCGACGGTCAGAAAACAGTAAACGGTAACGCATTCAGCAATGTTCTGGGACTGCGCAGCCCCAGATTTGCATACGTCTGCGGATAAAATCAGAAAATTGCCAGAAAGCACAGACGCTTTTGTCTCTCTGACTGTACTGCGAAAACTGCTTGATTCGGGAATCATTTGACAGGGGACTGTCATACAATAGCAGTACCGGAGAACGGCAATGTGTTTTTATGGAGGAGAAAGAACAAATGGATTTTCGTGATCAGTTTCGGAAAATGAGCGACGATGTAGGGAAGATGGCAAGAGAAGTTGCCGACACTTCCAAAAAGGCGACTGCCCGTGCAAGAGTACGCCGCATGATCAACAGCTGCAACGATTCGCTCCAGACGATTTATCAGGAGATCGGTTCCCGCTATTATGTGGAGAACCAGTGCCAGCCGGAAGAACAGTACGAGGGACTGTTCCAGCAGGCATCGGATCTGATCGCACAGATCGATGTGCTGAAATCGGAACTGGCAGGGCTGGATAATGCCAGCATTTGCCCGGAATGCGGTTCTAAGGTGAACGACGGACAGAAGTTCTGTCCGGAGTGCGGTCATAAGAACGCATCCTATGGAAAGTGGAAAGCTGAGGCGGAGGCAGCAGAGGCTGCTCGCCGTGCGGCAAAGGAAGCAGAGCAGGCAGAACGGGAAGCCCGCAAGGCGGCGCAGTCTGCGTCTGTTGCCTATGAGACCACAGCGGAACCGGTTTCCGATGAGGCAGAAGAAAATGTTTTTCCGGCAGATGCGACAGCGTGTGACGGAGAAGATGCACAGTAATTTGGTGCGGTTGCATTCCGGGAGGCGGATGCCTTTCCGTGCGGAATGTGTTTTAAGAAAAGCTGGTGTACACGGACAGTGTGTGCCAGCTTTTTTGATGAAAAGCCGGCTGATCTGCATATGTCAGCCGGCGTTAAGGAGTACATATCATGAGATGGAATCGTTTCTTGACACCGGGGCGTGTGATCGCCGCCGGATTTGCGTTTTTGATCCTGGCAGGGACAGGCCTGCTCCTGCTGCCGATCTCTCACCAGCCGGGGCAGTCTCTTTCCTTTATGGACGCCTTGTTCACGGCGACCAGCGGCGTCTGCATTACCGGGCTTTCTTCGATCCAGTGCAACGCCGTGCTTTCCGGTTTCGGACAGGCGGTGCTGCTGCTGCTGATCCAGGTGGGCGGCATGGGTATCACGACGCTGGGCGTGGGCATTATCCTGGTGACCGGCAAGAAAATTGGCATCCGGGAGCGGACACTGATTAAGGAGTCCCTCAACCAGCCCAGTTTTCAGGGAATCCTGCGGTTGTTGAAAGTGATGCTGATGGTGACATTCAGCATTGAAGGCATCGGCGCAGTGCTGTCCTTTCCCATTTTTCTGCAGGATTATCCGGTGGGAAAGTCGGTCTGGCTCAGCGTGTTCCATTCCATTTCGGCGTTCAACAATGCCGGGTTCGATCTGCTCGGCGGCAGCAGCCTTTCGGATTACCGGAACAATGTCCCCATGCTGCTGCTGACTTCCGGGCTGACCATCTGCGGCGGTCTGGGATTTGTGGTAATGCTGAATATTGCGCAGAAACGGCGGTTCCGGCGCTTTTCCCTGCACACAAAGGTGGTTCTGACCATGACTGTGTTTCTGCTGCTTGCCGGAACGCTGCTGCTGCACGTGACACAGGACGGTCTGACCTGGATGCAGTCGTTTTTTTACAGCGCGGTCACCCGAACCTCCGGTTTCAGCATCTATAATCTGGGGGACTTTTCCAACGCATCACTGCTCTGTATGGCTCTGCTGATGTTTGTGGGTGCAGCGCCGGGTTCGACTGGCGGCGGCATTAAGGTGACGACGCTGTTTGTGTGCATCTGGTCTGCCATCGCCTATACCCGGAATCAGCATCCCACGGTGTTCCGCCGGCGGTTTTCCCAGGAAGTCCGGGACAAGGCGCTGATGATCTTTTTGATGGGCTTGTCGGTGGTGCTGGTTTCCACATTCCTGCTGTGTATGCTGGAGCCGGATGCGTCGTTTATCCAGGTGTTGATGGAGACCACATCGGCGTTTGCTACCGTGGGGCTTTCCTGCGGATTGACAGCAGGGCTGTCGGCTGCGAGCAAGCTGGTTCTGGTTCTGACCATGTATATCGGGCGGCTCGGACCGCTGACGGTTGCTACCCTCTGGATGGTGCAGGGCAGAAAGAACAGTGAGATTTTGAGACCGGAAGAAACCATTTCCGTGGGATAAGGAGCGAACAATGAGAAACAATGCGAAAAAAGAAAAGCTGTATGCGGTGATCGGTCTGGGACGCTTTGGATTTTCCCTGGCGAAACGCCTGGCTGAGGCAGGAAAAGATCTGATCGTCATTGACCGGAAGGAAACGGTCATCAACGATGCCGTGACATTCACGGACAACGCTTATATGATGACAGACCTTTCCAAGGAGAATCTGCGGAATGTGGGCATCCAGAACTGTGATACTGTAATCGTGGGCATCGGCAGCGACTTTGCCGTCAGCGTGCTGACGACCATGATCGTTTTGCAGCTGGGCGTGCCGCACGTGATCGCCAAGGCGCTGACAGAGGAGCAGGGCTGCGTGCTGGATAAGCTGGGCGCTGAGGTGGTCTATCCGGAACGGGAAATGGGCGTGCGCCTGGCGAACCGTCTGCTTGCACCTCGTGTCATGGAATACATTGCGCTGAACGATGATATCAGCATCACAGAAATTTTGATTCCGGATACCGTGCCGGAAATGACGGTGCAGGAAATGAACCTGCGCCAGCGGTATGGTCTGAACATCATTGCCGTAAAGCGTGGGGAAGAAGTCACGGTGGATATCCGTCCGCAGATGCAGCTCCATGCGCCGGACATTCTGGCAGTCGTGGGACGGCACGATCAGGTGAACCGGTTCGAAAACGACTTGCAGAATCGGAAAAAGTTCTGACTGCGGCACTGAGAAAGGGAAAAGCACTATGCGAAAACCGGACAAATTTGACCCGAAGGAACTGCACCGGAAAACGGAGGCAGAACTGCGGAAAATAAAGAAAAGCGGCAATCTTTCCGACCGTGACCGGGAACGGATCGAAAACCGCCTGCGGGAAAAAGACCGTGGAGACGATTGACAAAAAGGCTGCTGCCGGAGTGAGAAAACTCTCATCTTCGGCAGCAGCCTTTTCTGTCGGAAACCCTCTGGTTCCGGAAACGTTTCTATGGAGAAACCGATTCTCGGAACATCTATCTCAAAGCAGGCCCTGCTGGTATTCTTATTGTATGCAGCAGCGCCGAAAAGGGAACAAGGAAACTTCTGGAATCATTCAAAGTGCTTTGCGTTCCGGAAATTCAGCGCACCGGAAAACGGGTCATAGCCGATGTCCTTGTTGTTGCTCTTGGTGATGCAGTACTGATTCTTATAGAAAATGGGCAGAAATACACATTCGTCCAGAAGGGATTGTTCCAGCTGGGCGCATTTTTGCTGGAGTTCCTCTTTCGAACCGCACTGGTGCAGTGCCTGGATGGCGGCGTCGGTGGTACCATTGGCGTAATAGAACGGGTTGGTACGGGATGAAAACTGTTCCAGTACGCCGGCAGGGCTGTCGTAAGAGGCGGTAATACCGCAGACAGCGACAGTGTAGTTTTTGCTTTGCAGGCGCTCCCAGTAGTCAGATTCGGACACCTCTTCGATGCCGATGTAGAAACCGAATACCTCCTGCCAGGTCTGGATCACATCGTGGAGATTGTCGCAGTCCATCAGCGAGGCGCAGACCAGGATCTTTGCGGAGTCCAGGGATTCTCTGCCCAGCTCCTGCATACCCTGCTGGAACAGCGCCAGGGCAGCATCCGGGTCATAGGCGGTCTGCGCATCCGGATATGTGTCCCGATAGCTTGCGCCGTTCCAGTGGATCGCCGGCGGAATCAGTCCGTATGCCGGCAGCAGGTCACCGCTGGAATTGCCGCCGATGTTGGCACGGTCTATGCCCATGGACAGCGCCTTTCGGATCTTGGCGTTTGCAAATGCCGTGTCATCCGGGTTGAAGATCAGCCCAAGGGTGACGGAACGGGTCGCTGTAACTGAGTAGTTGTCGCTTTCCATATACTGCGGCTGGTAGACAGAGCTGGTCATCAGATCGGATGTGCCGTCCGTGAAATCCGCAGCTGCCTCGTCGCTGCTCTTGCGGATCTGGAAGGTCAGATTGGTGGGATAGACGCTCCGGGCTTTTGCATTGGTTGCATTGCGCCGCATGAAGATCTGGTTCTGGTTGCCGTACTGGTCGTAAAACCAGAGCCGCAGGTAGAATGCGCCGCAGGATGCCACTGATTCCTTGTCCAGTCCATAGCGCCCCTTGGTCTGCTGGAAAAAGTTTTCATTGCAGGGCATTGCTGCGGTGGATGCCAGGTTGGTCAGGAATTCTGCATCGGGGCGTGACAGGGTAAACTGCAATTCCGTATCGCTCACTGCCCGGACGCCGATCTCTGACGGGTCGAGCTGACCGCTCTGGATGGCATCTGCATTTTGCAGACAGGAAAACATGGCGGTATAGGGCGACTGGGTCTGCGGATCAAAGATGCGCTGGAACGCATAGGCGTAGTCCGATGCTGTGACCTTCCAGGTCTCGTCGTCATCCACTACATCGTCCTGGTTGGCATCGTAGAACCAATAGCGGTCGTTTTTCAGAAGAAAGGTATAGATCAGTCCGTCCGCAGATGTTGTATAGCTTTCCGCTGCGGCAAGCTGCGGACTGCCATTTTCGTCCAGTTCGACCAGTCCTTCGTACAGGTTTTCGATGATCGTCTTGGAGGCGGCGTCTGTGGCAGACTGCGGATCCAGGCTCTTGGGATTTGCCGGGAGACTGGAGGTGAACAGATAACCGGAGCCGTCGCTTTCCTGTTTTTCCAGGAACGGCACGGAACAGCCGGCACAGAACTGCATGGCACAGGCGGCGGTGAGAAATACGGCGAAATAGCGTGATTTTTTCCAAAATGACATAGCAGGTTCCTTTCGCTTATCTTATGTTTCTTATTATTGAAAATTTGGCGCATCTGCATCACAGGAATGCAGGCGGAAAACTTCAGCCGGACACTGCCGGCGAATGGAGTATATGACAGCGGCTGTATTTCTATGCGTTTCGATGCAGCACTGCCCATTTTTCTATTATAGCATGACCGGAAAGGTTGTGCAAGATACAAATACGGATTTTGTCGAATTTTTTGAAAGGAAAGGCGATTGCGCTGATTCCTGTAAAATTTGTTTGCCGGCTTTGTTCGCCGCCGCCTTGACAAATCCCCGAAAATCTGTTACACTAAACATATCGCAAATTGAAAACCTGTGTGCTGCAATAGAGAAAGGACGGTGCCGAGTGTGCTTCATGCAACTGGCTCGAAGAAAGAACTGACACGTCTGGCGTATTATGCGCTGGTTTCCGACATCCTAGAACACGCTGATGTGCAGGCGCTGAAACAGTTCCGACACCATCGGTATACGACACGATTTCAGCACAGCCTGAATGTATCCTATTACAATTATCTGCTGTGCCGCTTTTTCCATTGGGATGCAGTTTCTGCCGCAAGAGCAGGACTGCTGCACGACCTGTATTTTTATGAGACAGATGCGTATGACCGCACAGAATCTCCCGGTCAGAAATCTCACAGCGCCCACCATCCGGAGGTCGCCGTGCAGAATGCGGTGGATCGGTTTGCGCTGAATCCGCTGGAACGGGACATGATTGAAAAGCATATGTGGCCGGTGACGCACCGGATGCCCCAGTATAAGGAAAGCTATGCCATTACCTTTGTGGACAAATATGCGGCGATCGTGGAATTTTTCGGTCTGGGTGCGCAGAGGATGCTGTCTCATATCCGCAGAAAACAGACTGTTTGAAAATAAGGACATAAGGCAATGCAGGATTGCCATAAGAAAGTCCTGAGTGGGAGCTTGCTGTGCGCAGGCTGAGAGGAGATGCAGACATCTCGACCAGACCTGATTTGGATAATGCCAACGGAGGGAACGAAAACACAGTGTATCTTGTGAGAGAACGTACCCTATGGGTGCGTTCTTTTTTACTTACGGCAGTACCGCAAAACGGACTTGCGTCATGATGCGGCAATGCCCTATGCTATGAAAGGAGCAGAAAATGCAGAATACTTCTATCAATTATTCGCTGTATGCCATCACAGCCCCTGCTGCAAATCTGACGACCCAGGTGCAGCAGGCGATCGACGGCGGCATCACCATGCTGCAGATCCGGGAAAAGAACTGTACCACAAAGCGGCTGATCGAGCTGGCGTATCCGATTTTGAATCTGTGCCGCAATGCCGGGATTCCCTGCATCATTGATGACGATGTAGAGGCGGCAAGGGTGCTGGGTGCAGACGGTGTCCATGTGGGACAGCGTGACATGAAGGTGCAGCAGGCACGGGAGATCCTGGGCGACAAGGCGATCATCGGCATCAGCGCACACAACGTGGCAGAGGCAGTGGCGGCGGAAAAAGCCGGCGCAACGTATCTGGGCTGCGGCGCCGTTTTTCACACCAGCACCAAGCATGACGCCACCCTGCTGCCCTATGCCGTGCTGTGCGACATCCGGAAGGCAGTCTGCATTCCGGTGGTTGCCATCGGCGGCATTACAGCGCACAACATTCCGCAGCTGTACAGCTCCGGCATTGACGGCGTGGCTGTGGTCTCCGCTGTGTTCGGACAGCCGGATGTGACACGGGCAGCCCGGGAACTGCATGAACTGACAAATCCGTTTCAGAAAAAGGAGCAGCGCCTATGACCATTGCTCCGGTTCTGACCATTGCCGGGAGTGACAGCAGCGGCGGCGCCGGCATCCAGGCAGACTTGAAAACCATGACCATGCTGGGCTGTTTTGGCATGAGCGCCATTACAGCGCTGACGGCGCAGAACACCACAGGGGTTCGGGAGATCTGTCCCGTTCCGGCGGCGTTTCTGGAACAGCAGATCGCCGCAGTCTGTGAGGATATTCCGCCGCTTGCCGTAAAGATCGGCATGGTGTACGACATTCCCCAGATACACGCCATTGCAGCCGCTGTGCGGAAGTACAGGCTGCCCCATGTGGTGGTAGACCCGGTCATGGTCGCCACCAGCGGCGATGCCCTGCTGAGATCCCAGGCGCAGACCGCCTTGACGCAGGAGCTGTTTCCGCTGGCAGAGGTGATTACGCCGAATCTTCCGGAGGCTCGGCAGCTGACGGGCATGGAAATCACCTCACCGGCAGAAATGGAGCAGGCGGCAGGAACGCTTGCAGAAAGATACCGCACCGCTGTGCTGCTGAAAGGCGGCCACAGCGTGGGCAGCTGCAATGACCTGTTCTGCGCAGACGGCGAAATGATCTGGATCAGCGGCGAACGCATCGTTACCAACAACACCCACGGCACGGGCTGTACGCTTTCCTCAGCAATTGCCTCGTTTTTGGCGCAGGGAATGCCGCTGGAGAAGAGCGTCCGTTCCGCAAAGACGTATATCACGCAGGCGATCGCCGCCGGGCTGTCTCTGGGACACGGAAACGGACCGATCGCACACAATTATCGTATTTTACCGACAGAAAGGAATTAAAAATATATGGCAAAGTATGCAACACAGATGGATGCTGCAAAGCAGGGAATTCTGACACCGGAAATGGAGACGGTCGCCAAGGAAGAACACCTGGCACCGGAACTGATCCGGGAGCGTGTGGCAAAGGGTACGATCTGTATTCCGGCGAACATCAACCACAAGAGCCTGCATCCCTACGGCATCGGCGAGGGACTCCGCACGAAGATGAACGTAAACCTGGGCATTTCCGGGGACTGCCACGACTATACCGCTGAGTTTGAAAAGGTAAAGCTGGCGATTCAGTTCCAGTGCGAGGCAATCATGGATCTGTCCAACTACGGCAAGACCCACACCTTCCGGAAACAGCTGATCGAGATGTCTCCGGCAATGATCGGCACGGTTCCCATGTATGATGCCATCGGCTATCTGGAAAAAGATCTGGCAGACATCAAGGCAACAGATTTTCTGAAAGTGCTGGAGGCACACGCCAAAGAGGGCGTTGACTTCCAGACCATCCATGCCGGCATCAACCGCCGTGCAGTAGAGGCGCTGAAACGTCAGAAACGTACCACCAATATTGTTTCCCGTGGCGGCTCGCTGTTGTTTGCCTGGATGGAAATGACCGGGAACGAAAACCCGTTCTACGAGTACTACGATGATGTGCTGGACATTCTCAGAAAGTATGACGTGACCATCAGCCTGGGTGACGCACTGCGTCCGGGCTGTAATGCGGACAGTACCGATGCCGGACAGATCAGTGAGCTGGTAGAACTGGGCGCACTGACCAAGCGTGCCTGGGAACGGGATGTACAGGTCATGGTAGAAGGTCCGGGGCATATGACCATGGATGAGATCGCAGCCAACATGAAACTGCAAAAGCGGCTGTGCTACGGCGCACCGTTCTATGTTCTGGGACCGCTGGTCACAGACGTGGCACCGGGCTATGACCACATCACAGCTGCCATCGGCGGTGCGATCGCCGCAATGAGCGGTGCGGACTTCCTGTGCTATGTTACTCCGGCGGAACATCTGCGCCTGCCGGATCTCCAGGATGTCCGGGATGGTATTGTGGCATCCAAGATCGCCGCTCATGCCGCAGACCTGGCACGTGGCATCCCCGGCGCAAGAGACTGGGACAATGCCATGAGCAAGGCTCGCTGCGCAATCGACTGGGAGGGAATGTTTGCCCAGGCGATCGACCCGGAAAAGGCACGGAATTATTTCGAGAGCCGTCCGCCGCAGGATCGCCACACCTGCTCCATGTGCGGCAAAATGTGCGCAATGCGTACTTCCAATAAGATTCTGAACGGCGAGTCGGTTTCCCTCGCTCCGGACGAAAAATAAAGGCAGTCCAGAAAAAGCATACATAGCAGAAAAGGCAGCACCGGTTTTTCCAAGAAAGGCAGGTGCTGCCTTTGCGGTTAAGAGAGAAACTCTGTCCGGGTATATTTCTGGCAGATGCGGAGAAAATAACAGCAGTGTCCTGCGGAATCTTTTCTGAAAAATACTTGACAAGTCAAATCAGATAGTATATAATGTTAATTAAGAACTAATATCATTAGCTGTATGGCGGAGCGACGCAGATGCAGCGCTGGTTATGACTTCAAAGGATGATTTTTTATGAAAAATCGCAACACATTACAGCGGCGGCTGGTGCTGGAGACGGTTCGCCGGATGCACAATCACCCCACTGCGGATGAGATTTTTCGGGAGATCTCGGCAGAGAATTCCCTCATCAGCAAGGCAACGGTGTATCGGAACTTGAAGATCCTGTCGGAGCAGGGCGAGATTTTGCATATCCCGATTCCGGACGGAGCGGACTGTTTTGATTTCAACACTACGCCCCATTACCACCTGGAATGCCGTGGCTGCGGCAGAGTATTCGATGTGAATATGCCGTATCAGACGGACTTGTGCAGCAAGATCGTGGGCGGCGAGGCGTTTCTGGTGGAGTCCCATCACATTGTTTTTACGGGGCTGTGTCCTGCCTGCCGAAAGGCGGAGGAACAGCGTTCGCAGTTCACCAGCCAATAAAAGGAGGAAACAGATATGGCAGAATTAAAGGGAACACAGACGGAAAAGAACCTGCTGGCTGCTTTTGCCGGCGAGTCGCAGGCGTTCACCAAGTACAACTACTATGCTTCGAAGGCGAAGAAAGATGGCTATGTACAGATCGGCAAGCTGTTTGAGGAAACGGCAAACAACGAAAAGGAACACGCAAAGATCTGGTTCAAGCTGCTGCACGGTGGTCAGATGCCGGAGACAACGGAGAATCTGAAAGATGCCGCTGCCGGTGAGAACTATGAGTGGACCGATATGTATGCGGAGTTCGCCGAGCAGGCAAAGGCTGAGGGCTTTACACAGATCGCCGCACTGTTTGAGGCAGTGGGTGCGATCGAAAAGGAACATGAGGCACGCTACCGCAAGCTGCTTGCCAACATTGAGGACGAGTGTGTTTTTTCCAAGGACGGCGACGTGATCTGGGAATGTGCAAACTGCGGTCATATCGTGATCGGCAAGAAAGCGCCGGAGGTCTGTCCGGTATGCCAGCATCCGCAGTCCTATTTCCAGGTAAAAGCGGAAAATTATTGATTGACAGGAAACGAAACAAAATGATCCTCTGGAAGGCACTGCTTTTCAGGGGATTGTGTTTTGCACAAAGGAGGAATGTTCGGGTATGCGTTCCGGGGATTATTTTTTCTCCCGCTGGAAGGGACGGCTGATACATAGCGGTATTCACATTTTGTCGCATCTGCGGCTGTTGGTGCGCTGGGTGTTTTATTCGGTGCTGATGGGGATTCTGGTGGGCTTTATCGGGATCGCTTTTGTGTATGCCATCCAGTGGGCAACGGGGTTCCGCCTGGGGCATTGGTGGGTGATCGGTTTGCTGCCGCTGGGCGGTCTGCTGATCGTCTGGCTCTATCGCATCAGCCATGACCAGAATGACAAGGGAACCAACATGGTGCTGGCGTCTCTGCGTGCGGAGACGGAATTGCCTGTACAGATGGCACCGCTGATTTTCGTTTCCACCGTGGTGACGCACTTTTGCGGCGGCAGCGCCGGCAGAGAGGGCGCTGCATTGCAGCTGGGCGGCAGCGTGGGCAGCGTGATTGGCAGACTGTTCCGGCTGGCAGAACGGGATAAACAGGTGCTGATGCTCTGCGGTATGTCGGCGGCATTTTCTGCCATTTTCCGCACGCCCATTGCTGCGCCGGTATTCGCCATGGAGGTGGTTTGCGTTGGCGCCATGCGCTATGCGGCGCTGGTGCCGTGTACCATTGCCTCGCTGACGGCGTCCTGGCTGGCGGACCGCTGCGGCATTCCGCTGGCGAAATATGCCCTGGGTGATCTTCCGGCATTCCGGGTCGTTCCGGCGCTGAAAATTTTGCTGCTGGGCGTATGCTGTGCGGCGGTGAGCATTTTATTCTGCATCCTGCTCCACCAGACGGAACACCTGCTGAAAAAGCGCTGCAAAAATCCCTATGTGCGGATTCTGATTGCAAGCGGTGTGATCTGGGTGCTGGCGCTTTTGGTGCGGAACCAGGACTATCTGGGCATCGGCGGTGAAGTGATGCGCCGGGCAGTTGCCGGAGAGGTGGTCTGGTATGCGTTCCTGGCGAAGATGATCTTCACCGCAGTGACCCTGGGCGGCGGTTTCAAAGGCGGCGAAATCGTGCCGTCGTTCTTTATCGGCGCAACCTTCGGCTGTCTCTTCGGGCATCTGCTGGGCATTTCGCCGTCACTCTGTGCGGCGGTAGGTATGGCGGCGCTGTTCTGCGGCGTGACAAACTGTCCGCTTGCCTCTATGATGATCGCAGCGGAGCTGTTCGGTATGGCAGGCGCACCGTATTATCTGCTGGCGATCGCCGTCAGCTATCTGCTGTCCGGCTATTATGGCTTATACGGAGAGCAGACCTTCCTGGCGTCCAAATTTACCGGCGGCTATGTGAACCATAAAACTCGTCAATGAAAGAAGTCGTGATATCTCATGTCAAAAATTTCCCTATCCGATCGGCAGAAGGGCATGATCAGCATTATTTTGTCTGCGTTCTGCTTTGCGTGGATGAATGCCTTTGTGCGGCTGTCGGGTGACCTGCCGTTTATTGAGAAAAGCTTTTTCCGGAACTTTGTGGCGCTTTTGCTGGCGCTGGTGATGCTGCTGCGGGAACACGGCAGTTTTCGTCCGAAAAAGGGTGCTGTGCCGTATCTGCTGATCCGGGCATCTGCCGGAACGCTGGGCATCCTGTGCAATTTTTACGCCATCGACCATCTGGCGCTTTCGGATGCGTCCATTCTCAATAAGATGTCGCCCTTTTTTGCCATCCTCTGCTCATGGCTCTTCCTCCGGGAAAAGCTGAACTGGAAACAGGGACTGATCGTCCTGGGCGCATTTGTCGGGGCGCTCTGCATCATCAAGCCCAGCTTTGCCAATGCGCATCTGTTCCCGTCTCTGATCGGGCTGCTGGGCGGATTCGGTGCCGGATTGGCATACACCATGGTGCGCCGTCTGGGACAGATCGGGGAGAATAAGGCGTTCATCGTCTTTTTCTTCTCGGCGTTTTCCTGCGTGGTGACGCTGCCGTATCTGCTGTTTGCCTTTGAGCCTATGACGTGGAAACAGCTTCTGTGTCTGGTTATGGCAGGCGTTTCCGCAGCCGGCGGACAGTTCGGCGTGACCTCGGCGTACTGCTACGCTCCGGCAAAGGAAATCTCTGTTTACGACTACACCCAGATCATTTTTGCCGCCGGACTGGGATTCCTGCTGTTTGCGCAGATTCCGGACTGGCTGAGTATTCTGGGGTATTGCATCATCATTGCCATGGCAGTGGTCATGTTTTTCTATAATAAGGAATCGGATAAATAAGCTCATATATCACATATTACAAAAAGCGGAGATTCCGGTGTATGGAATCTCCGCTTTTCTAATTTTCTCTAGTATATTGTAATTTTTATAATTTTATAGATTAGGTTAGGCTCCCTTGAAAAGGGAGCTGGCAGCCGCAGGCTGACTGAGGGATTTTGCTGTGAAATCTGCAATTCAAGAAAAAATTTCATCAGAATCCCTCCACCAGCTTCGCTGGTTCCCCTCGTACTGAGCGGTCCCCTCTGCCCTACGGGCATCTCCCCACCCCGTGGGGAGTCACCCTTTTCAAGGGAGGCTTTTAGTCGTTACATCATATTAGATTGTCAGTGTACGCTTATTCAGCGCTGGGCAGTGTTTTCACAAGAGATACCAGGAACTTCATCAGTATCACAGAATCGTTGCTGCTGAGGTCGCCGCTGGCGTCACAGTCTGCGTTCTTCTGTTGCTGGGATTCCAGTTCCACTGCACCGGCTACTGCCTTGTTCAGCAGAACGGCATCGGTGATGTCTACACGGCTGTCCAGGTTCACATCGCCGTAGAGGGTCAGTCCGCTCTCGCCGCTTTCTGAAGTGCCTGTGCTGCTGCCGGAGGTGGTGGCAGAGGTGACGGTTTCCGTTGTAGTGGAGGTTGTTCCGGTGGTAGTTGTTGTCACAGTGGTGTCTGTGGTAACTGTGCCGTCACCCACCAGTTTCAGCACGCCGAAACCGCTGGTGTTGATGTAGCCCTGTCCGGTGAGGTCGTTCCAGTTGGCAATGCTGGTACGCTTGCCGTCGCCGGTGCCGTCGTCGTTGACCTGTACGTCAAAGCCTACGATCTGGTCGGCGTGGAACGAACCAATGGTGTACGGAATCGCCACTTCGACGATGTAGCCCTTGTCGGTCTTTTTCGTGCCGGAGAGGAATGCGTCAGTGGAGCGTCCGTCGGTAACGGTTTTGTCGTTCTCGTAGTTGATGCGGCACTGGATGTCGTCGCTCTCGTAAGAGGAAGTCTTATGGTTGTTCTCGTCGAAGAATACTTCCACAGTGTCCTGCTCGTAGGCGTTGGCACTTGCCACGCTCAGTACCGGGTCGGTGACTTCAGTCAGCACATAGAGGTAGTTCTCGTCCCAGAGCATTTTGGAAACGGCGGTCGCACCGTTGCCCATGGAGTAGGTGTTGACATCAATGGTGTTGGCATCTGCCCATGCGGCATCGATGTCCCCGTCAATGGTAATGGGTGTTTCGGTCTTGGTTGCCTCGGCATACTTGGGCTGTTCTGCCAGGGTGACAATACCGCAGGTGGGCAATGCACCAGATGGTACGTCACTATTGTTAAAAACGTAATCTGCTACATCAATGCAATTCCATGCAGCATTATTGTTGAATACATCTAAGTGAACAGTGCTGCCGCTTTTCGGGTTCCAATCATTACCGTTGGATTCCCATTTCAGGTCTACGTATTCCATAGCGGAAGTAATAGTTTGGTCGTCAATCGGGAAACCTCCCATAGAATCCAGTTGGTTTCCGAAAATTTCAACATAGGAGTTTTTGCCATCTGCTGAAACTGCCGGATTGTAAACACGAACGACCATGTTTTCGTCAGACCAAGCTGCCTTGAAATAAGTGCTGGTACTGCCGGTTTTGGTGCTGAGGTACTGTGCCGTACCGATTTCCAATGCCCGTTCCAGATCGGCATCTGTGCCGTCATAGCGGTATGCCGTCATGGTCTGGAGCTTTTCTACCTCGGAGTCGGTGTCGATCACGGCGTAATAGGACGGCTTTGCCTGGTAATCTTTGTCAAAGAGCAGGGGATAGCCGCCGATCCAGCTGGTGGAGTCGGTGATGCCCCAGATGACAACAGCGGACAGGTTCACGCCGGAATCCTTCATTTCCTTGTACATCTTGAATACGTCCTGGTACCGCTGTGCCAGTGCCAGCTGGTCGGCGTATTCGTTGGACTTCTCGGAGATGTCCAGCTCGGTGACCTGTACTTCCAGTCCCAGGTCTGCATACTGCTGCATTGCGGACTTGTACAGGTCAATGGTGGGATAACTCATGGAGATGTGAGACTGCATCCCCACGCCGTCGATCAGATTCTTTTCCACCAGCGGTTTCAGAATGTCACTGATGATGTACGCCTGCTTGTTGGGGGAGTATTCGTTGTAGTCGTTGTAGAACAGCTTGCAGCCTGCCGGTGCGTACTTCTTGGCAAATTCGAACGCCAGCGGGATATAGGACTGGTCGCCGTAGACCTTGACCCATGCAGACTGTCCGTTGACCTCGTTGTTGGAGCCGGCATCACGAATGGTTCCGGCATCGGAGGCAGCCTCGTTCACCACGTCCCATGCGTAGAATTCCACATCCGGATAATCCTTTGCCAGCGTTTCCATGACGGTCTTGATGTAGTTTTCCAGACGCTTGGTCATCTTGTCCTTGGAGACCCATGCACCGTTGGGGTCGAAGTTTTCCTTGAAGAACCAGTCCGGTGTCTGGCTGTGCCATACCAGCACATGGCCACGTACCGGAATCTTGTTTTCGCCGGCAAATTTCAGCATCTCGTCTGCCTCGTTGAGGGAAATCTGGGGCATGGTGTCGTCGCCGGTCTCTGCCACGTACTTCTGAGACAGCGCCAGATCCAGCACGCTGTCCGGTTTCAGCTCATTGCCCAGGGTCAGACTGTTGTAGTGTTTTTTGATGAGGTCCTTGGTTGCGCCCTGTGCGAACTCTGAGCCGGCGCAGGCACAGCCGATCTTGAAATAGTCGGAATAGGCATCCTTCAGAGATGCGATATCGTCCTGGATTGCCGGGTCGGGCAGGTGTTCGCCCACTGCATCGTCCATGTAGAAGTTCATGAGATCCTGTTCTTTGGGAGCGCTGGTGTAGCCGGTCTGCACATAGACATAGAAGTTGGTCGCACCCTCCGGTACGGTGAATTCGCTGCCCACGTATTTCCATTCGCCCTTGTTTGCAGTCTCGGTGGCAATGGTGTAGTAGTTTTCCTTGCCGTTGAGGTCGTACTGCAAGTTGATGGAAAATTTCTGGGTGTCGGTGTACTGGTCGCCGTCATAGAGAACGTATGTGCCGACTTTGTAGTAGCCGCCGGCTTCCATGATGTCAGACAAACTGCGGGTCGCACCGTTCCACAGCTGGGTTCTGCCGGAGACATACAGGCTGGTCGTGCCGCTGTGGGCGTACTTGGTGGAGAGTTCCACCTTGGCACTGCCACGGCCGTTCCACTTCTGGGTGGAGTTGTTGTCGAAGTCGGATTCAAACTTGTCGTCCAGCTGAATCTCTGTCTTTTCGCCCTTGATGACCACATCATCAATATAATAGGTCTGGTCGGTGCCTGCATTGGGCATCTCCACATAGAGGATCATACCGGTAGCACCGTTGGGAACGGTGTAATTGCCCTTCATCTCCACCCACTGTCCGGCAGTTGCCTGTGCAGCGGCAACCTGGTCGTAGTGATCTGTGCCGTTGGCATCGGTGTAGATCATCTTGATCGCCATGTTCTGCTGACCGCTGCCCTCGTACATGGCGCTGGCAGAGATCTCGTAGCTCTGACCGGCAGCCACGATCCCGGTCAGCGAGCAGCGGGGTGCGCCCCAGCTGGCGGTACGGTCATAGCAGTACAGGGATGTGCCGCCGCTGTGGGACTGCTCTGTGGACAGGGACAGGGAAGAGCCTACGCCTTTCCATGCGCCGTAGCCGCTTTCGAACGTGTCGTTCATCAGTTCCTGCACCTCTGCGGAGCTGACCAGTCCCGAAAGGGACAGACTGGTGACAGCAAGCACACCGGTGGTGACTGCCGCCAGGAGTTTTTTGAGTTTCATCTGATTTCATTCCTTCTTTCCAAATTTGCATTGTGAATGCGAACAAATATATTATAACATTGCATTGCTTTTTTGTCAACATTTTTATGCAAAAGAAAAAGCACAGCAGACTGCGCTTTCAACAGTCCGCTGTGCTTTTCAAGAAACCGGATTCTTATTTTTTCCCTGTTTGTTTGGCTGCCTGGACGTGATACAGGATACGGGAGAGCAGCTTTTCCGGCACCAGCTTGGATGCGGCAACGCCCACACGCATCATCATGCCCGGAATGATGAGCAGTTTTCCCGTCAGCAGTCCGAACACTGCCTCTTTGGCAACTGCCTCCGGTGTCAGCGCCTTTACCCGGAACTGTACGCCGGCACGGTCGTTGAACCCGGTGTCCACTGGTCCGGGGCAGAGGATGCTGATGGTGACACGGCTCTTTTCCCGGCGGAGTTCCTCGGCAATCGCCAGAGAAAGACGCACCACGTAGTTTTTTGAGGCATAGTAGGAGGAGAACAGCGGCCCGGTGAGGAATCCGGCGCTGGACGCCACGTTTAGAATGCGTCCGAAGTTGCGCTTTTTGAAGTCACGCAGAAACAGCTTGGTGAGAATGTGGAGCGCACGGACGTTGACCTGTAGCAGCTCCAGTTCCTCCTGGAGCGCAGTCTCGGTGAATTCGCCGAAAACGCCGAACCCGGCATTGTTGACCAGGATGTCTACGTGCTTGTTTTTGCAGAATTCGTACAGGGTGAACGGCGCCTGGTTCTCTGCCAGATCCAGGGCGATGATCTCTGTGTGAACGGGCAGGGTCTCCTGCATCTGGAGCAGGGCGTTTTCATTGCGCCCCGTAAGGATCAGCGAGACGCCACGGCGGCTCAGTTCCTGTGCAATGGCTTTTCCGATACCGGAAGTCGCACCTGTAATCAATGCTTTCATATCAAAGTTCCTTTCTCTCAGTTTCTGATTTTACTATACCACAAATGCACGTCGAAATCAATTGAAAATCAAAGTTTTCTGAGAATCTGAAAAAAATTTCGTGAAAGTATGGACTTATGCAAAAAAATATAGTATAATAAAAAAGTATTGGATTGCGGAGCGGCTTGTCCCGGAGGCATTCGGGCGGTCCATTTTCTCTGCAAGACCGTTTATTTTATTCGGAGGTATCAAATAACTATGTTCAGATGGAAAAAAGCTGCGGCTGTTCTGGCTGCTGCTGCAATGACTGCCGCAGGCGTGGGATGCACTGCCGGAAGCGGTACGGCTTATGCCATGACAATTGACGGCGTACAGGTGAATGCCGGCATTTACATTTACTATTCTTACGCATCCTATATGGAACTGACACAGACGCTCCAGTCTGAGAATTCGGAACTGGATGTATCGGACAAGGATGTTGTCAAGGAACAGAAGATGGACGGCGTCAGCTCGGAAGAGTGGATCAAGAACAAGGCACTGGAATACTGCCAGCGTTATGTGGCAATCGAAAAGAAGTTCGAGGAGCTGGATCTGTCACTGACAGAAGAAGAGAACAAGGAGATCTCCAGCACCATTGATTCGTTCTGGGATACAAACGGAGAACTGTACGAAAAGAACGGTATTGCGAAAAGCTCAGTACAGAGCGTTCTGGAAAATACCTATATGACAAATGATGTGTTCCTGTATTACTACGGTCTGGACGGCGAAGAGGGAACCACCGAGGATGATCTGAAACAGTACTATGAGGAAAACAATGCCCGTGTACGGTACATCAAGTTCAATCTGACAGACGGCAACGGCGAGGCGCTGGATGATGCCGGCAAGAAGGATATGAAGGCAAAGGTCGAGGACTATCTGGGCGAGATCAACGCACTCAAGGGCGATGAAGATGCCATGGAAGACGAGATGGACACTGTTCAGAGCGACTACAATGCTTACGTGACTTCGATTTCCGAAGAGGCTGCTGCTGCAACTGCAACATCGGCAACCGATGCAGACGGCAACGAGATTCCTGCAACAACAGAAGAGACAACTACGACCACAGAAGAAACCACAACTACAACTACCGCTGCCGCAGAGGACAGCGCAGCAGCGACGGAAACTGCCGGCGACAGCGATTCTGAGGAGACCACAGCAACCGAAGAGACTGCTGCGGAAGAGACAACCACAGAGGCAGCTGTGGAGACTGACGAGAATGGTTCTGAGGTAACTACCACAACAACTGCACCCTATGCCAACGAGCAGATCATTGCAAAGGTGACCACAAAGGAAGATACCAAGGAAGAGGATATCACCTATACACCATGCAAGAATGTATACGACTATGCTTTCGGCGATGGACAGAAGAACTATGGCGATGCAACGATCATTGAAGATGATGACGCGTACTATATCGTAATGAGCCGTGATATCAAGGACCGTATGACGGAAGACGATCTGTGGACAGAGTCACAGCAGAATACTGTCATTTCGCAGGAATACAGCGATGCGTTTGAGGATATGCTGGACGGCTGGACAGCTGACCAGAAGGTCGAGAAGAACGACAGCGCAATCAAGCGTTATGATGCGTTCAAGATCGATATGGACAGCAGCAGTCAGAGTGCATAACAGAAGATTAGATAGAATTATGCGAAAGCCCGATTGGAAACAGTCGGGCTTTTTGCGTTGTTTGGGGTAATTAAAGTAGTGCTATGTATAAAATGTACAATAAATAGATTTTAATGTTCATAAACTTATGCTTGACAAAGTCGAGCGAGCGTGGTATAATAATAAAGCTGTCGCACGGGAGCGGTAGTCAAGAGGACAAATGAATGAAAGAAAGTGGAAGAGCGGATCGGGAGATCGACAGCGGCCGGTGGAATTTGTTCAAGAAAAGTTCACTTGACAAAAGCGTGAAAGTGTGATAGAATGAATAGGCTGACTGTTTTGGACAGGCTGTCGGGGATGAAAAGAGAATGATGGGTTGAACATCAGTTCACAGATTGTTTACTTGACAAAAACGACAGAATGTGATAAGATAGAAAAGCTGGTCACGGCGAGAAGGAAAGAAAAGAAAACGATCTGAACTTCGGTTCACAAAATGTTTACTTGACAAAAACTTCTGAATGTGATATAATATAAAAGTTGCAGCACGAAAGCTGCTTCGAAAGTATCTTGAAAATTGAACAATGCACTACAAGCGAAAAAGCCCTTGAAATTCCAAGAGATTGGAACTTTAAGAAGTCAGAAAAGACGAAAAAATCACAAAGGTAATTGCGAGCGAAATCGTGATTGCTAGGATCGATATAAAGATGCGTAAGCATCTGTATATACAACTTAAATAAAGAGTTTGATCCTGGCTCAGGACGAACGCTGGCGGCACGCTTAACACATGCAAGTCGAACGGAGAATATCGAAGCTTGCTTTGATATTCTTAGTGGCGGACGGGTGAGTAACACGTGAGTAACCTGCCTCTGAGAGTGGGATAGCTTCTGGAAACGGATGGTAATACCGCATGAAATCATAGTATCGCATGGTACAATGATCAAAGATTTATCGCTCAGAGATGGACTCGCGTCTGATTAGCTAGTTGGTAAGGTAACGGCTTACCAAGGCGACGATCAGTAGCCGGACTGAGAGGTTGATCGGCCACATTGGGACTGAGACACGGCCCAGACTCCTACGGGAGGCAGCAGTGGGGAATATTGCACAATGGGGGAAACCCTGATGCAGCGACGCCGCGTGGAGGAAGAAGGTCTTCGGATTGTAAACTCCTGTTGTTGAGGAAGATAATGACGGTACTCAACAAGGAAGTGACGGCTAACTACGTGCCAGCAGCCGCGGTAAAACGTAG
>ENA-UPTB01000011-UPTB01000011.1-human-gut-metagenome-genome-assembly--contig:-NODE-11-length-169019-cov-32.793059_pt1 | contig 169019 bp, 149 predicted proteins | sample MGYA00250046_ERZ773369 | MGnify/ENA primary metagenome ERZ773369 (study PRJEB29103, sample SAMN06111938) | human gut metagenome | biome: human gut; feature: ankylosing spondylitis patient; material... | reverse complement strand
GTTGCCCTTGACGTCTTCCGAAAAAGTAAGTATTCTAAAGATATCAACGAACTTAACGCATGGTTATCCCTGTTAACGGCAACTACCCTGGATGACCTTGTAGCACTGATATCCGACTATCCATGGATGGAGACTATCTGCATGGATATGTCAGAATATCTGTATCACCCGGAGGAGGTTGTTACCATGTTTTCTGAAGCATTACGAAAATTGGATGAAAATACAGTCAATTACATGATCGATGAATTGAAAAAAGAACGTGATGAAGCAGTCACCGCTTTATCTGAAAAAGATGCAGTAGTATCTAAAATGAGCGCTACTCTAGCCGAAAAGGATGCTACAGTCTCTGAAATGAGTGCAGAGATTGCCTCACTAAAGGCTCAGCTTGCAGCGTTAAAGAAATAGCAGTTCTTACTCCCATAGAATATAACAAAACCCCTGCCGGTTTCCAAGTCTGTACTGGCAGGGATTTTTTACATTTATTCTATTATTCATTTACAACTCCACATAATTATATTCCATAGAAAGATCATCCAACATATCCCCAATGGCATTATTTGATGTGAATATAATAATCTGGTCAGTATCAATACGGCTCATGCAATAGAGCGCATTTTTCAGGCGATGTTCATCATAAGCTGTAAAGATATCGTCTACAATGATCGGCATACGGTCTTTGCAGAGAAGACCTGCGATGCACAGCCGGACAGCCAGATAGATCTGCTCGATCGTTCCGCTGCTTAAGAATTCGATCGGCATATAATGATCGTCGTCAAATACTGAAATGTGCATGTTTTCATCCAGCTTCACGTCATTATATTTGCCATCTGTAATGATACTAACAATCTCCGAGATATTCTCGTTTAACTGTCCGCCAAAATCATTGTAAATATCAACCGATATATCATTGATGGTCTGGATCGCCAGATCGATCGCTTTCTGTTCCTTCTCCAAGACTTCGAATCGTTTCTGAAGCTCGTCACGTTTTCCTTTTAATTCATAATAGGAATCACGTTTTGCCATGGCATCATGCTCTTTGAACTTCAATAACTCAAGTTTTGCGTCATGCGCCTCCTGAAAATTCCGGTCAATCTCGATTCTTACCGTTCTCGATTCTGTTGCACGTCCAAGCTCATAAATCATCTGGTCAAATTCCTTTTCATCCGGTACGACATCCGGTCCATCGAAGAATCCTTTTCGGAATAAACCATCAATGATCGTAACTGCGACAAATGCAATCGTGCAGATTGTAAATAACTGCTGAATCGCTTTCTGGAAATTCAAAAGATGAACAGCAAGTACAACAGCTGCAACAACCAATACACCGGTCAACATAATAATCAAAATATTATCTGTTAACTTCTTCTTTTCCTTTGGCCGATTCTTTTTCTCGTCTTCCTCATCGTCAAGAGCTTCTACATCAAGGAAGATATGGCTTCTGGTTCGATCCTCGTCCTCATCCGGAATAGCGGCATCCTTTTCATTTACAAGCTGCCTTGCTTCTCGTTTCAGGCGGGCAATCTCCATATTATATGCATCCAGCTCTTCACGACGTTCTTCCCGAATCGCTTCCAGATCACCGTCTACATCACCCAATGCATCCATTTGTTCCCCTAACTGATCGATCTCCACCGCCAGTTTTTTATTTTCAAATTTCCGTCTCTCGTTTTTCAGATAACGGATAGCTTCTGTCTTATCAATATCGGCATTTCGGGTCGTTGTCAGATTCACCACATAATTCCCGAGATCCTCTGCCAGTTCTTTGCCGGGTGCTGCACCATGCTCTCCGATACAGAGAGTATTTGTATAGGTGCTCTTATCCACATCAAACAAGATGCCCTTATAAGAATTCTGATTCTTAAGCTGGACTTCCTTTCCGGTATCAATCTCCGTCAGCGTCGCATTCTTACTGGTGCGAAGAAAGTTCCGCTCCAGAAGATAGCTTTTTTCATCTGTTACCGCATATGCTTTTCCGGAATACCCACCGCCATTTACCGGCTTGCGAAGTTCATAATTATCAAGCCGCGCACCGATACCTCTGGTCTTATCAATTCCATACAACATACCAACGATAAATTCTTTTACAGTCGTCTTTCCGGATTCATTTGCACCATAGATCAGATTCAAACCTTTTTTAAGCCGAATTTCTTTATTATTAAATTTTCCAAATTCCTTTAATAACAGCTTATTTATATACATGTTTACTTATCTCCAGTTGCAAGTATTGCTTCTACTCCGTATTTCAGGGCACGTTTGCTGATCTCGTCATCTGCTTCCGCAAATCGATCAATAAACTGTCCGAGAAGGTTATCTTCATTATCCAGATACAATTTATCCAGATCATACTCGCACAACGTATTGTCTACAATCTCATAGATCCTGTAATTCCGCATCAGACCGGAAAAATCCAGCTTCAGTCCATTTGCCATGTGACCCGACAGGATGATACGATAAATGTTCTGAGCACCCATACTCTCCATCTGCTTTGCAAGAACATCCAGAATCTTTGCTCCGCTGTATTCCGGTTTCACGGCAAATCCAAGATTAATATAACTCCGACAGTTAAATGGCTCCCAGCGGATCTTCGTCGCGCCATCCTTGATCTGTCCGTAAATGAAACCATGTCGACCGGTTTCCGTCCGATCAAGAGGCTCCAGCGAACCAGGATATGCCATTTTGTTCTTCACGATATGCTTCGGCTTGTGGATATGTCCGAGTGCACAGTAGTCAAATCCTGCTTCTGCCATCCGTCTGAAATTGATCGGTATGTGCTTCTCGTCTCCGCCATGCGCCAGCAGAATATTAATCGCATCCTTCATCTGCGGCATGATATCTGCATAGACATCCTCTGTGTATTCTACCTGTCCAAAACTGAATCCGGTCACACAGACATTGATATCATCCAGATATGCATTACTAAAAGTATCTGCCGGCATCAACACTGTATTTGATGTAAATTCATAACTCTCCGCCGGTGAACCTTTTCCGATATAATCATGATTTCCTGCAATCATAACGGTTCTTGTATTTGTAAGCTTTGACAGCTTGTAGTCCAGACTTTTCAACTCCTGCAGAGATGGCGGTGCATGGAACAGATCACCGGCGATCAGCAGCAATTCTACTTTTCTTTCTTCTGCCACAGTCAAAAGGCGGTCAAATGTTGATTCGATCTCGTCTGCCCGCTCTTTGCTCCAGCTTTTATCTTTGTCAGGAACGGCGCCCAGATGGACGTCCGCAATATGAATAAATCTCATAGGATGACCCCTTTTCTGTTTCTCAGCCAGAAAAACCTCTGGCAACTCACCCTTGATTATACCCCACCTGCCCCCTGATTGGCAATGGAATTATGGATATTCCATTATCAAGCCTGTCCTATCTCCACTACTAACTTGGTTCGATTTCTATTCGATTCGCACGCCTATTTGCCAGCAGTCGCCCAAACTCGTCCTACGGACTCAGACAAGGGCTTGATGCTGGCAGCTAGTGCAAATCTCATTACGAAATCTACACCAACGTTTGTAATGGAGATAGGGCAGGCTTGACAATGAAATATTCCTCGCCTTCCAGCCTATACCCAATCCGTTCATGCTCCTGTGCTAACTCGTCCTCTAGGCTCAAACAAGCACCCACATTCACTGGCAGTATGTCCATCTCTACGAAATGCTCGCTATGTTGTTACAGGACAGACTACGATACACGATGGACATTCAACTTTCCCATAATACAAAATTGCCTGATTGCGGTTGACTATATGATATTCCATTAACTCGACTTGATTTTTATTCGGTTCGCACGCTGATTTGCCAGCAGCCGCCCTAACTCACCCTCACGGGTTCAAACAAGGGCTTAGTGCTAGCAGCTAGTACAAACCTCATTACAAAATCTCGCCGAATGTTAACGGAACACCATATACCCAACCGGCAATCAGGCACTTTTTATCAACTGTATTTAGCGACTGCTGTATATCAACGGTCTATTCTGCAGCAACATAGCGAGCATTTCGTCAGGAGGTGTATATTGCCAGCGAATGCGGGTGCTGGTTTAGCAGACATTAAAAATTGGCCGAAAATATGCCCGGTAGTTGGTATTACAATAACATTGTGAGGATTTCGCAATGAGGTTCGCACTAACTGCCAGCACCAAGCCCTTGTCTAAGTCCGTAAGGACGAGTTAGGGCGACTGCTGGCAAATAAGTGTGCGAACCGAATAGAAACCGGAACACGTTAATGTAACACCAACTACCGGGCATTGATCGAGCAATTTTTAATTTTCAGAAAGTCAGTCGGTTGCACCGGAAATGCCACCAACTGCTTCGGCGAGCTTCATCAGGTCGATGGCAGAGCCATCTCTGGCATCCAGAATTACGGCCTGCTCCGGAAGTTCGTGATCTGCAGGGTCTTCGTATTCCGCAAGAATCCAAGCCGGAACATATTCAAATCCGCTTCCATCTTCCTTCTGTTTCAGATAGTAAGACAACGTAATATCGTTAAATGCAATCTGCTTATATGCTGTCGGATATTTGGTATAATACGCTGCTATCGACTCATTTGCTTTCTTAAGCATCTCATCAAAGGATAACAACTCCACCGCCTGCGCACTACCATCGGCTTCCAGATAACTGTTCCATAGAGCATCGATCACACCATTTGCATCTACCTGAATCGTATATTTCTCGATCGGAACATTCACAAATCCATTTGCCTGACGAAGATTATCAGCAGTCCAGACTGCTACATCCGACACTGGCTGATCCATAACCGATCTTATGTATTCAAATGAATATCCATCTACAACCGTCGGCAGATTCTGGTCAGACGAACCATCGTTCCGATACAGCCAGCACAGATCCGATTCACTCTGTAAAATCACATCCGATCCGCCAATCTTTGACAGAAATTCTTCAGCAATCTGCCTTGCCTCATCTACCGACAGTGAACATTCATTAATATCCGATTCCAACTCTCCATATTCATCACCCAAGCCGGTATTGTATTCTTCCAGGCTGGATGTGAATACACCGGTCGCACCTTCCATCGGACGATACTGCAGAAGATCTTCCTTTATCCGAAAAAGAGTATCATTTTCCCCTTCCTGAGGAAAACTTATTCTGTATTCCAGATCACCAACTGTCCCCATATATTCATCTGCGGAATAATCTCCCGCATTTTCTCTCTGCTTTGATGTCGTTTGCAGCAAACGGTTCATACGGTCAATATCCGAATCATAATTCGTTGCATTTGACGGATCTGCCTTTTTCTGCTGCTCGTACAGATCGATATATTCCTGAATATCCTCCTTTGACAGCTTGTCCATATTCTCCATATCATAATAGACATAGACACCCTTATCTGTGTCAAATAACTTTTCTACCAGATTTTTTCGATATTCCGGATCGATCTCTTTCATCTTTACCGGAGCTACATACATTGCACCGGTATTCGGCACAGTAATATCTGAATCTGTCAACCGGATCTCTTTAAGCCCGGTCGATCCTGCGTCAAATGTGGTATCACACGATTCCGGAATACTATATTTACTCTGAACGCTTCCGCCATCTCCATTACCTACATCCACATTATAATCGGTATCTTTTTTTCCACACGCGGACAAAGCTGCAATACATGCAAATGCCGCTGCCATTACCACAAACTTTTTCTTTCTCCATAACTTCTGTCTCATTGTAATCGCCTCCGTTAACTATCTTTTACCCCTTATTCTCGTACATTCTCCTCGTTATATCTATTTTTCATTTTAACCAATCTCATCTGATAACACAAGTAAACTAAAAAAGAGAAGCAATCTTTTTCAAATTGCCTCTCTGCGTCATCATGTCATCTTCTGACTCCATATCTTTTCGCCTTATACCGATCTATGCAAATATTTTTATTCATTGCACCTCTTGTTCTTCCCGTTCATGCAGATATTTCTCTTTCGTTGCCATTCCTCCCCTGATGTGCCGCTCTGCTTTATTCACATCCAAAACGACCCGGATCCTTGCCGCCAGAAATGGATTGATCTTCACCAGCCGTTCCGTCACATCTTTATGTACCGTACTTTTACTTACTCCGAATTTCTTTGCTGTCTGCCGGACAGTCGCTCCGCTTTCCACGATATATTGTCCAATTTCTTCTGCTCTTTCCTCAATATAATCTCTCAAAAAAATTCCCCTGCAAATCTCATTTTTACAATGTATGCAGAGGAATTTTTGTGTATGTCTATCTGATGGAATGAACATAGAATTATTTTTATTCTATTAATGCGCTTAGATCAAGCTTATATAGCATATCTCCCAGTTTTTTTTCCTTATTCAAAAATGTTACCATATAAATAGGATAATATATAATATTGTCTTTTTTATTTACATTACCATTACAGAAAACAAACGCCTCATGAATATTATATCTAGGATTTTTCATGCAATTATTAAGAGCCGCATGTCTTTCATAATCTTTTCCTGATTTTATCTCAATAGGCAATACGCAATCTTCATATTCGATAATAAAATCTAATTCTCCAGATCGATTATCGTTATAATAAAACAAATTAAATCCATGACATTTTAACTCCTGTGCAACAACATTTTCATATATTGCACCATAATTTATATTGAGCTCATTCATCAACATTTTCTTTTGAATTCCATTTGCATACATGGCTGTAAGAAGTCCTACATCTGCAAGAAACAACTTAAATAAATTAGTCGATTTGGATATAAGCAACGGTAACATGGGTTCCGATATACAAAATACCGGAAGCGCAACCCCTGCATCCTTCAGCCATATAAAACTATTCTCATATCTGGAAAGCTTAAAATTTTCATTAAGATTTTTCATAATAAATCGTTTATTCTTATTGTTCAATTCACTTGGAATCAGATCAAATATGTCTTCCAAATATAACTTGCTTTCCGGATCATACTTAGCAATATCTTTTTTATATTGCATTATAATCTGGCTTTGCAAATCAATAACATTCTGAAGATTATTTGTATCAATATATTGCTTAACCACCTCTGGCATTCCGCCAACGATCAAATATAAGCGAAATAATTCCAACATTTTTTCATGTACAACTTCATCTACGACTTTTTTGTTTATAAAGCAATCCTTTAATGAGTCCAATATCCGTTGGCTCACATTGTTTGCCATACAGAACTCTTCAAAATCCATAGGATACATTTCTATAACCTGCAAATATCCGACAGGAATTGATCGAATATCCTTTAATTCAACACCAAGAAGGGAACCACTTAATACATATTTATAATTTCCTTCTTCAACCAAAAATTTTATCGCCGTAACTATCTCCTTACACTCCTGTACCTCATCCAAAAAAATAATCGTTTCACCTTTTATTAATTCACCTTCTGTAAATGCCGATAATCTGAGCAAAAAATCGCGTGTATTTTTAAAATCCGAAAATAATTTTTTTGCCTCTTTATTCTCAATAAAATTGATTTCAACAAAAGAAGCTGTGGTTTCCTTTATACATTCTCTAATTATATATGTTTTACCGATCTGTCTGGCTCCAGTAACAAGCAAAGCCTTCTTTTTTGCATCCTGATTCAAAAAATTCAAAATATCATTTTTTATTTTTCTTCTCATTCTACACCTTCTTTCATATTTTCATATATATTATGCCATATCTTCGTCCGTTTATACAAGTTTATTTTTGCATTTTTGTCCGTTTATACAAGGTTATTTTTATATTTTTGTCCGTTTATACAAGGTTTGTACATTATTTATGAACCATGATATAATGAACGCAAAATTATTTGCTCGCAAGGATGCTGATTTTGCGGAATGCATTGAAGAAAGAAGTTTTGATAATGAACAACAAACCAAACAACTACATTCTGGATTTTACACATGTATACTGTGATGAAGATATGAAGAACAACTCGCAGTTTCACTGGATCGACTGCTCTGACATCAATGGCTGTGATCTGTATTGTTCAGATGAAGCTGCTGCCGAGATTCAAAAACGGATCATGCCGTATGGCACTAAAGGTATTCATTTTATTGATTCCGGAAATTTTCATTATATAACAAAGATAACCACCGACCAGATCAAACAACCATTCTCGCTCGTAGTATTCGACCACCATACAGATATGCAGCAGCCACTCGTTAACGAAATGATGAGCTGTGGTGATTGGGCGGGTCTTGTTCTGGATCAGAATCCGAATCTGAAGCAGTTAATTCTGATCGGACCGGATGCAACCGATATTTCTCAGATTGATGTGATACGCAAAGATCGCCTTCTGACTTTTTCCGCTGAAGAATTAAAAAATGGAACTGCCCAAAGGAAATCAACTGACATCCTTTCAGGTGTTCCATTTTATATTTCTATTGATAAAGATGTCCTCTCCACCCGTTTCACGGAAACCAACTGGAATCAGGGCGACATGACGCTCGACATGTTGGAACATCTGCTTGGCATTATCTTAAGCCGTGAAACCATATGCGGCATCGACATCTGCGGTGAATGTCAGCAGGATCTGCCACTACCGGAATATATGAAAGCCGAAGAAAAGAACGAACGGATAAATCATGAATTGGCGGACTTCATCCGATCACATATTTCTACTTATATCCCATCCGCTTCTCATAGTCGATGATATAGTCTCTATTTGCAAGCTCATATTTATTAAATAAAGCGGTATCGTCAAAATCATCCGGATCGATCGTTCCATTGTACCAGTTCTTGGAATTGAAATATGCCCGGTAATCCGGATCATTAAACTTTCTTCCGTGACGAGCATATATTTCATTGAGCGCAAGACGACATTCATCTGCTGTCAGACCATCCAGATCACTGTCCGATATGTATTCCGAATCACTGTTTGGCAGAATATAGTCATCTGAAGTCTGAATTTCATTTGCACTGTAATCTACATTTGCATTTGAATCATATTCTGCACTTTCTCCACTGAATGTGCAGGAATCTTCAAGCTCCTGTACCTCTACCATATGATAATAGTAATTGGCACCTGCGATAGAATAAATCTTCGCTGATACACATAATACGCCATCTTTATTGATATAAGGTACTGCATCCTTGATATTTGAATCTGCGATTGTCTGATTATAAGTCTCATTCAACGCCTCATCTGATTTATTATCTTCGCCATATAATGACCAGAAATACTGATCCAACGAATTTCTTACCGCGCTTTCATATGCCGAGATATCCAGATTTACTGCTCCAAGCAGATCGTCCTCTGATAACATGACATCCTTTTTCAGATTGATGTTGTAGATCGTGTATTCCGTCGCATCCCAGTCAAAATCAACCGATACCAGCAGAGATAATATGTCTCCATACACAGCCCATTTATAGCCGATTCCTATACAGACATTTCCATCCTCATTCATATAATTTTTTCCAAGCTTCTCGATCTGCTCATTCACATTGCCACACGCATCTCCCTCATAATTGATATGAGGTAAATGATATACTGCCGTATAGCCCTCATACTGAACCTGGGTAGAAATATTCGAATCTACAACCATATCTGCCGAATATGGCGCTTTCGTATCATCTGACTCCTCCGATACTACACTCTCTGTTGTCACTTCTGTATCCTGCCCGGTTGATACCTGCGTATCTTCCTGCTCCGTCGCTTCCGTGGTCTCTACAGTCTTATCTGCATCTCTTCTATTATCAGATAACTTGCTTTCGACTTTATAAACCACAAATCCTACAATCACTGTTAATACAGCAATCCCCACAACGATCAACAACCATTTCTGCCATCCCGATAAACCACCCGAAGATGGTTTCTGTGGCGGTTGCGGTCGTGAAGGTTGCCCCTGCATCTGTACTGAATTCGGATCATATTGATTCGTTCCCACATTCATCTGTGAAGTCCGCCCCTCTTCTTCTATCCGCATACCACAATTCGGACACACCGACCAACCATCCTGTAATTCACATCCACAATTACTACAAAACATATTTTCACCTGTCCCTTCCATATATAGTCAACCATTCAAATTCCTTTTGAATTCTCCAAGTTTATTTATAACAGAATCGGAACCGCGTGTAAAGATTATGCTGAATCAACTACAATACCAACACGAATCTAAAAAGCAACTGTCTAAAAGAATTCATCTATCCCCTCAAATAATTCTTCTCCCCCTTGCCAATAAAATACACCTTATGAAACGGCACAGTCACAAGAAGCGTCACCGCTTCCGCGATCGGTACAGCCAGCCACGCTCCATAGATCTTAAGGAAATGCGGCAGGATCAGAAGACTTAACACCGTAAAGATAAATGTCCGGCTGAATGAAATGATCGCCGACACCTTACCATTTGAAAGGGCAGTGAAGAAGCCGGAGGATGTAATATTCAACCCGCTGAACAGGAAATTGACCGCAAAAATCTTGAATCCGATCTCCGCCAGTTCAAATGTTGCCGGGTCATGTGTGAATACCGTAATGATCCAGGTCGCAAGCACCTCTGCAATAACCGTCAGAATAACCGCCGATACCGCCACAAAAAGGAACGCAATCTTATAAATACTCCGAAGTTTTTTCTTATCCTTTGCGCCATACTGGAACCCAACGATCGGACTGATCCCGATTGTAAATCCCAAATAGAATGCATTGAATAAAAATTGTCCATACAGCAGAATTGAGATAGCCGCAACTCCGGCTTCTCCTGCAAGCCGCATCAGAACAAGATTGAACAATACCGTTACAACAGAATTTGAAAGCTCTGATACCATCTCTGAAGAACCGTTATAGCAGGCATGTCCAAGCTCCCGCAAGGAAAGCTTGAATCCGGTAAACCGAAGCTCACCTTTGGAGAACATGAAAAATACAAGTCCGGCAATCGCGGGAATGCACTGACCGATTCCTGTTGCAAGTGCCGCACCTGCAACTCCCATATCACAGATCACGATCAATACGTAATCAAGAACAGCATTTACAATACCTGCACCGATCATAAGCAGCAAGCCCATCGTTGGCCGTCCCGCTGTGACCAGATACATCTGAAACAATGTTTGCAGCATACAGGCAGGAATGAATAAGCTCACCATTCCCAGATAACTTTTACAGTCTGCCAGAAGCACTTCATTGGAACCCAGCAGTCTGGATATCTCTGTCAGGAACACCTGACTGATCACCACGATCACAAGACTGACCAGAATACATACCGTGACAAACTGAGTCAGGCTCTCACATGCTCTCTTTTTATTTTCCTCTCCAAGATATTTGCTAATGATCGCATTTCCACCCGATGCCAGCATCATGGCAATGGCGATCGCCACATTTACTACGGGATATACGATATTTAACGATGATAATGCATTACTTCCGACAAATCGGGATACAAAGATACCATCCACAATTGTATACAACGACATAAATACCATCATGATGATTGACGGTGCCGCAAAACTCAGCAGCGACCATGGCGTAATGCGACGATTTAATGATTTACCCATTTTAACAAGTCCTCTCCGTTTTATAACACTTTTCTAATTGACAAAGCCAAGCATATACTATAGGGTAACCCTATAGTCAAGTGTAATTTTGAAAATGAAAGGAAATTCAAATGAATAAAAAGATATATATGACGACCGGCGAGTTCGCCAGGATCATGCGAATAACAAAAGAAACCCTGTTTCATTATGATGAGATCGGTTTATTTCAGCCGGAGCTCACCCAGCCAAATGGTTACCGCTATTATTCGATCTATCAGACTGAGATTCTTGACACCATCCTTCTATTAAAAGACCTAGGTATGCCGTTAAAAGAGATCAAACAGCAGCTTGCCAACCGTGATCCGGCAAAGATGCTCCATATATTAGAAGAACGTGAACATCAGATCAATACAGAGATTGCCAAATTACGCTCCATGGAAAAATGGATCTCGCAGCAAAAGAGCAAGATCCATTTCGCTATGCAGATCGATCCGACAGCCATCTTTATTGCTGACTTCCCGGAACGCTACTATCTCTATGCAGAAGCACCAACCGCTACAGATGCTGAACTGTATCGAAAAACCGATGACCTGATCAATCTTCTGCTAACGGTCGGTTCTACTTTTAAAAATGATTATGATATGGCATATTTCCAGCATGCTTCCCATATCGAATCAGATAAGTACGCTGTCTATGATAATGTCGCCCTGTTGTTAGATAACAAGCCTTACGGGCTTCCTGTCCATACCTTGCCTGCAGGAAAATATCTCACCGCCTACCACACCGGTCACTGGGATACGATCGGCGATACTTACGACCGCCTGATGACCTTTAAACATGAGCACAACATCCATACTTCCTCTGAATATCTGGAGCACAATGTTATAGACAGCTTCACTGCCGAAGACCCGCAAGACTACATTACCGAGATCACTGTAGCCATAGAAACATGATCTACATTTTTATATAAGGTTCCGCTTAAAACTTCTCAAAGAAATGATATTCGTACAGGTTAGTCAGCTTCTTACCTGTCAGCGCCGCATAGGTACGGAGCATATAATCATAGAACTCTTTCTCCCCGGTATATTCATACATGGCAGCAAAATGCTCCATAATACCTGCTGTTCCACAGCACTGGCACTGGCAGTTCCAGAAGCCCCAGGAATGTTTCTCCGGCGCACCGGCACGGACGATACCACGCGATAATTCGACCGTCCAGTTCCGGTAGATCTCCTCTCCGGTAATCTCATATAATTCACGAAATGCCAGCGTACTTCCAATCGGGCCATGACATGTACTGAGATAATATTTGTCATACGTCGGACCTGTTACCGGATGATCCTGATATGGAATCAATCGTCCGGTCTCATCTCCTACTGTGATGTTCATTGCGTATGTAAGGCCTTCCTTTGCCAGCTCCAGATATTCCTCTTTCTTTGTATCCTGATATAAGGCTGCGAACATCCATGCCGTTCCAGTCGTTCCATGTGACCAGTTCGGAAATGTCGTATCCTTCTCAAAATCGATCATCGACAGATCAAGCAGCTTCCAGAACTTTCCGCCATTTGGCGCAGGAAGAGCATCCTGAGCGATCCGGTCTGCAGCCGCACATGCTGTATCCAGATATTTCTTTATACCGGTCTTACGATAAAGGATATCTAAGAATACGATAAATCCGCCATCTGCGGTGATATCCTCCTGATCACTCCAATGCAGTCCTCTCTCATCGGTTACTGCTGCTTCAAGCAGGACATCCGCAACATATAATACATAATCCCGATATTCCTGTTTTCCTGTCACCTGATACAGGTCTTCAAGGAAATATGCCTCACCAACCGGACCATTATAAGGGCCTGCCGCCCAGCCCGGAACCGGAATAATACCCTTTACTTCTGAATGAAGCGTCGTCTGATACCATTCCACTCCAACCTTCGTTGCAATGATATGCGCCGCTGCTTCCTCCGCCTCAGTCAGCCAGCGTGTGTCTCCGGTTGCTTCATACAGCCGAATAAAGAAAATACCAATACCTGCCGAACCATCATACATACTCTCCGGCGTAAATAATGGAACATCCTCCCGGTATCCATCCTGTCCTTCCGGCAGAGCCTGCCAGATCCTGCCATACTCCGTCTTAATTGCCAGCGTATCGATCCATTCCGCCGTATCAATCGCCGCTTTTAAATAATCTTCTGCTGTATTCTTCTGAAAAATCTCCGGTGTAATCAACTTTGCCATATCTTCGTCTCCTTTGTAACTTTATCATATCCTATAAAACCTTCTCACTCTGTCCCAGTTTATCTCGCTGTTTATTTTCTCATTCTCCATCCATTCCTGTTTCATCGCTTTTATTTCCTAGTATTTCTATATGATATATTATACATGTATTTTCAAATTAAGCAAGCCTTAAAATCTCACGATATGTCCAAAGCTCAACTAGTATTCCATCAAAACTACATCATGATCTCATCAAAGACTGTACCGGAATCCCGTCCTTGCTGCTGATAGAATGTTTATAATTTCTCCATATGTATGTCCCTCTGTCTGTCATCGGTAATAAATATTAATAAGATTTCCGTTATAAAATACAGCTTGCCAGCATATGTGGGCGCATGTTTGAGCCGAAGGCGAGTTTGCGCAGGAACGTATGCGAATCAGGCAGGTGTATTTTATAGGAAATCGAATGCATGAATTACAAGGGGATGAGCAGCTAGATGAGGTATCCGTACGAACATGACATCTACAATAGCAAAGGCGGGACTCCGGTGTAGCTCTGTTGAGGTTCTGGTAGATTCTGACGGATTCCGGTGGACTACTGCTCATCCTCCAACATCTCCCGGTCCTTCTCCATCTCCTGCACAACCCCAAACGCCGACAGCTCATCCGCAAATTCTTCCATATAATCTTGATAATGCTCCATCAGCTCTGCCTGAACCGCATCCACGCCCTTCTGTTTACCCAAATGACGCTTCTTATCCACACCATGCTTCCGGCTTTGGCGCATCCCCGGATATTCCTGATCTGCAGTCCTGTTTCTTCTATTAAATAACATATCCCATTCCTCTTTTCATACAAAAAGAAACCACCATGCATATAAGCCATTCCGGCTTCCTTTCTTTATAAAAGAGTATCGACATCCAGAGAGCGATTTATACCATTCCGTCTGCTGCATCAATTAAACATAAATAAAAACCTGGGGGAAATTGAAATTATGTATAGAAACATCATAAATAAAAATTTTTAGGGAAATTAATTATAGAAAGGGCTTGAGCCCCAGTAATTAATACTGAGGCTCATTCTTAAAGGAGAGGTCATGGAGGATTCCAAAAAGGGGGGGTTTGGGGGGGTTTGGGGGTTATGGGGTACATTACATCGTAATATAGGGATTATACGAATTCGTGCATTGGGAATCCTCCATCATATCTATTCAAATGTTAAGTAATTGTCTTTTTTATACTTACTACACTGTAGTAACTTCTTTCAAGATGTTCGTTTTTATTTCCTGTCCATCTCTTATGGTGCTATGATAACAAATCATTTCATATTTGTAAATATTGCATAATAAATAAAGTTTTCCGGGTTTTATGGTTCTTTTTGCACAAATTTTACTAAAAATGAAATATTTATGATTATTTTGACCGATTCTGCCTGTCTTGTTTTGTTAAATTTACTACTTCTTTACTTATTCAATCAAATTCAATCACAGCACTTTCATTTTGCGTACGACGTTTTTCGACATTTAACGACCCGGCGCATCCGATTTTTTGTGAATTTATTGTGAAAAATGCCATTTTTAAAAAATTTTTGAATATATGTATCGCGTAGCGTTTTCTTTTTTATTTTAACAATATCTATCCGGCATAGAATTTCGTCAAAAAGTTTTTTAGCAATCGAAAAAAGGAGCTCAAATCTGAGCTCCCCGTTCTTCGAACTTTATACTATGCAAAATTAAGACGTCTGTCACAATCTTACTGACCCCGTGTTCGGAATCCTCTTCTATCGCGCCAGACGCTTTACACAATATATACGTTTCATTCTGTTTTGTCAAGAATAATTTTAAAAAGTTAAGATTCTCTCTACAAATTTCTCTTTACAAATATACCCAATAATTTTATCATTCTACATAGAATTCAAAGCACACGTCACACCGGAACAGGAGGAACAGCAGCATGAACACCGATTTCTTATTACAGGGTCATTTAAATGATCTGGCAAACAAAGCCTACCAAAAGAACATTTACACATTTACTAATTTTTTGTCTGCATCCGACCTGGATATTTTTTATAGTATGCTACCGGATATTTCTCATATTCCATATGAGATTTTCGGAGGAAGAGACGGCTGCGACCGCGTAATGATACGATTCGGTTCCGAGGACACAACAGGTTATGATTTGCCCTTTCCTATCACGATTTTACAAATTACTCCATTGATGGACAAATTCTCAGATGAATTATCTCATCGTGATGTCCTTGGCTCTCTGATGAATCTTGGTATTGAACGTGAGATGACCGGAGATATCATCATGAAAGCATCATCCAGAAGCGGCATCCGAAACACAGCCTATGTCTTCTGTGTGTCTTCTATCGCTGACTATATTTCCGAGAATCTGACCCGCATTAAACATACATCCGTGCGCTGTATCCCATGTCCGGACTCAGATCTACCTGACATCACCTCTACTCTTGAAGAATGTCAATGCATCGCTGCATCCGAGCGAATCGACGCTGTGATTGCAGCTGTTACCAAGTTATCCAGAAGCCAGACTGTTATCCTGTTTCGGGAGAAAAAAGTCTTTCTCAACAACCGTGTTCTGGAAAATAACAGTTACACACTAAAACCGGACGACACTTTCTCCATCCGCGGCTACGGCAAATTCATCTATAAAGGCTGTGGCAAAGAGACACGGAAAGGACGCATCTACATCACTCTGGAAAGATATGTGTAGACACATATATAATAAGCAGTACAGTCCGTATAACACAGCCTGTACTGCCCATTTTGACATCTTATGAATTTTTAATTTTACATCCTGTCAAATCCATTCTTATCTTCCCGCATCCGGCGCCTGAATACCGGAATTACAAATGTCCGACAGCTGTTATCTGTATATGTCTCGCTACCCTCCTTTTCATCTGTTTTCTTCGACAGCCTTTCATATCTGCCGACACCCACACTATACACAAAAAAGGAGCATTTTTATCACAAATGTAATAAATGGTATGTCTCAATGTAACTTTTGGTAAGTAAGCTCCAAAATTATCATTACTATGTACTCGCAATTCGTCCTTTTTATATCCATCGTTCCATTATAATAAGCAACAATTTCCCTCATGATATGCAGTCCGATTCCATGCATTTCAGAATTTGCCACTCCATTTTTTATACCCGGAACAAACGACTCTCCACATCCGTCAGAAGATCCGGAATCTGTTGATCTGTTTTCACATTCATCCACGGTATTTTTACAATGGATCAGAAGATTTTGCCGATCATAAACCATCTTGATCCAAATCTGTCCTCCTAGTCCGGTATGACGAATCGCATTATCCAGTATATTTCCAAGCAGCATATTCAGATGATAGTCACTGATTGCAAGATCTGTCGGTATTGAAGTCTCCACCGTAAGTCCGATCTGCCGCTGATCCGCTTCCGAACGCTTACAGGAAAGAATGGCATCTGTCATAACATGACCACTTATAACCTCACGCGACGAAGTGATCTGGATCACGCGGTCATATTCCTGTTCTAGCTTTTCATATTCGCCCTGTTCCAGATAAATCCGTTCTAACATATACTGCTTCTTCAGATCATGCCGAAAACGCCTGTTTCTTTCCCAAGCTTCTCCAAGCGAATGACAATAAGCACGATACTGTTCTGCCTGTCTCTGAATATTCCAGACAAATACTGTCGAACTTCTCTCATTTCTTGTTCTCATATAGAGATCCTGCGCCATCAAATTAATACTGTAGACAGCCATGGTCATCCAGACTATCCGACACCTTGTATTATCCATAAAAAAAGCTCCTATAACCACCATGGACATACATGGGATCAACACAGCCTCCAGCCAATCAGAAAAATACAGATGATGATCCAGACGATCTGCTTCTATAAATAATTTTTTTGTTTCAATTTTTTGAAATCTGTTATTATATCGATTAAGTAAGAATTTGTAGATTAGAATATAGATCTTTATAAACAGACACACCAGCAAATTTGAAAGAATAATGCGATACATCTCTATCGGGACAGCCGGTCTTCCCTTCATCTTTTCAAGCCATCCATGTTCTGCAAATACAACATGGATGAATATCTTTGCAATAACCTGCATTAATACAAGATAAACCGAGGTCAATAAAGCTTTTTTCTCTGCACTATCAAAAAGTAATTTAAAAAATAAAAAGTACAAAAAAAACAAACTTACAAATACCAGATTTTTATATATTGATATCATGCGGGAAATAATGCAGTAGACACACAACCATATCATTTCCAGCATGATCTCTGTTGTACCTTTATATTTCGACCGATGATATAACGCATGCCCCAAAGATCTTATATTCCAAAGATAGAATAGATCAGACGCCAGCGTGATCATCCGGATCAAAAATTCATTCCTTCCAGCCACTTTGTATAGTACTCACGCACCCGGCTTCTTTTATCCCGGCTGATCATCAATTCCACGCCATTACTCATACCTACGCAAGTATAGGAAATCGTTCGAATATGATTCGTATTTACGAGAAAAGACCGATGGATCCGAACAAACCTCTGCTGTCTTGTTCCAAGATACTCCTCCAGATGTTCCAGCTTGTCATAAAATTCATATGTCCCGGAAGTGCAAAAAGCTGTTATCATACGCTTATTGCTTTCCAGATAAACAATATCACCAATTTTGATAGAATAATAAACTCGATTCTGACAGAATGTTAGAAGCTCCGTGTCATTGACAACACGCTCTAAAACCTGATCTAATGTTAAAAGAAGCCTGTCTGCCGCAACCGGCTTATCAAGAAACTGAAAAGGCTGAACATCAAAAGCCGCCTTATAATATTCACTATACGCAGATATAAAGACAAGAATAATGGATGGGTATTTCTCCCGTAGTATTCCTGCTACCCGAATCCCATCCATTCTTGTTAATTCAATATCCAGAAAAACAATATGAAACATTCCGGCATCTTCCGTTCCCAGCAATAATGCTTCTCCATTTTGATAAGAATATAGCTGATAATTAAGATTTTTCTGTTCCATATGTTGTGTAATTACACTCTGCATCTCTGTGAGCATAACCGCATCATCATCACAAATTGCTATTTGTATCATTTGTCCCCCCCGATTATATTTATCTGATTACCGACTATTTGGTTATATCCATAAGCATGATCAGCTTATCAAGAACCGCCAGTAACTGTTCTGTCTTTGCAGTACCAAACCGCTGAAAAGATACATATTTCTCCAGTTCTCCGCCTTCGACCTTATAGTCATAGCTTATACTATCCTGAAGATAATAATCTGCGGGAACATCAAATGCATTCACCAGCTTTACAAAACAGTCCAGGGAAACATCTGCTTTTCCTGTCTCAATCCTGCTAATATATTTATCTGCAAGACCAGTCTTTTCTCCAAGTTCAGCCTGAGTCATCCCATGTTTCTTTCGGATCTCTCTAAGACGTTGACCAAACATCTCTTTATCGATTCCTGCCAAGTTGTCCACTCCACTTATGTTTATTCTATAATGTGTACAAAAGCTACTCTTGTATTCTGTCAAAAAAAGTCACATTATAGAACAACCTGACAGGGCAATTTCTAACTGAACGTGGAATTTATTTCGTGTTTTTCTATCTGTTTTATAAAGTTTCCGCGCGCTGTTTGATATTTTTCTTAAAATTGATAACCTTATGGTCATATTCCTGATCCATATATTTGGAATTGATCATAAAATCAGCAGTTGATTTATTATTTGCGATCGGAATATCATATACCTGTGCAATACGAAGCAGCGCTTTTACATCCGGATCGTGTGGCTGTGCCGTCAGTGGATCTGAAAAAAAGATCACCATATCGATCCTGCCTTCTACGATCTTGGCTCCGATCTGCTGGTCACCGCCTAAAGGACCGCTGTTATATCCGCGAACCGGCAGTCCGGTCTTATCTGCGATCATCCGAGCTGTTGTTCCGGTTCCGCAAAGAAAATGATTCTTCAGTATGTCCTTATTGTCATTGCACCACTCGATCATCTCAGCCTTTTTGCTGTCATGTGCGATCAGTGCGATATTCTTCTGTCTTTCAATCGTGAGTGTCACAAAATCATCTGTCATATAAGATCTCCTTTCTGTCCAAACCTGCAGCTTACCTGCCGGAAATTGTTACTGTATTACCGGCCATCAGATTTTCAGCAAGTCTCTGTTATTTTGTTATACCAAGCTTATGTGCTTCATCCGCAACTGCCTTAGCTACCACTTTTGCTACTCTGTCATCAAACGCACCCGGAATAATGTACTCTTCATTTAATTCCTCATCGGTTACGATAGATGCAATAGCTTTTGCTGCTGCCATCTTCATTTCTTCTGTAATACCTGTTGCCTTCGCATCCAGTGCTCCACGAAAGATACCGGGAAATACCAGAACATTGTTGATCTGATTTGGATAGTCGGAACGTCCTGTCGCCATAACACGAACGCCGCCCTTCTTTGCTTCCTCCGGCATAATCTCCGGTGTCGGATTCGCCATAGCAAATACAATTGGATCTGTGGCCATGGATGCTACCATCTCTGCCGTTACGATATTCGGAGCCGATACACCGATAAATACATCCTTGCCCTTCATGATCTCCGCAAGATTTCCAGTCTGTCTGTCTTTATTTGTAATCTCTGCCATATCTGCCTGTGCCGGATTCATCCATTCCTGACCCGGACAGAGAGCACCCTGCTTATCAACCAGAACTACGTTTCCGATACCTAGCTGAAGAAGCAGCTTGCAGATAGAGATACCCGCTGAACCTGCACCATTAATTACAACATTTGCTTTATCGAAATCCTTACCTACCAGCTTCAGTGCATTGATCAGACCTGCGGATACAACGATAGCTGTTCCGTGCTGATCGTCATGGAATACAGGGATATCCAGTTCTTCCTTTAATCTTCTCTCAATCTCAAAACATCTCGGTGCTGATATATCCTCCAGATTGATACCGCCAAATACAGGAGCGATCCGTTTTACGGTTTCTACAATCTCATCTACATCCTTTGTATCAAGACAGATTGGGAATGCATCCACTCCACCGAATTCTTTGAACAGGATCGCTTTGCCTTCCATAACAGGAATCGCAGCTTCCGGTCCGATATCGCCAAGTCCGAGAACTGCAGTTCCATCGGAAACAACCGCTACCATATTGCCCTTACATGTATATTTGTATACATCAGCCTTATTGTCACGGATCTTTCTGCATGGCTCTGCAACACCCGGTGTATATGCTGTACTTAAGTCGTCTCTGTCTTTGATCTTAACCTTTGAGATGACCTCAACCTTTCCTTTGTTTTCCTCATGCATCTTTAAGCTCAGGCTATTGTAATCCATTTGCGTAACTCCTTTTAATAATTATTATATGTATAGCTATTTTCTATCCGGCCGCATATGTTTATTCTTTTATATCTTCACTGCAAGCTCAGAAAATCTTTACATGTTCATACTGCTTTCAAATATTGCCAGTCCACCCATTGCCGCTATGATCAATACTACTACCAAAACTATAATTGTAACGCAGAAATAAGATCTTGCAAAATTCTTCAGGTTTACATTTTTTGTTCCGCCCAGTGCAAAAACAATCAGAAGGATAAATCCTATTATAGGAATCATAAACAAAATCTGATATCCAAAATATCCCCACATGGAAATCGGCTGAAATTCGTAAGGCAGATTTTCTTTTGTTATTCTCTGATTATAAACAACCTGCTGTGGAGGTGTTGTATATGCCTGCTGACTATACAAATTCTGCTGTCCATAAGCATTTGCATTCTGTTGTCCATATGTTCCAGCATTTTGTTGAGCATATGTACCTGCATTCTGCTGTCCATATGTATTCTGATTCTGCTGAGTATACATATTACTCTGCCCATATAATGCCGCTCCACATCCCTGACAGTACTGCTGTCCATCTGCATTTTCTGTTCCACAATTGTTACATTTCATCTCTCTCATCCCTCCTGATGATCATCTTATCAGCCATTAATCTTGCTATATCTGTTACTGATATAATCAACAGCCGATGTTTTTGCATATATTCTGGTTTTTGTGAATATATTATATAGATATAATAACATAAATTGCTGGCATATAACAGCAATTAATACCACAAAATAATATGGAGGATTTCAATGAATCAGTCTGTTAAACACAACTTTTTTATCTGGAGTGTTTTCTCTTCCATCTGTATTGTGATACTTGGAAGCGGCTGGCATTTTCTATATGTCATCTTAGAGAAAAGTAATCTGGTCGCTTGGTGCACACCGATCAATGAAAGTATCTGGGAGCATCTGAAGCTTACCCTGTATCCGGTGCTCATCGTTATGCTGATTCTTTATGGTCTGCATTTTATTCCCTGTGGACCTTCGATCCATAAAGTGATCCTGATGATCTCAGCCAGCGTCTGCATCTCAGATCTGATCATTGTCAGCATCTATTATGTGTTCTCCGGCGGATTCGGACTTACCGGAATGTCTATCGACCTTACAGCCTATGGCATCGGTATTCTGGCAGGACAGCTTCTAAGTGTGATTCACCTGCTTTCGCTCCACCAGATTCCAAAATGGGTGTATAGTATCGGTTATATTCTTCTGATCGGACTTATCATTATTACAGCTGTATTCTCTTATAATATCCCAGATCTCCCGCTCTTTGTTCCGCCTGATCAGACGGTATGAAAAAAAGGTGACAGTCAACCCACAGCAGGTGGATGGTCAATTGACTCATTTCGATTTCTATTTGATGCACATGCCTGATTCGTAAAGGCTCCTGTGCCAACTCGTCCTTTGGACTCAAACAAGCACCCGCCTTTACTGGCAATGTGCTTCAAATAACGAAATCACCATTAATGTCAATTGACCATCCACCTGCTGTGGGTTGACTGCCACCTTTTTCATACAAATACATACAAAAACCCAGATGCATAAGCACCTGGGTCTTTGTATGTATTTAATTTTAGATTATTATCGAAGTATTCTGTAAATATTCGAGGTTTCCACACCTGCCATATAAAACGCCATTTTATATAAAATCTATAAATAAATTCTACTGAAGGATGAGCAAATATTTATGCTCCCGATGCAACTGCATCATTCAAATCTTAGATGTATGGTACAATATTTCAAAAGATGTGAAATGTTATACCGCAATGGTACATATTATATAAACTCCTGCTTATAACGAATCTAAACAAGTGGCATCTGTAACAGTCACTGCCTGAACAGATACTATGTTGTACCAATCCTTCCAACAATTTCTAAGCGTCTATGTGATATAGCCTAATGCCCTTGAAACACTACCTATATCTTGTGTTTTTGAACAATCCTAGCAGAACATAACCGGTAATCTAATACCTACGTCCCGATACTTCAATCTATGCCGAACTGGCATCCGTGTGGGGACTTGTTTCAAGTTATATCGATAAGGCATCCCGTGTGGAAACAACTTCCCAATCATGTATGCTGCTACGATAAAACTGTTCTTCAATTGTATCCAACGGAATCTCCTCCTTCCTTGAACTTCCGGAAAACATCTTTTGCTTTTGACCAGTTTCCGTGTACCGGACCTCGATCTGTTTATCCGGGTGGCATCTGTTTGATGACCGTTCTTTAATGTATCTTTATTATATGTGATAATACCCGATTTGTCAACATTATTTTTTGACAATTTAATCATTTTATTGTATTTATTTTGTCTTTTTATGTTCATTTATTGCATTGTGGTATTAATTGCATATATTATATATTTAATTAAGGCTCTGTTGAACAATTCACATCTATTTACATTATAAACCAATAAATATACCATTCAATTCCAGTTGATATATGCCTGCGTTTATTATCCATTTTCATCTGCTACACACATTTGACCGTCCGAAAAATTTGCATAAAAATTAAGTTGACTTTTCCCCTGTGCAGTGCTAGACTTTTAGAAAAATCAAAGGCTATGACAGGAAGGAGTACTTAAGCAAGTGTTACTTCAGAGAGCAGGCGGTTGGTGTGAGCCTGTAGAACATCTTAAGGAAGCAGTCCCCGAGCTGTGATTGCGAAATAGGTTTTAGATTAGCAGTCAACGGAAGGTTCCACGTTACAGGAACAACGGTTAAGAGATCTGGCCGTACAGAGTGCAGGAAGTTTTTCCTGAAGTTAGGTGGTAACACGGACTATAAAATGATAAGTTCGCCCTAAGCAAAATTTATTTGCTTGGGCTTTTTTATTGTCATCTTATAAAGTCCGGCAGATTCCCATAACAACAGTTTCCTGTACAAGAATGGATTCTTAAGGTTGCTTAACTTCCGGTTTTGGGAGCCGGATAAATTCTTATAAAGAGAGGTATATCGCATGAGAACATACGAAAAATCAACGAAACTCGATAACGTTTGTTATGACATAAGAGGTCCTGTTATGGACGAAGCAAACCGCATGCAGGCAGCGGGCATTGATGTTCTGAAACTGAATATCGGAAACCCTGCACCATTTGGTTTTCACGCACCGGATGAAGTCATCAAAGACATGTCTTACAATCTGAGAGACACCGAAGGATATTCCGATTCCAAGGGCTTATTCTCCGCGAGAAAGGCTATCATGCAGTATTGCCAGTTAAAGCATATTCCAAATGTCGGAATTGACGATATCTATACCGGAAATGGTGTAAGTGAACTGATCACCATGTCTATGCAGGGACTTTTAAATAATGGAGATGAGATTCTGGTTCCTTCTCCTGATTACCCATTATGGACAGCTTCTGTCACACTGGCAGGCGGTACTGCTGTTCACTATATCTGTGATGAACAGAGTGACTGGTATCCGGATATCGATGATATGAGAAGTAAGATCACTCCAAATACAAAGGGTATCGTCGTGATCAATCCAAATAACCCAACAGGTGCCTTATATCCAAAGGAGATTCTGGAACAGATCGTTGATCTTGCAAGAGAATTCGACCTGATCCTGTTTGCAGATGAGATCTACGACAGACTGGTTATGGATGGCAGAAAGCATGTTGCACTCGCATCTCTGGCACCGGATGTATTCACGATCAGCTTCAATGGTCTGTCCAAATCCCATCGTGTAGCCGGTTATCGTATCGGATGGATGTGTCTGTGCGGCAGAAAGGATCATGTAAAAGGCTACATCGAAGGTCTGAATCTTCTGTCTTCAATGCGCCTTTGTTCAAATGTTCCTGCACAGAGTATCGTTCAGACTTCTCTGGGCGGTTATCAGAGTGCCGATGAACTTCTGCTTCCGGGCGGACGAATCTACGAACAGCGTGAATATATCTACAACGCCCTCTGTGACATTCCCGGTGTATCCGTTGTAAAGCCAAAGGCTGCTTTCTACATATTCCCGAAACTGGATCAGGAGAAGTTCCATATCAAGGATGATGAGAAGTTTGCCCTTGATCTTCTCCGTGAGAAGAAGATCCTGATCACCTGTGGTACCGGCTTCAACTGTACAGACCCGGATCATTTCCGTATCGTATATCTGCCGAATATCGTGCAGCTTAAAACCGCTATGGGAAGAATTGCTGATTTCTTAAGCTACTACCATCAGTAAACCTATTCGAACGCAAGTGTTTTGCGTAAATGCAGAAAAAGCTTATAGACTATAATATGCATGGGGCTATTGTAAAACAATTCTAACATTTTAGGCAAAATGAAAGAGACTATTACTGTTATGAAGTAAGCCTTATCCGAGGCCGGTACTTAGGTTGCGTCCTTTGCAACCTTATGTACCACTGCACGAGGATTAGAGCGCAAGCGTCTTACGGAATAATATGTAATAATCTCTTTCATTTTGGTTCTATACCTGCTTTTGGGGTTATAGATCTGTTTGACAATCATATCAGAACAAATGCCGAACATACCTTTGTGTAGCAAACCTATTCGAACGCCGGTTCTTAACGAACTGCATAAGCAGTGAGTTTAGCACCGCTGCGTGAGAATCGAACGCAAGTGTTTTGCGTAACAAATGGTATGTTCGGCATTTGTTTGTACGGTATAACACCTTATATAAAGTCGAAGGTTGCCTGCTGGTAGGTGATGTCCTGATATTCCAGTTCCTCCTGCGAGGTCTTGCTGGTGTAATCGACAACAACCGTCTGCTGGCGGTTACCGACCATCTGCTGGCCAAGAACGTAGTTCACATCAAATTTGCCGGTGATCGCCGGAGTTGCGCCACGGGCAGGAACGATCAACTGCACATGATTAGCTGCAAGCATGGCAAAGATCGGCTCCCAGATATATACATCCTTTGCCGCACCAAACGGATTATCGATAAAGATCGTCTTTGTAGAGATCTCGCCCTCTGCACCATAAGAATACATACCTGCAATATAGTTGATGATCGCAACCAGAAACTGAATGTAGATACCCTGTGACTGTCCGGTACTACCAACCGCTTCTTCATAACGAAGATACCGGCTCTGCTCCTTGATACGCTCTCTCTTATATAGTTTCAGCTTGATCGCATTCATGTCTGTGACCATTACGCCAAATAACCGCTTCAATGCAAGGCAGTCACGGATATAGCGAACACGCTTCCGCTCATCCTCATAGGCATCTGCGCCTTTTACGATATCGTCAATATAATCAGACATGCGCTGTGCAAGAAATTCTTCTTTTACATAAGGAATCGTCAGATCGACCATACGGATCACTTCTTCTCCGACGGTGATCTTCGATAATTTTGGAAGCTTCTCAAGCTCAGTCTTTACATCCATACAACGCTGTAAACACTGACTGCAGAAATTCTCCTTGATCGCAACCATATCTTCGATTCCCTTTTCCACTCTTTCCTTTTCCAGATCGATATAGGAAATGATCTGTAACAGGCTTTCAAGCAACGCCTTTGCATCATAGTAGTTTTCGGGTATGATGACATCTCTGCGGATCGTTTCTGCCATCTCGAATACACCCATTTCGCTGAGTGCTTCCGCTGTCTGTCCCTTGAACCGCATCAGTTCATTTCTTGTCTTTTCCAAATTCTTGCGGCTTCTGTCATATCGTAACAGACTGGTCTCAAATGCCTGTCGCAGCTCCTCTTTTCCGGCTTCTAACAGCTTACCGTTTTCTACATTAATGTCATTTGTATCTACGATACGTTTTACATCTTTATAAAGCTCGATCATATAGCCCTGCTCTTTGTTACAGGTCTCATATTCCTCTGCTGTCTTCTTATAACTCTGTTCCAGCTCGGCAAGGATCTGATCGCCCTGTGCGATCGCCTGCTCTGCTTCACTTAGAGAAATCTGTTCTTCTGCATATGCATCTTCACCATAAGTCTTTTTCAGACTGGCAACCGCATATTCGATATTTCCTTCCAATCTGCCGGAAGCCTTTGATACATTCTTCAGTTCTTCCGCCATCGATGCTGATACCAGTTCCAGACGCATCAATTCATCAGAAAGTGCCTGCAACTGCTGCTCGGATGTGGCAAATAACTGTGTCTGTGCTTCCAGATCCGAAAGCTTCACGCCACGCTTCTCGATCGTATGCAGAATACGATCCATTGACTGTGACAATGCCTGAACCAGCTTCTTCTTATCCTCTACATCCGGTGCATTTTTATTTGCTACTGCATACATCGCCATAAATTCTGTCTCCAGCACTTCATCAGAGATCGTAAGGATCTCGATATCCCGTCTGGATACATCTTCCGTTTCCTGCCCAAGTGCCACCTGAATCTTCTGCTTTGGATCCAGTGACACATCCACTTTTCCATCCTCCGGGTAATAAGGTTTGAAATAATTCTGCCATTTATCCTGTATATCCTGAATACTGTTTGCAATCGCAAGCATCCGTGCTTCCGTCTCGCTCACTGTTGTATTCCATCTGACTGCATCCCGCTTCAGTTCTTCGATCTGTCCGGTGATCCGCTGCTCTTTCTGAACATTCTCCGTATAACGGGTTTCCTCCTCGACTGCCAGATCAGAAAGCTCCTTAATACGAAGCAGGATCGATTTGTCTTCCTCCAGCTCATGCAGCTTTTCTTTTACGGATGCCTCATCTTCTTTCTGATGCGTGATCCGGCTTGTCCGTTCTGCTATACGATCCTGAAGCTCACGGACCTCATCCTTTTTATTTAACAGATCCTGATTCAGCTTTCGTTCAATATCTGCCGCATCCAGGTGCCTCTCATCTGCCAGATGACCGACAAATGCCAGATCTTCCCGGTAGGTCGCAAGCTTCTCATCGATCATCGAAATCTCATCCTCAAGACCACGAATCTGGATCGTCAGTTCTTCTTTTAACGATTTCAGAATCTCATCGTCTGTGAAATATTCGCCTTTTCTGCAGACCATAACGGCATTTTCGTTTAAGGTAACTGCCTTTTCGGACAGGTCATCCATATCGTAGATCAAAACCATTTCATTGTCCGTCTGAATCGAATCCAGATTGATATCTTCGGCTATATCAGCGAAATTCTTCACGACTACTCCATACGGAAGTGCTCTGTTTTTCTTCAAGATCTCCGTCCGCTGCTCCGGCTTAAGTGCTGCCAGATAATCAGCTCCGTGCATCGCCATATGTCCATGTCTGGTCACGATATAATCAATAACTGCCGATGCTCCTGCACTCGGTCCGAATAAACGTCCGGATTCCAGATATTTGCGTCTTGCAAGCTGTCGATCAATCTCCTGTTTTCTGGTGATCGTCTCGGTCAGCGTTCCTGTGATCCTTGCATTGATCGCATCTATGATTTCTTCTGCTTTCTCTACACTATATACCGCCATAATGCTTTCTAACTTCTTAGCTGCCTGACGATATTCCTCTGCATCCAGATGGCTCGTCTCATATTCTTTTTCCAGTGTTTCCAGACTGTTTTCCGCAAGTGACAACCGGTAACGGTCTTCAAATACCTGCTCCTGATCTTCCCGGATGCTCTCTGCAAGTGCCCGTAAGGATGCCTCTAGTTCTTCTGCCTTTTCTTCGGATGCTTCGATCACGTTTGCCGCATCCGACACAACAAGCAGGGCAACCTGTGAGGTCAGCTCGGATATCTTGTTATTTAAGGACTGTAATTTGTCCGAAGCTGCCCTCCGGTTGTCTCCGGATACGGCCAGCTCGATCTCGCCCTCTTTAATGCATTTTGTGCAGTAATCAGCCTCTTTCACCGCATGTTCATGCGACTGTTCGACCTCCTCCTTTGCCAGAAGAAGCTCTTTCAAATGTGCATCATCCCTGAGCTTTCTGTTATAGGCATAGACCATCATCTTCTCGCGGTCTGCACCGGTATTCTGTAAGATATGATCGATGATCTTCTGGTTCTCGGATAACTGTTTCTTATCTTCCAGATAACCCAGATAATCATTGATACTTTCTTTCATATTCATATCCTGCTTTAATGCCGATACCTGTCGTTCATTTTCAGCAAGATTTGCATTTAACTGCTCTGACTTATCCCGAAGCTCTTGCAGACGGAAACCATCTCTGGTGATCTTCAGATTCTCCAACCGCTTCTTCTGACTTTCCTTCTGTTCAAATGCAGTCTGTTTTGCTACAAGCAGTTCTTCCAGATGTTCATTTTCCCTCGATGTCAGTTCTTTTCCCGTCACATAGATATCCGCAAGCTGCCTTGTGATATCTTCGTGTGCCTCGTACTGGTTGATACAGGAATTGACCTTTGCCTGCAGGACATTGATCAGCTCGATCTGATGATCGAAGTTCGCAATATCCCTCTTCTTCTGTGCCAATACGTTCAATTTATCCTTAATGTCAAGCAGAGTTTCTGCCATTGTGCTCTCATCCCCATCCCTACCGGTACGGGTCAGAAATGCTTTCTCTATGATCTCCTCGATCAGCAGATCCTCTACTACTTTTCTGGTCGTCTTATAATTCGTCTCAAAATAAGTACGGACATGACCCTCTGTCTTATTGATTCCACGGATGATCTCCCAGTGGCTCTCATGCAGACCATATTCGCTGATGAACCGCTGGTACTCCCCTTTCCGCTCAAACAGACGCACTTCAAGGCTCATATCCTTATGTCCAAGCTCCTTAATGTAGGATTTTAGACCACTGTATGTAATTCTTTCATTACCATTTGACAATGGAAGATTAATGATATCGTTCTTATTGTAATCCCGATAGAAAATGCAGTAATTGAAATATTCGATCGCCGCCGTCTGTCCGTCCTGTGATGCTCCTTCATCGGATTCCTTTGCTTTTCTAGCACAGAAACCGGTCGTCATGTAGCGGTATCCGTCCTTGATATCCGCATCGTCTAATTTCCATTCGATCAGGGAATGAATAGTCGTATTGCCGCCGCCATTCCGGAATAATTTCTCGATCGGCTGCTTATCATCTAACGTACAGTTCGGTATCAGATTCTGAAGCAGAAGAAGCATCAGCACACTCTTTCCTCCACCATTTGCAAGGTCATAAAGCGTGTTCTTGCCATACATCCGCATCGAAAAATCATCGTACTGCTGTGTACCAAAATTGTATTTTACATTATTCACTCGTATTCGGTTAATGCACGGCATCCTCTTCACCTCCAAGCAGCTGATACAGACGTCCCCTGTATTCTTCAAAGTAATTCTCACATAACGCCTTGAACCGATCGGTCGGATAGTAGCGTTCTTCGTTCTCGACAAATAATTTCTGGCTGACCATAAAGTTAAATGTCAGCTTCACATAACCGGATTTGGATGCCTTTGACGCCTTCGTCTTTTCTCCGTCATAGACTGCATGACTGACTGCCGGAAGCTCATCCCACAGCAGTCCAACCGCTTTAAAGCTCTCTGCCCCGACATCCTCTGCGGAAAATACAGACAACCGCTTCGTCACATCTGCCAGATATTTGTCCGCCTCTTCAATCACCTTTTCCGGCTTGATAAATTCACGGAACTGATAGCTTCCGGAATCTTTATAAAAATACAGCAGGATCACATACATGAGGAAATAGCATAGGAACAATTCTTTATTCAGCCGCAGTCCAAGTATGCGCTTCATATCGTCATTTGTATAACCAAATACCCGGTTGCCTTCACCCGGAGTGATATAAAGTGCTTCATTGTATTCGTAAATACTCAGATTCAGTTTCTTTAACAGATTGCCTACAATCTCGTAGACCTCTGCATTTCCATAATAATCTTCGTACAGAGCACTGTTTTCTCTGCTTGCTTTCGCGATCGTTTCGCCCTGTATCAGTCTGGCGTAGATCTCAATCGCCTTATCCAAATTTCTGCTGTCCATCTTTTTTCCTCACATGTATTTTTATCATTGATGTTTGAACAAAATATCTATTCATATATTTGTCTGTATATATTGACTTTGTCAATCAGGGGACGCTTTCGCTCGTTGAGTCCTGCAGCGGTACTAAGATGCCACTCATGTGCCATCAAGTACCGGCGGACTCAAATGCCCCTGTATTAACAAATCAATATTTACAGACAATATACATACTATTTTTTTGTTCAAATATCATCTATCGCACTTCAAACAGGATGTTCGTCACATACATATCCTCTCCAACCGGGATCTCCTCGGTGCTGTCAAAGGTCAGCGTGAAGCGCATATCTTTGTATGGCTCAAATGAGATGTCCGGAGCATAAGCATCTTCCGAATAAATGTCCGGTACGCTTACGGTTGAAATGCTGTCGGCTGTAGTCTGTGGTATCTGCTGCTCTCCGATGCTGTCCCGCACCTTCTGATATTCCCGGATGCTGTCAACTACCAGCTTTTCAAGCATGGTATCCTGCTTCTTTAACATCCGGCTGATATCATATTCCTTCTTCTGTGCCAGATGGGTAAGGAATGCGTAATAATCGGCATTCTCATAGATTTCTTTTCCAAATCGTATCTCAAGGAATCCGTTGAATTCTTTCAGGCTGAGTTTCTTCCAGCGGGCAAGCACATCCATCAGTTCAAAGAATAACTTACCGTAGTTCCTGCCGGAGCGTTCTTCCTCAATCTCATCCTCGTAACGGAAGTTCGCATTTACATCTTCTTTCTTTGCTGTCACCATCTTCGCCTCATCCTCTGATTTGAGCGTAAGAAGATTGTCGATCGATGTCATCGAAAATGACTTCGCAATCGCCGGTGCAAATAAAGGAGCAAGGATCATGCCCATCTTATCCGGCCGATCCTCCCTGATCATCTTCTGTAATTCCTTTTCAAAATCAAATACCGGACGCAGACGCTTTAACTTCGCCTTCTGAATAATGTTGTCCGATATATTCTGTAATTCCATGGTGCTGTTGATCAGATTTCCATGCTTTAATATGGTCTTCTTCAATTCCAGCTCCAACTGACTGATCTCATCCAACAACGTAGAACCTTTTGTCAGATGGTCAAAGTTCGCTTTCGCAACTGCCTTATCGACCAGTGCCTTGTTCTTCGCAAATAATTTCTGTTCCTCGGAAAACCATTTTCCAACCGTCTTCATATATTTCTCATAAGCTTCTGCCCCGGCAAATACATCGTAAGAAAGCAGATCTACGATATCGTCTTTTTCTCTTACAAGCCGGTTCACTTCGCTGTTGATCCGCTTGACAACCTCGATACCTCCCTTGAAATTCTCTCCGGTGATCATCTTCTCAAGCAAAACCTGTTCTACATTGATCTTGCTCTCGTCCTTGATCTCCTTGGTATCAAGATAGAATTCTATCCCATCCGCAGTTATGTAATAGAGCACTTTTCCATCCGTGATCCGGCTGTCGATCAGTCTGACACGTCCGGTCTTCTTCTGCTTCTTACCCGGATCGTAAAATGTAAATTCAAATGCTTTTCCGTCATTTCTGATCTTGTCAAATATATATAAGATCAGGTCTGCCATATCCTCGTCCTCGATCTCAATATCGAAATCACGGATCAGTAGCTCTTTTATAAATGCTTCACACTGGGGATATGTGATGTCCCTCTCGTTGAAGTTGTTTTCCTCAATAAAAAAACGCAGTACCGCCATGGTGATATATCCCATATCCAAACTGTTATATCGTCCATCCTTGTACTGTGTAAATGCAGTTTCCGATAACACAAAAAACGGGTAGTATTTTCTTAAGTTATACATTCTCGCATTATGTTCTTCGATTATGTCATTGATCATCACGTACTGCTTTGCCACTGTTTCTACTCCCTGTTTTGTGTGCTTTATTTTCTGTTTTTCTTAAAAAATCACGGACACATAACATGCCCGTGATTTTTCAATACCTATTCGCCCATCATCTGTTTAAAAAATAATTACCTGAATCAGTCCTGCTTTGCAAGATTTTCTTTGTCTACTTTGTAAACCATAAGACGAAGAAGATAGTATGGCATTCTTCTATTTCCAAGTTCCCAGTCCTGTACAGTTCTATACGGTATCTCGAAATACTCAGCAAATTCGCGTCTGTTCATTCCTGTAGACTTTCTTAATTCTAATAATTCTTCACCTGATGTCATAGTCTGCGTCCCTCCTGTATCATTCCTATGTGCATTCTTTCTGAAAAAAAAAGAATGCTTTCATTCAATATTATTTCAAAATTCAGCACAAAATAAATTCTACAAGAATCCAACCCTAACCTCATGTATATTCTACAATATAACAGTCGGCATGACAATAGGATTTGTTAACACAATAAAAAAAATTTTTATATGCGTGTTCTTCTCGATTTGATATTTAATGCATTTTGTCCATTGACTTTATGATATAACCGGAAAATAATAAAAATAACTATTTAATATAATCATAATGTGAATATGCTGGGGATACCTTAACTTACCAATACAGGGGCATTTGAGGTCGCCGGTCCTTAGATGGCGCATTAGCGGCATCTTAGTACCGTTGCAGACCTAACTGAGACCTTACCGAGGTTTATCCGAGGTTAGTTCGAAGTTACACAGCGGGAAAACGAGCGGAAGCATCCCCTGATTGGTAATGTTAAAGGTATCCCCAGCATAGCAGATCATTATTACACAGGGGGTGTTATGTATGTTGAATAATCGAATTATGAAGGAAAAGCCATCGGACGAGGAAATGAAGACACGGTTAAAGGCTTTGCAGGAAAAGCTGGCGGCGCAGACATTGGCCGTCCGGGAACACAAGCTTCCGGTCATCGTTCTGGTAGAAGGCTGGGGTACTTCCGGCAAAGGCAGTCTGGTCGGACGAATCATCAACAATATCGATCCACGTTTTTACCGGGTTGCATCGCTGGAAAAGGTCAGAGAAGAAGACAGACGGAAACCATTTCTCTGGCGATTTGTAAAAGAGATACCGGAAGCCGGCAATTTTGTCTTTATGGATTCCGGCTGGATGGATCAGCTTACGCGTGAATACGCACACAAAGAATTGTCAAAAAAAGACTACGAGCTTCGAATTGCCAATGTTCGGAGATTTGAACGACAGCTGACCGATAACGGCTATCTGGTTGTCAAATTCTTCCTGAACATCTCGAAGAAAGAACAGAAGAAACGGATCCGGACGCTTGCCGATGATCCTGCAACCAAATGGAGAGTGACCGATACCGACCTTGCACAGAACAAGCATTATGACAAATACATGGATATTTTTGACAAATTCTTAGATGCTACCGATTCTTCCCGCGCACCATGGTATATCATCGATGGCAGCTCCAAGAAATGGGCAGAGCTTCAGGTTCTAGAAATCCTGACCGAGGGAATCGATGTTGCCCTACAAAATCATTCACTGGCAGTTCCGATCCCACAGAATGTATTCCCTCTTATGGACATGCCGAAGCTGTCGGATATCTCTTTACAGGACAAGACGGTATCTGATGAAGAATATTCCAAACGTCTGAAAGAATTACAGGGAAAGCTTCGAGAGCTGCACAACAGCATTTACCACAAAAAGATTCCTGTCATCATTGCATACGAAGGTTGGGATGCTGCCGGAAAAGGCGGCAATATCAAGCGTGTAACGGAAGCATTAGATCCTCGCGGTTACGAAGTATTCCCAATCGCAAGTCCTCTTCCGTATGAAAAATCCCGACATTTCCTCTGGCGTTTCTTCACCAGGCTTCCACGCTCCGGTCATGTAGCTATCTTCGACCGAACATGGTATGGCAGAGTCATGGTAGAACGGATCGAAGGATTTTGCAGTGAAAATGACTGGAAACGTGCTTACAACGAAATCAACGAATTTGAAAAAGAACTGTATGACTGGGGTGCTGTGATCATCAAATTCTGGATACAGATTGATAAAGACACTCAGCTTGAACGATTCACGCTGCGTCAGAATACACCGGAAAAACAATGGAAGATCACAGATGAGGACTGGCGGAACCGTGAAAAATGGGATCAATACGAAACAGCCGTCAATGAAATGCTGCAAAAAACAAGCACCACCTATGCTCCATGGCACATCATCGAATCAGTCGATAAAAAATATGCCCGGTTAAAAACCCTGGAGATCATAGTTGATGCTATAGAAAAAGCTATATCTTAATGAATCTTTGTCTTCTGGTAGTCGATCATGACATCATAGATCCGTTCACAGTTGTCATGGTCGTCAAACCGGAAGAAATCATCGGCACGTCTGCGGTACTCCGGTTTCATCTCGCAGTTATTCTGCATATAAGAGATCAGAACATCGATCAATTCGTCGTTGTCCTCACAGATCTCGCCAAATCCCATCGTATCATAGTGGAAAGTTCCTTCCTCATAATGCTTCGGTATATCGTGATGGTGCAGGTAGACCACCGGCTTACGCATATAAGCAAAATCGAACTGAACACCGGAGAAATCCGAAACCATCAGACTGGATTCCCTGAACACCTTCTCATAATTGACACCGGAATGTCCATGAACGGCAACCGCCGGAATGATCTCTACCGAAGGATTCTTATCAAAATCATCGATCTGCGGGCTGACGATCGGATGCAGTACATAGACGATCTTATAATTATATTTCTGTGCCGCAGCGATCAGACGCTCATCATTAATAAGGCTGTTATATACCTGATAATAGGTTGTCTCCTTAAAAAGTGGATTGTAGTCACGGCTCACACCCTCATTCTTTGTAACCGGAACTGCTGCCTGCATCCGCCAGGTCGGGGATAACAGGATCTGCCGTTTATCTTCATTTATAAGTCCATCATAACGCGGTACTCCGGTCAGCTTCAATGCATCATAACCCTCATAGCCGTAGATCGGCTTCGACAGATTTTCAATCTCATATTTGGATGCACAGAAATACAACCGTGTATTATCTCTCAACCGGTTCTGCGCAACTGCGATCTTCTGGATAGACATACCATGCTGGACACAGGCTACATGGAAGTTCATCAGATCACGGATCAGTGCCGAATTGATCGTACCGAAATCATTAAATGCGTAGACGGTAGAGTTTGACACGATCACCATATCCGCATACAAAAATGCATACCGGTGCTTGACGCTTCTCCGTTTGACCGGCTTCATACCTTCGCGTTCCAGACGTGCGTAATCTTCCGATGCCCCATCTGCCAGATAATAGCATTTGATGCCATCCTTCTTGCTTCTTGCATATTTGTACATATATTCAGCAGAGTCCCCCGCCTTATATATCTTATCAAAAAAGAGCCAGATCGGACGATGCTTTAAAACCGGCTTTGCCTTTAAGAACGCCCGGACAATGATAAACTTAATAACCTTCTTCTGTCCGGTTGCAAACATATCCCGCCATAACGTCAGTTCTCTGCCTGCAATCTTCCCATGCTTTACCGGATCAACTTTCATGATATTAGCTTCTGTCTTATACATATACAGCTTCTTATTGATCTTCCAATAGCTGTGACGGAAACGGTCGCACAAACGGCTGAAATGAGAATCGAATTCCAGAGTGACCGGAAGATCCTCTACCGACATTCCCATCGTTTCACCATTTTCAAAGACATCCGTCCGGACTCTTGTTACATAAGCCAGTTCTGTTTCCTGTCCATATGGAAGTTCCACCCGGATCGTAAACGCCCGAAGCTTGAAGATCGACATGCCAAATGCTTTTGTATGTGCATACCGCTCATTATATTCTGCCGGATAGAAGCGGTCACCGACCAGAACACCAAACTCTGCTCCATTCATCAAAAGAATAGGCGATAACCGTCCTTCGATCGTAAGCTCTGTGTGATCCTCCATATCTTTATTATCCATAAACTGAATGTCCGCCGTCGGCTTCGTAAGTTCTCCGATCTGAATATCATTATAGCTGTAGCAGCCATCCGCAAAATCAAATTCCAGACCGGTGTCCTTATACTTTAAGATCAGCAATACCCATACCAGACAGTCTTCATTCTTCATATCCACATGGTATCCCTGATTCTCACAAATGATCGAATCATCTATATAAGAGAGCACTTCCCCAAGCCTCCACAAAAAAGCCTCGCCGTCGGTCTCTTCAAATAAATGCTTGTTCAGGTTATCGAGATTTGCCTGGATCATATATTTTACAATGAACAGTGCATGCTGCATAACAAGCATTTGCAGGGTTTCCTGATGGATGGACATTTCCTTTAACCATTCGATCAGCTGATCAACGGTATCCTTATACCATGCCCGGTCATAGATTCCTTCAAAAAAGGTCTTATCCCCTTCAAAGCTGTTTTTCAAAGTATAGTCAACACCATCGATATAATAGAACTTCTCATCCAGACAGGCTCTTGCCTGAACCGCAAGTAGCCATTTTAATACCGGAAATGATCCCTTTACCAGAACGTCCTCCAATGTGTGTGCAGGGCTTCCGAATGTCACATTTGCATCCTGCCCGGCATTCTGTATTCCGGCAGAACTACTCTGTATTCCGGCATCTGCAATCTCCATCAACTGATTTAACAGACTTCCCTTAAATATCATACCGAATGGTGTAAATCCGTGCAGGAATCTTAAAATCTCCGTAGAGATCACACCATTTGCAAGCTGCTCATAGACACCATGAAATTCCTGATCTCTGTCCAGCTTCTGTGCAAGCCAGGGCGCATGCTTTCCTTTCTCGCGATATGCGGAAAACGGCGCATACATAATTCCCTTCTTGCTGTTCCTGCTCAGTCCGTATTTCTTCGGCAACAGAAAGATATCTCCGTTCCTGTGGTCATCAACAAAGGTCACGATACGCGCAAAATCCTCATCTGAAAGGATATCGCCCTCTTCCATCAAAAGGAACATCCCCTGCTCATCAAATTTTCCATGTATACTGAAGCTGTCCGCTCCGACTACGATCCTGTTTACCAACTGTCACTTCCTCCTGTTTTCTTTATCCCAGACTTTCCTGTAATGCAAATAACTGCTGCTACCATAGAACAGGTCGTCCCCTGCAGCAGCAGTTTCTGTTTATTTCTTTCCGAACTTTATCTTGTATACTCCATGCTCTTCATCATACGGGTATACATTTCCTCAAGACCGATCACCGGCTTCCAGCCAAGTGCCTGAAGTTTATCTGAATTCAATCGCATATTTACATCCGGTGCATAGCCAAATGTCATGGCACTTTCCGGTATGTCAAATACGACCTTGATCTCATTATTTGCCAGTTTCTCTGCAACCATCTTTGCCATATCTCCGATCGTGATGTGTGCTTCCGGATGTGCTACGGTATAGGCTTCACCATCATTTCCTTTTACAAGAAGGAGTAAGATACCCATTACGGCATCTCTGGTATAGCAGTAGTTGCCAACGGATTTTCCGGCTGTGTGCAGAACGATATCTGTCTTATTCATAGCAGCCTTTGCAAACTGTGCAAATACACGGTTCTCCTCATAGCTGATGCCTGCGCCAAATGTCTGTGACAATCTTGCGATACGAACCGGCAGCTTATACTCACTTGCGTAAGAAGAACACATACATTCGCAGAGACGTTTGCCCTCCGGATAACAGCTTCTTGGATTGTGGATATCGATGTATCCCAGATCATCTTCCTTTACATATGGCTTTTCAGGATCCGGTGCGCCAAATGCTTCCATCGATGATATATATACAACACCCTCGGACTGCTTCTCCTTACCAAGGTCTAACATATTCTTTGTACCATTTACCGCAGTCATGATCGTCTCCACCGGATAGTCCACAAAGAACTTGGATGCTGTAGGGCTTGCTGCATGGATGATGTAGTTGATCTGTACTTCTGAGATCTTCCTGCCATTTGACAGGGTTACAGTCTCATCGGTAACCGGATCTCCGACATCACCGATCACATACACCAGCTTATCCTTTGCAAATTCATCATAGATCTTGTCTGCCTTTTCTGCATTTCTGACAAATGCATAGATCGTGATATCAGCATTCTTTACTTCGTTCATCTTAAGCAGTGCCTTTACGATCTGTGAACCAACCAGTCCGGTTGCTCCTGTGATCAAGATGGATTTGCCGTATAATTTCTCATAATCTCCACCTGCATTTGCAATATACAACAGATCTTCTTCTAAAATCTTATCTTTCATTATTATTTCCTCCTGCAATATTTTTTCTAAATATCTGTACGAATTGTTATCCTGTCATGGAAAGCACTTTCGGCATATTGCTATGCCCGCCGTGCAAATATCTATTATTCTTCCACCTGATACATTTTGATAATGTGAGCTTTCCGGTCTTCTTCCGGCGGAAGCTTCATATAGTCACCGTAAAGGGATGTCAAATAGTAATCGGTACAACCCGGTGCGATCAGCTCCCGTCCGCCAAATGTCACTTTCATTGGTTTTACATATTCTTCCCTTGGCATCTTCTCCTGCGGACCGTAGCCACAGGCAATGCCGCCAACATATTTGCATGATTCAAAATCATATTGTGTACATAACCGGATCAGCTTCTTCACTGTCCGCTTCTTGCCCCATATCAAATGCGCAAATGGTTTCAGGATCGGCTTCACGATCTTCTTGACCAGATTACCGCCCCGCCCTGTCTTCATCTTCAGATATTGGATGATGCGGCGATACCAATGTGCCTTTTTATAGATCCGTTCAATCTCGGCATCATCATCCGGCAGTCCGTCCATCGGGAAAATATCCATCCATAGATAGATGTCGTATTTGTCTTTCGTATAATATTTGTCCAGCCTTGTCCTCGTATCCGCAAGCTTCGTATATGGCTCATCCAGATTGCCAAGGCTTGTTGACAGGAACTTATGCTCCGGCAGAAACGGCTGCTCTTTGATCACTTCCTGTAATCTCTCATAATCCGGTCGTGGCATCAGAATGTCGATATCATCATCCCACGGAATAAAATCCTGATGTCTGACTGCTCCAAGCAGCGTGCCGCCGCACAGATAATACCGCAGCCCATGCTTCTCACACAGATCATGGAACATGAACACCATTGTTTTCTCACGCTCATGGATATCCTCAAGCGTCAATAATTTTCTCACGTTTTCGTCTCCTCTTTTATGGTATATGCCTGCATTTGCCTTCTATATACCCTTAATATCCTTATGAATACCCATTAAAAGTCTCCTTATAATATCAAAAGGGCTTCTGTCTGATCTCTCTTACAATGTCAGGAGTTCCTCCGGGCGGCTGATGATATATTCCGCACCGGCTTTTTCAAATTCCTCACGGTTTCCATATCCATACAGAACACCGACCGTATCAATTCCGCAGGCATGTCCGCCATCAATGTCAAACATCCGGTCACCGATCATCACGGCATCCTTTTCATGTATCTGTGTCTTAACCTCTGACTTGGAATCGTCCATCATGACTGCCTCTTCCCGGTCTGCCTGTGGCATATCCGTACCTTCCGCATCGGCTTCCTTCAACCGCTTCAGGCACTCTGCGATCAGCACCTGCTTGTCCGAGCCGGTTCCATCCGGATTGCTTCCTACCACAACATCAAAGTACTGTGCCAGATCGAATTTCGCCAGTATCTTCTTCGTTGGTTCTGTCGGTTTGGAGGTCGCCACTCCGATCTTCGCGCCTTTTTCTTTTAAATCCTTGAGTGTCTGTGGAATGCCATCATAGATAGATGTCTCATACAGACCTGTCACATTGTATCGTTCTCTGTACTTCGCTACCAGACAGAGTGCCTGATCGTGGTCAACATGACATTTGGATGTAAAGGAATCGTACAATGATGGTCCGATAAATGTCTTTAACACTTTCTCCGATGGCTCCGGCAGTCCGGCTGCATCCAGAGCATAGCGGATGCAGTTGAGAATGCCCGGCTCGGACTGGCTTATTGTGCCGTCCAAGTCAAATAAATAGTATTTATACATAGTGTTGCCTTTCTGTCCGTTCAAAATTCACGCCACCATTGTAGCATAGATCCTTTTTTCTCTCAACAACATTGATATAATCTTGGGTTATGGGGGGATAAACAGCAAAAATTACCGAAAGTTACATCCAGACATACCATTTGTTACATTTACGATTTTTCTTGTTATTTTTATGCTATGCTCCCTTTGTCGACAAAACAGGCGCCGGAAATCATGAGGAATAAAATCTATGTATAACCAAAACAACAATCATCACCTTAACAATCAACCGATATCAAACGGAAAAATTACCAACCATAACCATGCCAGTCAACCAACCAATGGTTCTCCAATAAACATCCACCAGCTCTTTCCTACTCGCACGGAAAAGGAATGTCTTGCGGAGCTCCGGAAGCATCCGCGAAGCTACTTTGCCTATCAGAACATGACACAGGAATGGAAGAACCGTTTTCTGGGATTTATGGAGGGTAAAAAAACTCTGCCTTTAACTTATGATCCATTTTTCAAGAAGCTGTTCAACCCGGACATCTATCCGGAACGATTATCCAGTCTGATCAGCAGTATCATCGGAACAAGGGTGACGGTTCAGTGTATCCTGTCAAATGAAGACAGCATGCTGCCGTCCACCTCGCTCCTGCTTCTGGATATCCTTGTCCAGTTGGAAGATGGCTCGATCGCAAATGTCGAGATCCAGAAGATTCCATACGCTTTTCCGGGTGAACGTATGTCCTGCTACTCCTCCGATCTCATGCTGCGTCAGTATACAAGAGTGAAAAGCCTGAAAGGAAACGCCTTTACCTACAAGGATCTGAAAACGGTTTACACGATCGTAATGTTTGAAAACAGTCCTAATGAATGCAAAGAGACACAGTCAGCTGATATTTATCTGCATCATGGAAAAACCTGTTATTCTTCAAAGTATGTATATAAAAAAGCACACAAGACGTTTGTGAATCTTTCGTTATAGAGTTTGCACTAGCTGTCAGCATCAAGCCCTTGTTTGAGTCCGCAAGGACGAGTTTGGGCGACTGCTGACAAATCAGCGTGCAAACGAAATAGATAGAGGAACAAATCTTGTGTGCTTTTTTATAGCTATACTTTGAGGAATGTAGTTGCCCTTGACGTTTTCCGTGAAAGTAAGTATGCTAAAGATATCAATGAACTTAATGCATGGCTGTCATTACTGACTGCACAGTCGGTTGACGACCTTGCTGCACTGGTATCTGACTATCCATGGATGGAAGCTATCTGCAAGGATATGTCTGAATATATGTATGATCCGGAGGAGGTAATCACCATGTTTTCAGAAGCACTTCGAATGTTAGATGAGAATACAGTTCACTATATGATCGATGAACTACAAAAGGAACGAGATGAAGCGGTAGCGGCTCTGTCTGAAAAGGACTCCCTGATATCCGAAAAAGATGCGGCTCTCTCTGAAAAGGACTCCCTAATATCCGAGAAAGACTCTCTGATATCCGAAAAGGATGCCGAGATTGCGGCTGTTCTTTCTGAGAAGAACGCAATGATTTCTGAGATCGCGGCTTTAAAAGCACAGCTTGCCGCCCTCAATAAATAAACTATTTTATAACAATAACACATAAAGTAAAAACGCCTGTCGGCTGTATCCATGGAATATACGATATTCCTTAGGTACAACCAGCAGGCGTTATTCTTTAAACACATCCCACCTGTTTCCAGCTCTATGGCTGGTGGCAGGTGAATTGAAACATTAGTGGAACTTTCGTTATGAGGTTTGCACTAGCTGTCAGCACCAAGCCCTTGTCTGAGTCCGTAAGGACGAGTTTGGGCGACTGCTGACAAATCAGCGTGCGAACCGAATAGAAAGTGGAACGCGTTTCAAACCACCTGCCAGTAGCCATAGAGCTGGATACAGATGTAGCTTCCTTCTATTTTATTATTTCAGCTTCCATGTCTTGACATATCTGATGAAGCTCTTTTTTCAGATTTTCTGTGTATGTTTCTGCCAGACTCTGTACATACTAGTGGCATAAAACTATGATTTGAGGGTTGTATATGAAACAATTTAAACCATATATTCCGGCAGATAAGGTGATGCCGGAGCTTACACCTACTTCTGCGATTCTTGGCATTATCCTGGCGGTCGTGTTCGGCGGTGCAAATGCCTATCTGGGCTTACGAGTCGGTATGACCGTCTCCGCTTCCATCCCTGCTGCCGTTCTTTCTATGGGTATTGTGCGCATGATCATGCGCCGCGATTCTATTCTGGAAAATAATATGGTGCAGACGATCGGCTCTGCAGGTGAATCTCTGGCCGCCGGAGCTATCTTTACGCTGCCAGCCCTGTTCATGTGGGCAGATGAAAATCCCGATATAAAACCTCCATCTTTTCTGATGATTGCATTTGTCGCCATCTGTGGCGGACTGATCGGTGTTCTGTTCATGATCCCGCTTCGTACCGCTCTGATCGTAGAAGAACATGGTACACTTCCATTTCCGGAAGGAACTGCCTGCGCTGAAGTACTGCTCGCCGGAGAAACCGGCGGTCACAAATCCATGCAGGTATTTTCCGGGCTTGGCATCTCTGCTGTCTATAAATTTATCGCTGATGGTCTGCATTTGTTTCCAAGTGAGATCACATGGACGATTTCCTCTTATAAAGGATCGGGCTTCGGTATGGATGTCCTCCCTGCGCTGGTCGGTGTCGGCTATATTTGTGGTGCAAAGGTCGCTTCGTATCTGTTAAGCGGTGCTGTGCTTGGATGGTTTGTTATCATGCCTTTGCTCGTTCTTGTTGGAGGTGACAACATCCTGTTCCCCGCTTCCGTTCCGATCCGCGAACTGTCAGTCGATCAGTTATGGGGAAATTATGTGCGGTATATCGGTGCAGGCGCGGTGGCAGCCGGCGGCATCTTCAGCCTGCTAAAATCATTTCCGCTGATCGCATCCACATTTGCCAAAGCCCTGAAAGGCTTCGGACATACAGATGGAAATTCGCGAACATCTAAAGACATTCCGCTTCCTTATGCGATCGGCGGTATCCTGATCGTAGCATTTGGTCTGAGTGCTTTTCCAAATATTCCGATCAATCCGGTCACATCCATTCTGATCATTATTTTCGGATTTTTCTTTGCAACCGTATCTGCAAGAATGGTCGGTGTCGTCGGCTCATCGAATAACCCAGTGTCCGGTATGGCGATCGCAACCCTGCTATTTGCAACGATCCTGTTAAAGCAAGCCGGCATAACAGGATACCGGGGTATGACATCTGCCATCTGCATCGGTACTGTTATCTGCATAATTGCAGCCATGGCCGGAGACACCTCGCAGGATCTGAAAACGGGGTATATCGTCGGTGCAACCCCATATCTGCAGCAGATTGGCGAACTGATCGGATCGATCGCATCCGGTCTTGCGATCGGTGGTGTTCTCTATCTGCTGAATGCCGCATGGGGATATGGTTCTACCGAGCTTCCTGCTCCGCAGGCAACCCTTATGAAAATGGTCGTTGAAGGTGTTATGAATGGCAATCTTCCATGGGGGCTTGTTATTGTCGGCATTTGCATTGCTATCGTTGTCGAGATCTTAGGTATCCCGGTTCTGCCATTTGCCATCGGACTGTATCTGCCGATTTACCTGACAGTTCCGATCATGATCGGTGGTCTGATCCGCCTTTTCGTGGAGAAACGCCGCTTTGCCGATGAGGGTTCCCGCGAAACCGTCCGCAATAATGGTATCCTTTTCTCCTCCGGTATGATTGCAGGTGAAGGGCTGGTTGGAATCCTGCTTGCCATCCTTGCCGTATTCGGCGTAAGTGATCGGATCAATCTGGGACTTATGGGATTCCATCTTGGAAAATGGGGCGGCTGCCTGTTCTTCCTTGCCCTGCTTTTCAGTATGATCTACATGATCCATAAAACGAAGGATAAACAATCATCCAATAACACACTTTAATATCTTCACCCGGAAAGGATTTATTTTCTCATGCAAAAATATAATATACAAAATGTCATTGCAAAACAGAACCATAATCGTAAAGATACCCTCTCGCAATTTTTTATAAAAAGATCAAAATCCGGTTTTCTTTCCCATACTGCAAACTATATGGACAAAATCCCCTGCATCAATCTGAATTATACATGGGAACAGTCGCCCGATGGAATTATTGTAATCGAGATGCCGCATACCGGTTTTTATCACAAGATCGCCCAGAAATATTTTCACAAACCAAAGAAAAGCCATATCAGGCTTGACCGATATGGCAGTACCTTATGGGTTCATATAAATGGCGACAACACGGTATTCAATCTGGTATCCATCATGGAAGAACAGTTCCCCGAAGAAGCTCCTGATATGTTAAAACGTGTTATCGCCTTTCTTGAAACACTGGAGAGGGTAAGGTTTATATATTTTTAGTATTATTGTGTGTAGTCTTCCTAACTTTTCCTGATAAATCATAGAAACAGCCATGCATAAACAAGAGCTTCCATCAACTCTCATTCATATATGGCTGTTTCAATACAATGTTCCTATCATTCAAATATTTTTGTAATATCACGATAACGATTAACGACACGATATATTTCGACATATTCATCTCCTACCTTGTAGATGATTACATAATCTTCCCATACAGCATACTTATAATCAGTCTGAAAACTAACTCTTTTGGAAAGCTCTGCGCCTATCCCTGGAAACATTTGAAGGTTTTCAAATTTGTTATAAATCTCCTGTACTGTCCGTGCTGCATACTCCTTATTATCTTCTGCAATATACTCTCGAATTTCTTTCAAATCCTTAACAACAATCGGATTGATCCGTAATTTTAACATTTCATTCCCCCATTTGTTCTTTTAGTTCTTCCAGGCTAAGCCAGCCTTCACCATCCTTTACCGCTTCTTCTGCTTCCTGAAGTTTCATCAAGAGCTTCTTTTCTGCTCGATCACGTTCATAATCTTCAATATCCATAACCACAAAACGTCCTCTACCATTCTTAGTCAGATACACAGGCTCTCCTTTGTGACAATTTTTCAGAACTTCATTATAATTTCTCAAATCTGAAACTGGTAAAATGTTAGCCATATACTTTCAACTCCTTCCTTTATGTATTGCTCATTTCTACTAATAGTATATGCAAAAAAGCTGTAAAATTCAACGTAAATTTTTACAGCTTTCTGCATTTATACAGGTTTCATCGTATCCAAAACATCTTACTATTTACTGTAACCCTGTGCTGAAATATCCATTTTCCTTATCTACATTATAAATGGCATAGCAGTCAAGGGCATCCGGTATCGGGACATTGTAATAATGAAAGCCCAGCCAATTCTTCATTCCATCCGGCATATCTGCTGTCGGTGCACCCGGAAGATACACCGTAAAGGTAGTACCCCCGGCAATTCCATACAGCTCTGTGAAAGTAGTTGTATAGCCATTGTCATCTGTTGTTTCTTTGCCAAGCTCATCATCATAGTTCAGGGTATCCAGCTCCATGGTATATGTATATTTGTCAACCTGCGTAATATTCTTAAAGGATCCGGATCCACTGGAAACTCCCCTGCCACTATAATTACTGTCGTGAAACGAAGCTGTAAAGGTTCCATCCGGTTTGATATCCATACTGGAGCCCCATGCACCAACTCCGCTTGACATAAGAAAGCTTTCCGGGAGATCCTCCGGTAATGTCATCTTTACTTCTCCTGCATTTCCGGCAGATATCTCTTTTCCGTCTTTAGAAGCCCTCTGATTTTTGTCCGCCTTATCTGTTTCTTTTTGTGTGATCGTTCCAAGATATTCCATAGCCTCATCATAAGTCATAGCGGTATCATCCAGCGTACCAAGAACCTCCTTGGCTTTATCCTTGCCCTGTCCATTATACATTAATAACGTATCAAAATTCTTCTGCAGCTTCTCTACCTGAGCATTATACTTATCCTCTGTGATCTCAGAACCATTCTTTTGACATGTGACAACAGTTGCTGAATAATCGTCATTCGGACCTTTCCTTCTTGTCCAGGTTGTTGACTTCTGAAGCATGCCGGAATCATCTACCGTGAATTTGATATAACTGTCTGTATAACTCTCATCTCCGAACCCACTATATGCATATAAGGTTCCCTTCTTAGTCGTAAACAGATAATAACTGGTTCCGGAAGCGGCATTTATATCCCAGCCACCATATTCTTCCATATCCGTTCCAAAGATTCTCTTTGCTTTTGTTCCGTCAAAGCTATAAATATCCATCTGTGCAATTGAAGCTTCGTTCTGTTCTGATCTTACCAGGATCATCTCCGGCACACCATCACCTGTAACATCGGCAAATACGATCGGCGTCTGTTCTTCTTTTGCAGCCTTTGTGGAATAATCATATTCATACTGCCAGTAATAATTGTCGATCTGTGTCTTATAGGATTCAAGTACCTCTTTGTATGCTGCTTTATAAAGACTTTCATCGATAGCTGACTCTGTAGTTATCTCCGTTGACGCTTCTGTCGTTATCTCTGTCGTTGAAGCATCTGCTTCACCGGTGGTCGTCTGATCTGATGTATCATCGGTTGCTTCTGTTGCTTCCTTTTTATCGGTAGCTTTTGCCTTATCCTGTGAATACTTATAGGCGATTGTACCACCTGCGACTCCGCCTACAATCGCGATCGAAGCGGCTGCGATCGCAATCTTTCCTGTCATGGTCTTTATAAACGCCTGTTTACCAACTGTAGCTGCTACAGTTTTTCCGGTTTCTACTGCACCCGCAGCCGATCCGGCAGTTCCTGCCTGTGTGGCTCCTCCGGCTACCTGTCCGGCAGTTCCTGCCTGTGTAATTCCTCCTGCTACCTGTCCGGCGGCTCCTGCCTGTGCAGCCCCACCTGTAACATTGCCTGCCATCTGCATAGCACCACCATGAATGATGCCGGCTGCAATATTTCCACCAAGACCTGCCATCTGCTCAAATACATGCGTAACGATCATATTTCCACGTTCTGCCATAAGCAGATATACAAGAAGACACATCGGTGTGTAGCTGTAAAGCTTGTAGCCCTTCTTCTGAAGCTCCTCTGCCTTTGCCTTGATATTCTTACGTCCATAATTCAGTCTGGACTTTACGGTGTTCTCGGAACAGTTCAATACTGTGGCAATATCCTTGATACTGTAACCCTCCAGATGGAACATAAGCACACAGATTCTCTGTTCATCCGACAGGGAATTGATCAGCTCCCGCACCATATCCTGTGTCTCCTGCACGGTACATGCCATCTCCGGCTGTGTGCTCATGTTTTCATCTTCCAGATTATACTCAAAGACATCCCCTTCATCATTTTCATTCTGCAGATCAGAAAACAAGACTGCCTTTTTCTTCTGAAGTGCATTGATCGCGGTATTTGCCACGATCGTACTCATCCATCCCGGAAATGCATTTGCATCCTGTAAACTATCTAATCTGGCAAATGCCTTTATATAGGCATCCTGAAGGACATCCATTGCATCCTGCTCATTCTTCATATACTTCATTGCAATGTAGAGTTTATTCCGATATGTATTCTCATATAAGAACGTAAATCCTTCTTCACGCCCTGCCTTTGCCTGTTCCACTGCCTGTGTATAATCCACACAGCTTCCGCAAAACGGACAGTTGTATTCATTCCCCTGTAAATCATTTCCACATGTTCTGCACTTCATGTTATCCTGCTCCTCCTGCTTTTTATCTTATTTCTGTAATTTATATATTTTCTTTATACCTTTATTTATCTGGACTGCCTGTCATGCTCGATCCGGTCAAATAATTCTTTCTTGCGTTCCGGATCATCCGGCAGCTCCTTTCGTTCTTTTCTTAACAATGCAACAAACGCGCACACTGCCTTCCACACATCCATATATCTCACCTCCTGTTTATTGGACAGATAAGGTGGGTAAAAAGTTTTAAGTTTTTGGATATTTTTGCTTTATTATAGCATACCACAAAATCAGGATAACATTATATTCTATTTCTTTATCTTTACAGTCTTATATTTGCTCCATGCAGAATAACATTTCTTCTCGCGGGAACCTGCCTTTACATAAGAACGGACACGGACATAATAAGTCTTGCCCTTTTTCAGATCCCAGAATGTACAGTTATTGTAATTCTTAAATGGCGCATCATATACTTTCTTATTCTTTTTGAATTTCTTATCCGTTGCGATCTGGATCTGATATCCGGTCGCCTTGCTCTTACGCTTCCATGTTACCTTTAACTTTCCGGATGAAAGATTCTTTACCTTGCTTACAGTGGTCTTCGGAACATCTGTAAATGTCGTCTTAAATGTATACATTCCGGCATAATTTGGATCAACACTATATGGCCAGCCTTTGGTCATCGTGATGTAGTAGGTTCCCTTTGGCAGGAAAAATGTGTATTTTCTGGTTCCCGGTGTAACACCCGTCTGAATATAGTGAATGTCGCCATTTGTATTCTCGATCACAACATTCATTTCCTTGATCTTGCTGTTGATCTGAATGTTCATGTACCGGTTCTTTGTCATCTTCATCTTATAGATATCTTTTTTCTCGTTAAATGCAAACTGTCCTTTATAGGTCGTACCTGCCTTATAGGTAAATGCCATCGTTTTCTCATCGTTCTGTGACAGCCATGACTCGGAACGTGTCTCGCCGGATGCCTTATAAGATGCCGTAAATGTGAACTTGCAGCCGGTATAAAAGCCTGCACACAGAGATAATTTATAATCACCTGCTAATAATTCTGCCTTATAGCTGCCATTTCCTTCACTGACTGATGCTGTATAGATCTCATTATCATACATATCGCTGACTTTTATATAATTAAGCCCGGTGTGTGTCTTTCCAATTTTCTCCGTCGCAATCGCAAGTGAAAATGTACCGGACTTCTTCATCGTAAATGTATACTCATATGTATTCTGTGCATCCTCCAGCTCGCCACTGTAACTCTGTCCCCATACGATCTGCTGTGGACTGTTTAACACCTCCGCGGATACCTTTCGCGCAGGACTTACTGCACACATCATCACCATTAAAATTACTGCTAACATGATCTGTTTCATTTTTCTACTCATAATAATCTGTCCTCTCTTTCTACATTCTTTTTACTCAACTACTTCAGCATCCAGCATCTGCTCTTTGTATGCCTTACGGATCGGAATGATCGGCAATCCGATAAAGACCATGATCGAGATGAAGAAGGATACCATACCTGTGACGATGTCATATGGAAATGGTACGATGAGCCAGCCCCATTTTGCTATCTTACCTGCCATTCTCACCGCAGTTCCAAACCCTCCGAAGAAGTAGGAAACAATGCCTGCCATAACTCCATACCCCATCATGGACATCGGGATCCTTCCACCAAAAATACCGGAAAGGACAAATCCTAAAACGGTTAAACAGGTTGCTCCCAATGCGATGTACTGTGCGATTTCGATTCTTCTCATTTTCTTCATTTTTTATTCTCCTTTTCTTTATCTGAGGAGCATTTCATCCGGAAATTCATCCATAAAAAATGCAACCTCTGTATCGTTTCACCTATATGACACAGAGGTTGCAAAAAAGTTTTATATTTTTTGAAATTTTTTTAAATTAATTTTTTAATGCTGTAATCGGCACAACATATACGCCATCCGGTCGTTTATATGCTGCATTAGACAAACCACAAATAACACACAATATTTTTGCAGGCTTTCCTTTGGGATCTTTTTCAATCTTTTTGTTTATATCTAGTAAACTCTTCGCAGCGTCATCAATCTGATTTGCACCTAATTTAATTTCAAATGCGCACCATTCACCATTACTAAGTTCAACAACTGCATCTATTTCTTTATTATCATAATCCTGATAATGATATAATGAGGCACCAAACGATTCTGCATATATTTTCAAATCCCGTTCACAAAGAGACTCGAATAAAAATCCAAGTGTTTGCAGGTCATTGATCAACATATCCGGTGTCACATTCAACAAAGCGCAGGCAAGAGAAGGATCACAAAAATGCCGTTTCTCCGCTTGCTTTATTCTAACAGATGATCGGATATTTGTTGAAAATGGCATTTGATTATCTATAATAAAAAGTCGTTTGAATATATCCAGATAATCAGCAATAGTATCCTTATCAAGATCAGTATCATCCATTTCTTTCACATCTCTTGCAAGTGAAGTATTGGTAACTGTAGTTGCTTCGTTTCTCGCCAAAGATCGAAGTAACAGTTTCATTTTCTCCTTATTACGTTTTACACCATCCATTCTATATACATCATCGTCAATTATGGCATCAATATATTGAATTGGCAAAAGTGCTGCCTGTTCAACAGGTATGTCTATATTACCAGGCCATCCTCCCCGAATAATATACTTAATTAAGTTTTGCAGATTTACTTCACCAGTCATAACCGGAATTATATTATCATTACATAACTCTTTTAATGAAATTTCGCCAGAGGAATCACCAGATTCGTAAAGGGACATTGGATGCATCTTTATTCTTGCAATTCTTCCTGCACCACTATGCATGATTCCCTTATGATTAGGAGTTGCCGATCCTGTTAATATAAACTGTCCCTTTTCTCCTGTTTGATCAACCTTATATCTAACTGCATCCCACAACGGCGGAACTTCCTGCCATTCATCAATTAATCTTGGCTTGTCACCATTCAATACCAAATCCGGCGACATTTGTGCCAGCGTTCTATTTTGAAAATTACCTGCAGGATCTCCCATATAAATTTCACTATTACTATGGTAAGAAGAAGTCCATGTTTTACCACACCACTTTGGTCCTTCTATACATACAGCACCAAAGCTCTCCAAAAATTGTTCAATTCTATTATCAATTATCCTTGTTTTATAAGCATCTTTTATCATATTTTTATTATCACCTCTAATACGGATTATATACCAATCGGAGAGTTTTGGGAAGTATAATCGGAGAGATTCGTAGTTTTCAATCGGAGAGATTTCGGAAATATAATCGGAGAGTTTCGGCATTTTGAGTCGGAGAGATTTTTTATTTATTCTTTTTTAAATATTTCAATGCATTTGCATAGGACATTTCACATCCGTCACTTGATCCTCCTAAATTTCGACCTCCCGTTATATTTCCTGACGAATCCCTGTTAATATTTGCCAACTGATCATATATGCCATTAGGAGCTGTCGCCGCCATGTTCTTCAGAACCTCACTATCCACTTCTTGATATATTTCGTCGCGTTTTGTCTGATATTCTTCCCAGGCCACAGATATACCGTCCCATTCTGCAACCAGTACTGTTTCTTCATCCCCCACTTGTGCTGCATGACAGGTCCAGACAATCGGTTGTAAGCTATCTCCACGAGAAGTAGCCACATCGAATTCTATCATCTTATCTATGACACCAATCTCTGTATCATCACTCTGTCCATCGCTGCAAAGTATGTACAACCGGCATCCATGACCTGAAGTTTCATTAGCCTCAACTATGACATATGGTGTTCCTTCCGATCCCCATTTGTCCCGGTTCTCATCTGACCTTGTATCAAGTTCTCCACTATAGACCTGTACTGCTTCATTATCTATATATGTATATATATGAAGATCCGCTTTATTCGGATCTGATTCATCCTGTGCCGCAAAGATCAGTTCAGGAGTATCATCTCCCATAATATCAGCAACAGTAATCGCTCTGGCTTCTCCTACCAGGATCGGTTCGTTCTCCCGCATCTGCGAAGTTTGCCAGCCATAATCCTGAATTTCCTGTCTATATTCCTTCAGCACCTCTGTATACGCATCCTGCCAGGTGTTCTGGTTGTGATTGTATATTGCTACACCGGCTGCTCCTCCTGCTACTGCCACTCCAGCTGCCGCCATTGTGATTTTTCCTGCTACTGTTTTCAAGAAGGTCTGTTTTGCCGCTGTAGCTGCTGCCGTCTTGCCTCCTGCGGCTGCACCTGTTCCCGCTGCCGACCCTGCAGCTCCGGTGCCTCCGGCTGTGGCTGCACTTCCGGCAACAGATAATGCGCCTGCGGCACCACCATGAATCAGCCCGGCACCGACTACACTTCCAACACCTGCCAGCTTGTCGAAGGTTCCTGCTACCAGCATAGTTCCTCGTTCTGCCATGAGCAGATAGGTAAGAAGTGCCATAGGTGTGTAGCTGTACAGCTTGTAACCCTTCTTCTGAAGCTCCTCCGCCTTTGCCTTTATATTCTTCCGTCCATAATTTAATCTGGATTTTACTGTATTCTCTGAACATCCAAGAACAGTCGCAATATCTTTTATACTGTATCCTTCAATGTGGAACATCAGCACACACATTCTCTGCTCATCCGACAGAGAACCGATCAGCTCGCGCACCATCTCCTGTGTCTCCTTCGTTGTACACGCCATCTCAGGCTGGGCTGTCATGTTCTCATCTGCAATCGAATATTCAAATGCCTCTCCATCCTGATCTTCTCTCTGCATATCCGAAAAATTCACTGTATGGCGATCTCTCAATGCATTCCTTGCGGTATTTGCAACGATGGTACTGAGCCATCCCGGAAATGAATTTGCATCCTGAAGACCGGAAAGCCGTTCAAATGCTTTCACATAGGAATCATGCAGAACATCCATCGCTTCATCCTCATTCTTCATATATTTCATCGCAATATACAGCTTATTCCGATATGTCATCTCATACAGATAGGAAAAGCCTTCTTCCTTTCCGGCTTTTGCCTGCTCCACCGCCTCTGTATAATCGACTGCCGCCCCACAGAACGGACAGCTATATTCATTTCCCTGCAGATCATTCCCACATGTTTTGCAAACCATTTATAGCCTCCCACACGCCTGTTTTTTCATTTTTGTATACTTTTAATAGAAATATGTCAGATCCGTTTTTTCTGTTTAGCCTATTATAGCCTTTACTGCACTAACATCCAGATTTGTTATCTCGACAATCTGATCCAAAGAATAGCCTTTCTTATGCATATTCAGTACAATCTCTCCAGATTTCATTGTAACGTAGTTCACAGGGGATAGCAAGATGAAGAAAATAAAGGCAACAAAAAACTGACATACGGATCAGGTATCTTTTCTTCCGAAAATATGATGATCCATATGCCAGTTTTTGTACTTATTTATGTAAGGTTGTATTATTTCACATAAACCTTCTTAACTGTACTCCAGCTAGAGTAATAATAACGTGTTTCATAATTATGATTTACTCTTACATTCTGTGTTTTATAAGCACGTACACGAACATAATATGTTCCTTTTTTTAATCCATATGCACTTACATTCTCACTCTTACCATGAGAAAATGATTTCTTCCCTTTTTTAAACTTCTTGTCTCTTGCAACCTGGATCTGGTAACCCTGCATATCTGAATTTCTTTTAAATGTAGCTGTAATTGTTTTTCCAGTATCCTTTACTTTTTTAATCTTAACAGTTGGCATTACTTTTGAAGAAGTCTTAAAGGAATAAGTACCTGTATTGATTCCTCTTTCAAAAGTGATGTAGTATGTTCCCTTTGGCAGAAAATATTTATATTTATGAGTACCTGCTGTAATATTGTATTCTCCTATTGCTACATCTCCTGCTGTATTTTTCAGAGTAACAGACATATATTGCTGCTTGCTGGATAATGTCAGATTCAAATACAGATTCTTTGGTACCTTTACTTTGTAAATATCAACTTTATCGCCACAAGCTAACTGAGCTTTGATTCGGCTTCCAATCTTATAAGGAGTTGCCATTCCAATCTCATTGTTCTTTGCCATAGAATGTTCTGACTTTGTTTCTCCTGCTGACTTGAATGATGGCACAAATGAGAACGATGCTCCTGTTCCTGTTCCCCAATGTCCTACTATCTCCAAAGTATAATTTCCAGCTAACAAATCGATCCATACGTTCGTCTTGCCTTCTGAAACTCTGGTAGAACCTACTACCGATCCACTCTCATCCAGGAAATTCATCTCCTCAATCTGTGTCCATGCACATTCACTTACAGAATCCACATTAAATGCAAGCGTTACCCGACCAGACTGTTTCAATGAAAAATTATAACTGTAATATTCCCCTCTGTATGTGATTACTCCACTATACGAACTGCCCCATTTCAGTTTTGTTCCCTCTGTTGTTCCTGCTGCAGATGCCTTCTGCACTGGCATCACTAACATTACGAATGCTGCTGCCAGCATTACAATTAACCCTTTCCATAAGCTCTTGTTTTTCATCATTTTTCTTCTCCTTTTCATTTTTTGATATTTTTATATTACAACAAATATTTACAGCTGCAAGAGAAACATTCTATTTTCCTGCCTTCTAATAAGTAAGACAGGGCGAAGTTGAAAAAGGTTTTATATTTTTTTAAATTTTTTCAAAGAACGCCGTCTGTGATATTTTTACCACAAACGGCGTCCATTGCTTTTACTGTTATTTTGTTATTTTGTTACCTTAACCTTGGAAGATAAGCCTTTACTCTTAAACAACTTCTGATAAGAAGAAACCTTCTTCTTCGGTACTTTAATTGTAGTAACCTTCGTGATGCCCTTAAATGCATTCTTGGAAAGCTTCTTGGATGTGATCTTTGAAGATTTGATCGTAATTGTCTTCAGCTTCTTGCATCCGCTAAATGCCTGATCACCAATCTTCGTTGTCTTCGCCGGAAGCGTAATACCGGTAAGAACTTTACAGCCCTTAAATGCATATGCTCCGACCTCCGTTACGTTCTGTCCCATAGTAACGGTTTTAAGTTTTACCGCTCCGCTGAAAGCATTCTTGGAAATCTTACTAACATTGCTTCCGATTGTAACCTTTGTTACCTTCTTATTATTCTTGAAAGCACCCTCTGCAATCTGTGTTACTTTGTATTTCTTACCTCTGATCTTCACGGTTGCCGGAATGCTGACAGTCTTAGCCTTTTTATTTACAGGTGCTTTATATGCAACTGTTTTCTTGGATGTGCTTATAACCTGAACCTTTGCAGCTTTACTGTCATCAGAAACCACATCCCCCTTCTTGATCGGTTTTACTGTCGGTTTTTCCGGTGCCGTTGGGGTCACCGGTGTTGGATTCGCCGGTGCCGGCTCCTCAAGTTTTGCAATTGACTCTGTCTTTGTCTTTTTACAGACGCTGCAGGTATATGTCTTTACACCCTCTGTCTTTGTAGTCGGCTGTGTTGTAACCTGTCCTTCATCCCATCTATGTCCAGTTGCTTTCAGTTCTTCTGTATCCACAATCTCATTACACTCGGTACATCTATATGTGATAGAACCATTTTTCTCACAGGTTGGCTCAACTCGTGTTCCATTATCTTTGATATGTTGCGTATGTGGTGCCTTAACCTTGATTATTACTACATATTCGTCAGATGTATATGCTCTTTCTTCTGTATAGGATGTTACTGTAATTGTAGTCTCACCGCATCCCGTTATAGTAACTTTACCGGTCTCATCTACAGCAGCAACCTCCGGATCAGCCGAAACATACCGTAATGCAGAGAGCTTGGATTCAAACGCTGTATCCTTCAAAGCCACATCCAGTGTAAATGCGCTATCGCCAAATACCTTCTCATAAGTCTCCGTACCGGTTAATTCAAGTCTGGTAGTCGGAAGAACCGTTACCGCAATCCTCTTTGTTGTAGCACCCTTACCTGTACTTGCAGTGATAATGGTCGATCCCTTGCCTAACGCAGAAATGGTAATTCCATCACAAGCAGCTATCTCTTCGCCGCCTTCTGCGACCTTATAGTCAATAACATCTGTTGATCCATCGTTAAGTTTGGCATCAATCCAGATCTTTTCGCCCTTATAAAGCGTCACCTTATATTCACCGGCTGATGCATCCCACGCAAAATCATCAGAATCGGAAGTGATCGTAATACTGGTTCCCTTTACATACTTTGTTAATGTAACATTTATGGAATGTGATAATTCAGAATCTGCATAGTAGTTTACTGCACTATCCTTAATTGTTACATTAACAGCGATTTCTGCTGTTCCTGCCTTTGAATAGGATGTATCATAAGCAGTCGTGATAACTCCGTTTGATACATTTGCCACGATATTTGACTGATCGGATATCTTCTTATAAGATACAGTATATTCATCTGCTGTAAGGCCTTCGATTTCGCCAAATTCTATCTGAAGCTCATGCTTCACATCATTCTGAACTGTAAATTCATTTGATCTTACAAGTGCATCTATATTCTTAAGCTTCGCTTTTGCAATTGTAAATGTTTCTTCCTTACTGTTTGTAGTATGAATACCATCACCCTTGATCGTAAGTCTACCGGTACCGGCATTCACATTCTCACCATACTCTACCGTATACTGATCGTCCGGAACAACTGCGCCATCGATTGTAACTTCGATATTTTCCTTATCCGGTGTCTGCTGCGTTCCATCATAGGTATATTCGCCATTTACTGCTACTGCTGCCTCTGCAAGATCATAGTATAAGGTTGGCTGTGTGATCACTATTGTATACTGGATCACTACTGTTTTTGCTTTATCTACATATATATCTGCTACATATGTTGCCTCAACCGCATTCTGTCCGACTACTTCACTTGATACAAAATCAATCTGACCAACTGAATTGGTAAATCCCTGTACCTGAAGACGGATCTTATCCTTCAGTGCTGAGATATCACCAACATTCTTACCTAATGCAAACTTAACAACATGCTCCGCATTATCTACATCTGTAGCAACAAATGATTCGCCGCCCGCAGTAAGTGTGGTCTTTTCCTGATTCAAACCTGCAAAATCAAATACAGTTATTTCATAGGATGCTGTAATATCATCACTGTATCTGTCATCTGCAATATACTGAAGTGTTACCGTCTGTGCAGAAACGCTGTTCATATCATAGCCTGTAACCTTCAACTCCTTATCAATATCAACCGGTGCAGTCTTCTTATTCTTATAAGTCTTTACTACTTTCAGACCATTCAGATCAAACTCTGCCCCTTTGGCAAATGCTGTCTTATTTGGGAAACGTTCGATGCTGATCGATTCTACGGTTGATTTTGCTTTAACTGCAAATTTTATCGTCTCACCACGATATTCAGATACCGATAATACTACATTGTACTCTCCTGTTTCCTGATTCTTTGTAACATAACTGCTGTCATTTATAATGGACTTGCCATCCAACAGGATATCTGTGATCTGGAAACCGTCATGTGCAACAATGTTATTAATTGCATATGTACCGGTAGTAGTATCCTCCAGGCTGGACTCATCGATGATCAACTGGTTCTCTGCAAGATTTCCCTTTGCATTGTAGGTTACACCATCATCAATATCCAGTTCAAGGTATACTGCAATCTCCCCTTCCTCCGGAGTCTGATTCTTTCCCTTTGTGATAACACCATTTCCGGTATATTTACCATTCATAAAGAACTTACCATAAATATTAGCATTTTCTTCCAGATTAAGAGAACCGTTCAATACAATGATACCATATTCGGAATCCATCGCCATTGTTCCCTTAACTGTTAAAGTACCATTGATGATCAACTGTGCATCACTGTCAGCTGCCCAGACAAGCGCACCTGGAAGTACATCATCATGCTGTGGATCAACTACAAGTTCAACGTCCTTAGGAATGATCAGCTTGGATGATGACGGTAATTCTAATGTTGTTCCTGCTTTAATATGTGTACTCTTGCGAATGGTTGCTGTTCCATAAACCTCATATGTCTTTCCTACGAACAGAACAGAGTTAGAAACAGTTCCCAGAACAGGAACATCCTCTGCCTTTGCTCCACAGATATTATCACCGATAATTGTAATATCAGAAGCAGATGAGCCATTCAGTGCTCCTACTGCAATACCATTTTCAGCACTGAGGTTGACTGTTGCATCTGTTAAGACATTTACGTTCTTAACATCTCCTGCATAAGCACCGATTGCCGGACCATTTGCAGCAATAACTATAAGCTTTCCTTTTGTCTCAACGACCTCGCCGATAATATTAATATCCCTTGTCTCTGAATTCAGACCGGCTCCGATACCGGCTCCATTTCCTCTTGCTCTGATACTAATAAAACCTGTATTTGAAATATTAATATTTGTTGCCTCTGATACAGTATCTGTTGCTCCGGAACCAATACCGGCTCCGTTTTCTGTACCATCGACACTCAGATTTCCTGCATACTCTAAATAAATATTGATATTATCAACGGATGCATTCTTACCGGAACCGATACCGGCTCCGTCTGTTCCTGCTGTTACCGTTACAGCTACATTTCCTGAAATGTAAATATCGGAGGCTGCACCTGCCAGACCGGAACCGATACCGGCTCCATTTGCTCCACCAACTGCTGTTACAGTTCCACCTGATATCATAATATACGATACCTTTGCATTTGCTCCCGAGCCAACACCGGCTGCATCTGTGCCGCCTGTTGCTTTTTTTACAACACCGCCTGTTACCTTAATCTCTGTTGCTTCTACATCAGATCCGGAACCGATACCGGCTCCGCCGTCTCCACCGGTCGCTATTACAGTTCCTCCTGAAATGGTAATACCGGAAGCAAGCTTTGCTTCATCATTTATGTAAGCACCGGAACCAATACCGGCTCCGCCAATATTTTTAGAACCGATCGTTCCACTTCCCGCTGTTGCATTTACGATTCCGCCTGCAATCTCGATATTGGCAGCATCAGCATTTGCACCGGAACCGATACCGGCTGCTCCGTTTGCACCAATTGCTGTTACGTCTGCATTTCCTGAGATCCGGATGCCATCAACCGGCATATTGTACTGAGAACCGATACCGGCTGCTCCATATGCTGCATAGTTTTCATTTGATGGCTGTGATCCCCTTGCTTTTATAATTACATTTCCATTTATCTCAATATTTGAAACAACCTCTAAGGTTTTGTCTGTACCACCACCGATACCGGCTGCTCCATATGTCGCATTGTTACCGGCAGTTGCATTTATAGTACCTTTTGTCGTAGAAGTCAGTACCAGCTTACCGCTTCCATTCTTCTGGATTGCTGCATAAGCTCCCGATGATGTCAGATTGTTTGTTCCGTAAGCAGTGATCGTCACGGTCTTACCCTCTGCCGGATTTACTGTGATCGCTGCCCCCTGAGTATTCCGTGTGATCGTCAGACTACGAATCGCAAGATTCACATCAATATCCCCTGCTGCCTTGATCTGACCCTTCATAACCTTACCGGATTTTGTTCCGAACAGGATCATCTCCTTATCAGATTTGATCGTAAGTCCATCCGTCTCCGAATAAGAATAGTCATCTTTTGTTGCTGTTTCCGCTGTGCTCTTTACTCCAAGCCAGAGTCCATCCTCCAGCTTCGTGTATTTGTCATAGCCATATGGATCAGCGATCGTATTTGTAAATGTACCATATGCTGTCTCCATACCGGATTTTGACACCGCATATTTTGTAGTATTACTTCCTACCTGATACATACCGGTATTATCATATGAGATCGATACACCGGATGTCTTTGACTCTACATATCCTCTATGATATTCACCATCAAAAGTAATCCTTATATCATTTGGAATCACATAAGGTGCTCTCTTACAATAAAGATAAATATATGCACCTCCGGCATTTTTATTGAGATCTCCATCAATCTTGTTCCAGTTGCTGTCAACCTCCTGCTGATATTCACTTGTAAGACCGCTTCCTGAGTTTCCTCCGGCATACTGCAGCTTTCTATCATCGGTATTCCAGATACCAAGTGATGAGATTGGATCTCCTGCATTTCTGTCCTTTGTTGCATAGACGTAGATATAACCGGACTTTGAACCTACACCATCATTCAGGTCACCCGTCTTTCTCTCAACGCTATATCCGTCAAGACTGCTTGATGTACCTGCATCACTCTGCCATACAGACCATATTCTTGTATATGCCTGTGCCGGATCTGTGGTCGTCTTTACCCAGATATAATCATTGGATCCTTTTCCACATCCCCTGTTTACATTTCCCGCATTTCCATCAGTAGACAGTCTTGTATATCCTGCATAATTGGCACTAAATCCCCCGGATTTAATATCACAGATATACAGCGTCTGGCGTGCTGCCGCTTCCGATTTTATATTCGGAAAAAAGTCACCAATGCCTGTAACCATTGCAAACACCATAGTTGCAGCCACTACCACTGACATGAAACGCTTCACAAATTTAATTTTCTGTTTCAATCTTATTTCCTCCTTTTTATTTTTCTATATAAAAGAGCCAAATGCTCTTATATATTAAAGCGTCTGTTTTATAACAGACCAATCTCCCGACCGCGTTCGACTGCCTCCTGACGCGTCGGAACCTGCAGCTTACGAAAGATATTACAGCTATGGAACTTCACAGTTCCCGTCTTTTTGCCCAGTTGTCGTGCAATATCATCATTACTTAAGCCCTGTGCCATCAAACGAAAGACTTTTTCTTCCATCTGAGTCAGAGGTTCATAATATTCATATGGAGATTTTAAATAATCAGGGAAATAAGTACCGACCGAATATGCAAGTTCCTTAATCTCACTTATGAAGGAATCTTCTTCATATTCTTTCTGATAAATTGCCAGCATTTGTACCATACAATTGCCTGTGTCCGCAAGCAGTCTGATATAACCGCACCTTTTTGCAAGCGCAATGGCCTTGGAAAGCTCCTCACACATGCCTTCCATATTCTTCATCTTATAATATATGATAGCTGACAACATATAGCATTCACACAAATCCATATAACGTCTGCCCGGAATCAACAATGCAATAAGCTGGTGTGTCAATACATAGGCAGCCATATATTTGCCTGTCTGTATATAACATCGCACCTTAACCATCCATGCATACATATCCATCATGAAGATGCCCTTATTCTCATCCGGTGCTATATCATCTAACCAACGCTCTACATCCTGTAATCGCCCATCATAACAGGCACCAAGACATTCGATCGCATTCAGACTTGAAGTTAATTCATCCCATCCCGTAATCTGTATCCGTTTCCGAATCTTTTCCACCAAAGGACGTGCAGCTTTTGTCTGTCCATTTACCAAAAGGATCTTCATCTGAAGTGCAAGTGCCACAAACAGACAACGCATATCCTTCTCCTGCTCGATCAACGGAATCGTTCCGGTCACAAGAATCAGTGCCTCAAAACAATTATTGTTCTGATAATACCACTCTGCCAGCATGATCTCATACACTTTCTGTCCAACACTTCCACCATATAATCGGCATGCGGCTTCTGTTATCCCGTCCTTACTTTTTTTCAGATATTTGCCATATCTTGTAAAGTCGCGAAAACCATTCAGTATACTTGGTCTGCATGCTGAAAGCGTAAGACCCATCACAGGCACCAGTTCTTCTTCAATTAGAAAACTTACGATCCGAAAAAACATTGCATCACTTATATATGGCATGACAAGTTCTGTTTTGATACGACAAATGTCCATCATATCATATGTATCCATTTTCACCAGCCGCGGTGTCTTCCCCATAAACTGTACATATGCTTTTGCCTGACTCAAGTCCCCATCCATAGCAGATAGCAATGCAAGATGAGTAAACAGAACCGGATGTGCTGACAGCTCTTCTTTTTTCAGCCCGTAGAAATATGCCCGGCACCCCCAAAGTACCGGCATGGAAAATGGTTTCTTCACAAACTCATCAAAAATAATCTCTAGCAGATGGCCTTCTTTTTTTGCTGTCGCTAAAATCAGCAACACTTCTTCTTCCGATCGTGGATAAATTATCTCGTTATTTATTTGTTTCATACATACCCCCATAACCCTGACGCTTATAGATTATATTATTTATTCCTGTTTTTGTATAGCAAACCTTTCAGACACAAAAACCAAACTTTTACCCAAACCAATGTGGTTTTGATGCCCGGTAATATAAATATTTACATATCTTTATTATACAATAAACGGATCCATCTTATGATGAATCCGCTTATGTATTGTTACACTCTTCAGTTCCCAATTAATAAGGTTTAAGAAGTTTAAAAACTTATAAATTTGAAAACTATTTTAGTAATCCTCTTTCCTTTAATTCATTAAGAGACCGCTCATATCCATCCAGATTCATATCCTGTCCGCATACCCAATCAGCAAATTTCTCAATTCCTTCAGAAAAATCAACTTTAGTTCTAAACCCTAAAAGTTTTTCTGTTTTTGTCATATCTGCATAATTATTACGGATATCGCCAACACGAAACATGCCTGATATATGTACCGGAACGGTCTTTTTATAACACCGCATTAATTCATTTACAACCGTTTCAACTGTTACCATCTTGCCTGTTCCTACATTGAAACTTTCGTGCATATAGCGATCCGATTCAATTCCCGCGATAAGGGCTGCAACTATATCATCAATATAGACAAAATCCCGTGATTCCTGACCATCTTCAAAAATATTGATATCCTTTCCCTGTCGAATTCTTGTTGAAAAGATAGATAAAATACCCGTATATGGATTTGATAAAGATTGTCCCGGACCATATACATTCTGAAAACGATATGCCAATGCCGGTATACCCAGATTTTTACACAATGTAAGAACCAATTCTTCCTGAACCTGCTTTGTAATACCATATACACTTACAGGATGTAAAAGAGCATCTTCTTTTGTGGCCACAACAGAAACGCTTTCTCCACATATCGGACACTTCATTCCAAAATCTTTTGCTTCCAGATCTTCCTCTGTTCTAAATTCCGGATATACAATTCCATGTTTTAGGCAATTATAAGCTCCCTCTCCATAAATGGCTCTGGAAGATGCAACCAACACTTTTTTAATTGAATGCTTTTCATTTGTTAATATATCAATTAACTTGGCAGTTCCACCTATATTCGTATCAGTATAATGATATACTTCATACATAGACTGCCCAGTACCCGTTTCAGCTGCCAGATGAACAACAACATCCATTCCTGATAATGCTTTTCTCCAATCCTCTGTATTTCTTACATCCCCAAGGATGAATTCAACTCTTTCATCTAATTCAGCTGGTATCTTCGCATTTTTTCCATGTACCTGTTCTGATAAGTTATCAAGAACTCTGACTGTATATCCTCTCTTTATCAACTCATTTGCAAGGTGTGAGCCAATAAATCCCGCACCACCTGTTATCAATATCTTTTTCATTTTTATTTTCCTTCTACTATTGTTTTTGTTTTCTGCTAATTAACTTACCAACGCCTTTATTGATGTAATGATCTACATCAAACAGTATCTTGGATAAAATTGCAATTACGACACAGAATCCAAGGAAAATCAAATAACTTTCAACATGTGTAATTGCATATAAATTAAATGTCATCATAACATAATAAATTACAATATGATGTACTAAGAAAATCGCATATGAATATTTGCTAACCCACTGACATATCTCCTGTATTCTCTGGCTTCTTACCCATTGTGAAATATACACTAATACAAGAAATGCAGCGATTCCTACATATGTAGTCTGCAAATCAGTTGGCAGATCCGGTTTAAAAAACTGATTAAATAATAATACTCCTAAGCCGACAATTGCCACAGGCAATTTTACTTTCTTTATATATTTTATAAAATACATCCCAAATAATAACTCCGGTAATCGCACAAGCAGGTTTTTAGAAGATGCAAATTGAATCGGATACCATTTTAGTAATATAACATATACTGCTAACGAAATTACGGCCAAAACCACCGGACATTTATTGATCATCCACCTGAGTAATGGGAAAACAAAATAAAATATGACTATAAATCCCAAAAACCATTCTCCAACCAGATAAAATGTTGGCATAACATCTGCAAGATAACCATCCATTCCGATTACAGAAAGAAGTAATTTTCCCTTTGGAATAGTTGTATATTTCCATGCCCCTTTCCATACATATATAACAAGGAATGCAATAATATATGCAATCCAAAACATTGGGTACAATGTTTTAAATCGTTTCAAATAAAATTTTTTCAGATTACATGCCTGACCATAAACATACATTAATGCTGCACCTGAAATAATTAAAAACAACGATACTCCAAATCCACCAATATATATATTAAAAATAAACGCATGTATCACATAACAATTATTTATCTGCGGATTGGCATATAAAAATATAGCATTATAATGTGTAATTACAATTGAGATAGCTGCCAGAGCCCTCACAAAATCCAAATAAAATAATCTCTCTTTTCCCATTTCCGTATTACTCCCTTAATCCGGATCCTTTAATCCGTGAGGTCCAAAAATTGCTCGTTTTATCTTAATTAAAAATTTATATAACCATTTTGGTAATATCTTTCGCATTTTCGAATCAAATTTCATGCAACTTGGTCCATCCAATGCAATAACCTGTTTTGCTCCCTGCTTCAAACGCTGAAGAACCATGTTAAACAATCCGTATTCCATATAGCCCTTGTCAATCATAACACGATTTAATTCCCGGACATAATATCTCAGGTTTGTTACCTCTATGGCTGCATACTGATCAGACATTAACAATCCAGGATAATATCCTGCCTGTTGAACACAGATTGGATATAGCCGTTCAATCGCATGTAATATGGTTCCATCAAAATTATTAGGTTCCTCCGGAAATTCTTCATACTGCCAGTCATGATCAAATAAAACCTTTAATGCCGTTGGTCTGAACCAGAAAAAAGTACCATAAGGTGCAAGTGCTTCCTTATCCTCTGACATTGGGATTGTAATGCCAAGCTTATCAGCTACTTCTCTTGACTTTTCAAAATTGCATCCCCATTCATTTCCTAATGTCTGATAAAACGGACCATGATTTGGTTCTGGTGGAGATAAAATTCCCAAACGCTCATTATCCTCAAAAGTCTGCAATACATTGCATACAAACTCTTTATTATATAATGTATTATTCCAACATTTGTAGCCAAAAGAATCACCTACAGAGCCTGGTTTCGCCTGAGCAGTCTTCTTATCATGTACAAAACACGCATAATCATAATTCTGAATAACGTCTTTCACGCCGACCAATATACTACTGACATCTCTTCCTCTGTTTACAATTACACGGACCTCCAAATGATTACATGGAAGATTTTTAAATACTTTCAGTATTGCTTCTTTCTTTTCCACCGTGTCCGTTGTAATATATACATCTGTTTCCTTTGGAACATTGGACGCCCACTGGAAAGAGTCTTCCACAAGGTCCGGGAAATATAAGTGCATGACTAATGCAAGCTTTCTCTTCTTTAAAATCTCATCCATTTTATTCTGATCATAAGAAGATGAAGAAAGAATATAGTTTAAATGAAGATTTTTTACAAAATCTGCCTGATGACAGGTTCTTAAAATATTATCCCATATCAGATTTACATCATATAAACCTGTTGATTTCAAATAATCATATAATTCTTTTCCGGGTTGTCCCAGAGTGTTGAAAATTTCGTACTCATATGGCTGAAAAAACATTCTTCGTTTAAAAATAGGACATCTTTTATCACGAATTAATTCCTTCGCATAATTCATTAATGGATAATCTGTTTTATTTGAAATGTCATCTGTTTTAACATAAACATCCCATTTATAACCAAGATCTGCAAAATGCTTTGTGAAAATGGATTCGAAATTACCAATTGAATCCTCGTATCCTTTAATCATTGGCATTTCATCCCAGAAGCTCTGAAAATCTTCAGATTTTACAAGAGACTGTCTGAATACCATAAAATGAGACTGGATATGCTCCGGTAAATATCCATATCGATTATTATGAAATGGATCATATTCATTCTTATAATGTTTGGTCATTCCCCAGAAATCCAAATTCTCTTTTGACATAGCTTCAAAAGTCTCTTTCAATGTATAAACCGGACCCATGATCGTACAATTGACAAAACAGATCTCATCATACTGAACTAATTTTTCCCATCCTAACGATTCCATCGCTGTCTTATATGCCCAAACATCCAGGCCCTTATTCTCACGGACAATAACAGATTTCGTATACTGTTCAAAAAACTTATGCCCTTCTTCATTGAGCTGTCCATTACAGACAACGATCATATCTGTGACCTGTTTCACATAGTCCTTAAAAAAATATCTTACATAAGAATCTACTATTCCTTCTTTTTCATAGAAAAAATATATTCCTAATCTTTTTACCTGCTCATTGTTTATCTTCATTATTTTCCTCTCACTTTATCAATTTTCTGAAGCATTCTTCTTGTTTTAGAGTTCTCGATATCATTACGATATTCTACTAATGCATTTCTTTCATTTGTTAAATAGCCATTTATTTCATATAATTGTTTCTGTTCTTCCTTTAGCTTTTTATTTTCTTCTCTGACCTCTTTAAGACGCTGCTCCTGAAGTGCAATAACAGCTTTTTTATTTATAAGATCATTCTGGTAATCCTGCAACGATAATCGCATATCTGCAAGCTGTCTCTCTTTATACTGAATATTACCAATAATAGAATCCATACCATGTCCCAAATAACCATAGGATATTTCATCAAAACATATTTTTATTGAAGCTACCTCATTCAATGTTCCGTTCAAGTATATTGCTGAATCCGAACCATGTAATATTGAATATTTATCATCCTTATACATAAAATTATCTATAATACTTATACCATCAATTTCACATCTTAATCCATCGAATATTACATACATATCTTCATTAAAAATAAGCTTGATATTCTTTACTTTTCGAGGTACCGGTATGCATATTTGCCCTTTTCCATTATCCAAATACTCTACTGCTACTTTCTTCTGATAAACTGAAGCAAATCCCTGACCATAATCATATGCTGCAATACATGTAAGTTCGTTCTGTAAGCACTCCAGTTTCTTACACATCTGAGGGAAACTCATAGAAGTATTCTGTACAGCCGCATTAATTTCATCATTCATCACATCATTACTATCAATCTGTATACCCGCCAACTGTTTATTATACGATCTTGCTGTATAGTATCCCATTGACTGTGCACACAGGCTCAGAACAGAAGTAAAAACAAAACATGGATCTGTCTGTGCCAATAACCACTTTCTGACATCGACATTCTCTGTCAGATTTTGCAGAACCTGACTTCTACACCAGAAACATCCTGTATATTGTCCTATACTTCCCCTGACTTTTGCTATATTCAAATGTATATCACTGTCCTCTAATATCTGTTGGATCTCGCAGGAAATTAATTCACGTTCTTTATACTGTCTTGAATAATATAAACTTTGACTTGAATTCGGAGGATAAACCAAACCAATTCCTGAATTATCATTTAAACAAGACACTATATTCCCTAACGATACGCCTTTGCCTAAAATACTGTTTTCAATGATCCAGCCTGTATGTCCATTGTCCAGATTTTCAGCAATATAACTTCGATCTTCATTTACCAGAAAACAGATATATTCATACTCCTTAGCAAATGCTCCAACAGCATAATATACTTCTGCAAAATTACCTGTCGTACATTCAAGAAGATGCATTTCCTCCCAATTTTTTTTCTGATGAAAGCTTTCCTCACTTCCCCAATAATATAGATCTGCATGTGTTTCTAAATCATCTATATCCGGTTGATGCTGCAGATAAAAATCTTCATCAATAACAACAGCTATCTTTTCTGCGATTCTTTCACATTCTGAATCAGGAATTACATTTAATCCTAATCCGTCAACAATATCCTGCATTGGAGCAGTACGGATAAGGTTCTTTAAAATCAATGTTTCATCATATGGTGTTTCCTGCTTAATAAATTGATAAAATACTCGGGAAATATAACTACTGGAATCTACTATTTTTTCTTTCATTGGATAAAAGAATAATTTTCTTTTGAAAAATGGGCAATGATAATCCATCACCATCTGAATCGGTGCCATAAAAAGAGGATACGGATTAGCTATCACATTTTCCTCAGGGTTACAATATGCTTTCCACTTAAATCCGCAATTTGAAAAATGTTGTGTAAATATTGCCTCATGAAAAGCTACTGCCTCTTCATAACAGGTTATCATAGGTCTGGTCTTCCAATATGTTTCAAATTCTACACTTGCAAGCATATGTTTACGAACCGCAATAAAATGCGACTGTAAATGATCAGGGAGCTTATGATCAGGAAGTATCCCCCATGGATCAAATGGAACACCATGATATAAAGTAAGGCCCCAAAAATCTACATTCTTCGCATCCATAGTTTTAAACATTCTGTCCAGATCCTGTTCATACACCGGCCCCATCAATGTATAATTAAACATGATCAATTCATCAATATCTTTTATCTCTTCCCATCCGATGTGTTCCATGGCTTCCTTATATGCCCAAACATCAAATCCTTTATTTTCGCGGACAAACACCTGGATCCTGTCAATGGATTCTAATTTTTTCCGTCCTTCTGATGAAAGTATCCCATTGCAGACCACTGTAATCTTATCAAAATACTGGTTCATACTCTGCAGCATATAAACTATATATTCATCTACACATCCCTGTTCATCATATAATAAAAAAATACCCTGTCTCTTCATATAAATAATCCTATCTGTCCCTTATTTTTATTGTCTGATCTGTAATGATCATCCGGCTAAAACTTCCACTGGTGTTCCATCCGGAACATTCCCCGTTCTTCTACATCAGCATATACGTCAAACTGACAAATACGTTCAAATGAATTAATAAGATGTCCCTCTTCCGTATAGAATGAAAAATCAATCATATAATGTCCTAATAAAAGCTGTACTTTTCTTAACTTTAACTGTATTTTCCCTTCTCCTTCAAGAAGTACTGTTCCCTTTTCAGCATCTGTTCTTCTCTCATAACACATCATATAATCTGATCTGAAAACAGTAAATTGAACAGCCACCTTCCGTGGGGATTTTATTTTATAATATAATGTTATATTTATATCATCATCAATACTAAATGCAACTCTCGGCTCCCCGGCATTATTCTTACATTCCACCTTTGTTATCGATAAATCCAGATTTTTAGCTTCTTCCATCAACTGGCGTTCTTTTTCAGATCGTTCTGCTCTGGCCTGCCCCATAAATTCCATATATAATTTATGAACATACTGTGGGGTTCCATCTGAAACAATCTTTCCTTTATCCAGCCATATACATCTGTCACATAATTCCTCAATCTGTCCCATGGAATGCGAAACAATTACTATCGTAATCCCTTCTTTTTTCAGTTCCTGCATTTTATTCGCACATTTCAACTGAAAATTAGAATCTCCAACCGCAAGTATTTCATCTATTAACAAAATATCTGCATTTACATTAATTGCAACCGAAAATGCAAGCCGCATATACATTCCGGAAGAATATGTCCGGACAGGATTATCAATAAATTCTTCCAATTCTGAAAACTCTATGATCTCATCTAATCGTTCATCAATCTCTTTTTTTGTTAATCCAAAAATAGAAGCATTTGTATATATATTTTCTCTTCCGGTCATATCCGGATGAAATCCTGCTCCCAGCTCTAATAAACTGGATACTCTTCCATCAATACTAATTTCTCCTGAATCAGGATAAATAATACGGGTCAATAATTTCAAAGTCGTGCTCTTTCCACATCCATTATGACCTATAAGACCTACTGCTTCACCCTTTTCTATTGTAAAACTCACATCATCCAATACCTGATGAATTTCATATTTATCTTTCTTTGCAAATATGATTTTATCCTTTAATGTTTTACTTTTATCATAACTAATCTTAAAAGATTTAGATATATGCTGTACTTCAATTGCAACATCCTGGTTCATACTACAGTTCCTCCGCAAAGTGCTTATTTAATTTCCTAAACACAACGAGTCCAATTATCAAAACAATTATACTTTCCAGCAATCCCAATATAATATTTGAAAATTCCGGAACCTGTTTATAATAAAAAATATCTCTGTATGCAACGATCACTCTTGTAATCGGATTTATCATATAAAATGGTCTGTATTTTTCAGGAACCAGTTCAAGCGTATATATAATTGGAGATGCATACATTAAAATCAGCGATAATGCTCCCAGTATCTGCTGCATATCTCGAAAATATACGGTGACGGCACTAAAAAACAAGGTCATTCCCAATGCAAGTATATATTCTATGATCACAACTACAGGGAATAACAATAACGCTTTTCCACAAAAACCATATCCTGACGCTCCAAGAACAACAAATACAATAATGAATGATAGTAGCATATTAATAAACTGTGCCGAAACAAATGCTATCGGCAACACTTCTCTTGGAAAATATATTTTCTTTATCATATCCTGCTGACCGGCAACACACATACATCCCCCTGTTAAACAGGATGAGATCATCAGCCAAGGTACCAATGCAACAAATAAACAAATATGGAAAAATGGAATATTTGTCGGTAAGATTATTTTAAATAAAAATGTATATACCGCCAGCTGAATCAGCGGATCGATAAACGACCATAAAAAACCAAGAACCGACCTTTTATATCTTCCGATCAGATCCCGCTTTGTCAAACTTACGATCATGGTCCGATAATCATATATCTCTTTAAACATATTATGCTCCAACATTCTCCATTATTTTGCTTATAATAGTATTATCTCCATATTCAATCTTTGAATCATATGGACGTTCAGGAAAGACTCCGTACTGCAGGGATATATCTAACCCTTTTTCCTTTATGAACTGTTCAACCCGATCTCCAAGTGATACCGGCTTTCCGGAACATACATTTATAATTCCTGTATACTTATCCTGTGTACTTGCAGCTACTATCTGTTTTGCAAGTTCATCGACCTGAATAAAATCATATTTTGCTTTTCCTGTAGTAAATGGGAATTCCTTTTTACCGGCTTCAGCAGCAGCCAGTAACTTTGCAAATATAGAATTATTCTTTTTGTCATCGCCAAGAATATAATATGCTCTAAGCCAAAATATATTTACATCTTTATCTTTTGTATAAGTAAGAAGTGCCTGTCGCAATGCGTTTTTTGCAATTCCATACTGGGACAATGGATTGCATGGAGTATTTTCATCAATTTTTCCCTCGTAAAATCCTATTTCATGCATCGTACCCATCACGCTAATATTCTTGCATCCGGCATCAACTAAATTACGAAGGAACTTATAATGAGAAGAAAGATTGTCCATATGAGCATTAGAATTGTGTACAAATCCATCCTTCCACGCCAGATGAATTACGCTGTCAGGGCAGCCCATCTTCTCATATACATCAGGCTCTCCTGAAAAAATATTCACATCACAAATCTTTGCTCTTTCATCAATTCCCTGATGTACAAAATCAATTGCAACAACCTCATGTCCCTGATCTACCAACGTTTTTACAACAAATCTACCAATATATCCTCCCGCTCCTGTTACCGCTACTTTCATAACCTTTACCACACTACTTTAATAATTAGTGCAACTCCTTTCTTCATCTACATTTATTCTTATACATTTAAGTACATTTTTCTACAATATCAGCCACATTTTATCACAATCACTTTTATAAGGCAATAATCACACCCTGCCTAACAACATCAAAAGGCGAATTGTGATCTCTGAGGATATTGCCGGTCTCCAGCGTTTAGGATAAAATGCCTTTTTTAATGACTGCCTGAGTGAATACTTTTCCTGTGTGAACATTGCCAATGTCCGTATATCTTTATCTGACATCATATTTTTAAAGCAACGTTCAAATTCACATGACCGTTTCTTTATCTCTGAAGTTTCGCATAAATTCTTTTTCAACCATTTTAATCTTGTCTTTATATTAAATGTTGTCACATTATCGCCGTGCACCCGGTGCTCTGCTTCTGTCTTAACATCAGAAAATGACTTTCCAAATGCCTGTGCAATCATTGCTGCCCACCAGTCATGATATCCGATCTGGTCACGATCACCCTGCAGCATCATTTCACGCATTTTTCGGTTAATAACCATTGAGAAACCGGAAAAATGGTTTTCAGTAATACTTCTTCGAAAATCATATCCTGCATCAGGAAAATAAAAATGCCCTACCTTTTTTCCCCTTTCTACAAGATCATATGCACTATGATACAAAAGTGGGATCGAATCATATGAATTCTGCTTTTGAAACCACTGTTCTGCTATTTCCAGTTTTGATTCTGACCAAATATCATCCTGATCTGAAAAAGCATATAGATCCGCATCATCAACAGCAGCAAGCAACTCCATAAAGCTTTTTAAAAATCCAATATTTTTCTCCTTTAATAATTTAAAATCATACTTTTTTTGAAGTCCACAAAGTAACTCTACAAATTCTTTCTCTGAGCCATCATCTCTGATATAAAGTGTAAAATCCACATTTTTCTGTTTGCAGATACTGTCAATCTGTTCTTCTATATATTCATATCCATTATATGACGATAATAAAACGGCTATTTTGTTCATCTGTTGCTCCATCATATTTATATTTTTCCAATCAACATTAAGGCTCTCAGTATAAACTCCACACTTAGACTCATATTCCACCTTTTCGGATAAAAAGTCTTTTTTACAGCGGTTTTTAAGCTATATTTTTCATTAATAAATAATGTGCATATTTCTTTTTGACCATCATCCATTTCAGACAAAAAAAGTCGATCAAATTCTCTTGCGTTTCTTGTATAAAAATTATCTCCTCGAAGCAACCGAATCCCATCGGGAATTTTTTTTAAAAAATATAATGGAGACGCATTATTTTCATGCTGCCTGTGAACAGCTTCTATTTCTTCCGAAAATACATATTTTCCAAAAGCGGATACTATGATCGCCGCAAACCAATCATGATATTTTATTTGATCAAAATCTGCACGTATAAGTCGATCATATAATTCCCGGTTAATCACCATGGCAAATCCAAAAAAAATATTAGATGTAAAAGCTTTCTGAAAATTATAATTATAGTTTTCATATTTATAGGGAACTATTTCTGACAGATCACTATTTCCAATTGCAATTTTGCTCTGATATAACAAAGGAATATCGTTTTTCTGTGTTTGCATCCATTTCACTGCATTTGACAACTTATTCGGATACCAGACATCATCCTGATCACAAAATGCCCAATACTCCCCTGAATCTGCCATCTGCATTAATAAATGAAAGCTTTTCGAAAATCCGATATTCTCTCCTGTTGCAACTGTATATTTATCACTAAGTTCATTTTCCCGAATATATCGATTCACTAATTCAACTGTATGATCCGTCGATCCATCATCACGAACGTAAACATGAACATTCGAATATGTCTGACAATCTATACTTTTTAACTGTTCCTCTATATATTTTTCTCCATTATATGTCGATACCAAGACATTAATCTGTTCCATTTTTGTCCCCAATAGTTTCTTTCTTTTCATCCGCTGCCTGCTTCTCATTAATTGCGATCTGCTGCGTCAGATCCTTGAATTTATTCTCCAGACTGGATAGTTCTATCGTCATCATAAATGTTTTGATCAACAGTATTGCTATAATAAAGAGGTACACCACATTTGCCGGCGACATCATGCCCATCTTTCCGGTGATCCAGTATACAATCTGTGGAAATACAGACATAATGATCATCAGAACTGCCATAATGATCCAAAACAATGCATATTCAATCTGCATCTTGGAATTACGAATTCTCCATATTACATAAAACGAACTGATCACCGACATTGCAATCAGTAATACTCTTAACATTATAGACATAGCTGCTTATACCCCTCTTTTCATAATGATATGCTTACTGTCTCTTTTACGAAAGCTCTGGATCAGCAGGATTGATATCAGCATACGGAACATATACATTGCTGATCTGGAAAAATTCAGATAACTTTTTCCGGCAGTTCTTTCATCCATTTCCACCTGCACCTCTGCGATGCTCGCTCCCTGTTTTAACAGATAAGAGATCGTATCCGGTTCCGGTCCGTAATTCATATTGACTGCAAATTCCTTTACCATTGCTTTATTAAACATACGCATCCCGGAGGTTGGATCTGATATCCGTTTTCCGGTGGTCAGGCGAATCGCTGATGTAAGCAGCCGTGAACCAAGCATTCGCATACTTTTTTCTTTCTTTTTTGTCACAAAACGCGAACCGATTACAATATCATATCCCTGTTCCATTTTTTCAAGCATAGCCTTAATATATTCAGGCTTGTGCTGTCCATCCGCATCAAACTGCAATACACAGTCATAATTTTTATAATATGCATATTTCAGTCCCGTCTGGAAAGCACCGGCAAGTCCCAGATTCACCGGAAGATCTATGATCTCAAATCCATGCTTGTGGCATCTTCTGGAAGTATGATCCGTCGATCCGTCATTTACCACGATATAATCATACTCCGGATATTTCTCTTTGATTGTATTTACCACACCCACGATATTATCTTCTTCATTATATGCAGGTATAACCATCAGTAACTTCATATACAGATCTCCATTCTTCTGTGAAACAGTCTTACAGACTATATTTCATTTCCCTTCTCGCTTGTACCATAAGCCCCTGCCAGGATCCGTGCGACCCACTTCGGCCAGAACTTACAAAACACCTCAAAATCCTCCTGCCCTCTTTCGTGATCCCGGATCGTTGCACTCGTTTCACTATCCTCATGAATACGATGCGCCATCAAACATTCGGGAATATATACGAATTCTCCTTCTTTCCTGCTCAGCCATTCCCAGGTCTGCCAGTCCAGATTGCTTCGGAAATGTTTCAGAAATAAATCTACTCTTTTTTCCTGTCTCAGATATTCACATATAACTGTTTTATGATATGTGACAGCCGGACAACAGATTGCATTTCCAAATCTGAGCACAGCCCGTTTCCTCCATCTGCGCCCCTGCTTCTTTTCATTTTTTAACGGACCAAGCAGAATCCTTTTTATCTTCAGATTCTTACGATCCGAATACTTTCTGTCATCTATCAGCTCTCTGTAATCAGAAAATAATAAGAGCGTTTTTCTTGCTTCTGTATCTTTCTGATCCGCTATCTTCAATATCTCCTCTGTATACGCAGCCTCATAGATATCATCCTGATGTGCGATCGTTACATATTCTGTATCTGACACAGATAGAGCAAAATTCCAATCATCCGCGATATTAGATCTTCCATCACGGATATAATAGGCTATATCATATTTTTCACATATATTTTTTAAATAATCACTTGGCGTTGATGTTGCCAGACAAATGGCACTTGCAACCGTCTGCTTCTTCAAAGACCGGATGCACGCTTCCAGATATGGACTTTCCTTATATGCACATATAACAAATGTATGCTTCTTTTCAGCCATTTTTCTTCTCCATTTATCTCGCCATTTTTATATCCGGGCAGTTTCTCCAGCCTACATTGCTCCGACGACAATCTGCAATACGATCAATATCTCAGTCGCTATCACAGTCATCCAGACCTTCCTGCACTTCTCCTCACTTACATTAACGAGTGATGTCGTGGTTGCCAAATAAAGTAACGGAGCAATACACAGAAAATACCTTCCCTGTACGCCACTGATCTTACTTGATGATATCGATGTAAATGCAACCAGCATCGACAGCAGGATCAATACAAGCGATATCAGGAATACCGCAAACATATATATGCGTTCCTTTTTATTTCCGCAATATTTATCACCCTCAACATTTGCAAACAATACCAGACTGAATACCAACACCAACAGCAATACCCAACTGATCTTTATATCAAGCCATGACAAAAGGCCGCCAAAGAATCCACGCAACAGCGTTTCTCCTCCGTTAATCAATGTATTCCAATACAGATAAACAACATTAAGCGGATGACGAAGCAGATATCCGAGTGAATATAATGTATCCTCTGTTACAGCTGTATCCTGTCCCGCAAACAGCTGTTTTATAACCGGAAAATAATAATATAATGCCCCGCAGAAAACAATTATAATTCCGCAAATCACTGCTGTTATAAGTATTCCCTTTTTGTGCTTCGGCATTACTTTCAGAGAATGTTCCTTCCTTTTTGCATGTATCAACAAAAATACCAGCAATAATAACGGAAGATATACACCACCTTTTACGACAGCGGTCAGGATACCACAGAGCACCAACAGGACTACCTGCCACTTCTTATATGTTTTCTCCAACGAAAGACTCATGCATAAGGCGATAAATACATATATAATTCCATTTATCATTGCGTCATAAGACGCAGATGCCCCCTGTTGAAGCGCGATCGGAAGAAAACCAAGCGCAGCAAGCATATTCTTACCAACCGGAAGTATCCGTATGGCGAATCCTGTCAATAATACAAATACCAACAGGTTCATAAATCTTCCGATCAATAACATTAGCATGGTTGAAAGTCCAAGCAGTCGTCCGATCGTAATTCCAAATGCCATCGGTATAAAGAAAATACCCGGTACAATATTACTGGAATCTACATACGGAACTGCTATCAGCTCCTGATCATCCGGTCTTTCAAATGTATGATGTGCCAGCTGGTAATAGGAATTACTCTCTACTCCATTTGCAAGCATATCCTCCATTTTTACATCACAGGTACGCTTATATATCGTTCCCTCAATGCCCGTGTCACCTGCAAACATTATCTTATTCGAATACTTATATGCCGTATCTATATGCCATGGTTCATCCGGTACACCATGCGGCGCGATCACCACATTCATGATCATTCCAAGTAGCAGCGCCATCGGAATATAGAACTTCGATACCGGAAGCTTCTTAACAACGATAAGCATATACATGAGTTCAAAAAATATCAAAAGTGCAAGGCACAATACTGCATACATACTGCGAAGCTTCCAGCAGCTTGCATATTTCATTCCCGATATGACATTCGTCTTATTTGCCGGATCTCCTCCAAACATAGCAACAAGTCCCGGCTTTTGATCTGCATTCACATAGAATACAGTATCACCCGGATTCTGAAGCTCCATCGTAAGCACAAGCCGTTTTCCCTCAGACTCTTTAAATACCGGATCATCCCATATTCCTACGCGGATCCTTTTTTTCTTATTTTTCTTTGCAGCCCCTTTTGCCGGCCGGTCTTTCTCATAATAAATCTTTCCCGTATCTGCATCAGAGACTGTGATATGAAGCATTGCATCCGGATTTGATATCACACCAACCGTTTCAACATATAATACCTGAAGACCAGGCACTGTACATTCAAAGGCTTCTACAATAACAGGATTATTTGCGGACATTTCTACCTGTCCGTTATCCTTATGTTCTATCTTAAGTGTAGCAAATACCGGCTTTGTAAATTTATCTGCAAGCTGTGCTTTATACACCAATGCAAAAACAAAGCATAGAGCCAGTCCCAAAATAACTGCCCATAATATCTGTTTTTTATTCCATGTCTGCCCTGTCTGCTTCATAACAACCTCATATTATTTATTACATAATATCTACATCTGCGCTGTAATCAACGCCATCGATCTTAAATCCGAACATCTTATAGAATTCATCCCAATATCCATCGATATCGGCAAGTTCCTTAACGTTCTCGCTGGTTACGGCATCCCAGTTCTTAGCAACTGCTTCCTGAATATCATCTGCCATTTCCCAGTCGTCCATACGGACAAATCCGTTTTCGTCTGTCTCAACTTCACCGGCCATCTTATCAAGGAAAAGTCTTGCCATCTGCTCGATACAGCCCTCATGAACACCCTTTGCTTTCATCTGCTTATAGAGCAGAGTAATGTAAAGCGGAACAACAGGAATTGCTGCACTGGACTGTGTAACAAGTGCCTTGTTGATTGCTATATATGATGATACATTTGCGAACTTCTCATTAATAATGTCGCTCGACTTATACAGATCCTTCTTTGCCATACCGATCGAACCCTCGGCATAGATCGGGAATGTGATCTTTGGTCCTATATATGAATATGCAACTGTTGTTACATGATCTGCCAGAACGCCTGCATCTGATAATGCCTGCATCCAGTCGATCCAGTCCTCGCCGCCCATAACTTTGATAGTGTTCTCGATCTCTTCCTCTGTTGCAGCAGGAATATGTGCCATTGTAACTGTATTGTCTTTTAGAACCAGAGTCTTATTTGTATATTCTTCACCGACTGTCTTAAGAACAGAAGTATACTTATGTCCATCCGGTGTTACACGTCTCGGTGCTGCAAGGCTGTAAATAACCATATCAACCTTTCCCATATCCGCTTTGATCGTGTCGATCACCTGCTGTTTGATCTCCAATGAGAATGCATCTCCGTTGATGGATTTTGCATATAAGCCATCTTTCTTTGCTTCTTCTTCAAATGCTCTTGTGTTATAGAAGCCTGCGGTTGCGGTTCTTCTTCCGTTTGACTCTTTCTCGAACATTACACCAAGTGTATCTGCTCCATAGCCAAATGCAACCGCGATCCTGGAAGCAAGTCCATATCCGGTAGATGCTCCGATCACCAGTACCTTCTTCGGTCCGTCAACCTTTGGCTGTGCCTTTACATATTTGATCTGATTCTTAATATTCTCTGCGCATCCAACCGGGTGAGCGGTGGTACAGATATAATCTTTTACTCTTGGTTCTACTACCATTTTAATTTTCTCCTCTAATCATCCGATCTGTCCGGACTTTCTTTCTCAATTTATATTTATACATTTTGTATCAATATCTGGTCATATGCGGCTTACATCTGCGGGCGCTCTTTGTTTGCAAACTTCGTGTAATCCTGCATCCATACAAGATCAACCGATCCGGTCGCGCCCTTTCTCTGTTTTGCTATAATAATCTCTGCAATACCCTTCTTCTCGGTATCCGGATTGTAATAATCATCACGGTAAATGAACATTACAACGTCCGAATCCTGCTCGATCGCACCGGACTCTCGCAGATCGGCAAGTACCGGCTTGTGATCCGGTCTGGAGTCAACCGCACGGTTCAACTGCGACAACGCAATAACAGGAACATTAAGCTCTCTTGCAAGCACCTTTAACGCTCGCGATGTATCTGAAATGAACTGCTGTCTGGATTCTACATGTTTATTCGTACTCATCAGCTGTAAGTAGTCGATGATGATAAGTCCCAGATCATTGTTCTGTTTTAATTTTCTACACTTCGAACGAAGATCGGCTACAGTGATCGCCGAATTATCATCTACGAAGATCGGCGCATCCGCGATTACCTCCGTACTCTCCATGATCTTATCCCATTCATCGTCCACCAGCTGTCCGGTCTGAATCTTCTGGGAATTTACCAGAGAATCAAGGGCGATCATACGTGTTACCAGCTGCTCCTTTGACATTTCCAGACTGAAAATAGCAACAGGGATCCTCTTTTTTACAGCTACATGGTGTGCAATATTAAGTACAAATGCTGTCTTACCCATAGCAGGACGTGCTGCTACCAGAATCAATTCCGATCCATGCAGACCCGTTAGCATATTATCCAGATCGATGAATCCGGTCGGCACACCGGTAACTCGTGTATTCTGTCTGGATGCCGCCTCGATCTGATCGATTACATCAAGTACGATCGAATCGATCGGTGCAAAATCATTTGCGCCGTTTCTCTGCTGAACGATCTTGTAAATCCCGCTCTCTGCCGTTTCAAGTAATCCGTCTACATCGTCCGTGTCAAGATAACAGTCCTTTTCGACATCCTCACACATCTTGATCATACGGCGAAGCACTGCCTTATCCGCTACAATCTTCGCATAATACTTCGCATTTGCCGATGTCGGAACTGCGGCTATGATATCAGCTATGTAGCTCATACCGGCAACATCCTCCGGAACATTCTTCTCCCGAAGCCTGTTGTTCAGCGTGATCAGATCGACTGCCATTCCTTCCTTAAACAGCTCGATCATATTCTCATACAGGATCGCATTCTGCGCACTGTAAAAGTCATCCTTTGTCAGTATATCCGACACATCTACTATGGCATCACGATCCATGATCATAGAGCCGATAACCGACTGTTCTGCATCCAGGTTATATGGTTGTTTTTTCCTGATAAATGCATCTTCCATTAGTCAGCCTCTTCTACCTTTACTGTAAGCTCTGCCTGTACCTGTGGATGCAGCTTGATCTTTACAGTAAATGATCCCATTGCTTTGATCGCATCCTTAAGCACGATTTTCTTCTTATCAATATCATAATGTAACTGGCTCTTGATCGCATCCGAGATCTCCTTTGACGATACAGAGCCGAATGCCCTACCGCCTTCGCCGACCTTTATGCCGACTGTTACAGATGCCTTTTCAAGCTCTGCTGCGAGAGCCTTGGCTGCTGCAAGATTCTCTGCCGCAACTTTTTCTTCATGTGCCTTCTTTAATTTATAATCATTCAGATTCTTTGGTGTTGCCTCAAGCCCAAGTTTTCTCGGTATAATATAATTTCTGGCATGTCCGTCACTGACATTTACCAGCTCACCTTTTTTCCCAAGACTCTTTACATCCTCCAGTAATATAACCTTCATATCAAATATCTCCTTCCTTGTACATCTCCTCAAGCAGGTTGACAAGCTGTTTCTTTACTTTTTCCTTTGTCGTATTCTTAAACTGCGCGGCCGCGATATTCGCATGTCCGCCTCCACCCATACGCTCCATAATGATCTGGACATTCACATCATCGATAGAGCGGGCAGATATCTTTACATTTTCTCCCAACTGTGCGATCACAAAGGAAGCACGTACACCTGCAATATTCAACATCTCATTTGCCACCTTGGCTGTCAGTACAGTCGGTGATTCAGGTCCTTCTTTCGGCTCAAATACCGATACTGCAAACATCCCAAGAACCATCTCTGCGTTTCTAACGCCATCTGCTTTTTGTCTGTATGTGTCAATATCGCTTCTGAACATCTTTCTGACACGCATAACGTCCGCGCCGCTTCTTCTCAAATAAGCAGCAGCCTCAAATGTACGAACACCTGTCTTTGTCAGGAAGTTATCTGTATCGATCAGAATACCTGCATACATCGCATCTGCCTCAGACGGGCGAAGCTTGATCTTCTCATCCATGTACTGTAACATCTCCGCGATCATTTCGCACGCTGACGAAGCAAATGGTTCTACATAGGAAAGGGTCGCATTCGCGATCACATCCTTTGTCTGTCTGTGATGATCGAACACAACCACCGTCTTTGCATAGGAAATAAGCTCCTCGCACTCAGTCAGACTCGGATTATTCACATCTACGACTACCAGCATCGTATCCGCATTTATCATCTCAATCGCCTGTTCATTGTTGATGATCATGTCATCACCATACATACTGTTTGCTGTAAAATTGCCATAGATCGGACTGATCGCCGATGACACTTCATTGATAACGATATGTGCCTCTTTATTCATAGAATTCACCATACGATACACACCGATCGCAGATCCGAATGCATCCATATCCGGATCCTTGTGTGCCATGATGATCACCTTTTCTTTTGTCTCTAACAGCTCCTTAAATGCCAGTGTCTTAACACGAGCTTTTACACGGGTAGATTTCTCTGTACCCTGACTTCTTCCACCATAATAAGTAATCTTATCATTGGATTTCAGGACAACCTGATCCCCACCACGTCCGAGTGCAAGTTCCATTGCGGAACGAGCCGCTTCAAAATCAGCCAGAAAGCTGGAATATTCCGTTCCAAGACTTATAGATAACGTAAGTGGCAGATCATTTCCGATATTGATCGCCTTTACCTCATCCAGCAATGCAAATTTATTCTCCTGAAGCTGCGGAAGATATTTCTTCGGCATAACGAACATATACTTATCCTTTTCAAAGGAACGTACAATCGCATCTACATTTGCCATATATTTATTGATCTTTCGATCTACAAGTGCAACTAACAGTGAATGACGGACTTCCTCCAGATCATCGAATATCTCATCATAATTATCGATATATATCAGACCGGTAACCAGCTTCTGCTCCTCATTCTCCTTCGCCAGTTTGTTCTGCTCCGTCATATCAAACAGATACATGGCAATAAATGTGGTAACACCGTCTGTATGTTTCTTTCTCTTCGAGGTACGTGTCTTTTTATTCTCCTCCTGTAAACCTGTATCCTGTAGTACGATCTCCGGTGCTTCTGCACTTTCCGGTGCTTCCGGTTCAGCAACCGCATCTACCGGGCCATTCGGATTTACCCTGACACGCTTGATCTCTACTTTATATTCTCTTTCATTATATTCGATATCTGCATGAACCGTATCTTCACCCTCAGCCGGTATCATCTCATGTGTTAAGCCCTCAAACACCTGCATAGCTGTAAGCCGCATCAGCTTACGCTTACTTGTATTCGTGATATGTGCAAATTCATCATTTACCCATGCAAGTCTTCCCGTCTTGTCTAAGATAGCGTATGGTATAGGGAATTCCCGGATCAGATCCTTCTGAACTCTACCATTTTCCATCGCCTGATTTGCAAATAATGCGTCACTTGATACACGTGAAGATATATAAAGGACGATAGTCATAGCCGCATAAACAGCAGTAATAATGATACCTACCACACCTGCTGCCACACTGATCGTAAACATCCAGATATCAAACACCACAAACAATGCAATCATATAGAGCGGCATCTGTGTATAAAAATCATGTCTTTTATTTGTATGTTTATTTTCGTTCATGACGAATCTGTCCTTTCCGGATAATCTGTATCCTGTTTATTTTAGTTGTGTTTTCTGTCTGTTCATCCGTGCGATCCAATGGATCAGGATCATACCGAATGCCACAGAAACAAATGTCAGACCTACAATGTATGCAAATCCTGTCCAATACGATACATCCGGGAAGATATAACGGACAGTTGCCCGCGCCGGGCTCTGGCAAAGATAGATAAACAAGCTCATCTCTCCCAGGAATTTACTTACTTTATTATCAAAAACACCTGATATTGCCGACTGCTTACTGGCAGTGATCGATATCGCAAACAACAGCAAAATGTTATTATAAAATACACAGGTCTTTCCACCTTCATGCATCATAAAGATCGCAAGCAGATACAGCAGAAGCTCTGCGATTCCGAGAAGCCGTTTTACTGACGGACGAAATTCTTTCTTCTTCAGATATTCTGCAAACATATATACCAGACATCCTATATTCAAGCCTACAAAGGCACGCAAGATGCCATGCGTGATAACACCTTCAAACTTCGTAAAGCCATTATATCCGACAGTATTATAAAAATATCCTGATATCAAAAGCGCGGTAACAGGAGCAATGATCAGTGTATAAGTGTCCTTATACTTTCGTAATAATGGATAGATCACCAGCATGGCGATAAGCATAGCCGAAATATACCAAGTGATCATCACAACCTGAGTTCCCTGCACGCCTGACATGGACAGCAGTAAAAAGTTCGGAATCATCTTCACAATCGCAATAAATAATCCGATAATTCCTTCCTTTAAATATACATATCGGCCGACTTCCACAAACCATACACAAAGCCCCAGTGCATAGCAATACAAATATGCCGGTAAGATCCGTCGGATCTTATGAAGGGCAAAGCCGAATGTCTCTTTCCCGAGAGAAATACCTGTATGCCGTTCTTCTGCTTTTGCAGCTGACACACACATGAAATATCCGGATACGATAAAGAACATCTCAACCGCATATCGTCCCCATTCCAACAGATATCCATGCTTGCCGCCATATACCTCACCTACATGGAATACAAGTATCACCAGGCAAAACACAAATTTCCAGAAGTCGAGGGCTCCATTGTATTTTTTATTCATTTCTATTTCTCGCTTTTCTTCTTATACTGGCTCATTCTTGTATCAATCTTATTCGTGATGCCAAGTCCGAAAGCCTGTTCATTTTCTTTATACTGTAACAACGCACGAAACATATATACATCTTCCGGTGTCGTAACCTTGATATTTCCTCTGTTGCCTTCAACAATATGTGCCACAATATTCTGACTTCTGATAATGGTACATGCATCAACCATTCCTTCATATCCGGTTGGAGTTGCACGGACAACATCATGAGCGGCAATGATATCCTTCAGGTAGAAGGACTGCGGTGCCTGTGCTGAATATGTGTCTTTTCTAGGTGGTACCGAATCGATCTCGACACCATTCTCACTGATCATGATCGTCTCATAGCAGGCAGTCGATGTGATCGCATTACCGTACTTTTTAACGCTCTCTATATTGTTGGAAATAACATCATATGAAACATATGGTCGAACACCATCATGGATCAGAACAATAGAATCCTCCGGGCATTCAGACTCTGCCATTTTAAGTGCATTGTAAATAGAATCCTGAGAAGTTGCTCCACCGGCCAATACATGTTTTACCTTTGTCAGATGATACTCTTCTGCCAGATCTTCTACATAAGGAATATAATCCTCGAGAACCGAGATGTAGATCGCATCGATCTGATCATGATACTGGAATAACTGTAATGTATGAACCAGGATCGGTTTTCCGTTGATCTCAAGGAACTGCTTTGGAATTCCCGCTCCCATTCTTACTCCACTGCCGCCTGCAAAAATAATTGCTATATTCATCTACTGTTTCTCCTTTTTTCTGTTTATTTTAAATTTTTCACTTCTTTGCCGCAATTGTGCGATACAGAATGCTATATAGACTTTCCCCATTCTGCATAGATATATTAATTTTATAACGAAATCAAGAAAAATTCAACTTATATTTGACTTGATGCATTGTGTGTTATTTGTTTTATCGTTTTCAATATTCTCTCCGTTGCCTTACCATCACACATCGACATATGATAAGCAAAGCACTTTTCGATCTCTGCAGGATCCCGCTCGGACAGTTCATACTCGATTGCCGCAGGAAGCCCCGCTCCATCCGTAACCACCTTACACGGGAAGGAATCATATGGAACATAGAAGCCTCTGGCATGGTCAAACGAATCAAAGTCCGGTGCAAAAAATAAAAACGGCTTCTTATATGCCATATAGTCAAATAATATCGAAGAATAATCTGTGATGAGCAGATCTGCAACCGCAAATATTTTCTCGGACGGCAGATCGCAATTCGACTTCATTCCCTTTTCTTCCAGATGTGGATGCAACTTGATCACCCAGTAATAACGATCTTCTGTTTCTTTCATAACTCTCTGTATCTCTTCCATTCCACAGAGTGTCGGCATAGCCGCATTTCCCCGAAATGTAGGAGCCCAGAGAATTACTTTTTTCCCTTTTGCTTCCGGATATTTCCGATAAAATTCCTCATGGTTTGCCTGATTCCATGCATCATCATAATAATAGTCCGACCGACTGATCCCGGTCGCCTGTACAACTCCCGAAGCAAGCCGCATTGTCTTTGTAAACACCGGTACACAACACGGTGCGCTGACTGTCAGCAGATCATAGTTTTTGTAAACCGAATCGCCTTTATACATCTTCGGAATATCTTCCGTCGTGTCATATCCGCTTTTCTTAAGCAGCCCGCCGGAATGCCAGAGCTGTACCACCTTTGTCTCCGGACGTTTCTCACAAGCCGATACAGGAAGAAAATTATCACAGATAAATACATATTCTGCGACTGCATACCGCTTCATAAACTGCCTCAGCCACTTTAACAGACTGCCATATCCCATCTTTCCAAAATCGGTGACCCAAGTTTCGTTCTTATACTCCGGATCCCATTGCAGTGTTTCATACATTTTTTTCATAGAAAAAGGCAGTTCCTCATGATGTGCATCGGCGAAGATCACCAGCCCCTTTTCAACCGGCTTTCCGGCATACCGTTTATAGAGCAGCGGCAGATAAATCTGCTGCATCGCCATTTTCAATACCTGTTTTATATAAAATACCATCTTCATATAATTACAAATAAACCTTTCGAACATTATCGAAAACCGGCGGCATCCGCGTTTTCATGCGTATGCCGCCGGCTTATCATCATTTTCTATCTAAATTATTAACCATTGATTCTGGAAAGAAGTTCCTTACCAAGTTCCTCATTACCAGGCTTACCAAGTAATGCGAACATGTTCTTCTTATAGCTTTCTACACCTGGCTGGTTAAATGGATTTACTCCAAGAGTGTATCCGCTGATACCACATGCAAACTCAAATGTGTAGAACAGCTCACCTAATGTGAACTCATCGATCTTGTCAATATTGATCTGGATGATTGGAATTCCGCCATCAACATGTGCAAGAATTGTTCCGTTCATAGCACTCTTATTTGCAAAATCTACTGTCTTGCCTGCAAGGTAGTTCAGACCATCAAGATCACAATCCTCTTCTTCCATTACGATCTCACATGTTGGATGTAACACATTGATTACTGTCTCGAAATGGTTCTGTGAACCCTGCTGGATAAACTGTCCTAATGAATGAAGGTCTGTTGTAAAGTCAGTTGCTGTCGGGAATAATCCCTTACCGTCTTTTCCTTCGCTCTCGCCGTATAACTGCTTCCACCATTCTGCTACGAAATGTAATGCCGGCTCAAAGTTGGCAAGGATCTCGATGGACTTGCCCTTTCTGTACAGGATATTACGAACTGCTGCATACTTCATAGCATCGCTATCGTCAAAGTTCTCTGCAAGGCAGTCTTTTCTTGCTGATGCAGCACCTTCCATGAGCTTATCAATATCTGCACCGCTTACTGCGATCGGAAGAAGACCTACTGCTGTCAGAACTGAGAAACGTCCACCTACATCATCAGGTACCACGAATGTCTCATATCCTTCTTCTGTAGCAAGTGTCTTCAATGCTCCCTTTGCCTTATCTGTTGTAGCATAGATTCTCTTAGCTGCTTCTTCTTTACCATATTTCTCAATTAATTTCTTCTTGAAAATTCTGGATGCAATACCAGGCTCTGTAGTTGTACCTGACTTGGAAATGATGTTGATAGAGAAATCTCTGTCTCCAATCACCTGTAACAGGTGTGCCATATAGGTACTGCTGATATTACTTCCTGCATAATAGATCTCAGGGGTTTTACGAATCTCTTTATCTACTGAATTATAAAAGCTGTGTCTTAAAGCTTCGATCGCTGCTCTTGCGCCAAGGTAAGAACCGCCGATACCGATAACTACCAGAACATCTGAATCTGACTGGATCTTAGCAGCCGCTTTCTTGATTCTTGCGAACTCTTCCTTATCATAATCAACCGGAAGATCGATCCATCCAAGGAAATCATTTCCTTCACCGGTCTTGTTTACAAGTGTTGATTTTGCTGCAACAACTTCTTCCTTAATAGCTGCGATATCCTCAGCGGAAGCCATACCAGCAACATTCTTAAAATCGAAACTTACTGTCTTTGCCATTTTATTATCTCTCCTTGCTTATATGATTTTTCAAAGCTATGGATAATTGTAGCAAAAGGAAACCCCATAATCAACTATTTTTCGAACATTTCATCAAGTGATACAAATCTGTAACCAAGTTCTGTTAAATTTGACAACACCGTATCTAACGCCTGCGCATTTGACTCCGACACATTATGCATGAGCGGAATTGCACCATTATGATAATATTTATCAAAATGCTCGATCACATAATCTTTCCCCGGCTGATTATTTACATCATAATCCAAATATGCCATGCTCCAGAAAATGGTCTTATACCCCATATCCTTTGCCAGTTGGAGCACCCTTTCACTGTACTCACCGCTCGGCGGTCTGAAATATGGATCCATCCGGTAACCCGTGGCCTCTTTCATATAATCAGCACAGGTCTGCAATTCTTCCTTCTGTTTTTCCACACTGATACCGGGCATGGAAGGATGGGTAACTGTATGGTTGCCAACCTGGTGGCCCTCCTCTTTCATTCTTTTTACCAGTTCCACATTATCCCTGATATACGTCTGTGTGACGAAAAAACAAGCTTTTGCATTATGCTTCTTTAACGTGTCCAGCATCTGTTCTGTATATCCGTTCTCATAACCGCAGTCAAAGGTCAGATATATAACCTTGTCATCTCCGGTATCCTGATCCACATAATATGCATCATACTGTTCGATCGAAAAACTGTGATCGCAGTCACTGATCCCATGATTTTTATCCCGTACAATGTACCATGAAAACTTCTTATTGCTGACTGCATCATAATCACGAAGCAGCGTCATATCCTCCGTCGTCGCTTCTGTCCGGTCTTCTACACTTCCATTATCATTTCCCCCTTTTCGTCCGTCCGGACTGCCATTTTGTCCACCGGAACCATCAGCCGTCCGATTTCCCCCATTCTGCATCTGACAGTCTCCCGGTGTTGCCACATTTCCGTTTTCCCTCGTTTTGCTCTTCGCCATTCCGGCACAGCCTGTCAGAAACAGACACATCATAATTCCCGAAACTACATACAGTTTTTTGACTGTAACCACTTCCAATTGTTATTTTGGATATAATATATGCTGTTTCTTCCGCTGTTTATACCTATACCTGTCAGGTTGTACTGATTCCCTGCAGCAGCTTGTCAAATAATGCATCACACGCCGCGATCTGTTCCTCCGTTACCTCCCGGTCATCTTCCTTTACGGTCTGTTTCAGAGGCTGCTGCCCTTCGGCTGCCGACTGCCGCCGGCTTTTCTCTGATCTGCGGTGTTCTGCCCGCATCGCTTTTTTCGATTTTGCCGTGATTCTTTCCCGTGTCGAATCCATTTCCTGCATTTTCATTCCGGATGTACCAAGATTCTTTTCCGGTGCATCCTTCTGTCCGTCGCCGGCCAACCGTCCATCTTTATTTTCCGGCTCTGTCTCTGCAACTGCCTGCAGGTCCTTCTTTTTAATATCAGTCTCCCGACTCTTTCTACGTTCTGCCTCAGCCTTTTTCTCGTTCCGTCTGTCCTTCTGTTCTCCCATCTGTGCCAGTGCCGCATCAATATCGATCACATTTGGCTCTATAATAGCCGCTGCTGTCTGTTTCAGACCACTCCGGCTTCTGTCATCTGCTTTCTGTTTACTGCTCTCCATCTGTTTTTCCTGCTCCCGTTTCAGGCGATTTGCCAAACTGTTGTTCATATAGCTGACGAGTTCCGCCGATAACATCTCACATTTTCTCCGGGTATTGAATATGTTGTAGACCATCTGCATAACTCCACAGGCAACAATACCCCACATACCGATCTGCACACTTGCAAATACAGAACTGCCTGTCCGATATTCCCACCAGGTTCCGACCAGACCTGTTCCGGCAGCAAGGATCATCATGTTACTGCAGAAGCTGTTCCAGGAGCTGACATAGCTCTTGCCCAGCTTCAGTTTATATATGTATTTCTCGACAAACGATCTCGTATCCCGGATACCCACATCAAGATACGATAACTCCTCGTACCTTTTTCGTATCTCCACCAGTGCTTTCTTTTTTGTACTTTTCATACTTCCTGCTCCTCTGACCAGCCCTTTCAAAAATCCATCCATTATCAGCTTTGCTACAATTCCACATATTCCCGTCGCTGCGATCACATACAAAAAAATACTCTGTTCCAAAATAGTTCCAAACATAACCATTTCCCCTTTTCAAATAATTTTTCATGTTTTCAGTTCCGATACCCCGCTCCGGATTCAGGGTGGTTTCATTATAGTTTCGGTATTTTTGATTTTTCAAGTGAAATCACACGACAAATGTTTACCTTTATTTTCATTTTTGGTATACTGATTTAGATTTGAACTCATTTAAGAATGTGTATGGTTATTTTGGACTATAATAGAAAAGAGGTAGATTAAAATGGATTATAAAACAAAAGGAACCTGTTCCACTAACATTCATTTTGAAGTGGAAGATGGTAAAGTTAAAAATGTTTCTTTCACAGGCGGCTGCAATGGTAACCTGAAGGGTATCAGCGCCCTAGTTGAGGGAATGAAGGTGGAAGATGTCATTGATAAACTGGAAGGAACAACATGCAGCTTCAAGCCAACATCCTGTCCGGATCAATTGGCAAAGGCGCTTAAGAATTATCTTCAGGGGGCATAATATATGAAACGAATCATCCTTACCGGCGGTGGAACTGCCGGTCATGTTACACCAAATATAGCATTGATACCGGAATTACGGAAGCTTGGATATGATATCCATTATATCGGTTCTTATAACGGAATGGAACGCAAGCTGATCGAGGATCTGAACATTCCTTATCATGGGATCTCCTCCGGCAAGCTCAGACGTTATTTTGACCTTAAGAACTTTACAGATCCGTTCCGGGTTATAAAAGGTATGGGTGAAGCCAAGAAGTTAATGAAGGAACTGAAGCCGGATGTCGTATTCTCAAAGGGCGGCTTTGTAACCGTTCCTGTCGTATTCGCAGCCAAATCCTGCAACATCCCTGTCATCATCCACGAATCTGATATGACACCGGGTCTTGCAAATAAGCTGGAGCTTCCAAAGGCCTCCCGTGTGTGTTGCAACTTCCCGGAGACAAAGGATATGTTCCCGGAAGGTAAAGCAGTCGTGACCGGAACCCCGATCCGTAAAGAGCTTTTCAATGGAAATGCAGTTGATGCGATCAACTTCTGCGGTTTTACAGACAACAAGCCTGTGATCCTGATCGTCGGCGGCAGTTCGGGAAGTGCCGTGATAAATAAAGCGATCCGTGAAAATATCGATAAACTGCTGGAGCGTTTTAACGTGATCCATCTCTGCGGTAAGGGCAATCTGGATCATTCACTTGATAACAAGTCCGGTTATGTTCAGTATGAATATATAAAGAAAGAACTAAGCAGTATGCTTGCTCTTGCTGATCTTGTGATCTCCCGTGCCGGTGCAAATGCGATCTGTGAATTGCTTGCTCTTCGCAAACCGAATATCCTGATCCCGTTATCTGCTGCTGCCAGCCGCGGCGACCAGATCTTAAATGCAGAATCCTTCAAAAAGAGCGGTTACAGTTATGTGATCAAAGAAGAGGAATTATCCTCCGAGACATTATTTGCTGCGATCGATGATGTCTATAATAATAAACAGACTTACATCGAGACAATGGAAAAGAGCAATCTTACAGATTCCACGTCTATTATAATCGGCATGATCGAGGAACTGGTGAATAACAAATAAATACAGCAACAGGTATAACGCGCATAAAAGAAACAGGCACATATCATTTCGATATATGCCTGTTTCTTTTATATGGTATATATTATAATTACTTCGCTGCATTTGCGATCTTCTCATAGGCAGCTTCTTTTGCCTGATCGGTCGAAAGAATATCATCCTTGATCGTTATCACGATATCAACCTGAGAATTATTTCTTACTGTAAATTCAACCTTCATAGGCTGATCTGTATACATCTGATCCATGCCTGCTGTAGTAAGATCCATTGTAGCCTTAGATCCGTAGTATGTAACTTTCCAGGCACCGCTTGCTTCTTCTTCATAATACCAAGCACTGCTCTTACACAGATTTTCAAGACCATCACCAAAAGTCTTATCAAATCCCGGAATCTTTGTCTTCTTGATCTTATCTACCTGAGCTTTCGCCGTATCATCTGTACGATACTGAATATTTCCCTTTACAAACATCTTTGATGTCTGTGGCAGAACAGCATAAACTCCAAAGCACAATCCGATTACTATAAGAATAGCAACTAACACTTTTACAAAAGTCTTCATATCAACACTCCCATTTCCTTTATTATTAAATACTTAGAACAGTTCTTTTTCCAACTGGAATATAAATTCTTCCAAAAGCTGCATACGCTTATTATATTCCACTCTGCCGGCATCTGTCTTGCATCGTCTGATCTTTGGTTTATTAATTCTGTAAAAGTTCTTTATTCTGTAATATGCGCGCTTATAGCTTGCATCGTCCTCCAGCGCAGTTGCCATGGAATCCCATAGTACACTGACTGCTCCCACTTCATCTAACAGATCTGCATCCATAACGATCCTACATTCCAAAGAAAGATCTGCATCTGTATCCTTCTCCTCGTGAATCATTATAATCTCCCCGATCTTTGCGATCTTTTCAGGATCTACTCCTATGCTGTCCAGATATTCAACAGCTATCTCTGCACCAACTTCTCCATGTGGTCTGTTCTCATCCCAGCCAATGTCATGTAAAAGTGCTGCAAGTACAATAATATCAAGATCGCCCCCTAACTTGGACTGTAACTTAATTGCCCATCTGTACACACGCATCGTGTGTTCGTATCTGCTTCTAAACTCATAATTTGGCGGTCTGCCATTCTTCGCAGTCTGCGTTTTGACAAACTCAATTACATCAGCGTAATTCATCTCTGTTCGCCCCTTGATTTATACCTTTTTTTGTAACTTACGCTCTATTTGACGATTTAAAATCCTGCCAAACAGACTTTCTCCAAAACTTTCTCATAAAAAAAGAAAGTATCATTATCTATGATAGCATCTTTTGTATAGATTTGCTATGTTTTTTTGAAAATTTTATAAATATTTTTATCAAAAAAATCCATGCAGTTTTCTCTCGAAACGCCGCCATAAGCGTTACCTTAGCAGTTAACTCAGCCCAGGCACCCTCGCGGCACACAGGAGATTCTCCTTAGTGCTGCTTCGTCTCCGACCTGACACGGTTCGAAGAGTCCTGTTGCGCAAGACCCAGACATCAACGCCACTTACTAAGGGCAGCCCTACAGTGGACATCCCTCAAGAAAACTATCACCCCTGCTATAGCGGATTGCAGGTTCAGGGCACCGCTACTTCCCCGGTTGCATGGAAACTTTATAACATATTCAATTGCACGCCACATTTTTGGCGCATATTTGATTATAAATGACGATCGCACATACGTCAACCTGTTTCTTTGGCAGCGTTTTTGGTGGATTCGGTATTTGGGCTGCAGGCTGTGGCAGAGGCTGTTGATCCTCGCAACGTCCCTGTTCATCACACACGCCTGATCCGCTCATGCTCCTGTGCTAACTCGCCCTTCGGGCTCAGACAAGCACCCGCATGAGCTGGCAGCGTGTTCTTCACGTCGGTCCTTTTGCGAATGTCCAAACATCCTCTGCCACAGCCTGCAGCCCAAATACCGCCCTAACAACACTGAAAAAAACAGATCAGGCAGGTATGATGAACAGAAACATTGCTGGACAACATATATAAATTGGCAAGTCATGAAATCCGTCTATCTATAAAGCAAGATGCATGTTTAACAGCCGGATTCTGTGACCTGCTGATTTGTATATGGTGTCATTTGCATATGTTTCGTTACGAAGAACACACTGCCAGCGAATGCGGGTGCTTGTCTGAGCCCGAAGGGCGAGTTAGCACTGGAGCATGAGCGGATCAGGCGTGTGTGATGAACAGAAACATTGCTGGACAACATATATAAATTGGCAGGTCATGAAATCCGTCTATGTTGAACATGCAATCTTCAAAAATTCTACCGCTGACGGCTTCCTACGACCACGCCTTTGCGGAGGTCTGCAAAAAAGTCCTTCATCAGGCTGCTGCACTCCTCCTGACAGATACCATATACTGTTTCTACCTGATGATTAAATGCCGACATATCGAACATATTAAGGATCGAACCGGCGCATCCGGCTTTCTTATTCATACACCCGATCACAACCTTCGGGATCCTTGCCTGTACGATGGCTCCGGCACACATCTGACACGGTTCTAATGTCACATACATCGTACAATCCTCCAACCGCCAGTCACCGAGTTTCTTTGATGCCTGCTCGATCGCCAGCAGTTCTGCATGCGCCAGTGTTGTCTTCTTCAGATTTCTCTTGTTATACCCCCGTGCGATCACCTTATTATCCTTTACGATCACACAACCGATCGGAACATCTCCCTGAACATAAGCTTTCTGCGCCAGCTTAATTGCCTTTTTCATATAAATCTCATACATCTTCCTGTCTTCACCCGACATCTCAGGTTCTGTCCCTTGCCGATCTACGTATGTATCTTTTACTTCATCTTCCCTGTTCCGTATATTCTGATCATCTTCTATCCCCTGTCCTATTACATTTTCTTCTGTATTCTGTTCCATTTTCTTCTCCATGCCGGCATCCTCCGTCATTCAACCTGCGCTCTTCACCATGCCGGCTTTTTCTATCATTCAATAAACATTATTTTATGCCACAGCTCTTTTTTTATTTCAGATCCACCACCCAGTAGCCAAAGCTTCCCGTCTTGATCCTTGTCTCCTTCACCGGAATAAAACGATCAAATCCAAAGATTCCTGCGAGATACTTCTCTTTGGATGAATACTCTCCCGGCACTCCCAATATGTATCCGTTCGTATCTTCTTCATCAAACAGCACCCTGCCGAGCATCAGATATTTATAACTGTAAAATCCATGTGTCAGGAAGCTATTCACCCCCAACCGCCAGTTATCCATGTTCAGCAGTCCGATATCGTTCGGATTGATCTTTACACACTCGATCACTCCGTTTTCTCCATCCGGACAATTCGGCAGGAGCGGAAGCTTTTCCCGGTTCGCCATCAGTTCTGCCGCTCTTCCGTCTTCTTTCATTGTTTCTAAAACCTCGGCTGCCGTTACTCGTTTCTCCGTTTCTTCATCGGCTCGGGAAAATATCTTTTCATCCGGAGACTCCTCCGATTCCGGCAAAACGGTTTCCGAGTTGTCTGTATCTGTATGTGCCGTTTCTTTCACCTCTGAAGCCATTGTCTCCGTCTCAGATTCGCTGTCCATGTTTTCTGATTCCGCCATCGTCTCGGACACGATTCTTCTCCGATCATACTCTGTTACTGCAATTCCGCGGGCAGCTTCTTCCTCCCGTCTGGCAAATGCCTGACTGTAGTCCACAGTATTATCTGTCCATGAAGAACAGAAAATATCACTTTCTTCTTCGCCCATCCGCCTTATGATAATGCCGCTCCACGCTGTGATCGGCCGTCCGGTCTGATTGACATTATTCCAGTCAAAGGTAAAGCAGCCTTCTCCCCTGCCGGATTTCATGTTCAACTTCCCAAGATACAGAACAGCCGGAATCATACCGTCCGGCACTGCCTCCGGATATTCCTCCGGGTCCGCAAGCGTCTCACGATACAGATAAACCGAATATAAGCCCTCTTTCTTTACCTGATCCTTAAGATTCACCTGCATTTTACCTTTCTCATTCTGCTTCTGCACCTTTGCAAATCCAACATTTTCACATTTATCATAATTGTGATATCTGAAAATATATGATATAAATCTGTTCCAGTAAACCATAGATACCTCCGCCTCTTTTTTCTATCTGACATTTTTCATCTGACAGGAAATCATGTCTGCTTCCGCTATTATCCCTGAGAGACAAGCCTTACTTGTATCTATGCATTTTTTCTGTAACTTATTCCTTTATTCTTCGGAAATAGTATCACTTAACTTTGCAAATTCTGCCAGCGTTAAACTTTCTCCCCGAACATTTGCGGCAAGTCCCATTTTTTCCAGAGTTTTCTCCACCTGTGCTTTTGAATATGGAAGCTCGGGGCTGTTTGCGATTCCGTTCTGTAACGTCTTTCTTCTCTGGTTAAAGGATGCCCGGATCAGCTTGAACATCAGGCTCTCGTCCTTTACCATCACCGGCGGCTCCTCATATCTGGTCAATCGGATCACCGCAGATCCTACACCCGGTCTCGGGATAAAGCAGTTTGGCGGTACATTTGCTGCAATATATGGTTTTGCATAATACTGAACCGCAAGTGACAACGCACCGTAATCTTTCGATCCCGGTCCTACCTGCATCCGGTCTGCTACTTCCTTTTGTACCATGACCGTAATTGACTGTAATGGTACATGGCTTTCAAATAAGCCCATAATGATCGGAGTTGTAATATAATACGGCAGATTGGCAACGACCTTGATCGGTTTACCATCGTTTTCTTCCTCAACCAGTCGGTTGATATCTAACTTCAATATATCTTCATTAATAATCGTTACATTATCATATTCCGCCAAAGTCTCCCCAAGGATCGGGATCAGATTTTTATCGATCTCAACCGCGATCACCTTTCCGGCCGACTCTGCCAGATACTGTGTCATCGTTCCGATTCCCGGTCCGATCTCCAGTACCAGATCATCCTTCGTGATCTCCGCTGCATTTATGATCTTTGTGATCACATGGTCATCGATCAGAAAATTCTGACCGAACTTCTTCTGAAATGCAAACTCATATTTCTTTATTGTCTGTATCGTAACCTGCGGGTTACTTAATTTCTCCATGCTCTGTCCTCCATCTATGCATTCTTACGCTTTCATCTTATCACGCAATCATTCTTCCTACGCCTCTGCCTGCATATTTTCTTCCATTCTGTACAGCTTCAGACTGTTTCTGAATGTCACGTCATACACTTCTTCTTCCGTAACTCCCTTTAATGCTGCGATCTCTTTTGCCACATAAGGAATATTAAGGGCAGAGTTCCGTTTTCCACGGAATGGTACGGGTGACAGATACGGCGAATCCGTTTCTAATACGATGCTGGTAAGCGGAATGGCTTCCACCACCTCTTTCAGCTTACGTCCATTGTTAAATGTCACTACACCGCCAACGCCGATATAATATCCCATCTTAATATATTCTCTTGCAATCTCTGTACTGTATGAAAAACAGTGAATGACGCCACCGCAAAGTCTTCCCTGCATCTCTTTCATGATATCCATGGTATCCTTTGCCGCATCCCTGCTGTGGATCACAACCGGAAGCTTCAGTTCTTCTGCCAGCTCCAACTGCTTTCGAAACCAGTGGATCTGCACCTCTTTTGGCACATCCTCATGGAAATAATCCAGCCCAATCTCTCCGATCGCCTTTACCTTCTCATCTGCTGCCATCTGCCGATACATCTCGATCGCCGCATCTGACAGCTCCGGTGCATCATCCGGGTGCGTTCCGATCGCCGCATAGATAAAATCATATCGGTGTGCAAGCTCAACGGATGCCTTTGAAGTCACTATATTAGCCCCTATATTCATTACATATCGGATATCCTGTCTCTGAAATTCCTCTAATAACCGCTCTCTGTCTGTATCAAACTGTTCATCATCATAGTGTCCGTGTGTCTCAAATATCATCTTCATATTCCTCGGTCATTTATTTTCTCAGACTGCTCCAGTCTGTATGCTTCGCTGCATCCCATTCTTCTTTCCGGCTCTCATACTGCTCATTGAACCAGTCTACTGCCGCAAGCTTTCCATCCTCCGAAAACGGAAATTCCTTTGTCAGCTTCTTTTCATCATCCGTATTCTCGTAACTGAACGGCTCCGGCCAGACCGTTGCCATCAGAGTTCCGGCATTCTGTACTTCTTTAGGTTTAAAAAATACATTTTCAAGCGGATTTCTGGCAAGGCGGAACCGCATGCCCTGATAACTTCCCTTAAATGCCTTTCCATACAAATAATAATTAATATGATAAAATGTTGTTTCTTCAATCTTTGGTGTGTCACCCATATCTCTCATCTGCCTTTCATCTGCCGGCACATTTTTCTTCATTCTTTTAAGTATACACTACTAAGATCAGCATATGCAACCAACTGTTGTCATTCTTTACGCCAATCGGCTTCCTTTATGCCGCACAATTCATCTTTTTCTTGCCAGTTTTCTTGCCAGTCAATCCCCATACAAAAAGACCCTTATCCACATCGGTTCTTGTATATCTGCTTCCGCTCCTGTGAACAAAGGTCTTTTCTATGAAAATCTATATTCTGTTTATGCTTCGTCTTTTACCATAAAAATAACTCCGACTACCTTTGGTCCTGCATTGGAAGCAACCGCTGCTCCGATCTGGAAGAAATCGTCCGGCGCATAACCAACCTTTTCTGTCATCTTGGCAGCCAGTTCATCCCTGCATACATCATCGCATCCATATACGATCTGATATGGCGAACCCGGAAGCATCTCTGCTGCTGAGACATCTGCCATCTTTGCCAGTAATTTCTTCTCGCCGCGGCATTTGAATGCTGTAACGATCTCATTTGCCCATATCTTCATGATCGGTTTTACGCCAAGCGCATCACCGACCAGTGCTGCGGCACTCGGAATACGTCCTGATTTTGCTGCATATTTCAATCCATAAATACCGAAGTAGATCCGTCGTTTCGGAAGAATGTCTGACAGATAAGCAGTGATCTCATCCACTGTTTTTCCTTCTTCTGCCATCTTTGCTGCCTGCACAACCGGATATCCATACTGACCGCTGTATCCAACACCATCAAAGATCCGGATCGTTCCTTTTCCTGCATACTCCGGATGCTCCTCAAAGAATTCATTCTTTGCCATGACTGCATTATCATGGGTAGCAGAACCCTTTTTATTGATGCTGACAAATATAATTTCTGTATATCCTGCATCAAACTGCTCCTTATACAGCTCGTCGAACTGGAATGCTGTGATCTGCGCCGTCTTTGGCAGTTCGTTTGGATTTTCCTCCATTAACTTATAGAAACCGGCATTGTCAAAATCGACTCTGCTCATATAAGATTTGTCACCGATCGTTACCGGAAACGGAAGGATTAATATATTATATTTCTGTTCCTCAGCAGTTGAAATATCACTGGCTGAATCTGTTATGATCCTGATCTTGCTCATAGGTAAAACCTCATCTTTCTATTTGTAAACCGGCACTTCAAAACTCTTATACACTCTACTAATTCCAAGTTTCAAAAATGCCTGTATCCCTTAACTTTTTATAATATAGATGATTCGAACAGCAAATGTCAATCGTAGTTTCTATATAGAAAAGCCATGGTTTTCGGGGCTTTGTAACATGGTTTGAAAGACTAGATATTTTATTTTTACTTTTTGAGGAAGACTCCCTATCCGGCAGTAAATTGTGTTACAATGAAATCCATAAACAAACTTGAAAAGCAATGTATATGAGCTTCGCATATGCAATATATTTGAAAATTGCGCACATACAGACGGAAGATTTTTTCATCATTACATAAGGGGATAAAAGCATGCTTACTTTAAAGGCAAAAGATTCGGAGTCATCCGAAAATGAACCAATAATAGAAACTGACATTTTTCAATCAGATGCAGACCCATCTGATTCGCCGTATTCACAGGAATATTTTGATCTGATGGATATGATCGATAATACAGGCAAGCAGATCGAATATTATAAAATGGTATATACTGCTGAGATCGATGGTCTGGCAAAAAGGCGGCACAGCCTGAAAACACATTTTCTTTATAATGTCGTATTTCTGATCTGCCTGATAATATTTGACTCTCTTTTTTCTAATATTATGTTAAGTGGTGGCGGAGTTGTCATGCAGACGTATGAAGGCTGGATCGCCGTAGGTGCATTAATTCTCGGCACGATCTATATGATCTGCCGTGTGATCCGAGCCTATATCATCTATCAGATCAATGTCCGTGCCGGCTTCATGACTGATTATCTGCAAAAGCATGACATCCACACCATGATTGAAGAAGAAGCTTATTGCAGGAAGATCCTTCAACAGATGCTTGGCTACGAGACGACTCTGGCTCATATTACAAAAGCTGTCCCTAAAACAACAACAGAGATCAACGCTGCTATGAGCGAGATCTCTGCTATGAATTTTGATATTAAAGATTTTCATTATAACGCCGGTCGGACGATAAAATAATATATATTTTCTGATCTGACCATTTCTGCATCAATGTCTACTGTTTAGCAGCTTCTGTTTCAGGTCATATAACGGCTTTGACAGATCGACAAATACTTCCTGCGGATTTACCAGTCGTCTGGTCTCATCCCAGAGTGTGTTCAGTTCTTTCCGGCAATACTCCCGGATCTCCATCGTGGATGGATTCTGATATACGCACTGTCCCTTTAAGAATACCGGGACAAGCATCTCACGGATCTCATAAGAACCACCCGGAAGTGTCGAACGCTTCCATGTAGCCATCTGGTCAAATATCTCCAGATCTTCCGCTTCATTATATGTCTCATCGGAAAGTGCGATCAGATCCGCCTTGATCTTTCCGGTCTCTTTATTATACAGACGGAACACCGTCTTATTTCCGGGATTTGTGATCTTCGCCGGATTCTCTGATATCTTGATCTTCGCTGTGAATTCTTCATCCTCCGGCTTCTTGATCGCCGCAAGCTTATAAACACCGCCAAAAGATGGATTATCTGCTGACGTGATCAGGTTGGTTCCAACGCCCCATGATGTGATCGCTGCGCCCTGATTCTTCAAGCTGTTGATCAGATATTCATCCAGATCAGAGGACGCTGCAATGACTGCATCCGGATATCCCGCTGCATCCAACATTTTTCTGGCTTTCTTCGACAGATATGCAAGGTCACCGGAATCCAGACGGATTCCATATCTGGTCGGCATCTTTCCCTCTGCCTTCATCTCATCAAATACCCGGATCGCATTTGGCACACCGGATTTCAATGTGTCATATGTGTCAACCAACAATGTACATGCATCCGGATATAATTCCGCATATCTCTTAAATGCTGTATATTCATCCGGAAAGCTCATGATCCAGCTATGTGCATGTGTCCCAAGCACAGGCACGCCGAACTGCTTACCGCAGATTACATTTGAGGTTCCGACACAGCCACCGATAACTGCCGCCCTCGCACCGAAGGTTCCGGCATCCGGTCCCTGCGCACGGCGAAGTCCGAATTCCATGATACCATCCCCTTTTGCTGCATAGCAGACTCTGGATGCCTTTGTAGCGATCAGACTCTGATGGTTCACGATATTTAATAATGCAGTCTCAACCAACTGCGCTTCCATGATCGGTGCAACCACCTTCACAAGTGGCTCATACGGAAATACTACAGAACCTTCCGGGATCGCATAGATATCACCTGTGAAATGAAATCCTGCAAGGTAATTCAGAAATTCTTCATCAAACATATTCAGACTTCTTAAGTAATCAACGTCTTCATAGGAAAAGGACAGATTCTTGATATAGTCGATCACCTGTTCCAAACCACAAGCGATCGCATAGCCGCTTCCGGATGGATTTTTTCTGTAGAATGCATCAAATACAACGATGTCATCTGCTTTCTCACGGAAATATCCCTGCATCATCGTCAATTCATAGAAGTCTGTTAATAAGGTAAAATTTCTCTTTTCGTCCATATCTCTGTCCTCCTGCCTTTCTTTTTTCAGCAGTTTATAATCTCTACTATTCTATCATACATGATCGGCACATCGTTTTCTCACACATTACTGCCCATATAACATCTCATTTAACTCATGGTACAACCGGGAAAGCGGAAGTCCGACAACATTGTCATAACTGCCCTTGATCCCTTTCACAAACAGACCACCCTGTGTCTGTATCCCATAGCTTCCTGCTTTGTCAAACGGATCTCCCGTCGCAAGATATCCGGTGATCTCCTCATGCGTCATCGGATAAAATGTAACCTCTGTATTTTCGTAAAATGTCTTTGTCCGGCATTTCTCTCCGTCATAATACATAATAGAAACACCTGTATATACATTATGTGTCTGTCCTGACAAACTATTCAACGTATTATATGCATCGTCATAATCAACCGGTTTTCCAAGGATCCTGCCATTTAATGCGACGACCGTATCGGAACCGATCACGATAAACGGCTGTGTCTCCGCCTCCGTACCGGCATGGTCTGCACATACCTTTTTATATACATTTTCTGCCTTTCTTCCGGCAAGTTCCATCACCATATCCTTTGGAAAACGGATATCGGTAGCTTCATCGCAGTCACTTGGCATAACCGTAAATGTATAACCGGCTCTTTCAAGCAGCTCTTTTCTTCTCGGTGAATTCGATGCAAGTATGATCGGAATCTGTGTAACCATGATGTTCTCCTTTGATTACTCCATCTCTTTTGCAAGCTTCATTGCTTTTTCAAATAACGGAAGTGCGCGTTCTACCATCTCCGTTGTGGTACAGTAAGCAAGTCTCATATGTCCCGGACACATAAAGCTGTCTCCCGGTACCAGGATCAGATCCAGCTTGCTGGCTGTCATACGACAGAATGCATTTGCATCCGCGATCGGAGTCTTTGGGAACATATAGAAGGTTCCGCCCGGTTCTACACACTCATATCCCATATTTGTAAGCTCTTTATATAAAATATTCTTATTCTTCTCATAGATTGACAGGTCAGCTGTCTTATCGATCACTTCTGCCACACCAAGCTGGATCATGGATGGCGGACAGTTATGTCCTGTAAATCTGGAGATCTGACCACACATCAGAACGATCAGCTTCGCATCCTTACATTTCGGATTTACCGCTACATATCCGATACGCTCACCCGGAAGGGAAAGTGACTTACTGAATGAATAACAGCAGATACTGTTGTCATAGAAGGATGAAATAAATGGTGAATCCGTTCCTTCAAATACGATCTCACGGTAAGGCTCATCAGAGATAATATAGATATCATGTCCATATTCCTTCTGCTTTTCTTCCAGAATTGCAGCCAGCTTCTTGATCGTCTCTGTTGAATATACGATACCGGATGGGTTATTCGGAGAGTTAATAAGAACTGCCTGTACATTTGGATTTAAAAGCTCCAGAAATGCATCAAAATTAATCTGAAAGGATGTAATATCCGCCGGCACGATCTTAAGCACCGCACCTGTTCCGTCAACATATGGAACATACTCAGGGAAATATGGAGCAAATGTGATCACCTCATCTCCCGGCTTTGTTACACATCGAATCGCATGTGCGATCGCACCTGCTGCACCGGAGGTCATGAAAATATCATCTGCTGTATATTCCATTCCAAATCTTCTGTTTAAAGAATCTGCAACCGCTTCTCTGACGGACATAATACCAAGTGTCGGGCTGTATCCGTGAAGTGTCAATGGATTTTCCTCTTTTAACATCCGTTCCAATGTCTCTGTAAACTCCGGACATACCGGAACAGAAGGATTACCGATCGTAAAGTTATATACATTTTCCTTTCCGATCTCTGCCGCACGTTTTGATGCATACTGCGCAAATTCTCTTATTATAGAACCTTTGGTTGTCATATCTGCATATTTTTCCGAAATCATACCTGTTATCCTCCGTCTGTTGTGAATTTAATAATGGAAGTATACCGCCGAAAAGGCAAAAAAACAAGTGGTAATAAATCGGGGAAAAGACTTATTACCACTTGCAAAAAATGAGGGGAGAGAGGATTCAAATAAATGAAAAACTCTTACAATACATAGTATATAAGGGATGTGTGTCTAAATTGTGTTTATTTTCTGATGTGTTTATAAACAGATGCTGCATTCTATTTACAAATTCTTTATTATATTGTCCAGATCGGAACAATGTAATTTTCTGAATCAACAGCCGAAAGTTCCGAACGCATACAGATGATTGCTCCCTTTCCTCTTGGAACTACTCCTTTATCCAGAATTCTGAATGCCCTGGTCAGTTCACTTCCGGGATTTACTGAACGTTTTATCTCTAACGGATGCACCATACCATCACTTTCAATCACCATATCAATTTCATTACTGTCTTTATCTCTGTAATACCACATAAGACATTCATCCGCTTCATTTTGATATGTCTTCCGTATCTCGGAAACAACATAATTTTCCAGTATTGCTCCATTAATCGCCCCATTTCCAAGTATTTCCGGAGTTGTATATTTTGTAAGATATGCAACCAGGCCTGTATCAAAGAAATATAATTTAGGAGTTTTAACTGTTCTCTTTAACAAATTATTAGAATAAGGACGTAAATAAAAAATAATATCCGACTTCTCAAGCACCTGCAGCCATCGCTTAATTGTCTCATCTGAAACACCAACGTCATTTGCTATATCATGTATATTTAACATTTGTGCACACCTGCATGCTGCAGCTCTTACAAAGTCCATAAATACAAGTTTATCAACATTTGTAATCAGCTCTGATACATCTCTGTCAATATATGTTTGAATATAACTGGAATAAAAAACATTTCTGTCTTTATACCGTCCGCTTCTATATCCCGGCATAGATCCCATCCAGATTCTCTCATATAGCTCCGACAATTCCGCCTTTGTTCCATTTTTACTTCTCTGCTTTAATGTTTCAAGATCAACGCTAAACTTAATATTATCGCCTGCTCCATATAACTCATGCTGCGATAAAGACGACATATGGATAATAGCAGTTCTTCCCGCCAAAGATTCCTGTGCAAGCTCCATCATCCGAAATACCTGCGACCCGGTCAACCAAAATGATGATGCCGATGCTCCATTATCTATAGCCATTTTAATATATGGAAATAATTGCGGAGCATATTGTACCTCATCTATTAAAATGGGAAGATCATGCATCTGCAAAAACATAGCAGGATCTGTCTGTGCCAGTTTTCTTTCTTCCAGATCATCCAGACTCACTACTGTCCTGTTCTCATCCATTAATTTTTTAAATAAAGTGGTTTTTCCAACCTGTCTCGGCCCTGTGATCAATATACAGGAATAGTCTTCTGCTAACTCTTTTATCTTTTTTTCTAAATCTCTATGAATATATTCCATATAGTTGCACCTCTTTTTTCGGCTAAAATAAGATTCAATCTTATTTTAGCCGAAAAATAAAAATTTATCAAGAATTAAGTGCCGCATGCGACTCTTTTGTACCCAAACGAAATTATAAAAACAAAAAACAAGTGGTAACAAACCGGGGAAAGATTTATTACCACTTGCAAAAAATGAGGGGAGAGAGGATTCAAATAAATGAAAAACTCTTACAATACACAGTATATAAGGGAAGTGTGTCTAAACTGTGTTTATTTTCTGATGTATTTATGAAGATCATAAACAAAACTTTATAAAACTAACACAACCTGTCTGCCCGCCTCTGTCGGTCTCCTTGGCTGGTATGGGTGGCTGGCATGGGCAGTTGGCCTCCCCACTATAATATGGCATCAGCGAGAATTTCGTCGTGAGATGCACATTGCCAGTAAATACGGGTGCTTGTTTGAGCCGAAGGCGAGTTAGCACAGGAGTATTTACGAATCAGGCATGTGCAACGAACAGAAATCGCAGCAAGCCATTTATAGTGGGAATACCAACTGCCCATACCAGCCACCCATACCAGCCAAGGAGACCGACAGAAGCGGGCAGGCGGACTGCGACTTCCCCCAATTTCAGGCTTGTAAGAATAATTCGTTTTATGTATAATAAAACGTACGGTGTTTTTTTCCACACCGCCTTGATTTTTCAAGGAAAAATGAGGTTTTATGATGTTCGGGCAGACAGATATATCTGACCAGACCAAAAACGTCAATATAATAATAGGAAAAGAGGATAAGCATGTTAGAAAACAACCATGAAAAAAAGCCAAAGAAATACGCTGGTATTCTGGCACATCCGACTTCATTTCCAAGTCCTTACGGAATCGGTGATCTCGGAAAAGGTGCATACCGGTTTATAGACTTTCTGGCAAATTCGGGCTTGAATCTGTGGCAGGTGCTTCCACTTGGACATACCGGATTTGGTGATTCACCATATCAGCCATTCTCCGCATTTGCCGGTCAGCCGTTAATTATTGACCTTGATGCATTAAAAGAATACAAGCTTCTGTCAGAAGATGATTTTACCGATATGCCGGAATGGGATCCCATCCACATCGACTACGGAACCTTGATCACTTTTAAGACAAAGCTGTTAAAGCTCGCTTACGAACGTTTTACTGATCCTGACTATGAGGACGGATTGTCAACAGACGAGGAACAGATGGCAGCATTTGCTTCTTTCAAAAAGGATTCCTCCTGGCTCGCTGACTACTCCCTGTTTATGGCAGGTAAGGATTTCCATGAAGGAATGCCTTGGTATATGTGGGAGGATTCCCTGAAAGCACCTACCAAAAGACAGCGTACCACATGGGAAAAGAAGCTTGCAAATGAGATCGGTTACTATGATTTCATCCAGTTCTTATTCCATACACAGTGGATGGCGATCAAGGAATACGCAAATGAAAAGAACATCAGCATCATAGGTGATGCTCCGATCTTCCTTGCATGGGACAGTGCCGATGTATGGAGCCATCAGGAGCTTTTCATGCTGGACTCAAAGGGATACCCAACTGAAGTTGCCGGTGTACCACCTGATTATTTCTCAGAGACCGGACAGTTGTGGGGCAACCCACTGTATAACTGGCCAAAGCATACCGCTACCGGTTATGAATGGTGGATCGAGCGAATCAAATACCAGCTCACTCTGACAGATTTCTTAAGAATTGACCATTTCAGAGGATTTGACCGGTACTGGGCTGTACCTTATGGCGAAGAAACCGCCATCAACGGAGAATGGAAACCCGCTCCCGGTATCAACTTCTTCACACAGTTACAGGCAAATCTTGGCTATGACCTTCCGATCATCGCTGAGGATCTGGGTGAGATCGACGATTCTGTTATCGAATTGCGTGACAAATTCAATCTGCCTGGCATGAAGATCTTACAGTTTGCATTTGAGAATCCGGAAGAAAATGATTTCCTTCCGCATAATTATACAAGAAACTGTGTATGCTACACAGGAACACATGACAATGACACAACATTTGGCTGGTATCAGAAAGCATACGAAGCATCCAAGGACAAGCTTCGCCGCTATTTCAGCACAGATGCCAGTGATATCTGCTGGGTTATGATCCGTGCATGTTTCTCGTCTGTCGCAAATATGGCTGTTGTTCCTATGCAGGATGTTCTGAAATTAGATTCATGGGCTCGTCTGAATACTCCGGGTGTAGGGGAAGGCAACTGGGCTTGGCGCTTTGAGGATAAAGACATGGATACTAAATTAGAAGAACGTCTATTTGAGACAGCAAAACTCTACGGCAGATAGAACAGGAGGATATATTTGAGAACCATTATTACTGTACTGTTTGCAGTACTTGGAATCATATTTTGTTTTCCATATCATCTGTATCTGAAGCAGCTTGCAAAAAAGGATCAGGACAAAGCTTATATCAAGGCTCAGAAGCTGGTAAAAGGATTTTTCGGAGTAGTTATGTTCTTAACCGGATGTAAACGAACAATTATTGGCAAGGAAAATATTCCTACCGACCAACCGGTCATGTTCGTTGGTAATCATCGAAGCTATTTTGATATTTTATCCTGTCACAATGCAATCGATATGCCGCTTGGCTTCATGTCCAAGGACAATATCAAGGATATACCTCTGCTTTACAAATACATGGATGATATCGGATGCACATATCTGGATCGTACCGATCTGAAAAAGGGTCTGGAAACGATTTTGCAGACTGCTGATATCATCAAATCCGGTCACTCCATGATGATCTTCCCGGAGGGAACAAGAAATAAGGGCGACGAACTGCTGCCATTTAAAGACGGTGCATTCAAGATCGCTCAGAAAGCCGGATGTCTGATCATTCCGGTTGCTATCTGCGGAACAGACAAATGTATGGAAGCAAATAAACACAATTTTCTTCACAGCAGCAAGGTTGTGATCGAATTCTTAGAGCCGGTTGATATCCGTGGATTGAAGCCGAAGGAACGTAAAGAGGTTCTGGATGCAATCCCCGGTAAGATTCAGGCAGCCCGGTTAAAAAATCTGCCTATGACAGAAAAATAATATAATTGCAAATTGTATATATATTTGATTACTTTGACTTGCCAATACAGGGACATTTGAGTCCGCCGGTCCTTAGATGGCGCAGAAGCGGCATCTTAGTACCGCTGCAGGAGTAACTGAGATCTTAGCGAGGTATTTTCGAGCTTAGTTCGAAGTTATGCAGCGCAGAAACGAGCGGAAGCGTTCCCTGATTGGTAAGGTCAAAAGTAATCATAATATATACAATTTGCAATCACAGACAAATAATGAAATATAAGGAGGAACTTATTATGCCTTGGTGGGGATGGATGTTAATCGTCATCGCAATATTAGTTGTAATCTTAGTAGTACTTTACATAGTAGGAAACCGCCTGCAGAAAAAGCAGAGCGCACAGAAAGAAGCTATGCTTCAGGCTGCACAGCCTGTCACGATGCTGGTCATCGATAAAAAGATGCTGCCTATGAAAGATGCAAATCTTCCGAAACAGGTATTGGAATCAACTCCAAAGCGTTACCAGAAAGCCAAGCTTCCTATCGTTAAAGCCAAGATTGGCCCACAGATCATCAATCTGATCTGCGACGATGGAATCTTTGATGTTATGCCTGTCCGTGGCGAAGTTAAAGCTATGGTCAGCGGTATCTACATCACAAGCGTTAAGAATGTTCGTGGTAAGAAAGCACCGGAGCCTGCAAAGAAATCATTCAGCCAGAAGCTTCGTGCAAAACAGAAGAAATACGAGCAGACTTATGAGCAGGAAACTGCCAGCATGAAACTCAGCAAAGAAGAAAAAGCCGCAAGAAAAGCAAAGGCAAAGGAAGAGAAAGAAAGGGCAAAGAAGATCCAGTAATCATGATAAATACTCGTGTCGACCTCAGAAAATTAGTTATTACCTGTCTGGTTCCGGTTACCGCATTACTGATACATAATATTGTCTATCTTGCAGGCACCCGGATCTGTGATCTTACAGGCAGTCAGACTGATTCTGTCGGCAGTATCACATCATGTATTTCATATATTCTTTGTATCTGTATTTTCGGATATTTTTATCTGTCCGATCATTCAAAAACAAAGCACGCAGGAAAGAAAAATCCTTTCCTGCGTGCTTTTGTTATCTTTATTTTACTGCTGATCCTTGGTATCAGTCTTCAGCTCTTAACAACCTGTATTCTTCGTCTGATCGACACTTATAGGCCGGAGCTTCTAATCTCATACCATGAACGGGTACAGCGGTCATTTTCCATCAACAATGGAATCATCCGTATCTGTACAGTCACACTTCTCGCACCGATCGCAGAAGAATTCGCCTTCCGGGGAGTGGCACTGAAGCTGTCTGTCTCTGCATTTCACACGAAGCATGCCGCCCTCTGTGCAATCCTGTTCACAGCATTCTGTTTCGGCTGCTATCATGGAAATGTCGTTCAGTTCTGCTACAGCGTTCCGGCCGGAATCATTCTGGGCTGTCTTGCCGTATGGTCAGGCTCCCTGGTCCCAGGCATGATCCTTCATATAATCTTAAACGCTTCTTCCTATGTGATCGGAAGTATAGCGATCTCCCCCTCTATACTGTGGGGAATCATCGGAATCACCTGTATCCTGACTGCAATTTGCATGACTGCTATATATAATGTGTATAAATAAGGCGGTCTGACTGGCAGTAGGGCTGTATATTGACATTGGCGAAGATTCCGTAATGAAATGCACATTGTCAGTAAATACGGGTGCCTGTTTGAGTCCGAAGGACGAGTTGGCACAGGAGTATTTACGAATAAGACATGTGCATTGAATAGGAATCGTAGCAAGTCAATATACAGCCCTACTGCCAGATAGACCGCCTTATTTATTCTACGCTACAAAATATCGTGACAAATGATATACCAGAACCTTCTCATCCGGGTCTTCTTCATAACCGGACAATTTGATCATCTTCTTTAAAACGAACAGGTTGCAGTCACGGATTGCTTTCTGATATTCAAATGTCGGATAGTAGATCAGAAGTTCAATATCTCTTGGCTGTCTCCGTACCGATGCGATGATATTATCCAGTACCTTCTTGAAGGTTGCGCCGGAAAATGGATTGAAGAAATAGAAATAATTGTCTTCATCTCCGATCTCATATGCCTCCGCTTCCACATTCAGGAACTGCATCCGTTCCTCCTGATCAAGGAATTTGCTCTGATAGCTTGCGGCATTTGTCAGAAGTCTGTCATAGACCCTGGCATTGTTCTCGATTCCAACCGTCCGGCAGTAATGTCTGGAATTACAGTAAAAAAGCACTCTGCCAAGTCCACAGCCAAAATCCACAAGCGTATCTTCAGGCTCCATGCTGATCTCATCGAACATCGTCACCAGATCATTATAATATGTAACCTCATAATTATTATCTTCTTCGTTCACCGGAAGACATACATCCATATCTCCAAATGCTGTCTCCGCGATCGTTTCAATCCCCAAAAAGCTATCGAAGGATTTCTCACTACCCATATATATTTATACCCCTTCGTAGTCCGCAGTCACATTCAGACTGCAATCCGTAATATAATCATTGTTAAAATCAATACAGTAACGAATATCAATCCGAATCCCCTTCTCGGACTGCTCCATATGATATTCCTCCGTACAGATATTCATACAGATCGGTCCGACCGGAGTTACATAATGCACTGAGCTGTTCTTCTCACGGTCAAATAACATAACCGTGTTCACGCTGCCACGTTTCGTCAGCTGAAGCGCATGCTCATCGAATCGCAGAAGATTCTTCACCGGTTCTTCCACATCTTCAATGAATTCGTCATATTTGATATAGCGGTTTCCGTTTTTCTCAGAGTATGTTCCCCGCGTCTCAAGCTCCAGAACCTCCGGCTCATCATCCGCTCCGGCAACACTCTGTACACCCGTTACTTTTATCTTTATATCTCTCGTCGTCATAAATTATCTTTCAAATGCCATCTCAATTAAGGTATTTACAAGGGTCTTGATATCATATCCCTCTGCATCCCACAGCATTGGATACATACTGATCGATGTAAATCCCGGCAATGTGTTTACTTCATTAAATATTACACGATTGGTGTCTTTCTCAAGGAAGAAATCCACACGGGCAAGTCCAAAACCGTCAATCGCATTAAAGATACGAATTGCTTCTGCACGGATCTCGTCCTCAGCTTCTTCCGGTATATCTGCACCGATGATCGTCTTGGAATCTGCATTGTTGTATTTTGCATCAAAATCATAGAAATCTGCATTCGCGGCAGCAAGGATCTCTCCAACACCGGATGCCTTTGTATGATTGCCATATCCAAGTACACCACATTCCAACTCTCTGCCAACGATTGTTTCCTCGACAAGGATCTTGGAATCATGGTTGAGTGCCTCATGCAGACCAGCTTCTAACTCAGCTCTGTCATGTGCCTTTGTAACACCCTTTGATGAACCTGCGGATGATGGTTTTACAAATACCGGATAGTTTAACTCGCTCTCTACCCGATCCATCGCAACATCCAGATCATCAAAATCATCTTCTACTACAGGAACAAATTTTGCCTGTGTAACATTGATATGATCAGCAATGATCTTTGTATGGAATTTGTCCATTGCAGCAGCCGATGCAAATACACCGCAGCCCACATATGGAATGTCCGCCATCTCAAACAATCCCTGAATCGTACCGTCTTCTCCATATAAACCATGCAAAACAGGGAAAATAACATCTACAGGCTCCGCATAGATTCTGTCGCCATCTTTTATGATAATCTCTTTTGCAGAATCCGGTGAAATCACTGCACGAACCTGACTGTCGTACCAGCTTCCGTCAGCAATACTCTCAATGCTGTCAGCCTTCAGCCATTTGCCGTCCTTTGTGATTCCGATCAGTGTCATATCATATTTGTCCGTATCCACCGCTTTGGCAACTGTCTGAACTGAAATGCATGAAACTTCATGTTCCGATGATCTTCCTCCAAAAATAACTACCAGTTTTTTCTTAGCCATATTCCCTTGAGCTCCTTTGAAATATATAATCAAAATATCTCATATCATACCACAACCACCTATATAATTCAAGGATTCCGGGGATTTAGGGATAGGTTTAGGAGTAGGTGGAAAAGTCAGTCATAATCTTTTCAACGTCACGCACAAAGTCTCATAATACCCAGCCGGATAAGCAACGCCATTCAAGGTTGCTGCCGGAAGGTTCAGATACTCAAAAGCTGACCAGGCAGTAACCGGGATGCCGTATTCTTCTGCACTTTCCTCTGCACAGGCATCGATATATTCTTTGCTCAGTATCAGATTCTTTCGCACAATGCTTTTCTCCTGATCGTTATAGTCTGCGCCAAGTTTCTCGGCTATGCCATAAAGTACCGCCTGCTCAACATATGAAGTAAATTCATCCAATTGCTTATCCGATAAATTCTCATTTCCCTCATATCTTATCCGAATCCGGATAACATCTGATGTTTTATTCTGAGCATTCATTTTGCTCTCCACAAGCTCCGCTTTTGAATTCCCTGCTATGTCATCATACATTGCTTCCAGTTCCTGTAACTGCTTCTGTGTTTCATACGCATTTAATGTTGTGCCATCCAGAATCTGAAATGCGGTCTGTATATCATCTGGCAGCTCTGTATCCTGACCATCCGAAGGCTCAAGACCATTTACCACCTGCTGACTCGATCCATCATTCTTACCGTCAGTCTGTGAAGTTTTGTCACCGGTTATCCCAGCATAATTTTCCTCTGTACTGTCATAGGCTATATCTTCATTTTCTTCCGCATACTCGATCAGGTTCATCACCTGTTCCACACTGTTTTTCGCGCTGTATAATCTTTTCAGTGCTCCCATTTCCACATATAATGTTCCGCAAAATAAACCGATGAGGATTCCGGCAACTGCCGCTCTCACTGCTCTACCCATTTCCATAACCTCCATTTTTCTTTATCTACACTAACGAAATATCTATATCTGATATATTTAAATTCCTTTATTATTGAAACAAATTCTGTTTCACACTCTTTATCAATAACTAATACTTTAAACGAATGTCTACTCCCCCAGTGTCGCCAGACACTCTCCTTTGTAATGCGTTGCGATATATTTCCGGATGCTGCCGGACGCTTCACCCTGATAAAGCGAATCGGTGCAGATCACTTCTACATAATTCGTCACAAATTCTTTTATCAGCTCCGGATACATCTGTCGCAGGGTTTCTTCGGAATCCACCACGATATATTCAACATGGCTCAGATCAAGGCTCCGGTCATGCGCCTGATCATATTCAGCCCGTGCCTGCTGCAGGCTCTCCGCAACAACCGGATACTCCCGCTCCTCCGATTCGGCTGCTGACTCCGCTCCCTCCAGACTGTCTGTAACAAATGTGTACTCGTAGCCCCCTTCCGTCTCAGAGATCATAACCACCCGGAGATAGTCTACCGCTTCAATGGATCTGTCCATGCATCCGGACAACATACAGGCGATCAGAACTCCGCCGATCACTTCTGCAGCCATCTTTGCAAGCTTCCCCGGATTTGTCCGTTTTCTCCCTGCAAATGCCGGTACAAGAACAGACAAAGGAATATCCACAGCAGCAATGTAGCTCATGAATGCCCGGCCGGCATCCCGTTCTCCAAGGAACCGGTCCATCCACATAAACAACAGAAACAAAACAACCACACAGCCCCCTCTTATCCACAGGCTTCTTTTCTCTTCCATATCTTCTTCTGCCGAATATTTGTTTTTCTTCTGTGTCTTATCCTCAAATGTATCGTTTTTTTCTTCCATCACTTTTTTATCCATTGCATTATCAGAATCACATCCATGTAACTCTGTACTCTTATCATTCCCGACTGCTCTCATCCCGCCGCTCTTTCTCCATACACAGATGATCTTCCAGATCTCATCCACAAACTGACAAATGAATACAATGTGGATAGCCAGAAGCAAGAGTCCGAAGATTATAAGCAGATAACAGGCGAGTAAACCGAGCCTCGCATTTGCACCTCCGGGGAACATCATCGCACCCACAACATTTAGTATTCCCTTTGAGTCGGCTGTTCTGCCCTGCAAGCCAAGCAACGATATCACAAAACAGGAAGCAACAAGGGCTAACACAACCGGAACAGATACCGTCCACACCAGCATCCCACGTCTTCGTTTCTCTACTCTCAGATAAAGATACATGACAAATTCCAGCATACATAACCCTACGATCATCAGATATCCTTTTATCAAAACCTGACATATCGTGTTACATGCAGATGCCTGCATCTGGAATTCTACATATTCTTTTAATCCGGAAAAATCTGCATTCCAAAATCCACAAATGACAAACAGCACCAATGTAATCCCGATTCCGATCACACTTGCTTCCGCAAATCCGATATAACCACGCAGACCCTTTCCTGCCATATAGAAAAGTGCCAGTAATACCGGAACAACCAGAATCGTTCCTGCATAATCCGGCAGCATCAGGATCCGGCTCCCCTGTACAAAGAAATAAAGCAAAAAAAGAACCCGAATTACATATCTGATCACATAAATAGACGCAATAGCCACTTTTTTCTTATTATTCCATACTTTTGCACCCGTTATCTCTGTCTTTTCTTTAGCCGGATCTGACATTTTCACTACACCTGAAAGCGCAAGATGTAGTAGCACCACATAAACTAAAGCAAGCATTAGCATCAAAAAAAGTGATAAAATTCCGTTATTTTTTGAAAAATTCGTCATAATCTGTACTATATTCCAGAAAGCAATCGGAAAAATCAGGCAAGTTCCCGTTATAAAAAGCTGTCGAAATGTCACATTTCTATAATCCATATATCAATTCACATCCATTCATCATTACTTTTTGCGAAGCCGCCTGCGTTCTCTGTGGTTCGCCCATGCCGGCCGAAAGACAAATTTTTTGATTGGTTTACGAAGGATAAAATCTTCCATTCCATCCTCTGCATAGCCACAGGTTACAACCGGTGCCATGTATGGAACACCAAAGCTGTTTAGACCGGCAAGATGATAGATCAATAAAAGCATCACCAGAAGGAAGCCATACAGTCCAAAAAATGCTGCCGCCAGTATGGTAAGAAATTTCAAAAGGCGGAACACTGACGCAAAGGCTTCATTTGGAATTGCAAAAGATGCGATTGCCGTCAACGCAACTACGATCACCACGATCGTACTGACAATCCCTGCTTCCACTGCAGCCTGTCCAACGATCAAACCACCAACAACACCGATCGTATTTCCCAGCTGACTCGGCAGACGGATTCCTGCCTCCCGCAGCAATTCAAACAACAACTCCATGATCAAAACCTCTAACACGATCGGAAAAGACAACTGATTTCTTGCAACTGCAATCGCATAGAGAAGTTTATCCGGTATCACCTCCCGGTGATAACAGGTAACTGCTATATAGAAGCCCGGCAGCCCCACCGCGATAAATGCCGCTATATAACGAATGATTCTGGCAAAAGTTGCAACCGGCCAACGGTTATAATAATCATCGGCAGTCTGGAATAATGTATTGATCGTCGCCGGCGCGATCAGAACCTCCGGTGAATTGTCAAATACAACTACTACCCTGCCATCTGCCAGTGCTGCTGCCGCTTTATCCGGTCTGGTGGTTGACTGGAATACCGGAAACGGCCGGTACCATTTCTTCTCCATCAGATGTTCTGCCATACCGCTGTCAAATATGGCATCTATCTCATATTCATTCATCCGTTCTTTCACCTGTTCAACCAGCTTCTTCTCTGCAATATCCTCAATATACATGATTCCATACTCGGTTCTGGAACGAACACCGATCGTATTCTGGATCAATTTTAATCTTGTATCTTTAATCCTCCGCCGAATAAGGGCTGTCGATGTACGGATACTTTCATTAAAACTATCCCGCGGACCACGCATTCCACCCTCGGTAGAACTTTCTTCCACCCCACGTACCGGCAGCTTCTTTGAAGACACAACAAACGCCCGATCTGCATCCGATACAAATACCGCCGTGTCTCCTTTTAATATCGAAAACATCACATTTTTGAAGTCATTTTCTGCCTTTATATCCGCCGATTGTGTCTCAAATGAATCCATTGCCTCCCATAGGGAACTGCCATGCTCATGCCGCCACTCCCAGGTCACAGGCTTAATGATCGTATCCTCGATCAGACCATTGTCACATAACCCATCAATGTACACTACATAGATTGCTCCTACCGAAGAGGATGTCTCATCTGCTGATCCGATGGTATCTTCTGCATACACATCCATTCCGGTTCTTCTTACAGTAAATCGACGTTCCACGACGTCTCCCCAATCAGCAAACAGTGCCTTTACCCGGCTGATATTTACATCTATGTCTTTATCGATCCGGCTGTCTGCACTATAAATTCCGCCTTCCGCATCTCTGTCTTTCCCCAAACGTTCCACCTCCCGCTGCTCCTATGTATATTTATATTTTTTTACGCCTCCGAACGACTTTTCCGTAACCTTATTCCTCCTTGATCTAACTATTGCTTGTTTTATTTTCTTACTATTTCCAGTATTGCCAGTAACCCTCTGAACTATACATATGACGCAACATTGGATCATGCGAAAATGATCATTACGATTGGATATACTTGCATAAGTCCCAAAAAACTCCTATAGTAATTATATAAAATTATGGAATTGCTCACACACAACGAAACCCGGCAACATTCAAATAGCTTCCGTTTCATCAGCGCCATATAGAATTTAACCGGAAATATAGAAATACCATGACTTCACAAACCACCCGGAAAGGAAACGAAAAAAATGATAAAATCAGATAATATATCCGACTACAAAAAACATACAACAGATCCAGATCATAAATCAGACAACAGAAATGCTACGGCAAACTCAGACACCAGATTAGAAAATAGAAAATTACGTCTCGCCATCCTCGGCGCAGGTGGTATCGCCTGCAAGATGGCGGAAACCGTTAACCAGATGCAAGAGGTTGAACTCTATGCTGTAGCAAGCAGAACAGAAGAAAAAGCCAGACAATTTGCAGATACTTATCATGCATCCAAATGGTATGGCTCTTATGAAGAAATGGTTGCTGATGACGGGATTGATCTTGTCTACGTTGCAACTCCACACTCCCACCATAAAGAGCATACGATGCTGTGTCTGAATCACAACCGGGCTGTTCTGTGCGAAAAAGCATTTGCCGTAAATACAAAAGAAGCCGAAGATATGATCCGGCTTGCAAAAGAAAAGAATATATTACTGGCAGAAGCGATGTGGGTTCGCTATATGCCAATGTCATTTACCTTAAAAGAGATTATAGATTCCGGCGTTATCGGAAAAATAACAGGCCTGACCGCAAATCTTGGTTATTCCCTGATGCAGGTAGAACGTCTGATCCGCCCAGAGCTTGCCGGAGGTGCTCTCTTAGATCTTGCACCATATACCTTAAACTTTGCGACCTGGGTACTCGGCGACAACGTATCTGAGATCCACACAACGATGACTCCACACGAAACGGGCGTAGACAAAACAGAATTTATCAACCTGACATACCCGGGCGGTGCGATCGCTGGTCTGTTCACAACTATGGAATCAGCCACCGACCGCCGCGGCGTGATCTACGGAACAAAAGGCTACATCGAGGTTGACAATATCAATAATTACGAGGCATTCCGTATATATGAAAATGACCGCCGACTGGTTCAGACGATCAACTGTCCTGCCCAGATCAGCGGCTATGAATATGAAGTGCTCGCCTGTAAGCGGGCACTGGAAAAAGGTCTGACTGAATGTCCGGAAATGCCACATGAACACACTTTATATATCATGCGGCTATTTGACGAGATACGAAAGAGCTGGTAACAGCATACAAAAATCCCACTATGTAAATATTTACCTTAACACCATATTACCTGACAGCAGTTGAACTAATGGATAATATTTTGCGGCAGTAAATCCTGACAGATATAATAACAACGGCAGAAGTACAACCGCTGCTGCGCAGAATATTGCACCATTTGTATTCCTGATCAGTTTTCCAACCAGAACATACAGACCTGTCAATATCAGAATAGTGAGTAATCGAATACTATATACTAGCAGAAAATATCCTGTAATACTGGTGGATATACTGACATGCACCAGATACGGAAGAGACTGTGCCAGATATTTTCCTCCCACCAGTCCGATCTCACTTTTTACCCACATAAGTTCAGGCAGATAAACGATCATGTATACAACAAGAATAATAAGCAGCATCCGAACTGCTTTGATCACATGAAGTTTCCTGTAATTCTCTGTAATATCAATAATGCCATTAATCTTATATCTGTAATCTTCCAAATACAGAAATGCAGTTGTAAGCATTAATACAACAATAATCTTTGCTGCATTCATTACATCATCCTTATAATCTCTACCACCAGCAAGAATATTCCAGCCTCTGTTATAGACAAATCCCATCTGTTCCAATACAGCAGGATCAGCTTCTGTAATCTGCGATGTAATTCCACATTGCCCCTTAACATAATCTACATATTCCTGACAACGATTAAACCCTTCCTCATTTTCAAACTGTTTATTCAGTTCTCTCCATCTTTCACTATATTCTCCTTCTGTTATCTTCCCTGCATCGTAATCCTGCTCAACCTGATCTCCATCTTTATGGAGATTTGCATACCGTTCTGCCTCTGAAGTTATATAATCTAGCTTTCCCTGTGTGATTACTCCCTCAATTTGACTGATATAGTATTGGTACACATATTCATTTGTGCTCCACCTTACAGATTTGTTCTGATATATATACACCTGAAATATAACCAGCAACAGAATAACAAATATCATTTTATATCCCAGCCATAACTTATAACCTTCCAGTCTCCATACTGAAGAAAATATCCTGCGGGATTTCGTACCTTTTTTTCGCAATCGTATACGACTCTCCCGATAATCACTGCTTCCCTCCAGATAGATCACCGACGATATGATAAGAAATCCTGCCAACAACACTGCACAGATAATACAGTCCAGATAGATCGCAGGCTTTGCATGGGATATCAGATTATAATTCTCATACTGGAAAAATTTTGTTGTATCAAGCATCGAAAAGATAGAAAATCGATATAAAAATATAAGATTAAGCCTCTCACCCAGTACAGAAAACAACAATTCCACAAACATCGCAGCTGCCGTCCATACACATAGCATAATCTCATTCGAAGAAATAACTGCAAATGTGAATAATGCCGCAAGAATCACAGAAAAGATCAGAATTTTCACCACACAGACAAGAACAGCAAATGTACCAATTCTGCATGAAAAACCATATCCGATATAGTCCATCAGGCTCTGTACCGGCGCTGACAGATCCACAGCTCCAAACTTCCATTCTGCAACCAAAAAATTGCTTAAGGATATACCTGCTACAAAAAGTGCCATATAGACAACTGCTGCCGCATACTTAGACAGCAATAATCGACTGTCTCCATTCCATGTTGTCTTATACAGATTTGCCAGACCATTCTTCTTATCACGTAGTACCAGCTCCAGCACCAGCACAACAAGAAAAAAGAAGATCAGAATATAACTTCCTGTAAAATTTAACGCCTTACAGACTCCATATCCTCCAACAAAAAATACTTCTGTTCCCACAAGTCTCTCAAAATCTCTCTTCGTCCGTTCCAGATTACTGATCGAGAACTTTGTCTGAAATATGGAAATCGACTGGTTCTTCTCCGCATCCTCGATAATCTGCTGCAAATATTCGTCATATGTAGTACTTGCCGTATATTCATCATATAACTGTTTATAGGTCTCTGATTCCGGATCTTCCATATACATATCCATAATGGAATCCGTGTCTGTCTGAAGCCTTGTATACACCGTGCTGTCTACCTCATCTGTATCAAAAGCTACAGTCAGCAAACCAACATTCATAACCAGGAACAACAGAAAACACAATACTAATTTACGGTTATATATAATAGCCCGCATTTCATTCATAAAAAATCGAAAAAAACCGCCCCTGCGTTTGGAATAATTGATGTGAGCAGCTTTTTTCTCTGGTTTTGATTTATACATATCGTCCTCCAATTCCGCAAACCGTCACCCTCTCTGTAAAAAATGACTGGTATGCAAAAGCTACTCTCCAAATATACTAAGATATACATCTTCCAAATCAGGATTTTCTTTATCTGTAATTCTTCCGGTCAAAATCTCAGGTGCTGCCATCTCGATCAATACACCCTTTTTAAGTAACATAATCTGACTTGCTATGTCCTCAATATCCTGAACAACATGAGTTGCAATCAGAATAATTTTTCCTGTAGAATTATCATGGATCAGATTTCTCACATGGATTCTCTCCTTAGGGTCAAGTCCTGCCGTCGGCTCATCGAATATTATAATCTTCGAGTCTCCAAGAAATGCCTGTGCGATCAGAAGTCTCTGCTTCATACCACCGGAATATGTTCCAACTTTCCGATCTAATACGTCAAGAAGATTTACCTTTGATGCGTATTTCTCAATCTCATCATTCAGCATCTTCTTCTCTACTCCCTTCAGCAGCCCCATGTAGGCAAGAAACATTCGTCCGGTATAAAACGGATAGATCTCCTGCTGCTGTGGCATATAACCGATCAACCGCTGATATTCCCGTTTTAAGTCATGAATATTCGTTTCATCCAGATAGATCTCTCCTGTGGTCGGTTTGATATTCCTTGTAATCAATTTCATCAAGGTACTTTTTCCTGCCCCGTTCGGTCCAAGTAAGCCATAAATCCCTTCTGAAAATGTCATCGAAAAATCATCAAGCGCTGTTGTATTTTTATACTCTTTCGAAATGTGTTCCAGTTTTAACTCCATACGTTCATCTCCCTTACTGCTTTCTGATCCGTAATTTTCAATTTTGCAAATCTCAAAGTTACAATCTACTGTACATTAATAAGTAACTTTGGTCTTTCCATATGTTTTCTATACCTTCAAACACACTATTTACACTTCTATTTTTCTCTATTCTCCTTTATTTCGTATTTACATACATATGAAAAAGCGGTATATTTATCTCATGTACTTTTTCATAAGTATATATGGCTACGAGGCTCTGGTTCTCTTCGCAAAATTGTGCCAGAGTCTCTATTTTTTATGGCCATTTCACCCAGTCAAATGTCTTTACGACGCTCTGATCTGCATCCTCCAGTTTTATAAAATATGTGTCCCGGAATTCTGCCCATCCTGTCACTGTCTGTTCACTCTGATCCGATGTGATTACATCACCCGGTTTCATACCAGTATAATCATGTCCATCTATATATAGCTTGTCACTTGATTCATCCAATCCATAGATATCGGATATATAGGTTCCTTCTCCTGTAAAACAGGTATTTGCCAGATAAATTGTTCCTGTATCGCATTGATAAAAAAACTTATTATAATCTGTGTTAATCACATATAAATATCCATCCATACAATCAACACTTCCCCCTACAAACCGAAAAATCTCTTTCTGATTCTGCAAATTTTCATCGCATGAACATATCACACTCCACTCAACATCATTATCCAATTCTGTAGTCTTTATATAATTTCCACTTGAAGTGCTGATAATATCAAAATACTCACCATATTTTGTATTTAGATCATCTTCGACAATTTCATCTGCGTGTGTTTTTATATTATATGTAAACAGTATTGTATGCCAGTTTTCCTTGCTATCTTCATATTCATATGTCAGATAAAGCTTTTCTTTATTCTTATTATTTAATATATATAGTGCAGCACTGTCATGCTCTGCATCTCCTTCATAGCTTAGCAATGTCCGTAACCGATTCCATCTTAAATCATATGCATATAACGTACAGTCTTGCTTATATTCATTCAACTTAAATCCATCATGATACTTCCATGTAGTGAAATACAATACTCCATCTACCATTTCCATACCTATAACGGCTCCTTCATCTGCAGAATACAAAACCCGAGCTCCACTTCCATCTTTATTTATTTCACGAATCTGTGAAACTCCTTTTTGTTCCGCATCACCATCATCATTAAACGTTAACTCAGAATCAAATTCACTTATGTATATTTTATCTCCATAGCAAAGCATAGCAGGTTGAATATCTATCGTGTATGCATTGCACTTCGTCGTATTATGTTTACAATTTGCCTTATTACAAACTACTACTGATTTTCCTGTCGCTGAATCCAGGAAATAAAGTATATTCCTTCTTGCATAATACATACCGTTATCTGTAAATGCCCTTAATGCCGAATATTCTATCTCTTCCGGATATTTTTTCATTTTTCGTGAGACAATATATCCCAACCCTAAAATCAAACCGACACATAAAACAATGCAAATAATACGCACTACTTTCTTCATTTTCTTACATCTCCTTTTTTCTTTTTTGTTTTATTAAATGCCAGATAGCATTTCCTATACATACAATAACGCACATTGACTCGAATACTATCTTTATTATTGCTGTCTTTATGTTAAGGTCATATTCCGTATATACTAGCATTCCTGGTCCCGGACTAACAAATATATAATTATATCCCCTATACAGTATCCTACATTCCGTAAACAACAGATACCCCACCACAATTCCGATCAATATCCAGATCACCGCAAGCACCCATTCCTTCGTTCGCTTTCTCATTCCGAGATCTTCATATTCCTGAATAATATCTGCGGCTTCTCCCAGTTCTGCGATTGCTTCTTCTATGGTTTCTCCTTCTGCCAGTTTATCATCTAACGACCGTCTCAGGTCCTTTACCATCTGTATCCGTTCCTTTAATGGTGCATGTAGATGCATGAATATCTTCATAAGATATTTCTTCTTTTTCATTTCTTTTGTTCCCCTTTTTATTTATAGCTCATTATCTTTTTTTGCTTTTCTTCGCCTTTTAAAATGATAGATTACATTTCCCAGACAGATACAAAAACCTATGCTTTCTACAATCACTTTGCCCCACGTTCCCCCTGCCTTTGGTCTAAAATCAATCCACTCATATCCAGTCGGTGCTATGTACTGGTTAATCTCATGATATCCGGTGTATAATGTATATCCGTCAATTATTAGCAAAACGCCAAGACAGATTCCAACCAGAATCCAGAGCACCATCCATACATACTCCTTTGTCTGCTGCCGCATACCGATATCGTTATACTCTTCTGTCAGTGCGGAAGCTTCACCAAGCTCCTCAATCACTTCATCGATCGTCATGCCCGTATCCAATTTACCATCTATAGATTGTCTTATCTCTTTTACAAACTGCATCCGCTGTCCAAATGGTGCATGCAACAAAACGAATATTTTAATCAGATATATGTTTTTTCTCAAAGTCTCGTACCATTCCTTCTATCTGCATCCAGCAATTCCACTGTTCTTCCAATAGAAGCTTCCCTTCTTCTGTAATCTTATAGAATTTCTTTGGTTTTCCATTCTCAGATGTCATCACCCACTCACTGGCAATCGCACCATCTTCTTCTAATCTGTGCAGGATCGGATACAATGTTCCTTCTTTGATATCCATCCCAGCAACACATCGTGCATTAAAACGATTGACAATGTTATACCCATAATCCTTTTCATCTGATATAATCTGCAGAATGAGCATGGGAAGTATTCCTTTTTTAAACTGATTTATACTTTGATTTGCCATAATTTCTCTTTCTATTATCTTTATACCTAGTAATACCAAGTATATGGCATACATATGTATTTGTCAATTTATTTTACACGCCTTATGTTTTAGAATATCTAAACTATACCAGATTGCATTTAAAAAAACTGTAAAATGGACTGAGTGGTCAAAAATAGGGAGTGAACGGTAAATTTCTTACTGTCCACTCCCTATTTTTGACCACTCAGTCTTATATAGTATCCTGTTTCTGTTTGATATTCTGTATCACGATCTGCTCCTGATCGTAAATATGCTGATGCATAACTGCTTTTGCCTTCTCTACATCTCCGAGCAATATCGCCTCCGTGATCTCATCATGCTCACGGAGCAGTTTGCCATGATATCCGGTATCCCGCACATATTCCACACGATACCGATATACCTGCTCTCCAAAGTTCTTGGTCAGACTCACAAGTCTTGGATTGTTGCTTAATTCACAGATTGTTTCATGAAAAGCAACATCTGTATCTACGATATCCGGCACACGACCGGAACGGACTGCCTCACGGAAATTCTCACAGGCTTCTCTTAATCTGAGCCTGCCGTCTTCATCAATCCGCTTGCAGGCAAGTTCGACTGCCAGTTCTTCCAGACTCAGACGGATCTCCAATGCATCCCGGAGATCCTTCTCCGTGATACGGGCAACCTCTGCACCTTTCCTTGGAACCATCACGACTAAGCCCTCTAATTCCAGCATCCGGATCGCTTCACGCACCGGAGTCCGGCTGACACCCAGACGTTTTGCGAGTGCCACTTCTAATAACCGTTCGCCCGGTTCAAATTCTCCATGTACGATGGCATCCCGCAACGCTTCAAATACAACCTCCCGAAGCGGAAGATACTCATCCATATTTAACTTCAACTCCATAAGTTACCCCATTTCTCTCTATTTCTTCTGCAGAACAACTCCCTCTGTCCTGCCTGATCTTACACATTATATGGCTGTGTGACAAATACCTGCTTTGCCAGCTTCCGGCTGCGGATCGCATCTGCCGCTTTCTCCGCTTTTTCCTTCTCTGTAAATATACCAAATACAGTCGGACCGCTTCCACTCATAAGTGAATTCATTGCACCACATTCTTTCATGCAAGCTTTGATCTCTGCAATAACCGGATACCGAACTTGTGTTACTGTCTCTAGCACATTCTCCATACGTTCCGTGATGCCCTGTAAACTCTGTTCTTCCAGTGCCATCATCATGCCGTCTATATCCGGATGTTTTTCTAATTCATTTGCATGCAGGTTCTCATATACCATCTTCGTCGATACAGCGATTGGCGGCTTTGCCAGCAGAATATAACAATCCGGCATCGGTGCAAGTGCTGTCAACTTCTCACCGATTCCTTCTGATAATGCAGTTCCCTTCATGATACAGTACGGAACATCTGCACCAAGCTTTACTCCATATTCCATCAGCTTATGTTTCGGGATCTGAAGATCAAAGATCTTATTCATTCCGATCAGCGCTGCTGCCGCATCAGCACTTCCGCCAGCCATTCCGGCTGCAACCGGAAGCTCTTTCTGAAGGAATACCCGGATTCCACGCGTGATCTGATATTCCTGCTTCAACATCCGGCATGCTTTATATACCAGATTATCTTCATTTACCGGAAGCTCGTCCGCATTTGTGCTGAGAACGATCACATCCTCGTCCACTGTCTCAAATGTCAATGTGTCATGTAATTTTACCGTCTGCATGATCATCTTTACTTCATGATAACCGTCCGGTCTTCTTCTGAGCACGTCCAGTCCCAGATTTACTTTACCATATGCCTGTAATTCTATCTTCATGTTTCTTATTTCTTCCTCACTGAATATCCGAATTTTCCCAGTTTCTTTCCAAGTTTAAAGTATTCTCCATGGGAATATGCCACCAGTCCAAGCTGGTTAAGCTCGAATTTGCCATTTTCATTCATGTATGCTTCATCCACCTGTACGCCGGTTACCTCTGCCAGGAACATATGATGACTTCCAAGCGGGATCACTTCTTTTACCTTACATTCGATATTGACCGGACTCTCCGCGATACCCGGTGTGGCAACTGTAAGTCCCGGACAGGTATGAAGTCCTGTTGCTTTGAATTTGTCAATATCGCGCCCACTCTTTACGCCACAATAATCGGTCGCAAATGTCAGCTTCTCAGTCACCAGATTGATCACAAATTCTCCACTGGCTTTTATAATATCATAAGAATAGCGTTCCGGTCTAACAGATATTGAAACCATCGCCGGAGAACTGCAAACTGTCCCCGCCCATGCGATCGTAATAATATTCGGTTGTCCGCCTTCTCGCTTACATGTTACCATAACTGCCGGTACCGGGTACAGCATATTCCCCGGTTTCCATAATTGTCTTCCCATCTATAACCTCCTGGTGTTCGACTTTTATTTTCTCAATTCTTATATTTTATACTATTTTCATGGCTTCTGTATACTATCTGGTTGAAAATTTCTGATTAATTCTTCTTTCCGGCTCCGGCTCATCTGCTTGATGTGCCACTCTCTGCTCATTGCTTCCTCCGGCGTCTCTGATTCCTCATAATAAACAAGGACAACAGGGCGCCGGCTTCTGGTATACTTGGCGCCCCCTCGTCCTTCATTATGTGCTTTCATCCGCTTTTCCAGATTATTCGTCCATCCGGTGTAATACGTTCCGTCCTTACATCGGACTATGTAAGTATAGTTGTGTTTTTCTTCTGTCGTACTCATTGTGTTCTTACCCACATGTTTTCTTTTTTATCCAAAGCCGTTATCGACTTTCTATGTATCCGGGTATGCCGCCGGAGCTTCTCCGGCAGCCTCCCCCTGAACTCATTTTTGAATCCATTATAATAAAGCAGACAGATCCCGGTACTTCATCAGTAAATCTCGCATCTTCATGCGCTCTCATATCCGGCTATGCTTCACATTCCGGCATCTTCCTCTCATTATTCCGTCTGCGCGTTTACTATAATTATACTCATAAACTGTCATTTTGCTACTAAAAAATGAAAGATACACCATTATTATGACGCAAAACCTGTCTGTAGGTTTTTGAATCAAAATGGAAAATACATTACATATTATTTCGCAAGTCGTTTGCACTCTATTTCAACGCAGCGGTGCTAAGCTCCTCGCCTATGGCGACTCACTAAGAACCGGCGTTGAAAAAGGCTTGCTACATAATAGTAATGCTATTTCCCATTTTTGCTTTATATATCAATACATAAACAGGTTTTGCTTCATCTTAATAATGTATCTTTTATCTTTCATTTTTGTTCAAAAGCCCACCGGCAGGTCGACTATTTACGCACGCTTCTTTGCTGCTTTTTCTTCTGCGAGTACTTTCTGGAATTCCTGCATATCCGTTGCGATCTCTTTGCTTAACAGAAGCAGGCAGATCAGGTTTGGAATCGCCATCAGTGCATTTGCAATATCCGAGAAGTTCCATGCCAGATCCAGTGAAGTCGTCGCACCGATGTATACTACAAGGGAGAATATGATACGATAGATCATGTTGTATTTATGGGAATGGAACAGGTATTCAAAGGCTTTCTCTCCATGATACTCCCAGCCAAGGATTGTCGAGAATGCAAATAATGCAATACCGATCGTTACCAGCCATGCTCCCGCCTTACCCAGAACTGTCTCAAATGCTTTGATCGTCAGTGCCGATCCTGTATAGGCTTCTTCATAATAATATGTACCATCTTCATCAAAAATATAAGCATTGCAGCCAGAGGTCCATGCACCTGTGATCGCACCATTCTCATAAACTGCTTCCAGACTGTCCGGCTGATGCTGAAGCTTTGCAAATGCTTCACTATCGGAAGCGTCTGCATATGGTGTCAGAACGATATCCTCTGCTCCCCCGGACAAAGTCATTGTTCCATCTTGGTATGTAACGGTATATTCTGTCGTCACCATCTTGCCTTTTTCTTCATGTGTCAGAGCCAGTGTATCTTCGGCCTCAGAGGTGATCGCATATGAACCTTCCGTCGTTGTCGATGTCTTGCCGATCACACCGGAGCTTGCGATTACCAGACCAGTGATCGTACATACAACGATCGTATCCCAGAATGTTCCTGTCATGTTGATATATCCCTGACGAACCGGGTTATCTGTTGTAGCTGCTGCTGCGGTGATCGCTGCCGATCCCATACCTGCTTCATTTGAGAAACAACCACGGGCAACACCGAACCGCATTGCATTTGTCATAGATGCAACTACGGTACCAAGCACACCGCCGGATACGGATTTCATGGAAAATGCCATTGTGAAGATCTCACGCAGACCTTCCGGCACATTCGATATATTTCCGATAATTACTATAAGTCCTGCAAGTACATAGAAGATTGCCATAAACGGAACAACGATCGCGGAAATCTTTGATATGGATTTGATACCGCCGATAATGATCATTAAAGCAAGGATCGTAAGGATCACACCGATAATGATCGGATTGATGTGAAAGGTCTCATTCATGGAGGATGCGATCGAGTTCGCCTGTGTCATATTTCCGATACCAAAGGATGCAACAACCGCAAAGAATGCAAACAGCCAACCGAGCACACTTCCGAATCTTTTGTGTTTCAATGCTTTCTTCATCGTATACATCGGTCCACCTGAGATTTCTCCTTTGGCATTTACCTCACGGTATTTGATCGCCAGCATACATTCTGAGAATTTCGATGTGATTCCGAACAACGCCGAGATCCACATCCAGACCAGAGCACCCGGACCACCGGATACCATTGCTGTCGCCACACCTACGATATTTCCGGTTCCGATCGTTGCGGCAAGCGCTGTCGTCAGTGCCGAGAATGGGGATACATCACCGGTTCCTCTGTTCTTTGTTCTTGCTTCTTTACTAAGTGTGCTCTTGATCGCATATCCGAGATTCCTCCACGGCAGGAACCGCGTCCGTATCGTCAGAAAGATACCGGTTCCTACGAGAAGCACCAGCATCACCGGTCCCCACACAAATGAATCAACTGCACTTACAATCTGATTGAGTTTTTCCATACCCATCGCCTCCATATTCATTCCTATTTCTTGTTGTGTAATTGACAACTTCATTAACGAGAAAAAGGTGCAGGGAAGTTGCTATCTCTAGTACTTCCTTGCACCTTTTAATATGTTATCTATAATACAGACGCTTTCCGAAAAAAGCAAGTATAAATTTGCTTTTTTCGGCATCAGTCAACGCCCTGTATTATTTATGCGTTTTTCTTTACACCAAGTGTTACCTTCTCGCCGTTGATGTTCCATTCCTTGGAATAGCCATCTACGCTTCCGGTTACCAGTGCATCTGCCATAACGTCTGACTTGATGCTGTCAGCATTTGCATTCATAAGTCCGGTTGCCTTGTCGCTTCCCTCTGCATAGACTGTGATCTTGTCCATTACTTCGAAGCCGGCTTCCTTTCTCATGGTCTGGATCTTGGATACAATCTCTCTGACAAATCCTTCCTCTAAGAGTTCTTCTGTCAGATTTGTGTCAATAACAACTGTTACCGCGCCGTCTGCCTCTGTAACATAGCCTTCAGTTTGTGCGATATCGATCAGCAGATCTTCCTCTGCCAGAGATACCTCTGTGCCGTTTACGTCAAATGTCAGAGCACCCTTTTCCTTCAGCTCTGCCATAGCTGCATTTCCGTCAACGGATGACAGATATGCCTTGATTCCGCCTAACTGCTTGCCGTACTTTGGTCCTACGGTACGAAGCTGCGGCTTGAATGTGTAAGAACTGAAGCTTGCGATATCCTCTGTAAATACTACGTTCTTGATGTTCAGCTCGTCTTTGACGATCGCTTTCTCATCCTCTGTCAGCTCTTTTGCTGCCTTTACATACATGGTTCCGATCGGCTGTCTGTTCTTGATATTTGCAGTATTTCTGGCTGCACGTCCAAGAACAACGATCTTTAAGATCTCATCCATAGCTGCCTCAAGGTCTGTGTCGATCATCTTCTCCTCTACCTTCGGGAACTCGCACAGATGAACAGATAATGGAGCATCCTTATCAATGCTTCTTACCAGATTCTGGTAAATATCCTCTGCCATAAACGGAATCATCGGAGCTGCTGTCATGGAGATTGTAACAAGGGCTGTATACAGTGTCATGTAGGCATTTACCTTATCCTGCTCCATGCCCTTTGCCCAGTATCTCTCACGTCCACGACGAACATACCAGTTAGAAAGGTCATCTACGAACTCCTCTAATACTCTGGTTGTCTCAGGGATCTTGTATGCTGCAAGGTTCTCATCAACAGCCTTTACGGTTGAGTTCAGCTTTGATAATAACCATTTATCCATCAGTGACAGCTTCTCGTAATCCAGCTCATGCTCAAGTGGATTGAAGTTGTCGATATTTGCATATAATACATAGAATGCGTAAGTGTTCCATAAGGTTCCGAGGAACTTTCTCTGGCACTCGATAACCGCATCTTCATGGAAACGGTTTGGAAGCCATGGAGCGGAGTTGCTGTAGAAATACCACCGGATCGCATCTGCACCGTATTTGTTCAGTGCATCCATCGGATCTACGGCATTTCCCTTGGACTTACTCATCTTCTGTCCATCCTTGTCCTGTACATGTCCGAGGACAATTACATTCTTGAACGGAGCCTTGTCAAATAACAGGGTTGAGATCGCCATCAGAGAATAGAACCATCCTCTTGTCTGGTCAACTGCCTCGCTGATGAAGTCAGCAGGGAAATGCTTCTCGAAGATGTCTGCATTCTCAAACGGATAATGCCACTGTGCAAATGGCATGGAACCTGAATCGAACCAGCAGTCGATAACTTCAGATACTCTGTGCATCTGCTTACCGCACTCCGGACATTTGATCGTTACAGCGTCGATGAACGGACGGTGCAGCTCGATCTCATCCGGGCAGTTGTCGCTCATGCTCTTTAATTCTTCGATCGAACCGATCGCATGACGGCATCCGCATTCACATTCCCAGATATTTAACGGAGTTCCCCAATAACGGTTACGGGAAAGTCCCCAATCCTGTACATTCTTTAACCAGTCACCGAAACGTCCCTTACCAATGCTCTCAGGGATCCAGTTTACGGTGTCGTTATTCTTAACCAGCTTATCTCTGACTGCTGTCATCTTGATAAACCAGGTATCTCTTGCGTAGTAGATCAGCGGAGTATCACATCTCCAGCAGTGTGGATATTCATGCTCGAACTTTGGTGCGTCGAACAAAAGTCCTTCTTTGTCAAGGTCAACCAATACCTTTGGATCTGCATCCTTTACGAAGATTCCCGCATAAGGGGTTTCCTCTGTCAGATCACCCTTGCCATCTACGAACTGTACAAATGGAAGATCGTACTTTCTTCCTACATTTGCGTCGTCCTCACCAAATGCAGGTGCGATATGAACGATACCTGTACCATCTGTCATAGTTACATAAGAATCACATGTGATGTAGTGACCCTTCTTATGCTGCTTCTCGCATACAGGCTTTACGCACTCATATAATGGTTCGTACTCTTTGTATTCCAGATCTTTTCCTTTGTATGTCTCCAGAACTTCATATGCAGGTACAGCAGGTGTATCGTCTGTAGCCTTCTTTGCAAGGGAACCGAGTACCTTGTCTGCCAGTGCTTCTGCCAGATAATAGGTATATCCGTCCGCTGCCTTTACTTTGACATAAATCTCATCCGGATTTACACAGAGGGCTACGTTTGATGGAAGTGTCCAAGGTGTAGTTGTCCATGCAAGGAAATATGCATCTTCGCCGATAACCTTGAATCTTACAACTGCGGAACGTTCCTTTACAGTCTTATAACCCTGTGCTACTTCGTGGCTTGACAGTGGAGTTCCGCAACGTGGACAATATGGCACGATCTTGAAGCCTTTGTATAAAAGTCCCTGATCCCATATCTTCTTCAGTGCCCACCACTCGGACTCGATGAAATCATTGTGGTATGTTACATATGGATCATCCATATCTGCCCAGAATCCTACCTTGCCGGAGAATTCTTCCCACATACCTTTGTATTTCCATACGGATTCTTTACATTTCTGAATAAATGGCTCCAGACCGTATTCCTCGATCTGCTCTTTGCCATCGATTCCTAAAAGTTTCTCAACTTCCAACTCTACAGGAAGGCCGTGTGTATCCCATCCTGCCTTTCTTACTACGTTATGGCCCTTCATTGTCTGATATCTTGGAATCATATCCTTGATAACTCGTGTAAGCACATGGCCGATATGTGGCTTACCGTTTGCTGTTGGAGGTCCATCATAAAATGTGTAAGTCGGAAGATCCTTTGTTTCTTCCACACTCTTCTCAAATACCTGATTTTCTTTCCAGAAATCCAGAACCTTCTGTTCTCTGTCTACGAAATTCAATTTGGTCGATACTTTTTCGTACATGTTGTTCTTCCTTTCTTTTTATTCAATGTATGCAAAATATTTTTTATTTAAAGAACAAAGAGTAGCTTGCGGCTCTTTCGCGCCCGAGCGGAATTGCGAAGCAATTAATTACTTCATCGCGAGGTGCACACCTTTATCGGAGTATTTACTTTATAGGATAATTTGCATATAAAGTAAAAAAAGCCTCCGCCGCAAAAAGGACGAAGGCTCAAAGTTCTCGTTATACCACCTATTACTTGCATACTAACATATGTGCTTCCCGTAACGAGGGAATAACGTCAGAGCCTACTGGCTGTCGTTTTCGGTCTGAAGCTTAAGAGTGATCTTCCATCATATTCTACTCGCACCGGTCTTGCACCATCTCCGGCTCGCTCTGCCTTTCAAACATGATCTACTGTCTCTGTCATCGCTTTTCTTCTTATTTTTATCAACCTTGAGTATAGCAACCATGAGCGTTCTTGTCAAATTATTTTTTATAAAATACCTCTTGACATATTATACTATGCGTCATATAGTATAGTGCATAAGGAGGTATACATATGGATATTCAATTAAAACGTGGTATGCTGGATGTCTGTGTACTGGCTGCGATCAAGGATGAAGATTCTTATGGATATCAGATCATCAAGGACATGAAACCCTTTGTAACGATATCGGAATCTACATTGTATCCGATCCTGCGAAGACTGGAAGCCGGCGCATTTCTCACCGTTCGCTCCGTAGAACACAACGGACGGCTTCGGAAATACTATCATATTACCGATGCGGGCAAAGCACGAATCGAGGAATTCAAAGAAGAATGGAAAGAACTTGAATCTATATATCGTTTTATTATCAGAGAGGAGAATGACAATGACTAAACAGGAATATTTGTCGGCGATCCGAGGAAAGATCCGGAAAATGCCGGCAGACGATATTAATAAATTTATGGATTATTATAGTGAAATGATCGATGACCGTATGGAAGATGGTCTGTCGGAGGAAGATGCGGTTGCCGATATGGATGCCCCGGACGATGTCGTTGACCAGATTCTGGCAGATATGCCACTAACGAAACTTGTGAAAGAAAAGATCAAACCATCCCACCGGTTAAAAGCATGGGAGATCATTTTGCTGATTCTTGGCTCTCCTATATGGGCTCCGCTGTTACTGACCGCGATCGTTCTGGTCATTGCCATGGCGGTTGTCATTTTGGCACTTCTCCTGTCCTTCTATGCGATCGTACTCTCGATGGCAGTTGCAGGTATCGGCGGGCTGCTGGGAGTTATTCCATTTTTTGTTACACAGAATGTTCCGGCTGCCCTTTTCATGCTTGGAGCTGCATTTGCCGGAATCGGACTTGCGATCCTGTTCATCGTAGCCGTAAAGCCTGTTACGATCGGCATTTTCAAGCTGTACAAGGCATCCATCAATGGAATTAAGAGAATGTTTGTAAAGGAGAGATAATTATGAGTAAATCCAAAAAAGCAGTTATTGTTGCTTCTATATTTATAGTGGTCGGCGTCATTATCGCTTTCTTAAGTATTGCAATTAACGGATTTCATTTTCCAAATGGTTCTGTCGACCTGCTCGGTATGAAAGCCTTGCCAGACTATGTAAAGAAAACAGTTCAGATCACAGATGATTTCAACGCCGTTGACATCGTAGGCGAAGCATCTACCGACGTCATGATCAAAAACTCCGACAACGGAACGAATTACATCGAATATTATGATACAGATGGTCTGACCAACCATGCAGAGGTTGTTGACGGCGTGCTCACCTTCCGCTGCGAAGACAAACGTACCCACCATCCGACAATCTCACTCGGATTTGGTCAGGATACTACTACCGTTGTTTATCTGGCAGATAAAGAATACGAATCTATCCAGGTAACCACAGCAAGTGGAGATATCGACTATCTGTATTCTCACAAGACTGATAGCAAGCCAGTGTTTAACGCTTCATATACCAGTCTTAAGACAAACAGCGGTGACATCCATATCGCAGATATCGAAGCTAATACCCTCACAGTCAAAACTACATCGGGTGATATCTCTATCAGCAATGGTTCATTTACAACTAAGCTGGAGCTTCATGCCTCAAGCGGCGATATTCAGTTGAACCGCATAACGACAGATCAGGCAGAATTCTATACCACAAGCGGCTATGTATCAGCCAGTGACATTACTGCTAATACCAGTCTTTCCAGTAATACGACGAGTGGCGATATTGATATGTCCATCACGGCCGCTGATACGATCAGCATTTCTGCTACAAGCGGCGACATTGATCTGGATCTTGCTTCTGACCGAAGCTACAGTTTCTTAGCAGATACACAAAGTGGCGATGTTGATATTCCACATGGTGCAAATTATTCCGAATATGAATGTGGCGTCAGCACGACCAGCGGCGATATCCGCATTAGGCAGGAGTAACCCCCCTGCCCTGTTAAAAGTGCGCTACCCCATTGGTCAGCCAGATTAATTTTCCGGTATGGGATGGATCTCCACACATCATCAGCCAGTCTCCACCGCCATAGCAGAAACAACCAAGGATTCCGCAGATCATGGCTAACGCCAGTGTCTTTGTCTGTACTTTACAATCTTTCATTTCAAATCTTCTCTACTTTAACGTAGAATGGCATTGGTTAGTGTTTGCTAACCAATGTCATTCTAGCATATTATCTTATCCTCATCAAAATGCCGTGAACATACTCAACACGGACACCAGACATATGATAATCCCCAGCCATTTGAGAAACAGTTCTATTTTCCGATTCACTTTGTTCGTTCCCGGATCGTATACCTTGCGCTGCTCTCTGGAATAGTACATCGGATATTCGCTGCCAACCGGATGCTTCTTCCGGCTCAATTCCTGCGCCAATTGGTAGTTATGCACACTATCATCATAAGGATCATTGTACTGGATCGTAAGGATCGCCTTCCCCGGCGTCAGTGTCTTGGCTCCCGGCACTTCTCCAACTACCTTCCCCGGAATCATCACATCCATGTAATCATTTTCTTTTACCTGTTTCTTCTTCATGCCACTTCCTGTAAAAAGGAGAATGATGCCGGATGCAAATGCAACCAGCCGCTGCACAAGCATCCACCCGGTCGTTCCCGTCATATCCGGTATGACATTTCTCTCCATCAGCTCCTGTGCCATGAAAAATGCTCCAAACAAAACAAGCCCGGCTCCAAATCCTATTATGATATAGATACCTTTTTCCATCTCATCCATAGCTGACAGCTTCGGATGGTTTTCCTTTAACAACTGATCAACCGTTGATCCCGAAGCAATATTGTCCAATAACTGCTTTAATTTCCTACGTCGTTTTTTCAACCGGATAAATTCGTATATCCCCATGATCAACATGCCAATTCCCACAAGAATAATGAACATGATTTTTAACATTCGCATCATTTGTAACTCTCCCCTTGTCGTCCTGTCTGGCAGGACATGATATTCTTTCATTATAATAAATATTGATCTTTTTCTCCATTATATCTTCACTATTTTTTCACTAATTTTCACTATTTTTCCTTATTTTTCATTATGCACTTTCATTAGCTGATTCTGTATAATTGTTACCTTGTACCAGCACATATATAAACTTACAAACTGCACATTTTTAATTTTGAAAAAATAAAAAAAGTTTCAACTTGGAGCCGGCTCCATGAATTGACTTTCCTGCGGCAAAACAGTATGCTGATTATAGGAAAATTCGGTTGAATCAGGAGGTGCTGTTCCATGGCAGAAGTCATTGCAAAAGCAACAGATGTAGAAGTGATATACGGTGATAAGCCTGCACTTGATAAGATAAATATGTCCGTGAAAAAGGGCGACATTTATGCTCTGATCGGTAAAAATGGTGCAGGAAAAACGACACTTCTCCGCCTGTTTACCGGACAGAATGCCCCTGATTATGGCATCATCGAACTTTTTGGAAAGAAGGGAACACATGGACTAAATGAAGCTCGGAAAAGAACCGGTGCTATCATCGAAACTCCGGCATTTTATCCATTTTTCTCTGCGGAACGCAATCTGGAATATTATCGTATCCAGCGTGGGATCGACGATCCATCCATTGTTGAAACAGTTCTGAAAGAAACGGGACTCTACGAAGCTAAGGATAAAAAGTTTAAAAATTTCTCTCTCGGCATGAAGCAGCGTCTGGGAATCGCCCTGTCGCTCATGCACGATCCGGAATTTCTGATCTTAGATGAACCGATCAATGGTCTGGATCCTGCCGGCATCGTCGAAATGCGAAAGCTGATGCTGCGGCTAAATAAAGAGAACGGACTCACGATCATCATTTCCTCGCATATTCTATCCGAGCTTGCAAATATGGCAACATGCTACGGGTTCATCGATCACGGTCAGATCTTACAGGAAATGTCTGCTGAAGAATTAGAAGCAAAAGAAAAAAGCTATGTAAAGGTGCGTACCAGTGATGGTGAAAAAGCTGCTGAATGTCTTTCAAAAAAGCTCCAACTCGACGCATCCTACAATGAAGATGATGATACCATTTATATTTATTTTGAAAACAACACGGTTTACCCGACTGAGAAGATCAGTCGTTTCTTATTTGAAAAGGGATACGCTCTGTACTCACTGGAGATTGTGAAAACTACACTGGAAGATTTCTTTATTGAACTGTTAGGAGGGACAACGATTGAATAATTTCCTCAAAAGCGAATGTTACAAAGTAAGTCATCGGGCTTATCCATATACCCTGCTCATTATCGGAGTGGTCATTGCTATTTTGATCAACGTATCTGTCTGGTATGCCATCCATGTTATCCGGATCCCATTTACAATTGAAGGTGCAGATATTATGAATGCCGGTCTGTACATGATGGCAACGATCGTCTGGTACTGCATTATTTTCACCACCGATATCGGTTTCTCCGGTGAATGGAGGAATAATACGATGAAGAATATCGTGTCATTCGGAACCAGCCGGAACACAATTTTCTTTGGCAAATGTATCGTGAATACACTATTGCTGCTTATCGGAATCGTTGTGGTATCTGCAGCCTATCTGCTGACGAATTACATCTGTTTTCGTCATGATGGAAGTCTGACCGCTTCGGCATATCAGAATTATTTTCTGCGTTTTGTGATCATGCTTCCTATGATCATCGCCGGGCAGACAATGGCATCCTCCCTGTGCATGTTCTTCTCCACAGACCTTCTGTGGTGCGGTATCTATGCTGTAGTCGTTGCCCTGCTGCCAAATGGCATCATGCTTTTCTATGCCATTTTCCCGGAAGTAGAAGCACTCCGTATCATCTACACCAATCTTCCTACCGTCTGCCTGACCGCTGTTGCATGGCAGACACTAACCACCGGCCTGATTGTTCACGCTATGGAGATCGCCGCCGTACTTCTGATCCTGCCAACTGTTATTTCCATGTTGGTGTTCCAGAGGAAGGAGATAAAATAAAAACAGACACACACCCTACCCTGTGGATACGACATGCATCTGTTCTTATACTTTATATGGATTGTTCTGATTATTCCCCTTCGATCAATGATACAGGATCGACCGGTTTGCCATCTTTGGTAATTGCGAAATACAGATTTGTTCCTTCTTTTGAATAATAACGGCTTGGTTCTGCTACAGTGCCAATGGTGCAGCCGGCATCTACCACCTGACCAACGGATACATTGATATCCTTAAGCTGTCCATACATGACTTCATAGCCATTTCCAAGGGATGCCTTTACCACATTTCCAAATTCCGGTGTGCTTGTGATCTCTGTGATCTTACATTTGTAAGCGGCTGATACTTTATCATTTTCTGCTGCTTCCAATACGATTCCGGCATTGCATTTGTACTGGTTTAATGTCTCGTAGAATACTGTGGTGTCCATGCTGAATGGAATGATCACGTTTCCGTTTAGTGGCCACATAAGAGCTGTACTGCCGTCATAGTTCAGTTCGATCTGTTCTTCCGCCTTGGCAGCATTTGCTCCGGTTTCTACTTCTGAGCTTTTCTCTGTTGTTGCTTCTGTCTTGTTCTCTGCTTTGGCGGTACCGCCAAGTGTTTCCTTTACTGCTTCTGTTGTTCCGAGATTGCTTCTGTCTGCGGTTTCTTCTACTGCCTCCGAGCTGACAGCATTTTCATCATCTGACTGGGTTTTCACATTATATAGAGCTACAAGTCCTACAAGTGCCACCATTCCGGCGATCAGGGCAATGTAGAAAATATTTCTCTTAATAACATTCAAAAATTTCTTCATGTTTATCACCTCATGGATATTGTTGCCTGAACTTCCGGATTATATACACAGGCAAATATTTTCCACAAGCTTTTTATTTATCTTATGCATTTTGTCGTATCCTGCTACCAGCGAAATGAAATGATTTGCAAAGCAACCACTTTTGCAATTCCAGCTGTATACTTTCAAATATCCTCAATATATTGGTAATTGTCCTTATATGTTTTCGCAGGTGTTTAATATGCCGCTCCATCCGCGATCGAAGTTTCCGGATAATAGTATGCAATGATCTCACGATATGTACTGCCCTGATCGGCTTTCCATCCGGCTCCGTACATCGACATTCCAAGGGATGAGCCTTTACCGATCGAGATGATCCGATATCCCTCCTCGACCTGATCGATATGAAAATTTGTCGTTCCAAGTGACAGGGTCTGTGCAAATGTCTCTCCGGTCACGACCGTCCCGAATACATTTACCTTTCGGACAAATCCTGATTTCGTCGCCTCAAGCACAGTCAGCGCATCCGCATCCACAACCTGTTCCTCACTCTGTGCTGAACCAGTCGTCGCAGATTCGTTTTTTTCAACATCCACGTCGGTCTGCCCCAGATTCTCTGATCCGTCAAACGCTTCTCCCTCTCCATTCATGCCAAATTCTTTCTTTATACGAAGCGCACTGTAAATCTTTGTCGATGAAAAATCCGGCGACTGGATATCCTGACTGCTGTCAACGGATACCAGATATGGAATCGCAGTACCATATAATTCCTCTGCACTAATAGTTACCCCTATGCTGACTGCATGACTGACAGGAATAATAAGTCTGCCATCATAAACGATAACCTGTCCCATTGTATCCTTCACAGCCTGATATACCATTTCCATATTCTGCTTATATTCTTTCCCCCATTTTTGCTTTAATTCATCTTTCTCCACACGGATCTCTTTCAGATCTCCCTCATTGATGATCTTGCCTCCGCCATTTGCAGTGTCCGCCTGATCGTTCATTTCATAATAGATCGCAGTCCGGGTCAGAACTGCCATCGTCTTTGTCATCTCCACATTCCACGACGGGTCATATATCCCGGCAAGGACATACAAAATATATTCTTCACAGTCGATCAGCCTGTAGTTCTCATTTTGCAGGATACACACATCCCGGCTGCTACTAAGTGCCGCGATCCGGGCATCCGACACATCCCGATAACGCACAAAAAGCCTGGTTCCCACATATGGAATTGCAAATGCTAACAAAACCATGGTGAACCAGGCTAGAATCCTGTTATTTTTCTTCATACCATCACATCCTGTCCTGTCATCATTCCGGAAAAATCCGATTCGCTTCATACGATTTTCCTGTATTATTTATTCTATGATGCACAGGTGCAAAATATGATTGATTCATTATACAAACAGGCCATCCGGCTGTCTGCCGATATTACTGTTTATCTCATATACATGATCACTATGCTTTCTTGCCAAGAGCTTTCTTTCTCGCAAGATATTTCTTCTTGATATACTTTCCTGCTGTGGATAAGTCACCTGACTTCCAGCCGGAGGTTTTCTTTGTTGATGGTTTAAGCAAAGATGCCGACTCGTTCTTATTACTGAGGCTCCAACAGAAATAACTGATGTTATATTTGTTAAGCAGCTTCATCCATTTGTCTGCGGATGCCTTGTTAATGGCTCCGTCGCCACTGGCCGGTGATAAACCAAACTCAGATACAATGATTGGAAGCTTCTTCTTTCTTGCATAAGCAACCTTTGCCGGAAGATATTCATTGTGCGCCCACTCACTTGCGTAGAAATGCAGGGAGTACATGATATTCTTATATCCCTTGATTGGGCTGTCTGCAACTTCATTTGACGTTCCATCCGTTCCAAGCTGTGACCAGGTTGGTGTTCCCACGATAATAACTGCTTTCTTGTCGTATTTGCGGATCGTTTTGATAATGTCTGTCGCATAGGATTTGATCTCTTTCCAGCCACAGCCATTTGGCTCATTGCAGATCTCATAAATAACATTTTTATTGTTCTTATATTTCTTTGCCATCGTGGTAAAGAATTTCTTCGCCTGTGACTTGTTCTTATTCGGGTTTCCGTCACTTAAGATATGCCAGTCGATGATCGCATACATACCAAGATCAGTCGCATACCCGACACCTTTATCCACCAGTTTCCGAAGCTTTGCCTGACTTCCGCCACTGCAATAGCCATTGTATTCTTCGGTATACATTGCCAGCCGGATCGCATTCACGCCCCAATCGTCACGGAGTGTCTTGAATGCTTTCTTATTCACATATGGCGATCCGACATCCCAGTTGATTCCATGTGTACTGATACCGCGAAGCTGGAATTTATTTCCCTTACTGTCGACCAGGTCTGCTCCCTTTACAGACAGTCTTCCATGCTTTGCAACCGGTGTTGTAGCTGCCGCTTCCGCCGTTCCATTTCCGCCAAATACACAGATTGTAAACAGCATAACAACTGCCATGATCCATGCAATCAGACGTTTTCCCTTTCTCATACGCTCTCCTCCTGTTTTTGCATTTTTCTGTATTTATAGTACCCTACTTTTTCTTTTCTGCCAAGAACCCATGGATCATTTTTTACCGGATTTTATCATTATTTTTACCTTGTTTTTCTTGACAAATAGGTGCGCCCATACTATTATGAGAGCGTATTCAAGATTAACTATGTAATCGCTTTTAAGCGGACGTATGGATTAAGGTTTTAATCGTATTTCTCTCATAAATGATGCACGTTTTCATTGGGTACAAGCAAGAAATATATAAGGAGGTACCCACATGAACAACGGTACAGTAAAATGGTTTAACGCAGAAAAAGGTTATGGATTTATCTCAAACAATGACGGAAGCGGAGATGTATTCGTTCATTTCTCAGCTATCCAGGGTGAAGGATATAAGACACTTGTTGAAGGTCAGCAGGTTACATTCGACACAGAGGAAGATCCTAAGGGTGGTTCAAGAACAAGAGCTACTAACGTTGTGATCGTTAAATAATTTTCTACTTTGAATAAAAAGGCTGAGGCTCTATATCAATTTATTCCGCAGAACACTTTCGTTCGAACAGGTCTGCTTCATAAATTATATAGAGCCTCAGTCTTTTATTAAGTTTTTCTTTTATTATTTCTCTAAGATATCGATATCTAACATTTACATATCAAGGCTATTTTCATTTTGATATTTTAGGGACATTGTGCCCTTCTTTTTTAACAGAAAACACAGGAATTGCCCCTGTACAGACCATAAGCCCCATTATAAATGACTCGCTATGGTTTCTGTTCAATGCATATGCCTGATTCGTAAATACTCCTGCGCTAACTCGCCAACTAAACGTTGGCTCAAACAAGCGCTCGTATTTACTGGCAATATGCATTTCACGACGAAACCTTCGCTGATGTCATATTATAATGGGGCTTATGGTCTGTGCAGGGGCAATCCCTGTGTTTTATATTTAAATTAAGCTTTTATTATTTCTCTAAGATATCATAGATCAGATCCATGATCTTGTCGCCTGCTTCTGCGGACATCTTCTGAGCCTCATCATATGAACTGCCCTTGATTCCATAGTAGAACTTGATCTTTGGCTCTGTACCGGATGGTCTTACTGCAAGCCATGCATCATTCTCTAATTCATAGTAGAGAACATTTGAGTTCGGCATACCGGTCTTAACAGTTTCGCCAGTCTCAAGGTTCTTGATCGTCTCCAGACGGTAGTCACGAACAACCTTTGTCTTATATCCGGCGATCTCTGCCGGTGTATTATCACGAAGTACATTCATGATGTGTCCAATCTTCTTGGAACCTTCTACACCCTTCAGAGTTACAGTCTTGATATCATCTACATAGTAGCCGTATTTCTCATACATATCCATCATAACATCCCATAAAGTCTTACCCTGTCCTTTATAGAATGCAGCAGCTTCGCAAAGTGCCATTGTTGCTACGATGGCATCCTTATCTCTTGCATGTGTTCCGATCAGACAGCCGTAGCTCTCTTCGAAACCAAAGAGGTAAGTTCCCTTTCCTTCCTGCTCGAAACGTAAGATCTCACGTCCGATGTTCTTGAAACCTGTGAAGCACTCGATCAGGTCTGTATTGTAATATTTTGCGATCGCATCAACCATATTTGTTGTAACGATCGTCTTAATGATCGCACCGTCCTCTGGCAGTTTGCCATCGCGTGCTTTCATCTGACTTACTTCATATTCACACAGAAGGCTTCCTGACATGTTACCGGTAAATACCTTATATTCGCCTGTCTTGGAATCCTTTGCATATACACCAAGTCTGTCTGCATCCGGGTCAGTTGCAAGAACGAGGTCTGCATCTACTTTCTTTGCAAGATCAAGAGCAAGGGCAAATGCTTCCTTTGCTTCCGGATTTGGGTAATCAACTGTTGGGAAGTTACCATCTGGAAGTTCCTGTTCCGGAACAACATATACATTTTCAAATCCAAGATCAGAAAGAATTCTTCTTGCAGGAATATTTCCGGTACCATGAAGTGGGGTATATACGATCTTCAGATCCTTACCATATTTATCAATAGCATCCTGATGAAGAACCAGCTTCTTCAGTTCGCCCATATATGCATCATCAACTTCTGCACCGATCGTTACCAAAAGTCCTGCTTTGATCGCATCGATCATTTCCATTGTCTTGGTATCTGCAAAATCTGTAATGGCCTTAACCTCTGCCATGATTCCTGTATCATGTGGAGGTGTGATCTGCGCACCGTCTTCCCAGTATACTTTATAACCATTATACTCCGGTGGATTGTGGCTGGCTGTTACATTAATACCTGCTACACAGTCCAGATAGCGAACTGCAAATGACAGCTCCGGTGTCGGACGTAAAGACTCGAATCTGTATGCCTTGATTCCATTTGCTGCAAGACATAATGCTGCTTCCATGGAAAACTCCGGTGACATTCTTCTGGAATCATATGCAATAGCAACACCCTTATCCTGTTTGCCCTGCTTGATGATATAATTTGCAAGACCCTGTGTTGCTTTACGGACAACGTACTTGTTCATTCTGTTTGTTCCGGCACCGATAATACCACGAAGTCCGGCAGTACCAAATACCAGATCACAGTAGAATCTTTCTTCTATCTCTTTTGGATCATCCTTGATTGAAAGAAGTTCATCCTTGGTCTCCTGACCAAATAACGGATTGTTGACCCACTGCTCATATACTTCCATATAATTGCGTTCGCTCATTTTAATATTTCCTCCTGTGCGTTCCTTTAAAACATTACACTTAATATATTTCCTAAATCCCAAAGTTAGATTTTCTCACACATGACATTATACATTCAAATTCCTAACTTGTGAACCCATAATGATTGCAAAAATCACTTAAAAATTTCTGCTTTTCTTGTTCATCTGTTATAAGTTTACTGAGTTTTTCAAGATTTGCAGGGGAAATCCAGCATTTTCTGGAGTTCATATAACGATTGCTGACCTTCCAGAACTTCTCCGGATAACTATATAATATGTAGATATATCGATAATCTTCTCCGGTAAGCGGCAGAATACGATCGTATTCTTCTATGATCTTCACCGCCATATTGAAGTTATAATTATTCTTTTCCATGACCTTCCGGATGAACTGATATAAGTCGATCAACTGATATCCGACATGAAACCGGTCGAAATTCACAGTCGCCAGATACCCCCCGCAAAATAACACACTATGGTAATTATATGCTCCATGGCAATATCCGATATGCCCGGCAATATTTGTCCGGTCGCAGGCATCCATCATCGCCTGGCAGTCGATTGCCTGTCTGTAAAATGCGTCATACGCTTCTATATATAAGAGCTCAAAATCATTCTTCGTCGGACGCTTTGAGATAAAGCTCCGGATTTTTTTCATTTCCTGCGTTTTTCGTCTGAAGTTGCCCGGCTCACGGTACGCATACGTTCTCCCCTCTTTTGCATACAGCTCACGCCCCCGGATATGAAATATCGCAAGATTTGCAGCCGCCTGATTCAGATCGCAGATACTTCCGGGATTACATTCCCGTCCCTCAAAATATTCCCGCATCACATATGGATTCCCGTAGCGGTCGCAGGTGATCAGCTCTCCTTCCCGGTTCGGCACGCAACGGTCAATATGGTGAAATCCTGTCTCATACAGATTTTCCTTAAATTCCCGTTCCTGCTCCAGCCGCTCCTCGCTGCCGTCAAATGGAGATATCTGCCTGATTCCCTGATCCGTTTTCAGGATCATAGATCCCCGGCCTCTGACGGCACCCAGTATTTCCATGTCATATGCTTCGTAGACTTCACTCATTTTCTCAGACAAAAAATCCCCTCCTTGAATTGTCTTCATACTTTGTATGAATCGGAAATCCCGATAAGTAATTGTATGAGGGAACCTTCAAATTCATTCTTAATTTCTGCCCAGAAAATTTGCGCACTTTCTATAATCCACGTATTATATTCAAATAGTCTTGTCTGCCATCCACTACCGCATATACAATAACCGTTTTCTTCTCTTCATTAATTTTATAAAAAACCAGATCCTTTTTTAGTATAAGGACTTTATATCCTTGTCGTTTAAGAACAAGGTATCTTGGATCTGTTCCAATATATGGATCATTTCCAAGTTCAAGAATTTTTTTCTCTATATAATCAAGTTGTTCCAAAGCTACTTCATTGCCAAAATTCTGAGCTATATATAAAATTATTTTTCTGATCCCTGCATCCGCAGTATCAGTTCGTATTACCTCATATTCCATACTTAGCCCTCCTGAAGCATTCTACGCAAATCATCAAATGTTTCAGTTATCGGTGCAACACGATTATTTTTTATATCATCCTCTGCCTCAGCTAATATTTCAAGTAACTCTATACGAGCTTTCATATTTTTATATTCTTCATATGAGAGGGCTACCGTATCACCTCTGCCATTTACTGTAATAATTACCGCTTCTTTATTTTCCTTACATTGTTTTGAAATATCATTATAATGGTTTCTTAAATCAGCCGATGGTCTGATTGATTCCTTTAATGTTAACATAAAAACCACCTCCGTTTATATTATATGCAAATTATATCATAATATGTCTATTTGTCCAATGTGTTTTACTGCCTGCAGGATTTCTTCGTTTCTTCGTTTTCCGAAATCGAACAAACCCATACGAATATACAGCAATGATAAATCCGTAGATCAATAAGAGCGGAATACTCAATGATCTCTTTCCATTTATAACTTGGGATCAACGGAATCTGGTGTGCCATCAGTGCTGCTGAGCTAATAACCCTTATTATCACTGTGACCCTCCTGATGAAAAATAAGAGCAAATACGGATATTAATCCGCTGTCCACTCCTTTAACGCTGCGGACAGTCTGCGGTCAATATCTTTTCTGGTTGCCTCACATTCCTTTGGATAATCTTTTGCAGCCTTAAAAACAAATTTCAATACAAATTTGAGTCCAACCGGAAGTGCGATCCGAAGCAAAGTTTCCGGCAATACAAAGTGAGTACCATGTTCATAAACAAGAGCATCGTATTCACATGTATGTGGATGTTCCTTCAAACGCTGATCCATACGGCGGACATATTTGCCAGCCTCCCAGAAGCTGTCATCATCCGCACCGATCAGGAATAAGCGGCCTTTTATATTCTCAACCTTTACCATTTCTTCCTCTGTATGCGGTCTTGCCTTTTCCGAATCTATAAACAAGCAGGTCGACCGTGTGATATCACCGGAGCCTTTTGTTTCTTCCTCAATCTTCTGCCAATACACCGGATGTTCATAGACAAATGGCATATAAGGCAGCGGCTTTCCCTGCCATGAAAGTGTGGATGCATTCGATATCGGCCATTCCTTACAGCCATCCTTTTCTCCCTGTTCAAATCCCTGCCATACAAAATCACTGGCAGTAAGCCCAATCGTCATCGTAATATCCGGGAAATAAGATGCTGCAACGATCGCATCCATTCCGGCCGTGCTCATCCCCATAATACCGATTTTCCGGTTTCCATGATCCTGTAACCACTTTATTGCGGTCTGAATTCTTTCCAGCGGATTGTTGACATGACTGTAATTTTTTCTGCCCGGAGATACACACATAACATTTACACCCTGTCTGTGAAGCCATTTTGCTCCACATTTCGCCATATAATCATTCGGATCATCCCCAAATAATCCGATCACGGCACAATCCGCCCCTTTGGAATTTTCGTAATACGTTCCATAAAATCCATCTTTTTCGTTTTCAAAAAATTGTTTTTTCATGTTATTCTCCTACCTCTAACACAAGTTAGTATGTTCTAACATCCATGGACAGTATACTCTAAATGACTGCCAGATTCCACACTTTCTTACATTTTCTTATCATATTCATCTGCAATACAATATCGGCAGATCAGATCCGTAAGCTCATCGATGACTTTTTCTTTATCATAGTCATTTCCATAGAAGGTCACCTCATGCACAACGGACTCCAACGCACATTGAAGGATCAGGGATGTGGTCTTTAGATCAGAGATTCTGAGCATTTTTTTATTTGTCTCAAGCAGTGAGAAAAATGTCCGAAATGCACCCGCGCGCGCCCTTGCTTCCAGTTCGTGCAAGTCATCATACTGCAGGGACAAGGCGGATATCTCCTTCTGGAATGCTGTCATGTATTCATGATTATGTAGGATCAGAGCAACGTATTTTCTGACAAATTCTCGCGGAGATGTGAACCCGGACACATCCATGATCGTGATCTCCTGCAAAGATTCATTATAAAGATCCGTGATCAATTCCTCATATAACGACTTCTTATCAACAAAATAACTGTAAAATGTGCCGATCGACACATTTGCTTTCTTTGCAATCTCGTTGCTGCTGGTATTATGAAACCCTTTTGTCGAGAACAGCTCGACCGCCGCTTTCTTCAGTGCTTCCTTTTTCTCAATGCTTCTTTTCTGTTTTGGGATACGAATTTCTTCCGGCATGTGTTACTCCTTTATGTAAAAAACAATTCCATTCATATAGTTTTACTGTTTCCAGTATAAGCATATAAAAAAATAAAGTCAATAAAACATGAGTATGTACTCACATTTATATTGACAATATAATTTCGGCGTGATATTCTACAGCCATACAAATATGAGCTCAAACTCGCATTTCAAAAAATGGTATATTCTACGTTGCAGAGATATTATTTTTCAAAATACATTGAATGAACCATATGTGAAACTCATTCAGATTATGGAAAACCATGCTGATTTTTCAAACATATTGAATAAAAATTTGGGAGGTATAAAAAGATATGATAAAGATTGAAAACCGGTCACCAGAAGACATAGCAAATTACGGCAGACGGATCGGGGAAGCATTTGCCGCATCTCCCGGCATCGCCGAGACGATACCACATGATGACCTCGTCAAATCTTTCGAGATCATTACTGAATTCTACTACCGGATGGGTACATTATATGCAACCTCCGAAAAATATGAAGGCTTCCTTGCATACTGGGATAAGAATACCAGACAGCCACTCGGGCCTGCCCTACATATGATCTGGAGAATGCTGTGCGAGATTCCATTTAAATCATTATTAAATATCGCAACCGGATCAAACGAGCAATATAAGAAATTATACCGCAAAGAAAAAGATTATATCGCCGTCTCGATGGTAGTCGTCTTACAGGCTTACCAGGGACAGGGCTTCATGAAGAAGGTTCTGGAGCTGCCATTTGCAGAAGCCGCCAAACGTGGCTGCCCCTGCATTCTTGACACCGACAACATCCAAAAGGTTGTCAAATACGAACATTGCGGCATGACGAAAACTGCCGAGAAAAAGATGGCACATGATATCACGCTGTATACCATGGCATATCTTCCTACATCCGCATAAATCCGGACATCATACAACCGCCTGCCGCACCGGCTTCCATCACCTGCGGCAGGCGTTCTTCATTGATACCACCGATCGCATATACTGGGACCGGACAATTCGCACAGATCTCACGAACGAATTCCAGTCCTCTGCCCTTCAGCCCTTTCTTACATTCTGTCTCAAATATCGTTCCAAGCACGATCTGTGTCGCTCCGCTCTTAACTGCAAGCTCGACATCCTCCATGCTGTGACAGGACACACTGATCTCTTTAAAATTCGTTGTCAGTGCATCACGCCAGACATCTGACAAATCCTGCAACACAGGAATCGACAAATGAATATTCTCACAGCCAAGCCGTGCTGCAATCTCCATTCTGGAATGCAGAAAGACAGGTACGCCTGCCGTTTTGTATATTTCTAAAACCTTCGCTGCAAGCTTCTCATATTCTGTATCCGGCAAGTCTTTTTCCCGCAGGATCAATGCATGCGGATGCACCTGAGCGACCTTTTGAAGCTGTTCCAGAAAATCTCCGTTTACCAGCGCGCGATTGGTGATCACAATCGCGTGCTCATAACATTTACACATAGATATAATCGTTTAAGACCGGCTGCAAGCCGCCCTTCTCCATATCCTGATACATGGATGTAAAGGAACGATCATCGTTGATCTCGAACTGCTCATCTCCTACATCCGCATCTTTCTTACCTTCGTATTTCTCCTCATGATCACCGATTCCGGTCGATACTCCGGCAGAAACCTTTGTTGCACAGATCTTTGCGATTCCGTTTCGGAATGTTGCGCTTTCACGGCTCGATACCGTGATTCCGACAAACGGCAGGAACATCCGATATGCACAAAGCACCTGACAAAGTTCCTTCTCTCCTACATCCCTTGGATTGATCTTCTCATTATTCACGATCGGACGCAGGCGCGGACAACTCAATGATAATTCTGCATGTGGATATTTGCGGTTGATATAATAGACATGAAGTGCCGTTGCCAGTGCATCCTTTCTGAAATCATCCAGTCCCAGAAGTGCTGAGAATCCGGCTCCGCGCATGCCGCCCATCAGTGCACGCTCCTGCGCATCAAAACGATATGGCCAGACGCGCTTGTGTCCCATCAGATGTAAGGTCTCGTATTTGTCCGTGTTGTATGTCTCCTGAAAAACAGTCACATAATCAACACCACATTCATGCAGATATTTGTATTCATCCACATTTACCGGGTAGATCTCGATTCCGATATTCTTAAAATATTTTCTTGCGATCTTCACCGCTTCCCCGATATATGTAACATCCGAATATGCCCGGCTCTCGCCTGTCAGGATCAGAATTTCTTCCATGCCGGTATGCGCAATAACCTGCATCTCATGCTCGATCTCCTCCATCGTCAGCTTCTTCCGGCGGATGTTGTTATAGCAGTTGAAGCCACAATAAATGCAGTAGTTCTGACAATAATTTGCAATATAAAGCGGAGTGAAGATATAGACTGTATTTCCAAAATGATTCTTCGTGATCTCCTCTGCTTTCCTTGCCATCTGTTCCAGATACGGTGCTGCTGCCGGTGACAGCAATGCCTTAAAGTCCTCGATCGTACAGCTCTCATGTGACAGCGCACGTTCTACATCTGCCGCAGTATAGGAATCATAGTCATATGCATCCATAGCCGCAAGTACTTTGTCCTTGATATCCGAATCGATCACCTGCATGCCTTCCATATATTCCATATGATTTGTCCGGAACGATGCATCCTGTTCCAGACGATGCTTGCGCGCTAGCGCTTCCTGTGGAAGCTTGTCACTGTCAACAAAATATACCTGATTTTCTTCATTCATTTCCGACTGCCCCCTAACGCAAGAAACCTGTCAAAGGATCCGATGCACTTCCGCCTCTTGCAAGTACACGTCCCATTCCGGTCAGGTATGCTTTTCTTCCGGCTTCGATTGCAAGCTTAAATGCTGCCGCCATCTCCGGTACATTACCTGCTGTTGCAATGGCTGTATTTGCCATGATCGCAGCTGCACCCATTTCCATCGCTTCACATGCCTGAGATGGTTTTCCGATGCCGGCATCCACGATGATCGGCAGGTCGATCTCATCGATCAATACCTGGATCATAGCCTTTGTCGCAAGCCCCTTATTACTTCCAATTGGAGCTGCAAGCGGCATAACAGCAGCCGCACCTGCATTCTGAAGATCCCTTGCTACATTTAAATCCGGATTCATATATGGCAGTACCACGAAGCCTTCCTTTGCAAGGATCTCGGTTGCTTTCACAGTCTCATAATTATCCGGAAAAAGGTATTTTGCATCACGCATGATCTCTACCTTTACAAAATTACCACAGCCCATTGCCCGGCTAAGTCTTGCGATGCGGACAGCCTCTTCGGCATTTCTTGCACCGGAAGTATTCGGAAGCAGGGTAACTCCTTCCGGAATATAGTCCAGAATATTCTCACTTTCCTGTGTATTTGCACGTCGTAATGCAAGGGTGATGATCTCTGCCCCTCCCTGTTCGACTGCTGCCTTGATCAGATTCAGGTTGTATTTGCCTGATCCTAAAATGAAACGGCTCTTGAATTCCTTTCCGCCTAAGATGAATTTATCTTCCATGTTGTCTCCTTTTCTCTGCAGAGAAATAAATGTTAGAGTTATATATATTATAATACTCGTATACCTTGACATTACCAACCAAGGGACGCTTCCGCTCGTTGAGTCCTGCAGCGGTACTAAGATGCCCCTTATGCGCCATCAAGTACCGGCGGACTCAAATGCCCTTGTTTTGGTATATCAAGGTATCCGAGTATCATGTAATCTCCAATTTTCTCTAACATTTATTTCTCCATTATCAATTGTAATACTTTGTTTGCTTCATGAGCTGCGCAGGCAGCTACCCGCGGAGCGATGAGTCCTATACCGTCGCCGACATCAGTGCTCTGATCTCCGCACACATACAGGCGGCGCATCATCTGGCGCGTTTTTATCGCATTCGTATCTACATACCCTGCCATTCCATTTCCTGATACAACAGTTGCATCCGGACACTGCATCAGTAGTTCACGCACCAGCATTGCCTTCTGATCCGGTTTGTCAAATGCTTCACATACGATAGGATATTCACCGAATAACTCCTTTACATTGTCCGGGGTTACTTTCGTCTGCACTGTCTCATACGTCAGATATGGATTGATCTGATACAGGGTTTCGAGCAGGGCTTCCGTCTTCGGCTTCCCGAGCTGGGATATAAAGTACATCTGACGATTGAGATTTGTCACATCCACCACATCGAAATCCACCAGAAGCAAATGTCCGACGCCGCTTCTTGCAAGCATGACTGCAATATTTGACCCCAGTCCACCGATACCTGCAACAGCCACCTTCGCCGCACGTAACTTTACCTGCATCTCTTTCGGAAATCTTGCATCAAATGCACGATCCAGTTCTTCCTGTGAGATCAGCTCCTGCATTTTCTTCTGCATCTCTGTCATGTCTCAACCTCCACCAACAAATCGTAATACTTCGATCACATCTTCATCCTGAATGATCGTATTGCCAAGTTCATCTTTTGGAATAATGTCGAGATTCCGTTCTACAACGACACGTTCCGGCTCAAATCCGGCTTCCTTCAAATATTCCAGAAGATTCTTACCGGCAATCTCTTTTTCTTCACCATTGATTTTTACCATGTATGTTCTCCTATCTTTCATAATTACACATTTTCTGCACTACAGGACAAATGCCCTGTAACACAAAAAGGCACCGGATCATACAACCATAACGGTATGATCCGGCGCCTGTTATCTTCCTTGTGAAAAGTGGTGCCCCCAGTTCACAAATATTCATATGAAATTATTTTACCTTATGCAGGGTATTTGTGCAAGGACTTATTCATCTCACTATTGCAAACCGGAGTTTATTAAAGACGATTACCACTCATCTACTTCTATAAGTTTTTCCTGCAATGTCTCCTCAAGATCTGTAAAAGCTGGAATAAAACTATCTCGTATAAACACGATCAATTCATCAATTTCTTCCTCGTTATATATATGAATTGATGTATTTCTTTTTTTCAACATCAGCAGCCAAACAGATGAGTCGTTCACAAATCCGACTTTATACCCGACCTGTAATATTTCTCTTGGCGAACCTGTTTCCGCTCCTTCTACTCCATGCATTCTCAGCACTTCCTGCAATGCTTTCCAGGCAAGTTCAAAAGTCAGATTAAACTGCCCAACAACACCCATTCGATATATATCATTGCTGTCTGCAAGTTCAAAATCTGCTTGCTTTAATATATCAAGGCAATTTGCAAAATTATCTAGTTTTTTCATATATAACAACCCCATCCCTTTCAATTTCTTTTTTTAATTCTTCCGTAACCCTTGAATTCATATCAACCACATCAAAAGAAAGGAGCGAATAGATGTTTTCTTTTATATTCCAATAAAAAGAATCAAAATCCCCACCGTACACAGCTAAATCCACATCACTTCTCTCTGTATGATCTCCTCTTGCCCGAGATCCAAACAAAACTATTTTTATAATTGAATTTTCTTTTGCAAACGTTGTAATTTCCTTTATAACTCTATCCGGAAGATTATATGCCATTTGTCTCCCTCCATAACGGATAATTCTTCTCTCAGTTTACCACAGCATATTTTATTTTTCTATAGGCATATTCATACCGTATCATGAGGATTTTTTAAGTACATGATTTTGAACATTTTTTCATCGTTACATCTTAAAGATCTGCTTTGCCTTGCCATTTGTAAATTGTATAACCGGTCCTGAGATTATAACTGTGATGATCGTACATACTCCAAACTTCCCTCCCATAAGCACACCTGTCACGACCATTAAAATATCTAATATCATACGAACGATCTTAACCTGCCAGTTATTTTTCTCTGCCAATGCAAAGGTTACTGCTTCATAAGAACCTCTGCCAAGAGATGCAGATGCATACAAACCTGTTCCAACTGCAAATAAGATCACCCCTGCCAGCATAATGAAGAAATTTATCCACATATATTTGCTGTATATATGGCATTTTGCAAACAAATCCACACACCCACTGTACACAACCTGATACAAAAATGTTCCTATATGAATCTGCGACCTGTCATAAATTGCCGCAAATAAGATCATCACAACAGCTACAACAAACGAAGCCATTCCGATACTTATATGAAATGTTTCTGAAATACCCTGCCACAAAACTGCAAGTGTTGCGCCTCCAAATCCCGCATACAAGGCAAGTGTGATTCCATAAGCTGCAATAACAGAACCTACTATAATTATCACTATTTTTTTCAACCAATTCTTTGATGACATCATGTTCTTCCTCCATCTTCTGTAATTACATAAATAAAAAAGACTATAGAGCATACTGTTATGTTCAGAAACAGCAAAATCTATAGTCTTCTTTAACGCCGAGACAAGCATTTATATTGTTCTATATATACTGCATTGTATTGTTTTTGTCAATTTCCTTACTTCTTTATCATTCCAATTTATTTTTCACTTGACTATAATTTCATTTTTTTGCTAAATACGAAAGTTGCAAAAGACAAGTGCACAAATGAAATCCAGAATGAAGATGCGCAGATCGTTGAGAATGCAATGTATTAAATTCTGGTCACATGGAAATTACAGCAGTCATCCCCCTGTGCCAGCGTCTTCGTCCGATGTAACTGCCCGCCTTCATTCCGGTAATTCCGCTCATCCATATTGCACAGACACGGAACAAATTCAAAACAGTTTTCCCTCTTACCGAGCTTACAGATACCACATTCCGTATATGTATTATAGAATTCATCGATTCCCTTTTCGTAATGGAATTTCCAGTCAAGCTCATATTTTGATGCCTGGCTTGCTATACTTTCCTGCACTTTTTTATCCTGTACCTCATCTGTAAATAATGTACATTTTTTATTTGCATGTGCCTTCACCATAAACGGCGAGTCAAATACCGCAGTTACCATCTCGTTTACAACATCGGGATCGATCTTATCCGGCTCTGCTTTATGTAAGGAGAAGACAAATGCTGCAATATACAGATTCATTTCCAATGAACTTCCCCCTATGTCCGGGGTTCTCAAAAGCATCGCCTTGAATTCACGTTTTACCTTTTTCTTATAGTCTTTCATATCCATATCCGGATTTATCTCTGCAAGTCTGGCTAAGGCTGATTTAAAACATAACAATTCTACTGCTTTTGCATAAATTCCGTATTTCAGCATACTTATCATCTATCCTTTCGTTTTCCAATGGCTCTTATTTCTTCAGGATCTGTGCGATCTCACTTTAAAAAAGTGTACAGATCCATGCAACTACAGCACAGATCGGAATATAAATAATGAAATGTAATATGTGTGTCTTCTTGTTATATCCGAACATATGCGGACCCACAACACCTTTCAGTTCCGGGTAGAAATGTGGGAAGAAGTTCGAATGACAGAGAAGCACCCAGTCAAAAAAGCAGATATCATAGATCTCCATACAATAAAGCATGATAAGGAATCGTGCAAAGAAATTTAAAAATCCATAATCATTTTTTACACCATCCCATACGCCTAGAACAACCGCACCTATAAACATAAGAAGTGCGATTACTTCTATGATCCAGCCGATTGCATGTGCACCACGGAACCGCTCTTTTGAATCTGGAATGGCTTCCAGATTCTCCTTTGGTGCAGACGAGAAAAACCTCTTATCCTGAATAAAACCGACTCCTCCATATAAAATGAGGAAATACGCCACCCAGATCATAACCGTTGCAACTATCGTTATCACCATTTTACTCTCAACCTCCTAAGTACTTTAAGTTAGTTCTATCTAACGATTATTATAGCATACTGACTTATGATTACAAGCCACTTTCCCCTTATAATTCCTTATATAAAAAGATGGGAGCCTGTGCTCCCACCTTCATAACCTAACTTAATTTTTCTACCTTGTTTCTCTGTATTTTCTTCAAAAATACATATCCCGCTAAGCATGAGAAAAATTCTGTAATCGGGAACGCCCACCAGATCAGTGAAACACCCATTTGGCCATTTCTTACGAAGACAGCGAAGACAGCTGCCAATGGCAATATGATCACAAGCTGTCTGAGAAGTGATATGACAAGCGACTCAAGACCGCCATTCAATGCCTGATAGATGCCCTGATATGCCACATTGGTTCCGGCAAATACAAAACTGATCGAGATAATTCTCATTGCACCGATAAAATACGCTCTTGACTGACCTGCATTGAACAACGAGGCAAAGGCATTTGGAAAAATCTCTGTGATGAGAACGCCCAGGATCATCAATGCTATGGTATAAATAAGACCATAGCGGATTCCATCTTTGATCCTTTTCTTGCTTCCCATGCCATATGCAAAAGCTATGATCGGCGTGATTGCATCTCTCAGTCCAAATGCAAGGAACAATACAAACTGCTGCACCTTATAAAACAATCCATATGCCGTCTGGGCGGAAGGATTGAATTTTAAAATAAGATTCATCGCATAAACCATAATTGACATAAGTGCCTGTGCAATGATTGCAGGAAGACCAATGGAATAGATTTCTTTCATAGTTCTGGCACTCGGCTTCATATGTTTTATTCCATGTTCAAATTCCTTATTTAACTTCAGATGAAATACCAGAAGCAAACCGGCAGATACGATCTGTCCTATGACGGTAGCATATGCGGCTCCCGCTACTCCCATTTCCGGAACAGGTCCAATACCATAGATCATGATCGGGTCAAGAATAATATTTATAACAGCTCCCGTAACCTGACCAATCGTTGAATAAAGGGAACGTCCTGTTGCCTGTAATAATTTTTCAAATAATGAAAAGAAGATAATGCCAAAGGACAACACACAGCAGATCCGCAAGTATGTTGTTCCCATCGAGATAACTTCCGGATCAACGGTCTGTGATGAGATGTAGGCTTTCACTCCAAAGATACCAAATAACAGACATACCACATAAATAATTCCACCAAGAAATAAGCTGTTGCCTGCAACTCTTGCTGCTTTTTTCACATCTCTCTGTCCAAGTGTCATGGCAAGAAGTGCATTTGTTCCTACACCTGTTCCAATTCCTACAGCCACCATAAGCATCTGAACCGGAAATACCAGTGTGAGTGCATTTAATGCTGCTTCACTCCCCACCTTCATATTGCCTACAAATGCACTGTCCACGATATTATAGACCGCCTGTAATGCCATCGACAGGATCATCGGTATTCCCATCTGAACCATCAGCTTATTTACCGGCATCTCCCTCATCTTATTACTTTCCGCCATCTTAATTTAATCCTCCTTTTTCACACAAAAAAAAGTGTGTACTTATCTTATAAGTTGGACTTACGCTGATAAGCTACACACTTTCTAATGACAATATATAATTAAAAAAACGAGCAGCAAAACTGGATTTACGCATGTTTGCTACTCGTTCAAGACGTTATTATATTTCTCATTTTCGAAAAAGTCAAACGAAAAATTGGGATGGCTTTAATCCGACAATCCATCCAGTGAATTGCAGAAAGATAAAAACCGTCTGTTAAATTTCTCGTCCATATTGCCTGATATCCTCCAATAATAACCGATTCCTACAGGTATCCATATTCACTAAATCCACACTGAAAAGTGTTGGCAATTCTTCCACTTTTTCAACAAGTGATTCAAAGTTATCCACACCCGAAACAGCAATATCAATATCGCTTCTTTCCATCGCTGTACCTTTTGCCCTTGAACCATATAATATTACTTCTTTTGCATGAAAACTCCTGCACAGCTTTGCAACTTCCTGCATAACTTCTTCTGCTCTCACGAATGCCACCTACCTTGTCTTACCCATATAGCCTTATATTAACATTACAGGCTCTGATTCGCAATTGCTCCGTTAAAAAAGATCCAGCATATTATCCAGATAGACAGCCTCCCGAACGTGCAGTTGATATTCCGGTTTTGTCATGTAATAAAGCAAAAATTCCAAGATCAATGCACTGCCAAGGCTTCGCCCTTCGATCTTAAAATGAGAAAATCCCATCGGCAGATATATTTCTTTTATATCATTGATTCCGATAAATCCCGGATTTGTCATTGCCTTTGAAAAACGATAACCGCCCATGACATCTGAAGCCGTACACTCATGCTCCGGGCAATCCTCTCCAAGATTCTTGCGACTGACCGTTTCATAACATTTGCGTCTGTCCTTACACCCAAAGGAACAACATTCATTACACAGGAATTCCATTTTATCCCTCTGCGACTGTGTCAGTGTTTCCCATTTGTCCCATGCCTTATTCAATCGGAAATCCGGCACAACATAACGGAAATCTTCCCGATCTGTCTCCTTTACCAACTCCTCAAAATCTGTCAGAACCTTTGTAGTCGATGATACAAAATAAAAACCCGGATACTGCTTTTTCAGGTAATCCAACAACAGCTCCGAATGGACGATCACCCCATTTTCTGCCTTTCCGTTTTTTTCAAATAATCTGCAAAGCTCGTTACATCTCTTATCTGCCAGATGCTCATCGCAAAGCAGCGAGTTACTGAAGGTCAGCCGGGCTGAGATTCCATACTCGTCCATCAATTCCCGAACATCCTCCGGATCACAATCACCATATCCAACACGTCCGCCACCCCACAGGCAGTCCGCCGGAGCACCATAGATCGAACCGATCTCGCACCAGTCATAGAAATATTCTCTGTGCTCACGGAACAATGGCAGGAAGATACGATACAGCTCATAGAATTCGAACAGTCCCGGCAAATGATAATATGCTGTTTTATCTGTATGAATACATGCATTTTTCGGTGCTTTACTAAATGTAATTGTAAATGGCTTCTGCATATATTACCTCATTTTATACTTTTTTTTACATTTTCCTTTATTTTATACTTTTTTACAAGATAATTTCTATAAAGTAAGAACGCCGATAGTTCCCGGCTCTCGAACGTGACCATTATATAAGAAAAAGCAACCCGGCAAACATGATCACCCCGATTACATTTGCTTTTGCCGGAAGTTTTGTTGGCAGGATCACGATTGCAAGCGGCAGCAGATTAAAAATACATGCCCATGCCGGAAGTGAAGTTTTTCCTGTCACAACAGCAATAAAAAATGCTGCCGCAAATACCAACATTCCCAGATATCCCAGATACATCGTATAACAGGTTGTCTTAAAGAAATCCCATACCGCGTGCAGAGCTTCTTCTGTCAGATTTAATTTTACAAAAAACCATTCAACCAGACAACAGAACAGATGATGCAATGCAAGATTGATAAACATGACAAGTGTTGCTATTAGCATGATCAGATAATATGTTTCTGAATACTGCTGCATCCAGTCACAAAGAGCTATGTATCCGAATATCTCAAGCGTCATTGCACACACGCCCAACAACATCGCAACCGACAGATTCTTCAGTGGCATTCCATGAAAGGCTACCTTGGATTTTTCATAATCCTTAAAATTTGTCAGATCGACTTTTCCATTTGGAGCATATGTCAGAAATCCATCTGAAATCCCACACAATATATGCCCGATCAATGCCATCACCATAAATATTTTCCACTGTAACATAATATCTATTCTCCTTTATAAAAAAATATGCCAATGCAGTTAGTCTCTGCTAACTATATTAGCATATTCTTCATCAACCATGCAAATGCTTTCGCCGTCCGGATCACCATATTAAATTATAAACGTTTCCAGATCATCCGGGATCAGAAGATTCCCGCTGAAATATTTTCTTCCTTCTTCATAATACAATTCTTTTCGATGTGAAAGATTCCGATCCTCTGTATGATACAGCAGCAGATTTTTCACATGCAATTCTTCTGCAAACTCACAGGCATTTTTCACTGTTGAATGATGCTTCTCGTATGGATGGAATATATCCGCCTGACCATCCAGACAAAATGCTTCGTGCAACAACCATGTACTGTTCTCTGCATACTTCTTTTCACATGGATTGTATGGTTCATCTCCGCAGCAGGTTAATCTCTCTCCATCTCCCAGTTCCATGCAGAAACCGAACTGTTTCGCTTTTGTGGATTGAATATCAAAAAATGTAACCCGTTTATTCAAAATTTCAACAGACTCTCCATTTTTAACTGCCATCAGATGCAGCCGTTTACCGATAAAATCTGTCTCTTTCTTTGGCAGAAGTTTTCTGGCCAGATCAAGCAGCAGATCAATGACTTCATCATGTGCATATATCACAGCTTCGCCTTCATATTCGCCCTGCTTCATATGCTGGCATATCATACGGATCATCCATATGATACCCGTAATGTGATCGATATGTTTATGTGTCACAAAGATAGTTCTAACCTCTTTCCAGTCAATTCCGGCATGCTTTAACTGATGCAGAATGGCACTTCCACCGCCACCATCCACCATAAAATATTCCTCATTTTCCTGCAACACAAAACAGGTGTTATAACATTCCGTAACAAGTGCACTTCCTGTTCCAAGCATCGTAACATTCATAAAGTATCACCTTCCTCTGATCGTTCCTTTTGTTCTTTCCATCACCCATGCAAATGCTTTCGCCGTCCGGATTCCCGGTTCTTTAAAATGATTTCCCTGATTCCATTCCAGTATACTGTCAATCTCCTGCTCCTGTAGCCATCCATACAATTCCCGGATACAATCGCCTACCGTAGCCATAACCTGATTCTTCGTTCTTTCTTCCCGATCACCAAGACTCAGATAAACAACCGGGCTTGCAATCCCATATTCTTTCACATACGAAAGAAATCCCGGAAACCAAACTGATGGGGATGCTGACGCTATCCCGGCAAACCTGTCCGTCTGGCAGGATGCCCAAAGTGCAAACAGTCCTGCAAGGGAATATCCACCGAGATAATAAGTCTTTCTTTCATCCTTGCACAATTCCAATATCTGCACCAGTAACGCCGATGCGCCCTCGCCAAAATTTTCATTTCCAAATACAGCAGGTGCTCTCCACGGAGACAGATCCTGATTCCAGCTATCTACTTTAACTGCGACCATCTGAAATTCCAGAGAAGTCCTCTTCTTTATCTCTGAAACCTCATTTTCTATATCATGCACATCATGATCTCCCACTGGCTGAATCAATACAATATTTGCTTCCGGATCACCATATTTATATACAACCATTTTTGCTCTCCAAATTTAAGTATATTATTATAATATCTGAAACACCACCACTCCGCAAACACATAATATACTTCCCTTTCTCCTGAAATACCGGACAAAATAGCGCTATCTGATCAAGGCACTTCGATTATATTGCTGACTCTGATATACGTTCCATTTATATATGCCTCAAGCCAGATCGATGTATCCGGATATGTATATTCTGCCGGCAGCTGCAATTCACCTTCTGCTGCTCTGTCCAAAAGAAGCGAACCATCCCGCTCAATATGCCAGCCCAGATTATCATATCCTTCAACTTCATCTCTTATGATCACGCCATTTTCATAAGTCAGGGTAAATGCTTCAACAACCGGTGTTTCTGCAATTAACTGATATCTGTGTGAAAAATACCGGATACTTCCAAATCTTCCGTTTTCCTTTTTATACACAACCGTTGCATCGCAGTCTCTGAAATTAATACCGGCTTCCCTGCCAACGATCGAGCCGGTTTCAGGTCCGGGTGTTCCAACCATACCTGATACATTTACATTTATCCAGTCTTCAGAACCATAAATTTCTCCGCCTGCAATTCCTACATACGTTCCTCCAGACACATATGCCTTTTCAAAAGTGATATTCTTCACCTGCAAGGAATAAGAATATCCTACAAATCCGCAATGTCCACCGTATTTTGTATCTATATGCATATTTTTTATTATATGATTTTGTCCATCTATAAGCCCCACAAATGTAGTGTACTCAAGATATCTATCTGGTCTGTACCATCCGCCCATCGGAACCCATTCCAGACCGTCAAGATCTATATCCGCCTCAAGGTAGAGTTCCACGGAATCATTATACCCTTTGACTGCATTGACATAATACACAACTCCAGCCAGTTGTTCCTTTGTTTCTACATGAAACACGGGAGCATTTTCTAATGCCCAGTCCGTGTCCGCAATCTCCATGATCGAGCCGGTATCCCCATAATTTTCCCAGTCTGTTTTTGTCGGATCATAGTCCTCATTAACACTGTCCTCTGAGTCTGCATATGAATATTCTTCATAAGTACTGTCTTCCCGATTTGTATCTGTATAATTCTCGTATATTGATTTTGGAATAAATATGCCGAAAAGCACTCCGAATAAAATTATAAATATTTTCCACATAGTAATTTCCCCTTTCCCATTATATAAACCCTATCTTTTTGTTACTACTGTATCAAAGACATATTTTTCTTTTATCTGCTTTAACATCTCCATATGCGGCATCTGCAAATGCTTCTGCTGATCCTCCTCCGATTCCCATTCCTCTACGAGCAGCAGTTTGTCCGGATCTTCGACATCCTCATAATAATTATATGACACACATCCTTTTTCCTTCCGAATCTGATCTAAAATCCCGGATGCCATCACAGCCTCAACAAATTTCCCTCTCATCCCTGATTGTATTGTATATCTGACAAGCAAAACGATGTTTCTCATTTTTTCTCTCCTGTTATTTATAATTTTATTAGTCCTTCCTAACCTCCGTAATTATAGCATGCCTTTATTAAATTATAAATTTTCCGCCGCCTGTAATCTCCTTGTCTGTTTCCGGTTACGTCGGCGTCCCAACCTCGATCAGATTTCCATCCAGATCATAGAAACGAACCACCTTCTGTCCCCAACTGTGAACCATAAGTGGATTTACATATTCAATCGACGGATATAACCGCTCCAGCTTTTCAACAAAAGCTTCGATATCCCGCTCCTCAAAATATAGCTCGGCGGAATTATTGTGGGATATCACATCTCTTTTAAGAAAATCTTTCCATATCCTCTCATCCTGCAATACTAATCCTTCCGTCAGAATCAGATTTCCGTCATTATCTAATATTGGTTCGAGTCCAAACAGATCATGGTAAAATTGCTTTGACCGTTCAATATCTTTCACAACAATTAACACATTCCTCAGTCTCATTCCACACCTCCATATTTTTATCTGTTTTAAATGATCTCCGGTCTTTCACATAAAATGTCACATTTGCCTCCGGATCTGTGCCCGGTATATTCACCCGCCCGGCATATGGATCACGCAAAAACTGCCATATTCCGTAGTAAAATACGGCAGAGATGAAGCATTGACCAACTCGTCCTTCGGACTCAAACAGGCACTCGTATTTACCGGCACTATGCATCTCATTACGAAATCTTGGGTAATGTCAATATATAATTAGCTGGATGCAGTTATAATTCCACCTTTATTTTTTTACTTCTTAATATATTTATCTGCCATAGACAACAGCGTTTCTCTGTTGTTCAACTCAGGACTGCCAAGCACCTGATTCAGAAGCTCTTGCAAGATATCGCCGATCTCTTTTCCAGGTTTTACGCCAAGTGCGATCAAATTCTTTCCATTGATGGCAAGCTGCTTGATCGTCAGACAATCTTTCGCATCCGTGATCTCCTGATACAGTTTCTCCAGATGCTCGATGCTGCTTCTCCGTTCTTCTAACTTATAATCACTCTGCGCCGCCATATCCGCCCGGCGGATCTTGATATAATAAGGGAAGAAATCTGCTCCCATCCTGCTGAGTGCTTTTCGGAAGGTTGTCTTTTTCAATATCTCCCCTAAACCATAATCATGCCACAGCACCATCTTGCATACCAGATCTGTCGTTTCATTGTCAAACCGCAATCTGCGAAGCACCTTACGGGCAATCTCTGCCCCCTTCTCATTATGTCCATAGAAATGGTCGATACCATTTTCATCCACTGTATGACATTCCGGCTTTCCCACATCATGAAGCAGCGCAGCCCATCTGCATACTGTAGTTGACTCAATAGCCTTAACTGCTTCCATTGAATGAACGCCTACATTGTATTTGTGGTATGGATTATTCTGCGGCTGTTCCATCATCCGGTCAAATTCCGGCAGGATATATGCTGTTATGCCTGTCACATATGCTTCCATCAATTTCTCCGGATGCGCAGAAGTCAGCAATTTGTCAAGCTCCACGCGGATACGTTCGGCACTGATATCCTGTAAGAACTGTGCCCGCAGGATCACCGCCTTTCTGGTATCCCTCTCGATTGTGAAATCAAGCTGGCCTGCAAACCGGATCGCCCGAAGGATTCTCAGGGCATCTTCGTCAAACCGTGCCAGCGGATCACCGACCGCCTTAATGACCTTATTGTCCAGATCATCCATTCCACCGAACAGATCGATCACACCTGCTGAAGGACTGTATGCCATAGCGTTGATCGTAAAATCCCTACGCTTCAAGTCTTCTTCTAAATTCGCAGTAAATTCCACAGAATCCGGTCTTCTGTGATCGGAATATTCTCCATCCACCCGGTAGGTGGTTACTTCATATGCCTCTTTACCAAACATAACCGTAACCGTACCATGCTTAATTCCAGTATCGATCGTCCGTCTGAATAACGCCTTTACCTGTTCCGGTCTTGCTGCTGTCGTAATATCCCAGTCTCCCGGTTCTCTGCCAAGAATACTGTCTCTCACACAGCCACCAACAATATAGGCTTCATATCCGGCAGCTTCCAGTGTCTCTATTACCTTTTTCGCATTCTCCGGCATCCTGATCTCCATATCACAACCTCCTCCTTGGGTATTTCTATGCCTTTCTTTACACAATACCATTACTTTATTTTTTGATAGGGTATCTCTCATCTTCTCTTCTAGTATACCCTATGATCTATCCTTCTCTTGGGTATCACTTCTGTTTCTTAGCTGTCATACCCACGCGCCTGCCCTTCTCTTGGGTATCACTTCTGTTTTCTAGCTGTCATACCCACATGCCTATCCTTCGGCTGGGTATTAACAAGCTTTTTCATCCAATATACCCTCAAGCGTCATCATCTATACCATATACTTCATGATTGCGCCATCATCTATGCCATATTTCATGATATCAATTGAAAACAGCTTATTCCATCCCAAATATATATTACATTAAAATAGGTGATAACAATCTATTAATATGTTTGTTATCACCTATTGCAAGTATCATAAATTCTGCAAAACCAAATACACTACTTATCTATCATCTGCTAATGGCTACTCTTTCTTTTATTATACTTTGTCAAAGTATACCATCGTCTTTGCCGATGTTCCTCTTAGTATGCCTTGCCAAAGTATACCATCGTCTTTGCAGGCTTACCGCAATGCACACAGACATCGGACAGATGCTCCTGCTCAAATGGCATACATCTGGTTGTTGCACCGGTCTCATCCTTGATCGCTTCCTCACAGGCTCTGTCGCCACACCACATAGCTTTGATGAATCCCTGCTTTCTTGTCAGAATGTCAGTGAATTCTTCCCAGTTATGAGCCTCATGTGTATTGGCATCTCTATGAGCAGTTGCCTTTGCAAGCATGTCTGCCTGCATCTTCTCAAGGATCTCTCCAACTGCTTCTGTAATATTATCTAATGACACAACTGTCTTTTCTCTGTTATCACGACGTACGATAACTGCCTGACCAGCTTCGATATCCTTTGGTCCGATCTCGATACGAACAGGAATACCGCGCATCTCCTGCTCAGAGAATTTCCAGCCTGGGTTCTTATTGGAATCATCCAGCTTAACTGTGAACTTCTCAGAAAGAGCTGCCTTGATCTCCTGTGCCTTTTCAAGAACGCCTTCCTTCTTCTGGTTGATCGGAATGATCATAACCTGTGTAGGAGCGATTCTTGGTGGAAGCACCAGGCCGCTGTCATCACCATGAACCATGATGATCGCGCCGATAATTCTGGTTGACATACCCCATGAAGTCTGGTGTACATACTGTAATTTATTATTTGCGTCTGTATACTGAACGCCAAATGCCTTGGCAAATCCATCTCCGAAATTATGGCTTGTACCGGACTGAAGTGCCTTACCATCATGCATCAGAGCTTCGATCGTATAAGTAGCCTCTGCACCTGCAAACTTCTCTTTATCTGTCTTACGTCCCTTGATCATAGGAATAGCCAGAACCTGCTCACAGAAATCAGCATAGACATTTAACATCTGGATGGTTCTTTCCTCTGCTTCTTCTGCTGTAGCATGTGCCGTATGACCTTCCTGCCATAAGAATTCCATCGAACGAAGGAAAGGTCTGGTTGTCTTTTCCCAACGAACAACTGAACACCACTGGTTATAAACCTTTGGAAGATCTCTATATGAATGAATGATATTCGAATACAGATCACAGAACAGAGTCTCTGATGTAGGTCTTACACATAAACGCTCCGGAAGTGGATCCAAGCCACCCTGTGTTACCCATGCAACTTCAGGTGCAAATCCTTCTACGTGATCCTTCTCCTTCTGAAGAAGACTTTCAGGAATGAACAATGGCATATATACATTTTCTACGCCTATTTCCTTGAATCTTCTGTCGAGTTCCTTCTGTATATTTTCCCAGATGGCATAACCGGCCGGTCGTAAAATCATGCATCCTCTTACACTTGAATAATCTGTAAGCTCTGCTTTCTTTACAACATCTGTGTACCACTGGGCAAAATCTTCGTCCATGGAAGTAATAGCCTCTACTAATTTCTTTTCATTAGCCATCTCAATTTTCTCCTTTATATACTCATAAAATAATTCTATCGTGTAACCTTTTAAATGTGTCTGACATCTATACCTGTCTTTTAAAAAGTTACATACCTTCTGTCATTATATAGATATAGTCCAATATTTTCAAGGGATTTTTGCTTGTTCTCATAGCTTGTTCTCGTGGAATTGTTCTTATAGAATGCAAAATATTTTTTTCTTGCATTTTCTACCAATTGTGTATATAGTATCCATGATAAATTGCGTATATAAACCGAGGGATAAATAAATGAGTGAACAAGAACAGACCCATTCTTCCTTCCATCTGAAAAATGGAACAGACAAGTCAGGCAGACTTCCCATCTCCGAACAATACCTGCAGGAAAAAGAGCTTCCGGATCAGACCGAAGACATCAATACCAAAGGCATGACCGAGACTGCTATCCTGCGGTTAAAATCAACACAGGAACTATCAACAAACAAGACAAATAGTATCGCAGGCTCAAGCTACAGTATCACAGCCTCCTATCAGGATATGATCAAAGATCAGCAGGCATCCCTGTCCAGACAGAGGAAAACGACACATACCTTCAAAGTTATGAAGATAACCATTATCGTTGTTCTGATCCTCACAGCAGCATTTGTCTCAATCTATTTCGTTATGACCCATCTTCCTGAAAAACGGGATGAACGGACAGTTGAAGAAAAACTGTGCGATTCCCTATGGACAGTAGAGGATCAGGGGAACTTTACCTTCTCAGAAGATATGACCGTCACCGAAAAAGGGCAGACGACACGGACAGGAACCTATGAGATAAATGATCAGAACGTTCTTATTATGACTTTCAGGGACGAAATCATAAGCTACTTAATAGAATATGACAGCGATGGAAATATGCGCTGGGTTCACAGCTATAATGGCTTTGAAGATGTAATCTATCCGACATCTATCCCAAAAACCAAATAGATATATGTAGTAGACAGATTCAGCTATCAGCATATTTTTCACCCTCAAATTTTATTTGAAAAAGATTAAACCGCCTTCATCCCTTTATTTATCAGGGTTGAAGGCGGTTTTTATCAACACATTTTGTCCTATAGCTTCGGTTTTTATCTCTAAAATTCATCCAGCTCGATAATCTCGAATGCCTTGCCTTCCGGCTCATTCTTAAATACCATGTGTTCTCCTGTCACAGGATGTTCAAATTCCAGCCTGGATGCATGAAGACCGATCTGTTTATAAGATTTTTTTGTCTTCCGGAACTTAGGATTGTACTTTGTATCACCCCAAATGCCTGCTTTTTTACCAGCCATCTGAACACGGATCTGATGTGTTCTGCCTGTGATAAGATTGATCAGCACATAGCTTAAGATTCCATCATCTGTCTCCATGACATCTAACACTTCATAATCAAGCTCTGCTAATTTTGCTCCCGGTGTATCTTTATCCACAATCCTTGTGACATTGGTCTGGTTATCATGAATCAGATAATTCGTGATCGTTCCGGCATCATTCGGAAGTTCACCTGTTAAGATCGCCTGATAATATTTGACCATCTCACCATCTTCGCTCTGTTTAGACAATTTTGCCGCAGCTTCTTTATTCTTTGCAAATAACATAATGCCGCCAACCGGTCGATCCAATCTGTGGATCGGTGCCAGATACGGTTCCTCTGTCCGATGCTCTTTCTCAAAGATACGGAGCTTCAACATACTGACCATATTTTCAGAATTCTTCTTATCCGGCTGTGATGGCAGTCCGTACGGCTTCACAGCAACCAATATATCATTATCTTCATATAATACTTCTATCTTCATCTGTTATCTCCTTATCAGAACCTCTTACAATCCAAAGCCCTGATACGCTCTCTCCTGCCTGAATAATTTCTGTCTCACTACATTCTGAATCTGTATCCTACGCCCCATACAGTCTCGATATACTGTGGCTTAGATGTATCAAATTCAATCTTCTCGCGAATCTTCTTAATATGAACCGTTACGGTCGCTATATCCCCGATACTCTCCATATTCCAAATCTTATTGAACAGTTCATCCTTTGAAAATACTTTATTCGGATTGCTTGCAAGGAAGGTCAAAAGATCAAATTCCTTATTTGTAAATACCTTCTCTTCGCCATCCACATAGACACGACGATCAGTTTTATCGATCTTCAAACCACGAATCTCGATCACATCATTCTGCAATGCAGTTGAACCGATCAATCTCTCATATCTGGAGATATGTGCTTTTACTCTGGCAACCAGTTCGCTTGGACTGAAGGGTTTTGTTACATAATCATCAACACCAAGTCCCAATCCACGAATCTTATCAATATCATTCTTCTTCGCTGTTACCATGATGATCGGAATATCCTTCTTCTCACGAATCTGACGACAGATTTCAAATCCATCCAGATCCGGCAGCATCAGATCAAGCAGGATCAGACTGTAGTCATTCTCCAGTGCCTTATCCAGACCCTTTGCTCCGTTTGTCTCTATTTCGACTTCAAAATCATTTAACTCCAGATAATCTCTCTCCAGTTCTGCAATACTAAGTTCATCTTCAATTATCAATATTCTGCTCATCTTTATTTTCCTCCTTGATGTACTTCTTCAATGTGAAATAGATCGTTGTACCCTCGCCTTTCGTACTGGTTGCCCAGATCTTTCCACCATGTTCTTCCACGATCTTCTTACAGATAGCAAGTCCCAGTCCGCTTCCGCCTCTGGAACGTCTTGCATTGTCTGCACGATAGGTTCGGTCAAATATATGCGGCAGGCTCTCTTTATCAATACCCCGTCCATCATCATTGATCGATACCTTGATCATCTTCTCACTTTCCTCTATAGAAATGTCAATATGACCTTCCTCTTTGTCTGTATACTTGATCGCATTCGTAACAACGTTGTTGATAACTCGCTTCAACTGATCCGGATCAACGACAACCTTTACATCTTCTGCACAATAGTTATTATAAGTAAGAGTCATATTATGTGACAACAGATCTGCCCGAACCTCTTCCATACAATCATTAAAATAATCCTTAACTGATACCCTGTGGAATTCATATGGTATCGCATTGTTCGTAATATTTGTATAGAGCGACAGCTCATTAATCAACGCATCCAATTCATTTGCCTTATTATAGATCATCTTCAGATAGCGATCCTGTTTCTCCGGCGTATCTGCCACACCATCCATCAGACCTTCGACA